>ENA-OREM01000163-OREM01000163.1-marine-metagenome-genome-assembly--contig:-NODE-163-length-58045-cov-5.473641_pt1 | contig 58045 bp, 64 predicted proteins | sample MGYA00248623_ERZ508561 | MGnify/ENA primary metagenome ERZ508561 (study PRJEB26227, sample SAMN06264494) | marine metagenome | isolation source: Columbia River Estuary | place: USA:Columbia River Estuary...
TTTCCAATTAAAATCGCATCTTCATTCCAGAGTTTTTGTGTAACAGTAGATTCATAAGTTGGAATAAAATTTGATAAAATTTTACTAGATGCAGTTGTTTTTATACCTTTTGTACAAAATAAGTCCTTAACAGCAATAGGAGCTCCAACTAAAACTTTATCCAATTTTTTACTAGCATCTATTTTTTTAGCTTTGCTAACAGCATTTTCTAAATCTTTAGTATTAAAGCAGTTTAATTTATCTGACTTTTCTATTCTCTTAACATAAGCGCTGACTAATTCTGAAGCGCTGCATTTTTTTTCTTTAACATGCTTTATGCTTTCAACTAATGTTAATTTTGTAAGATCGGTCATATTTATTCGATAACCTTTGGAACAATATAATAATTAGAGTTTTTCTCAGGAGCGTTTTTTAAAATTTCTTCTTTTTCATTAATTTTTTTAATCTCATCTTTATTCATTGTAAGGGGTTGGTCAGAGACCGAAGCTATAGGAGCAATTTTATCAGTATTAAGTTCTTTTAACTGTTCAACAAATTTTAAAATAGAATTTAAATCTTTTTCAAGTCTATCAGTTTCTTCGTTAGTTACTGATATCCTTGCTAGCTTTGATATTTTCTTAATAGTATCTTTGTTAATTGACATTAGACTTAATGGTAAATCTGGCTAAATTAACATTTTAATGAAAACTTACAACCTATTAGAGAACGATAAATTTGTAGAAATAATAAATAAACAATCCAGATTAATTGGAATTGATCATGGAAAAAAAAATATAGGTATCTCTATTTGTGATGAAAATCATAATATCGCAACTCCTTTAACTACAATAGAATTTAAGCAGCTAAAATTTTTTATAACTGAAATAAGAAATATAATTCAGGAAAATAATATTGAAGGAATTGTAGTGGGCAACCCTATTAATATGGATGGTTCTCTTGGTCCAAGAGCTCAATCAGCTAGAGATTTTTCTAAAAGTTTAACTGAACAATTATCTATTCCAGTAACACTTTGGGATGAAAGACTCTCTAGTGAGGGTGCTTACAAGGGCATGTCGGAGTTAGCGATTAATGTAACAAAGAAGCAAAAAAAACTAGATGAAAATTCTGCAGCCTTTATTTTACAGGGTTTTATTGATTATTATAAAAATCAAACAAAATAAGTGATTTTGATTTAATGCTTGCAAGCTTTATAGTTTGCAAGTATAGAGTTGCTTTTAATGGCTATACAAAACGAAGCTGTTAAATTCAGACACAAACACCTTTTAGGCATTCAATCCCTTTCTATTCCCGAAGTTAATTACATTCTTGATGAGTCAATGCAGTTTGTTGATTTTAACAAAAGAGAACAAAAAAAATTAAATATTCTTGCCGGCAAAACTCAAATTAATTTATTCTTTGAATCATCTACTAGAACCTTAAGCTCATTCGAACTTGCTGGGAAAAGATTAGGAGCTGATGTGATGAACATGAATGTTTCAAACTCATCAATCAAAAAAGGTGAAACCTTAATTGATACAGCAATGACTTTGAATGCAATGCATCCTGATGTTTTAATTATAAGACATCAAGACTCTGGAGCTGCAAATCTTTTAGCGCAAAAGGTAAATTGTTCAGTAATTAATGCAGGAGATGGTTGGAGAGAACATCCAACTCAAGCTTTGCTTGATGCTCTTACAATCAAAATTAAAAAAGGGAAAATTGAAGGTTTAAGAATTGCAATCTGTGGAGACATAATGCACTCGAGAGTTGCAAGATCAAATATCTACTTACTTAATATGTTAGGAGCTGAAGTAAGAGTAATTGCCCCTCCTACTCTAATGCCAAAAAATATTGAAATTCTTGGAGTTAAAGCATTCACGGATATGAACAAAGGCCTAGAAGGATCAGACATTGTTATGATGTTAAGACTTCAAACTGAACGTATGCAAGGATCTTACGTTCCTTCAACGAGAGAATATTACGAATTTTACGGTCTAGATTATAAAAAAATTACTAAAGCTCATCCAAATGCACTGATTATGCATCCAGGTCCTATGAACAGAGGCGTTGAAATTGATACAACATTAGCTGATGACATCAATCGTAGCATTATCAAAGAGCAAGTTGAAATGGGAGTTGCGGTTAGGATGGCTTGTTTAAAAATCATATGCGGGAATAAGAAATGAAAACGAAACTTTTAATTAATACTCGAATAATTGATCCTCAAAATAATATTGATGAAGTGGGTGGAATTTTAATTGATGAAAATGGAAAAATAAAAGCAATAGGAAAAAAAGTAACTAAGGATAGCTCACCTAAGGAGTGTGAAATTATAGACTGCAAAGGCAATATTTCAATTCCAGGAATTGTAGACATGAGAGTATTTGTCGGCGAGCCTGGCTTTGAGTACAAAGAAAATTTCAGGACTTTAAGTGAAGCAGCCTTATCTGGTGGCGTAACCTCTGTTGTAACAATGCCGAATACTATGCCAGTAATTGATAATGGTTCCATATTAGATTTCACAAAAAGAAGAGCAAAAGATAAGTCGCAAATTAAAATCTACCCACTTGCAACTCTTACAAAAAATCTTGAAGGTAATGAAATGTCAGAGTTTGGTTTACTCGGTATTATTGGAGCTATTGGTTTTACCGATGGAATTAAGTGCGTTCAGAATAATAGAGTAATGGATAAAATATTTAATTACGCAAAAAACTTAAACAGCTTAATTATTCAATTTCCTCAAGACAACGAACTATCAGCTAATGGTGCTATTAACGATGGTGAAATTTCTACAAGATTAGGATTAAAAGGAATTCCTGATATTGCTGAAAAAATTATTATAGAAAGAGACTTAAGTTTATTAGAGCTTTATAAAAACAGATATCATATATCAACTATATCTTCAAAAGCATCACTTCCAGTAATTGAAAATTATAAAAAAAAGGGATTAGAATTTACAACTAGTGTTTCAATAAATAATTTATCTTTAAATGAAAATGATATTGGAGATTTTAGAACTTTTTTAAAATTATCTCCTCCTCTAAGAACTGAAAATGATCGCATAGCTTTAATCGATGCTGTTAAAAAGGGATTAATCGATGTTATTGTCTCAGATCATAAACCTGAGGACGAAGAATCAAAACGTTTACCATTTCAACAGGCTGCAACCGGTGCTTCAGGAATTGAAACTTTATTATCTCTAACATTGGAACTTTACCACAATCAATCTTGTGAACTAAAAACACTTATAAAAGCATTAACTTGCAATCCTGCAAAAATATTAAATATCAATGCTGGAAATTTATCGATTGGGAGTGATGCCGACATAGCAATTGTTAATCTTGATAAGCCTTGGGTTGTTGAAAAAGAAAAAATTAAATCAAAATCAAAAAATACAGCAATTGAGAAAAGAAAAATGCAAGGTAAGGTTGAAAAAACTTTTATCAACGGAAATTTAGTATTTGAGGCTTAATGGACGTACTTATAGTTACACTCTACTCTTATATATTAGGCTCTATACCGTTTGGTTTAATCCTTACAAAATTTGCAGGTTTGGGAGATGTAAGAAAAATTGGATCTGGTAACATTGGTGCAACTAATGTCTTAAGAACGGGCAATAAAATTATCGCCACTCTAACTCTTCTTCTAGACGGCCTTAAGGGAACATTATCTGTTTTCCTAACGATGCAGTATTTTAATGAACTAACTTACTACTCAGCTGTAATTGTTTTTCTTGCACATATTTTTCCTGTGTGGCTAAAATTTAAAGGAGGAAAAGGAGTTGCAACATTCATAGGAAGTTTATTAGTAATCAATTTTTATTTATCAGCTGCATTTATTGCTGCATGGTTAATTATGCTTTCCATTTTTAGAATATCAGCTCTCTCGGCATTATCGGGATATTTAGTTGCAACGGTTACAGCTTTTATTTTCTTTGATCAAAAAATATTTTTATTAATTTTATTTTATTTTATCACTTCAATCTTCACTCATAGACAAAACATAGCTTCTTTAATAAAAAGATAATTTCTAAGTAATTAAAGACTTTTTTGTTTATTATTTTTCGAAATTTGACAAAGGTCACAAATTTTGACAGTTCTTCACTTTTTACTAATAACTTATGAATTTAGTTATCGTTGAAAGTCCTGCAAAAGCAAAAACTATTAACAAATATTTAGGTTCAGATTATATAGTTTTAGCAAGCTACGGTCACGTTAGAGATCTTCCTTCAAAAAATGGTTCTGTAGATACAGAGCATGATTTTAAAATGATTTGGGAAATTGACCCTGGTTCTAAAAAACATTTAAAAGAAATTACTGATTGTGCGATTGATGCTGAAAGAATTATTTTAGCAACAGACCCTGATCGTGAAGGAGAAGCTATTGCTTGGCATTTAAAATGTATTTTAGAAGAAAATAAAAAAATTAAAGATAAAAAATTTGAAAGAGTTGTATTTAACGAGATTACAAAAAAAGCAGTTGATAACGGAATTAGCAATCCGAGAGATATCAATCCTGAATTGGTTAATGCCTATATGGCAAGACGAGCATTAGATTATTTAGTTGGATTTAATATTTCTCCTATTCTTTGGACAAAACTTCCAGGGTCAAAATCAGCAGGTAGAGTTCAATCTGTTGCTCTTAGAATTATTGTGGACAGAGAACATGATATAGAATTATTTAAACCGCAAGAATATTGGACTTTTGCTTGTACTTTTTTAACTCAACAAAAAAAAGAATTAAATGCACGACTTTATTCTTTTAAAGGAAATAAGATTGAAAAATTTTCATTTAAAAATGAACAAGAAATTAAAAATGCTTTAGAGCAAATAAAAAAAGAAAGTTTCAACATTGCAAGCATTGATAAGAAACCATACAGAAGAAGTCCTTACGCTCCCTTTACTACATCTACAATGCAGCAAGAAGCTTCAAAAAAATTAGGTTTTTCAGCATCGAGAACGATGCAAATTGCCCAAAGACTCTACCAAGGAATAGATTTTGAAGGAGATACTGTTGGTTTGATTACTTACATGAGAACTGACGGAACTAACATTTCTCAAGACGCCATTAAGGAATGTAGAAATTACATTGATAAAGAGATTGGTAAAAAATACTTACCAAGTGAAGCTAGAAATTATTCAGGAAAAAAAGCAAAAAATGCTCAAGAAGCGCATGAAGCAATTAGACCAACTGATATTTTAAGAACTCCTGAAAAAATGAGATCTATATTAGATAAAGATCAAGCAAGATTGTATGAACTTATCTGGAATAGAACACTGTCCTCTCAGATGGAAAATGCGGAATATGAAAGATGTACCTTGGAGATATTAAATGGATCAAAGTCTATCACTTTTAGAGCAACAGGATCTGTACAAGTATTTGATGGTTTTTTAAAATTATATCAAGATGTAAAGGAAGAAGATGAAGTTGATAAAGACGAAGAGAATGATCAAAGAATATTACCAGAAGTAAAAATTAATGAGAAATTAGAAAATCCAAAATTTAACACTGAGCAACATTTTACTGAACCCCCTCCTAGATTTTCTGAGGCAAGCTTAGTTAAAAAACTAGAAGAACTTGGAATAGGAAGACCTTCTACTTATGCAAGTATTATATCGGTATTATCAGCTAGAAACTATGTAGAACTCATCACAAAACGCTTTATACCGACTGACAGAGGTAAGCTTATTACAGCTTTCTTGGATAAGTTATTTACTAAATATGTAGATTATAATTTTACGGCAACGCTTGAAGATAGTTTAGATGAAATTACTACAGGAAAAATTGAATATCTTAAAGTTTTAGAAAATTTTTGGAAAGAATTTTATAAAAATATTAATGAAGTTAAAGAATTAAGAACAAGAGCTGTGCTTGATTTATTAAATGAAAGTTTAGGAGATATTATTTTCGATAAAGATGAAAATGGAAAAATTTCTAAAAAATGTAAAAACTGTAGCAACGGAGAACTTAGTTTAAAAAATGGAAGATTTGGAGCGTTCATTGGTTGTTCAAATTATCCTGAATGTAAATTTACAAGACCTTTATCAAGAGCAAAAGCTGCTGAACAAGATTTCCTTGCTGAACCAAAAGTATTTGGAGAGACTGATAATAAAGAAAAGATTGTATTAAAAAAAGGAAGATTTGGTCCTTACTTGCAAATCGGTAATGATGAAAAAAATCTTAGAAATGTATCTATACCTAAAGGTATTTCTTTGGATTCATTGGACTTAGATAAATGTAAATTTTTAGCATCACTTCCTAAGGTGCTTGGTCAATATCCAGAAAATACTCAAGATATTACATTAAATGTTGGGAGATTTGGACCTTATGTAAAATGTGAAAATAAATCAGCTTCTTTAGAAAATCCTGAAGATATATTTTCATTAGGATTAAATAGAGCAATTACGTTAATTGCTGAAGCAAAACCAGGCAGACGAACTTCAAATGAAATAAAAAATCTTGGTGAGCATCCTGAAGATAAAAAACCTGTAAAAATTATGAAAGGTCAATATGGTCCCTATATTAAATACAAAACAATCAATGCTACAATTCCTGATGACAAAGATCCTGAAAATATATCTATGGAAGAAGCTCTGGTATTAATAGCAGCAAGAATTGCCTACGATGAATCTAAGAGTGGCAAAAAAACTAAAAAAAAAGGCAAAAGAACCAAAGCTAAAGATGAATAAAATTGAAGAAATATTAAAAAAAATAAATATTACTATTCCAAATCCTCCAAAACCCGTTGGCAATTATGCTGCCTTCAGTAGATATGAAAAACTTATTTTTATATCAGGACAACTTCCTATTACTGCTGATGGAAAAATAATAACTGGAAAAGTTATAAAAGAAGTTTCTTTAGAACAGGCTCAAAAAGCTGCGGAAATTTCAATTTTAAATGCTCTTGGCCAATTAAAGATTGCATGCAACAGTGATCTTAATAAAGTGAAAAGTTGCATTAGAATAAGTGGTTACGTAAATTGTTTAGATAATTTTTCGGACCACGCAAAGGTTATTAATGGAGCTTCAGACTTAATTGCAAAAATTTTTTCAGTGAATTTGCATTCTAGAATTGCAATTGGTTGTAATTCTCTGCCTTTAAATGCCTGCGTTGAAATAGAAAGTATTTTTGAGATTAACTAAGCTTTTATTTTAACTTTAACTTTATACTCAATTAATATTTTATCTAAAATTTTCTGCTCTGCTTTAGATAAGACATATTTAGATTTCTTATATTCGTTAGATAATTTGCTAATAAATTCATTAAGATAATCTTTTCCTTTTGCTGCTTCGAGCTCATTATAAAGAGAATTTAGCTCTTTAGTCTTGCTAATATGCAAGTTTTTATAATTATTTTCATTTGGATAAATAATGATATTTTTTTGAATACTTGCTATTTCAATTGCAAGGTTTGATAGTTTTTCTTCTATTTTTTTTGTCTTACTCGAAAATAAACCAAACATATTTATTGTACCGTTTTGCTAACTGGTTTTTTTGATGTTTTTTCAATTTTATTAATTTCAAAAACAAGAATATCATTTTTGGCGTCTACTAAAACATGACCGCCGTTTACTAATTTTCCATGAATAAGTTCGTCTGCTAAAGGTTTTTTAATTTTTTCATCTATAACTCTATTTAAAGGTCTAGCGCCCATTTTTTCATCAAAGCCTAATTTAGAAATTAAATTGCTAGCTTTGTCAGTTAAATTAATAATCACATCTCTTTCGCCTAATTGTGTTTCAAGTTCAATTACAAATTTTTCAACAATTTTTTTAACAGTATCTTTGTTTAAAATATTAAATTGGACAATAGAATCTAATCTGTTCCTAAATTCAGGTGAAAATATTTTATTAATAGATTCTAAATCACCGTCTTTATTAATACTTTTATTGAATCCTATTTGAGATTTTTGCAAATCTTCCGCACCAGCATTAGTCGTCATAATTAAAATAATATTTCTGAAATCTATTTTTTTACCATTTTGATCAGTTAATTTTCCATAATCCATAATTTGTAACAAGATATTATAAACATCTGGATGAGCCTTCTCTATTTCATCAATTAAAAGAACTGCATAAGGATTTTTGTCAACTTTCTCAGAAAGTAATCCTCCTTGATCAAAACCAACATATCCTGGAGGGGCTCCAATCAATTTAGAAACTGAATGTCTTTCCATATACTCTGACATATCAAAACGAATAAGTTCAATACCAAGAACTTTAGCAAGTTGTTTTGCAAGTTCAGTTTTTCCAACTCCTGTCTGACCTGAAAACATATAATTTCCGATAGTACGATTACTGTCCCTCAAACCAGATCTTGATAATTTAATTGAGGATACAAGACTATCAATTGCAAGATCTTGTCCAAAAATAACTCTTTTTAAATTTTTATCTAAATCCTTTAAATACATTCTGTCATTAACTGAAATATTTTTTTCTGGAATTTTAGTAATTTGAGAAACTATTCTCTCAATATCTTCAATATCTAATATTTTTTTTCTCTGGTTTTCAGATTTTAAAACTTCTGAAGAACCTAACTCATCAATAATATCGATTGATTTATCCGGTAACTTTTTGTTACCAATATATTTACTTGATAAATCTACAGATGCTTTTATTGCATCATCAGTAAATTTAACATTATGAAATTTTTCATATTTTGATCGAATTCCATACATAATTTTGTATGCCTCATCTATTGTTGGCTCTGGAACATCTATTTTTTGAAATCTTCTTTGTAGCGCTCTGTCTTTTTCAAAAAATAATCTATACTCGTTGTAAGTTGTCGATCCTATGCATCTTATATTTCCAGCCTGTAAAGCAGGCTTAAGCATGTTAGAGGCATCCATTGAACTTCCAGATGTTGATCCAGCTCCTACTAATGTGTGAATTTCATCTATAAATAAAATATAATTTTTATTTCTTTCTATTTCCTTAATAATTAATTTAAGACGCTCTTCAAAGTCTCCTCTATATCTGGTTCCTGCAATTAATGTTCCCATATCAAGAGAAAATATTACATGTGATTTTAAGACTTGAGGAACTTCATTATTAAAAATTTTTAAGGCTAATCCTTCAACGATCGCTGTTTTTCCAACACCCGGATCCCCAACTAATAATGGATTGTTTTTAGTTCTTCTGCACAAAATTTGAGCTAAACGATCAACTTCTACTGTTCTTCCAATTAAACGATCTATATTATTTTGTTCAGCTTTTTTATTTAGATTAACACAATACGTTTCTAAAGGTGAATTAGTGGCCGCTTTATTGTTGCTAGATGATGATGAGCTATCAAATGAGCCTCCATAAGCAAAATTATCAACTTTGGTAATTCCATGAGAAATAAAATTAACTACATCGTAACGAGTGACTTCTTGTTCTTGTAAAAAAAATGTAGCGTGACTTTCTCTTTCAGCAAATAATGCGACTAATATATTTGCCCCTGTAACTTCGTTTTTTCCAGAAGATTGGACATGCACAATAGATCTTTGAATAACTCTTTGAAAACTTGCTGTTGGCTGGGGTTCCAATTTAGTATCTGTAGTAACTATATTTTCTAATTCATTATCAATATAAAATTCCAGATTCTCATTTAATAAATCAACATCCACATTGCATGCTTTCATAACATTACGAGCATCCGTTTCATCTGTTAAAGCAAGTAGCAAATGTTCTAAAGTTACATACTGATGTTTTTTTTCAGTGGCAAATTTAAATGCTTGTGAAATTGCTTGTTCTAAAGATTTGGTAAATGTAGCCATTTAAATAGATTTTTTCATAATACATTTCAAAGGATACTGATTTTGTTTTGCAAAGTTTATAACTTCCATAACTTTAGTCTCAGCAACCTCATAGGGATAAACTCCACAAACAGCGCTCCCATCGTTGTGAATTTTAAGCATAATTTTATTTGCTTTAGGCTTAGTCATATTAAAAAATAATTGTAAAACTTTAACAACAAATTCCATAGTTGTAAAATCATCATTTAAAAGAATAACTTCATAAAAATCAGGTTTTTTGATTTTAACTTGAGTCTTATTTTTTTTTAATTTTATAAGAACTTTAGGCATTTACTGGTCTGCCGATAGAATAATAAGTAATGTTTTTTTGAGTATTAAATGATCTGTTATCGTATAAATTTCTTAAATCGTATATAGTGACTTTTTTATTATTATTTTTAATTTTAGAAAAATTTAAATTTTTAAATTCATCCCACTCTGTATGAATAATAATTAAGTCTACTTTGCTGGTTGCTAAATATAGATCATCAAAATAGTTTACGTTATTATGTTTATTCAAAACTTCTTTGCTTCCTGATGGCTCATAATAGTTAATCTTTGCTCCTTTTTTAATAAACTTAGATATTAAATTTATTGCTGAAGAATCTCTTAAATCATCGGTGTTTGCTTTAAATGTTACTCCTAAAAAACAAATAATCTTATTTTTAATTTTATTATTTAAAATTTTATAAATATTTTTTTCAATATCTATTTTTCTTTTTTCATTAAAATTAATGACTGAATTAACAATAGAAAGTGGAGAATTATAATTCTTACCTACCTTTGCTAAAGCTTTAGTATCTTTAGGAAAGCAAGATCCACCATATGCAGGTCCTGCTCTTAAAAATCTTGAACCAATTCTTTTATCAAGTCCAATTCCAAGAGCCACATCATCAACATTTACATCGACCTTTTCACATAAATTTGCAATTTCATTAATAAAGCTAATTTTTGTAGCTAAAAAAGCATTAGATGCATATTTTATAAGCTCAGCTGCTCTTCTAGAACAAGAGACAAAAGCAGCACCCTTGTTAACTATAGGGCGGTATAACTCATTAAATATTTTTATAACTCTTTTATCGTTTGCACCAATAACTACTCTGTCTGGATATTTGAAATCTTTAATAGCCTCTCCTTCTCTAAGAAACTCTGGGTTAGATACAATTGTAAATAATCCTTTTTTCTTATTTTTATTCAAAATCTTTTCAATCTTATCACCCGTACCAACAGGCACAGTAGATTTTGTAACAATAATTTTATGAGATTTAATTTTTTTTGAAATTAATTGAGCAACAGAGAAAACTTGTGAAAGATCTGCAGAGACACCGTCTTTTGCTGTTGGTGTTCCTACAGCTATAAAAACAATATCAGATTTGATAATAGAGCTAACTAAATCATCAGAAAAACTAAGTCTGCCTGCATCTAAATTTTTCCTAACCAATTCAGACAGACCAGGTTCAAATATTGGAATATCTCCATTTTCAAGTCTGCTTAATTTTTTCTTATCTTTGTCAATGCAGATAACGTTATTGCCAAGATCAGAAAAACAAACTCCCGATACTAAACCAACATAACCTGTACCAATAAAACAAATTTTCATATTAGAATTTTTTTAATGAATTATTATATCCATTAATAGTTCCGCAGTCTAAATATGTTCCGGAAAATATATGTCCCACAAATTTATTATCGTTATAAATTAAACGTTTCATTGCATCTGTAATCTGCACTTCTCCTGAGGATCCACTTTTGGTATTTTGTAGTGAAGAAATTATTTTTTTTGGCAGGACATATCTTCCTATAATTGCATAATTAGATGGAGAATTTTTTAAACTAGGTTTTTCAACTAAATCACTAATAAATAAATTATTATTAATCTTTTTTGAATATTTTATAATTCCATATCTTGAAATATCAGATTTTTTTACTTTCTTAGAAGCTATAACTGAAGAATGATATTTATTATGAATATTAATTATTTTTTTTGAACAGTTTTCTTTAATAATAATATCGTCTGGTAGAACCAAAAGAAAAAATTTATTTTTAATTGCTGATTTTGCTGCCAATACAGCGTCTCCAAGACCTTTCGGAGAATTTTGATAAACAAATTTAAGTTTACTTCTGTAGCGATCTAAAATTTTTAGTTTCTGAATTGATTTAAAATCTTTTTTTATTTTCAAATAATTTAATAAATAACGATCAGGACTAAGATAATCTTTGATAACTTCTTTTCTATTCGAGATAACTAAGATAATTTTTTTTATACCTGCTTCCAAACATTCATCTAAAATATGTTCCAAAATAGTTTTGTTTCCTAAGGGTAACAGTTCTTTTGGAAGTATTTTGCTAAACGGTAGAAGTCTTGTGCCTAAACCAGCTAATGGTATTATCGCTTCTTTTATCATTAAATATTATAGTTAATTTCTTAAATGAAAATAATTAAAACAGCAAATAAAATAACTTTAGAGTTATTAAATAAAAAAAAAATTGGCTTTATCCCGACTATGGGATGCTTGCATGATGGCCATGTCTCGTTAATAAAAAAATCAAAAAAAAAAAAATTATTAACAATAGTAAGTATATTTGTTAACCCATATCAATTTAATAATAAAAAAGATTATAAAAAATATCCTAAAACTATTTTAACTGACTTAAAAATTTGTAAAAAAAATAAGGTAGATTATGTTTATTTACCTCAAGAAAAAGATATTTATCCAGAAAAAAAAATTATTATTAAAAATAAAATTCATTATTTTAAAAATTTTTTGGAAGGAAAATTTAGACCTGGACATTTTGAAGGTGTTATTGAAGTTATAAAAAGACTATTAAGTCATGTTAAAACTAACTATCTTTTCCTTGGAAAAAAAGACTATCAGCAATTAATTATTATTAGAAAATACTTGGAAAACGTTGATTCCAAAATAAAAGTTGTACCATGTGATACTATTAGAGCTAAAAATGGGGTTGCTTTATCCTCTAGAAATAAACTTTTAGATCAAAAATCATTAAATATAGCTGGTGAAATAATTAATTTTTTAAAAAAAAATAAAAATCAAATTATAAAGTCCAAAGATAACTCTTTTTTTTTAAAAAAAATAAAAGAATTTGGTGCTAAAAAAATAGATTATTTGTCTGCGTTTAATTTGAAAAAATTAAAAAAAACCAATAAACCATCAGTTAATACTAGGGTGTTTCTAGCGTATTATTTAAATAACGTAAGATTGATTGATAACTTTTAATGGAAATTAAAATATCTCAAAAACCTGTAGCTTATAAAAAAGCAATAGATTTTTTGGAACAAAGAGTAGAAAAAGTTCATGCCAACTTAGAAGATGAACTTATATGGATATTAGAGCACGATTCAGTTTATACAAAAGGTATAAGCGCATCAGATAAAGATTTATTACTACCTAATTTATTTCCTGTAATTGCAACAAATCGAGGTGGGAAATTTACCTATCATGGCCCTGGGCAAAAAATAGTTTATTTTGTTATAAATCTTAATAAACGTGAAAAAGAAATAAAAAAATTTGTTAGGCATGTTGAAAAGTGGATTATTTCTATTCTTAAAGATTTCAATATTTCATCATTTGCTGATCCTAAAAATATTGGCATTTGGATAAATAATAATAGTGAAGAAAATAAAATTGCCGCTATTGGAATTAAAGTTAAAAAATGGATTGCATATCATGGTTTTTCTCTTAATATTAATGTCAATAAAACTGATTATCGTGGAATAGTTCCTTGTGGGATATCTAATAAAGGAATAATTAATATTTCTGATTTACGTGCGATCCCAAATGATGAAATTATTAATAACTCAATAAAAGAAAACTTTTATAAATTATTTAATTCGTAAATTAATTTTTTCTCCTTACAAAAACTTTGAAAGTATAATGAAGGTTCAGCTTGATGAACTGTTTTTTTGCTATTTATTAAAAATTCAACTTTATAGGCATGTAGCATCAAATGAAGCTCCTTGGACTTATTTAAACCCTTATTTGTATATTTCTTTTCTCCTAAAATAGGATGTTTAATAAAACTTAATTGTCTTCTCAACTGATGTTTTCTTCCTGTTTCGGGATTTAGCAATAACAATGAAAGGTCTTTTGTCTCGGAGATAACTCTATAATTAGTGATCGATAAATGCACTTTCTCTTTATTATTTTCTATATAACTAAGTTCATTTTTTAAAGTTCCATTTTTATTTTCTAAAACGCCATCTACTAAAGCTAAATAACTTTTATTTATAGTTTGATTTTTAAAGGCTTCTGAGAAAAATTTTGCACTTTTGTGAGTTTTGCTAATAATTAAAATTCCTGTTGTTTCAGCATCCAATCGATGAACTAAATGTGGGGTTGGATATTCAGTTTCTGAATAGTTTTTTAATATATCAAAAATATTTTTTCCTGTTTTGGTCCCTGATTGTACAGCTAAGTTGTAAGGTTTATTTAAGACAAAATAATGCTCATTTTCAAATAAAATATTATTTTTGATTAACTCGTAATCTTTTTTTGATGGTAAATATGAAAATTTTTTTTTAATTATTTTGTCATCATTATCTATATCAGCGTAAATTTTAATTTCGTCATTTATCTGTATTTTATAAGAACTTTTTGCTTTTTTGCCATTTACTAAAATTTTTCCTTTTCTTAAAGTTCTTTCAATTAATGACTGGGGTAATGGTTTTACTTTTTTTTTAAACCATTTATCGAGACGGATATTTTCAAAATCTTCTTCAATTTTAAAAATGTGTTTAGGTTCCATTATGAAATAATGTGAATAAACTTATCTCCTAAATAAAACATCAATAAACCAAAAAAAACAGAAACGAAAATATATAAAAAGGCTAATAGGTAATTTGAACTATTAATAAGATTAAAAAAATCTTGAGAGAAGGAAGAAAATGTTGTGAACCCTCCTAAAAATCCAATTGTAATATAATTTTTAAAATTTTCATCAATAGAGATGAATTTTGTATCTAGTACTCCTGAAACTAAACCAATCAAAAAACAACCTAATAAATTTACTGTAAGAGTTCCGATTGGGAAAATAGTTTGAAAAATTTTTGGAGTAATTTGTATAACTGAAAATCTTGCTAAAGTTCCAAAAGCTCCAAATAAAGCAATTAATAAATAAGACTTCATTAATTGTTTATTTACTTAACTGCTGAGCTTCTTCCTTTGGCTGCTCAGGTTTTTTTTGAACTGGACCTGAATCTTGTCCTTTTGCATTGAAATCTTTATCTACTAATTCAATGTATGCCATTGTTGAATTGTCACCAAAACGATTTCTAGTTCTAATAATTCGCGAATAACCGCCTTTTCTATTCTCGTATCTTTTAGATAAAACTGTAATTAATTTTTCTGCTGAATCTTCATCCTGTAATTTTGATATTAAAGATCTTCTAGCTGATAAATCATTCTTTTTTCCGATAGTAATAACTTTATCAATTAATGGCTTTAATTCTTTTGCTTTTGGCAAAGTTGTTTTAATTTGCTCGTGCTTAATTAAAGAATTAAGCATATTTTTAAACAAAGCTTTACGGTGCTCTGAAGTTCTGTTTAATTTTCTACGAGCAATTTTGTGTCTCATTATTATTAATAATTATCCTCTAATTTTTTAGAAAGTTCGGCAATGTTTTCTGGTGGCCAATTTGGAACTTCCATTCCAAGATACAATGACATTGTTGTAAGAACTTCCTTAATTTCATTCAATGATTTTCTTCCAAAATTAGGAGTTCTTAACATTTCACTTTCACTCTTTTGAACTAAATCTCCAATATAAATAATATTATCATTTTTTAGACAATTCATTGATCTTACAGACAGTTCTAATTCATCAACTCTTCTAAGTAAGTTTCTATTAAATTCTGGCTCGGAAGGTTTTTTCTCTTGAATTGTTGCAACGGGTTCATCAAAGTTTACAAACATTGCTAATTGATCTTGTAAAATTCTAGCTGCGAAAGCAACAGAGTCCTCTGCTGTTACAGATCCATTCGTTTCAACTTCCATGGTTAATTTATCGTAATCTAATGTTAATCCTTCTCTTGCATTAGATACGTTATAAGAAACTCTCTTAACCGGACTAAAAACAGCGTCAATTGCTATTAATCCTAATGGGGAATTGCTAGCCTTATTTCTGTCTGCAGGAACATAACCTTTTCCAGTATTTACTGTTAATTCCATATGAAATTTAGTTTTTTCATCTAAGTTACAAATTACTAAATCAGGATTTAATATTTCGATGTCTGAATTTGGAGCAATCATTTTTGCTTTAATCTCACCAGGTCCTTTTGCATCTAAAATTAATTTTTTTGGTCCGGAAGTCTTTAAGTCCAAAGCTAAAGCTTTAACGTTAAGAACAATATCGGTAACATCTTCTCTAACGCCATCAATTGATGAAAATTCATGTAACACTCCATCAATTTGTATTGCTGTTACAGCCGTACCTTGAACTGAGGACAACAAAACTCTTCTTAATGCATTTCCTAAAGTTAAGGCGTAACCTTTTTCTAAAGGTTCAGCTATAATTTTTGCATGTTTTTTATCATCGCTTTGTGTAATATTTAGTTTTGATGGCTTTATAAGTTCTTTCCAATTTTTATCTATCAAGTTACTTCTCCTATTTAGTTATTATTAAACTCGTCTTTTCTTTGGAGGCCTGCAGCCATTATGTGGCATCGGACTCATGTCTTTAATAGAGGTGATCTTAAAACCTCTAGCCTGTAATGCTCTAAGAGCAGTTTCTCGACCTGAACCAGGCCCTTTTACTTCAACTGTAATATTTTTTAATCCATGCTCTAATGCTTTCCCCGCCGCATCATCGGCTGCAACTTGTGCTGCATAGGGAGTTGATTTTCTAGAACCTTTAAATCCTTTTGATCCTGCAGAAGACCACGAAATTACATTACCTTGTTTGTCAGTAATGGTAACAATAGTATTGTTAAAAGTTGCATTTACGTAAACATTTCCATTTACAACATTCTTTTTCTCTTTTTTCTTAACTTTAATTTTTTTCTTTATTCCACCATCTTGCTTAGCATCTTTTGCTGGTGCAACAGCACCTTCAGTTTTTGGTTTTTTATCTTTAATATTTTTATCTTCGGCCATTTAATTATTTCATACTAGTTAATTTTTTTCCTGCAATGGCTATAGCCTTACCTTTTCGTGTTCTTGCATTAGAATGTGTTCTTTGTCCTCTAACTGGAAGTCTTTTTCTATGTCTTGATCCTCTATAAGTTCCTAAGTCTTTTAATCTTTTAATATCTAACGATACATTTCTTCTAAGATCTCCTTCAACTGAATATTTGCTATCAATAAATTCTCTAATTTTTAAAACTTCATCGTCTGTAAGAGCGTTTGTTCTTTTATCTTTATCAATTTTCAATTCGTTACAAATGTCATTTGCTGTTTTGTCTCCAATACCATGAATATAAGTAAGAGCTGTTTTAACAACTTTATTTTGAGGAATATTTACTCCAGCTATACGAGCCATAAATTAAAAGTCTATTTTTTGAAAAAATGCGATTATATGAATCAAGCTATCAAAGTCAACTGCGTACGGCACGGATTATTGTAAATAATTGATCACTTATCGCATTAATTTCCTGCATTCCGTCTATATTTTTCATTATTCCTTTTTTTAAGTAATAATCCAAGACTGGAAAAGTTTTTTCATCATAAGTTTTTAATCTTTTTACAATTGTCTCTTCATTATCATCAGATCTTGTAATAAGTTTTCTTTGTCCACACTCTTTCAATTCACAATTTTTTGGTGGATCAAAAAAAGTATTAAATGTTTTATTGCATGCTGAACAAGTAACTCTACCGGTAATTCTCTTAACTAAAATTTGATTATCAACTTTTAAATTGATAGCCAAACTCATTTGTTGATTGTTTTTTTTTAATAAAATATCTAAATTTTTTGCTTGCTCAATATTTCTAGGAAAGCCGTCAAAAATTATTCGATTTTTATATTCTGGATTAGAAATTTTATTCTCAATTAAATTATTTATAATTTCATCAGAAACCAATCCTCCAGATTTCATAATTTCTTCAATTTTATTTCCAAAACTAGTTTTTTTACTTACTTCGTCTCTAAGCAAATCGCCTGTTGATAATTGAAATAAATTAAATTCTTTAACTAATTTTGCTGACTGTGTTCCTTTTCCTGCGCCTGGAGGGCCAAAAATTACAAGATTCATTAACGGTTAAATTTTGTTTTTTTAATTAAACTCTCATATTGTTGGCTCATTAATCTAGTTTGTACTTGCGCAACTGTGTCCATTGCAACTACAGCAACAATAAGAAGTGAAGTGCCACCTAAATAAAATGGGATTGGATAATTTGCAATAATTAATTCTGGTAACAAACAAATTAAAACTAAATACAAAGATCCAATAGCTGTTAATTTGAAAAGTAATTGATCTATAAACTGTTCTGTCTGTTCTCCTGGTCTTATTCCAGGAACAAATCCCCCATATTTTCTTAAATTTTCTGCTGTTTCTTTTGGATTAAAAATTATTGAAGTATAAAAAAATGAGAAGAATATTATGCCGGCCGCATAAATAATCATGTACAAGGGTTTCCCTTGACCAAGCATAGAGGTAATTCCAACAACAATTTCATTTGAAGAAGATGTAAAATTAGAAATTGTAATTGGTAGAATTAAAAGCGCTGATGCAAAGATTGCAGGAATAACGCCGGCCGTATTAACTTTTAACGGAAGATGAGAAGCGTCTCCTCCGTATAATTTATTTCCAATCTGTCTTTTAGGATAATGAATTAGGATTTTTCTTTGTGCGCGTTCTACAAAAACAATAAAGTAAATAGCGGCAATAAGAATAGTTATGATAATTAATATTACTCCAGCAGAAATAGCACCTGTTCTTCCTAATTCAAAAGTAGAAGCCAATGCTCCAGGAATTTCAGCGACAATTCCTGCAAAAATAATCAACGATATACCATTGCCAATTCCTCTCGCTGTAATTTGTTCACCAAGCCACATTAACAACATTGTTCCTGTTAATAATGTGATTGTAGTTACTAATCTAAAGTAAAAACCTGACTCTAAAACAATTCCTTGTGAATTTTCTAAACTAACAGCTACTCCATATCCTTGAATCAATGCTAAAAGAACTGTGCCATATCTAGTGTATTGAGTGATTTTTCTTCTTCCAATTTCCCCCGAATTTTTTAAATTTTTAAAATAATCTGTTACGCCAGTTAATAATTGAATAATAATAGATGAAGAAATGTAAGGCATAATACCTAATGCAAAAATTGCCATTCTTGATACGGCTCCGCCTGCGAATAGATTAAACATTCCAAGTAATGATCTTTGATTGTCAGATATTAGTCCCTTTAGAGCTTGCGCATCAATGCCTGGTAAAGGAACATAAGTGCAAAACCTATAAACAATTAAAATAAATAAAGTATAAAAAATTCTTTTTTTAAGATCATCTAAAGATGAATTTGGCTTTAAGGATTCTGCTGACCCAAAAGAACTAGACATGAAAACTATTTAGCCTCTGCTTGTTTCAATAAATTAACGCTACCGCCTGCTTTTTCAATTTTTGTTTTAGCAGATGCGCTGATTTGATGTGCCTCTATTTGTATTTTTGATTTAATTTCACCGTTGCCTAAAATTTTTAATTTTTTAAAATTATTTTTAATATTTTTAACTTTTCTAAGACTGTCTAATGTAACTTTAGAAGTTGTGTCTAATTTCTTCTTTTCTATTAAATGCTGAATATCATTCAAATTAATAATCATTTGATCGTAAGAATGTTTCTTTATAATCGCATTAAAACCTCTTTTAGGAAGTCTTCTATAAAGAGGCATTTGCCCCCCTTCAAAACTCTTAATAGATACACCTGATCTTGCTTTTTGACCTTTTACACCTCGGCCAGCAGTCTTTCCTTTTCCAGAACCTATTCCTCTACCGTATCTTTTTCCTTTTTTATAAAGAGAAACGTTTAATGTATTTAATTTCATAATATTATCTTCTAGCTACAACTTCACTAATTTTTTTACCACGAAGTATGGAAATGTCTTTAGGTGATCTTTGTTTTGATAATGCTAACATACATGCTCTAACAACATTATATGGATTTGATGAACCAATAGATTTTGCAACAATATCTTGCATACCTAACATTTCACATATTGCTCGGATAGCACCACCAGCAATAATTCCTGTTCCTGCTGGTGCGCTTCTAAGAAGAACTTTTCCTGATCCACTTTTTCCATAAGTGTCATGATGTATTGTTCTTCCTTCTCTTAAAGGAACTTTAACTAATGAACTTTTTGCCTCTTCTGATGCTTTTTTAATTGCGTCTGGCACTTGTTTTGCTTTGCCATGTCCATAACCAACTAAACCTTTTTGATTTCCAACAATAACTAATGCCGCAAATCCAAATCTTCTTCCGCCTTTTACCACTTTAGTAATTCGATTAATCGCAACTAACTTTTCTTTAAGTTCTGATTGAGTGTTCATAAATTAAAATTTTAATCCTTCTTTTCTTGCAGATTCTGCTACTGCTTTAATCCGACCATGATACTTATATCTACCTCTGTCAAAATAAACTTCTTTAATTCCTTTTTCCAAAGCTCTTTTTGCTACTAATTTTCCAACTTCTACTGATAATTCCATTTTTTTCTTCTTATCCATAGCTTTTTCAACTGACGACGCTGAAACTAGTGTTAGATTTTTAGCATCATCAATAACTTGAGCGTAAATATTTTTTAAAGATCTAAAAACAGTAAGACGCAATCCTGTTGGATTGTACTTTTTCATTTTTCCTCTAGTTCTAGTCTGTCTTTTAATATCGCTTGCCATAATTATTTCTTTTTACCTTCTTTTCTTAAAACAAATTGATCAGAAGAAGTTATTCCTTTTCCTTTGTAGGGCTCAACTGGTTTTAAAAATTTAATATCAGCGCATACTTTTCCTACTAATTCTTTGTCAATTCCTTTAACTTTTATTGCTGTTTGTTTATCTATTGCAACTTCAATGCCTTCCGGAATATCATAATGAACATCATGGCTAAATCCTAATTGAAAAATGATTTTTTTTCCTTGTAATGTGGCTCTAAATCCAACACCTGTAAGTTTTAAATCTTTTTCAAATCCTTTTGATACTCCAATAATTCCGTTATTAATTAAGCTTCTATGCAATCCCCAAGTGACTTTGTTTGTATTTTTTTTATCAACGGGTTCAAGGGAAACTTTGTTGTTAGCAACTATTACTTTTAAAATACTCTGATCTACAACTAGTTCTTTCTTACTCTTAGCGCCTTGAATAATAACTTTATTATTCTCAACTTTAACAGTAACTCCAGATGGTAATATAATAGGTGTTTTTCCAATTTTTGACATATCTTAAGAAACCTTACAAAGGACCTCCCCGCCTAGTTTTTTTTCTCTAGCTTCGTTATCAGAGAAAATTCCTTTTGAAGTAGAAATAATAGATATTCCTAATCCATTTTGAACTTTTTGAATACTATCTGATCTGGAATATATTCTTCTTCCTGGTCTTGAAACTCTTTCAATCTCTTTGATAACTGGATCGCCATACATATATTTCAAATTAATTACTATTGTTTCAAAACTTTTGTCTTTTGACACAGCATATTCTTGAATAAATCCCTCTTTTTGAAGAACGTCTAAAACTGCTTTTCTTAATTTAGAGCCAGGAACTGACACTTTTTTTAAACCACGCATTTGTCCATTTCTTATTCTTGTAATCATATCTCCAATTGGATCTGTAATTTTCATATTTCCTCCTTACCAGCTAGCTTTCGTCATACCCGGAATTTTTCCACTAGAAGCAAATTTTCTAAGTGCAATTCTAGACATTCTTAATTTTCTGTAATAACCACGAGATCTTCCTGTTATTTCGCATCTATTTTTAACTCTATTTTTTGCTGAATTTCTAGGAACTTTTGAAAGTTTTAAACTAGCTAAAAATCGCTCATTTAAAGATAACGTTTTATTCATAATAATTTTTTTAAGCTTAGATCTTTTGTTCTCAAATTTCTTAGCCATTTTTACTCTTTTCAAATTTCTCTCGATTGAACTTCTTTTTGCCATTTAATTTAGCTCCTTATTTTTTACTTTATCTTTGCCTTTTTCGTTATCTTCATCTTTTTTAACTTTTTTTTTATCTGCTGAAAATATTCCAACTTTAGCAAATGGAAAATTAAAACTATCAAGCAACATTTTAGATTGCTCTTTAGTTTTTGCAGTTGTCACAACAGTAATATCTAAGCCTCTAATTTTATCTACTTTATCAAAATTAACCTCTGGAAATATAATGTGCTCTTTAACTCCAAAACTGTAGTTAGCTTCATTATCAAAGCTATTAGGATTTAAACCTCTAAAGTCTTTAATTCTTGGCAAAGCAATGTTTACTAGACGATCTAAAAAAAAATACATTTGATCTTTTCTTAAAGTAACTTTTAAACCTAAAGGTATTCCTACTCTTGTTTTAAAATTAGAAATGGATTTTTTTGATTTTGTAACTTGAGCTTTTTGTCCTGCAATAGCTGAGAGGTCATCTTCTGCACTTTTTAAAATTTTATTATCAGTTCCATCTAACCCCAGACCCATATTTAAAACAATTTTAACTAATTTAGGAGCTTGCATTTTATTACTAAAAGACAAGTTCTTACATAAAGTAGGTACTATCTCTTTTATATATTTTTCTTTTAATCTAGGTACTAATTTCATTTTTTACTCTTTGTTTTTGATTTTTCTTCTTTTGCAGTCTTTTTTGTTTCTTCCTTTTTTTCAACTTTTTTCTCTACTTTTGCGTCAGATAATTTAACAACATTTGATATGTCAATTGGTCTTTCAACAGTAATAATTCCGCCTTTTTTTTCTCTTGTTGGTTTTTGATGTTTTTTCTTTTCATTAATACCTTTGACTAAAACTTTTCTAGACTCAGGGAATACTTTGATTACATTGCCTGTTTTTCCTTTATCGTCCCCTGTAATAACTTTTACGTTATCTCCTTTTTTAATTTTTAATTTAATCATAGTACCTCAGGCGCTAAAGAAATTATTTTCATAAAGTTTTTATTTCTTAACTCTCTAGTTACCGGTCCAAAAATCCTTGTTCCAATAGGCTCACCATTTGGCTGCACCAAAACTGCAGCATTGGCATCAAATTTTATTGAAGTGCCATCTAATCTTTTAATCTCTTTTCTTGTTCTAACGATTACTGCCTTGTGAACATCTCCTTTTTTTACTTTTCCTTTAGGAATGGCATCTTTAATTGAAACAACGATAATATCTCCTATTGTTGCATATCTTCTTTTAGATCCACCTAATACTTTAATGCACTCTACTTTTCGAGCCCCCGTATTATCAGCAACAAATAATTCTGTTTGTACCTGAATCATTTATTTATCGCCTCCAACAATTGTCCAGCGCTTAAGCTTTGAAATTGGTTTGCTCTCAATAATAGAAACTGTATCTCCAACTTTAGATTTATTTTTTTCATCGTGAGCATGATATTTTTTATAAGTTGTCATTACTTTTTTGTATTTTGGATGAACAAATCTTCTGCTAACTTCAACAACGATTGTTTTGTTGCTTTTGTCGCTAACTACTTTTCCTTTTAAAATTCTTTTTACCATTATTTAGCTCTGTTTAAATTAATAAAAGTTTTAACTGTAGCAATAGAGCGTCTATTAGTTTTAATAGACGATGTATTTGTTACTTGACCATTTTTTTTCTTAAATCGGATATTAAATTGTTCTTTCTTTAATTTTTCTAATTCAGAAAATAATTGATCCTGAGTTAATTTTTTTATTTCTTTAGTTTTCATTATTGCGTTCCTAATCTTTTAATCATTTTAGTTTTAATAGATAATTTTGCCTTTGCTCTCTCAAATGCTTCTTTAGCTACTGTCTCGTCAACACCATCAATTTCAAAAATAATTCTTCCTGGCTTAACTCTAAATACGTAATACTCTAATCCACCCTTACCTTTACCCATCCTAACTTCGATTGGTTTTTTTGTTACAGGAATATTTGGAAAAATTCTAAGCCAAACTCTACCTGCTCTCTTCATGTGTCTAGTTAAGGCAACTCTTGCAGCTTCAATTTCTTTCGAGGTTACTCGATTAGGTTCAATTGCTTTCAATCCAAATGATCCAAAATTCAATTCAGCTCCGCGAGTGGCAACACCATGAATTTTCCCCTTAAAAGCTTTTCTATATTTTGTTCTAGCTGGCTGTAACATTTTCTTTCTCGTTTATATTTTTAATTTCAGCATCATCAATTTTTTTCTTATCTTTTTCAAACACGATGCCTTTATAAATCCAAACTTTAACTCCAATAATTCCATAAGTAGTTTCTGCTTCTGCTTCTCCATAATCAACATCAGCTCTTAATGTATGAAGCGGAATACTTCCTTCTCTTAACCATTCTGTTCTAGCAATCTCTGTTCCTGCTAATCTTCCAGCAACAGTTATCTTAATTCCTTTAGCACCTAATCTAAGAGTTGATTGCATCGCCCTTTTCATAGCTTTTCTATATGCAATTCGTTTTTCAAGTTGCTGTGCTACGTTTTCTGCAACTAAATAAGCGTCTAACTCTGGTTTTCTGATTTCTTTAATATTTACTGAAACTTCTGAGCTTGAGATTTTATTTAGATTACTTTTAATTTTATCAATATCAGAACCTTTTTTTCCAATTACAAAACCTGGTCTTGATGTAAAGATTGTTACAATACATTTTTTAGTAGGTCTTTCGATAAAGATCTTTGAAATTCCAGAATTTTTAAGATTTTTGTGTATGTATTCTCTAATTTTAAAGTCTTCGATTAAATATTGTCCATATTCTTTTTTCTTAGCAAACCACATGGAATCCCAGTTTTTATTAATACTTAATCTAAAGCTAATTGGATTAACTTTCTGTCCCATTATTTAGCGGCCTCCACCGGAGCTTTTTTGTTTTCTGAAACAATGATTGTTAAATTAGAAAAATGTTTTTTAATTCCAGCAGATCTTCCTCTTGCTCTAGGCATGAAACGTTTTAGTGTAATTCCTTTTCCAACGTAGGCTTCTTTTACTATCAAATTATCAATGTCTAATTGATTGTTATTCTCTGCATTAGCAATTGCCGATTTTAAAGTTTTTTTGATCTCACTAGCTACTCTTTTATCTGTAAATTCTAAATCTCTCATAGCCACATTAGCATTCTTACCTCTGATACTTTTTAATATATTATTAATTTTACGGGGACTTGATCTTAAGTTCCTGTAAATTGCCTTAACTTGATTTAAATCTTTATTTTTTGTCATCTTTTTTCTCAGTTGCTGGAGCAGCTTTTTTATCAGCTGGAGTATGTCCAAAGAATTGTCTTGTTGCCGAAAACTCTCCTAATTTATGTCCAATCATTTCATCTGTAATAGTCACTGGAAAGAATTTCTTTCCATTGTGAACTTCAAAAGTCATTCCAATAAATTCTGGAATAATTGTAGATTTTCTTGACCAAGTTTTGATTGGTTTTTTAATATTTTGATCTTTATGCTTTTGTACTTTTTTCATTAAACTTAATTCAACAAAAGGACCTTTCCAGACTGATCTACTCATAATTAATTAATACCTCTCTTCTTCTTTCTTGAGATAATATACTTATCGGTATTTTTATTTTTTCTAGTTTTCTTTCCTTTGGTCTTGATGCCCCAAGGAGTAACAGGATGTCTTCCTCCGTTAGTTCTTCCTCCGTGTGGGTGATCTACAGGGTTCATTGCTATACCTCTTGTTTGCGGTCTAACTCCTAACCATCTGCTTCTTCCAGCTTTACCAATTTTAATATTTTTTTGATCAGGATTTGATACAGCGCCAATAGTCGCTTTGCATAAACTTTGTACTCTTCTTACTTCGCCTGAGGCTAATTTTAATGTTGTATAATCTTGGTCGTGACTCATAATTTGTACAGAAGTACCGGCTGATCTTGCTAATACAGCGCCGTTACCTGGTCTCATTTCCACATTATGAACAACAGTTGCAGGAGGAATATCAATTAAAGGCATACAATTACCAATTTCTATATCTTTTTTTCTTCCAGAATGAATTTTGGTCCCGACTTTAATATCTTGTGGAGCAATTAAATAACTTTGAGTTTTATCTTCATATTCAACAAGCATAATATTAGCTGTTCTATAAGGATCGTACTCAAAACGAATTACTGTAGCGGGCATATCAAACTTATTTCTTTTAAAATCTACAAATCTATATTTTTTCTTATGTCCAGCTGAACGATGTCTTGATGTAATTCTTCCTAAATTATTTCTTCCATATGAACCATTAATTCCTGAAGTCAGAGATTTAACAGGCTTTCCTTTCCAAAGACCTGTTCTGTCCAAGATAATTGTGCCTCTAGTAGATTTTGTATAAGGTTTATATGTTTTTAAAGTCATTTTTATATTCCAGTTGTAATATCAATTGATTGTCCTTTTTTTAAAGTAACAATAGCTTTTTTGTACCCAGAAGTTCTTGCAACTCTTCCTCTAACCATTTTAAATCTTGGGTGAAGATTAATAGTATTCACTTTAATAACATTAACTTTAAAAAGTTTTTCAATACTTTTTTTAATATTCGCTTTTGTTGCAAAAGGAGCGACTTTAAATACTACTTTATTTAATGAACTTAAATTTGTAGATTTTTCAGTCACTACAGGCTCAAGAATAATATCGTATGAGAAATTGTCAGCTCTTTTTTTCATTTTAATAATCTTTCCTGAAGTTTTTTAATTGAAGAATGTGTAAATAAGACATTTTGATATTTTAAAATGTCATAAACATTCGTACCAATCTCTGGAATATTTTTAATATTCTTAATATTTTTTACGTTATTTAATAATACTTCATTTTCGTTATCATAAATTAATAATGCGCTCTTTGAATTAATTTTTGATAAAAATTTACTAAAATCTTTAGTTTTAAAATTTTTAAAATCTTTATCTGATAAAATATTAATTTTATTGTCTAAAACTTTGCTAGATAAAGCATGTTTTAATCCCAGTTTTCTAACTTTTTTATTTAATCTTTTCACTCTATGCTTTCCTTTTGCCTTTGGTCCATGCGCAATACCACCACCGACAAATATTGGAGCTGTAATATTACCATGTCGCGCTCCTCCAGATCCTTTTTGTGGTCCTATTTTTTTTCTAGAACCAGCAACTTCTCCTCTAGTTTTTGTATAACCAGTTTTTTTTGAGTGACGACTTATTTGCCAATCAACAACCATTTTTATAATATCTTTTCTAGGTTTTAACGAAAATATATTGTCAGAAACTTCAATATTTCCAACATCTTTTCCATCAATTCCTAATTCTTTTATTTTCATATAATTATTTCTTTTCCGCTGCTGGTGCTGTTGCTACTTTTGCATCTTTTTTATTAGTTTCTGCACTTTTTTCTTTTTTATTCGATTTTTCTTTTAATCCTTCAGCAATGTCATCTTTGAAAGCTTGAATAGTATCTTTCATAGTTCTTTTGTTTCTTTCTTTAACTGCTTTATTAATTTCAACTACAGTATTTTTTGCTCCTGGAACCGAGCCTTTTACAAATAATAAATTATTTTCTAAATCAGTTTCAATAATTTCTAATCTTTCAACGGTTCGAAATTTATCTCCCATATGCCCAGCCATTTTTTTGCCCTTGAAAACTCTGCCCGGGTCTTGTCTTTGACCTGTAGAACCATGAGATCTGTGAGATACCGAAACCCCGTGAGTCGCTCTTAATCCTGCAAAATTATGCCTTTTCATAACACCGGCAAAACCTTTTCCAATTGTTTTTGATCTAATGTCCACAAAATTTATGTCTTTGAAAATATTTAAATCTATATCCGAGCCTAATTTCAGATCACTATCTGTATCTACTCTAAATTCTTTTAAAATTTTTTTAGGTTCTAAAGATTTTTTTGCAAAAACACCTTTCATTTGCTTTGTAACTTTTGAATTTTTAATATGTCCAAACCCAACTAATACAGCGCTGTAACCTCGTTTTTCTTTAGTAATAACATCAACAACTTTACCTGGCTCAACATGAAGAACGGTTACAGGAACTGATTGGCCATTCTCGTAAAACCTTCGTGTCATCCCAATTTTTTTACCAATTAAACCTAAAGTCATAATTTAAATTTTAATTTCCACATCTACGCCTGAAGCTAGATCTAATTTCATTAACGCCTCAACTGTTTGGGGTGTTGGATCTAGAATGTCTATCATTCGTTTATGTGTTCTTGTTTCAAACTGTTCTCTGCTTTTTTTATCAATGTGAGGAGATCTTAATACTGTAAAAATTTCTTTACGTGTTGGAAGTGGTATTGGCCCTCTTACCTGAGCTCCAGTTCTCTTAGCTGTATTTACAATCTCAAGGGTTGATTGATCTAACACTTTATGATCATACGCTCTTAATTTAATTCTAATATTCTGTTTATCCATAATTTAAGCCATCTTCTTTGTAACTTCGTCCTGAACATTTTGAGGAACGCGATCATAATGATCAAACTGCATTGTGTATTGAGCTCTACCTTGAGACATTGATCTTAAAGTGTTTACATAACCGAACATATTTGCAAGTGGAACCATTGCATTAATAACAGCGGCATTACCTCTTTTATCAGTTGATCCAACCTGACCTCTTCTGCTGTTTAAGTCACCAATAACATCACCCATATAGTCTTCTGGTGTCACTACTTCGACTTTCATAATTGGTTCTAAAAGTTTTGGATGTGCTTGTAGGCATAATTCTCTAAAACAATATCTTGCAGCTAATTCAAATGCTAAAGGGCTAGAGTCTACATCATGGTGTAATCCGTCTAAGATTTGAACTTTATAATCTAGCAATGGAAAACCTGCTAATACCCCTGAATCTGCAACGCTTAATATTCCTTTTTCAACTCCTGGAATAAATTCTCTTGGGATCGATCCACCTTTAATTAAATTTTCAACAATTCTACCCTCTCCTTGAGAAAGAGGCTCAACAGCTAACTTAACTTTAGCAAATTGTCCTGCTCCACCGCTTTGTTTTTTATGTGTGTATTCAAGTTTAGAAGATGAAGTAATTGTTTCTCTATAAGCAACTTGAGGCGCTCCAATATTAGCTTCAACTTTAAATTCTCTTTTCATTCTATCTACGATAATTTCTAAATGTAATTCACCCATTCCTTTAATAATTGTTTGTCCAGATTCGTTGTCTGAAGAAACTCTGAACGAAGGATCTTCTTTTGCTAAACGGTTAAGAGCTTCTCCCATTTTTTCTTGATCATTTTTTGTCTTAGGTTCAACTGCAATTTCAATAACTGGCTCAGGGAAATCCATAGACTCTAATACAATTGGCTTATTCTTGTCACAAAGAGTATGTCCTGTAATTGTATTTTTAAGACCAGCTAATGCAACAATATCTCCAGCACTTGCACTTTTAATATCTTCTCTATTATTCGCATGCATTAATAACATACGACCAATTCTTTCTTCTTTTCCAGTTGTTGCGTTAAGAACACCTGTGCCTGTAGACAATGTTCCCGAGTAAATTCTAATAAATGTTAATGATCCGACAAATGGGTCATTTGCAATTTTAAATGCTAATGCAGAAAATGGTTCTTCATCATTACATTTTCTGATTAACTCTTCTTCTGTGTCTGGCTTAACTCCTTTTACCTGCCCAACATCTTTGGGGCTTGGTAAATAATCTACTACTGCATCTAAAATTAATTGAACCCCTTTATTTTTAAAAGCAGCTCCACAAATTATTGGAACAAAAGCAAAAGAAATTGCTCCTTTTCTGATACAGGCTTTTAATTCTGCTTCCGAAGGATCTTTACCATTAAGATAATTTTCCATTACTTTTTCATCTTGCTCAACAGCAAGTTCTACTAATTCTTTTCTATATTTAATCGATTGTTCTTTAAGGTCCGCTGGGATTTCAACATAATCAAATTTTGCACCTAAACTCTCATCCTGCCAAACAACACCTTTCATTGTCACAAGATCAACAACACCTTTAAATGTACTTTCAATACCAATTGGAAGCTGAAGCACCATAGGAGTTGCTCCTAAACGCTCTTTAATCATATCTACACACATGAAAAAATTGGCTCCAGTTCTGTCTAATTTATTAACAAAACAAATTCTTGGAACTTTATATTTGTCCGCTTGTCTCCATACTGTTTCAGATTGAGGCTCAACGCCTGCAACTCCGTCAAAACAAGCAACAGCCCCATCTAAAACTTTTAATGACCTTTCAACTTCAATTGTAAAATCAACGTGTCCTGGCGTATCGATAATATTAATTCTATGATCTTTCCAAAAACAAGTTGTTGCTGCAGATGTAATTGTAATTCCTCTTTCTTGTTCTTGTTCCATCCAGTCCATGGTCGCAGCTCCATCATGAACTTCACCAATTTTATGGGCTTTACCTGTATAATATAAAATTCTTTCTGTAGTAGTAGTTTTGCCAGCATCTATATGTGCGGCGATACCTATATTTCTGTATTTATCTATTGAATATTTTTCGCTCATAAATTTACCATCTAAAATGCGCAAAAGCTTTATTAGCTTCCGCCATTTTATGAGTGTCTTCTCTTTTTTTGATTGCTGATCCTTTGTTAGATGCCGCATCTAATAATTCTTTAAGTAATTTTTCTTGCATACTTTTGTCTGTTCTTTTTCTTGAAGCATCTATTAACCAACGAATTGCTAAAGCTTGTGCTCTATCAGCTCTTACATCCACTGGAACTTGATATGTTGCACCACCGACTCTTCTTGATTTAACTTCTAAATTTGGTTTTACATTTTTAAGAGCTTCATTAAAAACTTTAATTGGATCATCATTCGTTTTAGTTTTAATTAATTCAAGAGTTTTATATAAAATTTTTTCAGCAACTGTTTTTTTTCCTTGATACATTAAAGAATTCATAAATTTAGTAACAACTTTAGATTTATAAACTGGATCTGGACTTACATCTCTTTTAGTTTGTTTTCTTCTTCGTGACATAATTATTTAGGTCTCTTTGCTCCGTATTTAGATCTTTGTTGTTTCATTTTTGTAACACCTTGAGTATCGAGAACTCCTCGAATAGTATGGTAACGTACACCCGGTAAATCTTTTACTCTTCCTCCTCTTATCATGACTACTGAGTGCTCTTGTAAATTATGACCTTCTCCTGGAATATAACTAGTAACTTCAAATCCGTTAGACAAACGAACTCTGGCAACTTTTCGTAACGCTGAGTTAGGTTTTTTTGGGGTCGTTGTATAAACTCTAGTACACACTCCTCTTTTTTGAGGCGATGCTTCTAGTGCAGGAACTTTGTTCCTTACTTTTGGTTTAACTCTTCCTCGTTTCACGAGTTGATTAATCGTAGGCATAAATTTCAAATTTAAAAAATTAATAATTTAAGGATAGAAAATAAGGTCGAAACCTAAAATCTGGTAGGAGTTTAAGTGCTTGAGAGCCTTACTTGCTACCTTAAAAAAGTGTGGGCATAATACTTAAATTACGCGAAAGGTCAAATTGTAGTTGTATAAAAAACTGCTTAATTGATGTTGAAAAACTTAGCTAATTACTACTTAGTAACTGCTAATTGCTCAGGGACTTTTGCTTTGCTGTTTTGAAGCTCCATGTCTCTTTCACGAGCAATTTTAGAGAATTTAAATGTGCTATCTCCTGTTCCCGCTGGAATTAATCTGCCGACAATAACGTTTTCTTTCAAGCCATGAAGTACATCAACTTTACCTTTGATTGCTGCCTCAGTAAGAACTCTTGTTGTTTCTTGAAATGAAGCTGCAGAAATAAATGATTTAGTCTGTAATGAAGCTTTTGTAATACCTAGTAATACTGGATCAACTTTTGCAGGGGCCTTGCCTTCTGAAACTAATTTTTTATTTAATTCATCTAGATCAATTTTATCAACCAATTCTCCAACTAAGAAAGATGTGTCTCCTGAAGCCTTAATTTCAACTTTTCTTAACATTTGTCTAACAATAACTTCGATGTGTTTATCGTTAATTATAACTCCTTGTAATCTGTAAACTTCTTGAACTTCGTCTATAAAGTAATTTGCAAGAGCTTCTACTCCTAAAATTCTTAAAATATCATGAGGAGCTGGACTTCCATCTAATAAATATTCTCCTTTTTTAATTTCTTCACCTGGATTGAAGTTAACTTGTTTTCCTTTTGGAATTAAATAAGAAGATTCAATTCCTGCTTTTGATTTAATTGTAATTTTAAGTTTTCCTCTAACTTCTTTTCCAAATTCAATTTTACCATCATTCTCAGCAATGATTGCTCCTTCTTTTGGCTTTCTTGCTTCAAATAATTCAGCAACTCTTGGTAATCCTCCAGTAATATCTTTTGTTTTTGAAGTTGCTTTAGGTAATCTAGCTAATACGTCTCCTGCATTAATTTTATCGCCGTCTTCAACTGATAAAATTGTTTCTGGAACTAAATAATATCTTGCTTCGTTATCGTCTGCTTTTTTAACAACTTTTCCTTTGCTATCTCTTAATGTAAGTCGTGGTTTAAGATCAAGATTCTTAGATTGACCTCTCCAATCTAAAACAACTTTAGAAGAAATTCCCGTAGCTTCATCTGTAGAATCTGTAATCGATGCCCCATCAATTAAATCTACAAAATTAACAATACCATCAGTTTCTGAAATAACTGGCAGAGTATATGGATCCCACTCACAAATTTTTTGACCTTTTTTAACTGGCTGATCTGGTTTTACAAAAAGTTTAGATCCATATGGAATTTTATACATTGCAACGTTTGTGCCATTTTTTTCAATAATAATTTCAGTATTTCTTCCCATCACTATTAGTTCTTTTTTGGAATCTTCAATTAAGTTTTGATTAGAAACTTTTAATACTCCTTCTGAAGGAGCGATTATTGAGGACTCTTGTTTAATTTGAGCTGTGCCTCCAACGTGGAAAGTTCTCATTGTAAGCTGTGTTCCTGGCTCTCCAATTGATTGAGCCGCTATCATTCCAACACACTCACCTATTGATACTAATCTTCCTCTTGCTAAATCTCTTCCGTAACAAGTTATGCAAATTCCATCTTTTGCTTCGCAAGTAATTGGTGAATAAACATCTATAGATTTTACTCCTGAAGCATCCATTAATTCACATTGTTTTTCCTCAATTAACTGTTTTGCTTTAACGATAACATCTCCAGTGTTTGGAGCTTTAATATCTTTAGCAGCAATTCTTCCTAAAGATCTTTCTGTTAAAGATACGATGATATTACCGCCTTCTATAATCTCGCTAATATTAATATGTTTTTTAGTTCCGCAGAATTTAAGTCTTACGATAACATCCTGGGAAACATCACATAATCTTCTTGTTAAATATCCAGAGTTTGCAGTTTTTAAAGCTGTATCCGCAAGTCCTTTTCGCGCTCCATGAGTAGATGTAAAGTATTCTAAGACTGTTAAACCTTCTTTGAAATTTGAAATAATAGGTGTTTCAATAATCTCTCCAGATGGTTTTGCCATTAGACCTCTCATACCAGCTAATTGCTTCATCTGAGCTGCAGAACCTCTAGCTCCAGAATCTGCCATCATGAATATAGAGTTAGTTGTTATTGAGCCGTCTTCTTTATTGATTTTAGATGCAGAGATATTTTTCATCATCTCGCTTGCAATTTTATCTGTACATTTAGACCATTGGTCTACAACTTTGTTATATTTCTCACCTTTAGTGATTAAACCCTCAGAATATTGAGTTTCGTACTCTTCAACCATTTTTTTAGCCTCTGATATAATTTTTTCTTTTGATTCAGGAATAACTAAATCATCTTTTCCAAAAGAAATTCCTGCTTTAAATGCATTAAGGAATCCAATAGTCATTAATTTATCGCAAAAAACTACTGTCTCTTTCTGACCGCAGTATCTAAAAATAATATCTATAAGTTCAGAAATTTGCTTTTTGGTTAATAATTTATTTACTAAATCAAATGAAATTTTATGATGTTTTGGAAGAACATCTGCTAATAAAAATCTACCAACACTACTTTGATAAGTTTTAAAAACTGGCTTACCTTTTTCATCTACTGTTTCAAATCGAGATACAATTTTAGAATGAACGTTTATTGATTTATTTTCAAGTCCTTGAGCAATTTCATCTAAGTTTAAGAAGTAGCCCACTGGTTTAGTATCTTGATCTCCAAAAAACTGAGACATATAATAAATTCCTAAAACCATGTCTTGAGATGGAACAATAATAGGTTTTCCGTTTGATGGACTTAAAATATTATTAGTCGACATCATTAATACTCTTGCCTCTAACTGAGCCTCTATACTCAATGGAACGTGAACAGCCATTTGATCTCCATCAAAGTCAGCGTTGAAAGCAGCTGTAACCAAAGGATGCAGTTGAATTGCTTTACCTTCGATTAATAATGGTTCAAAAGCTTGGATACCTAATCTATGAAGTGTTGGAGCTCTATTTAAAAGAATTGGATGCTCTCTAACAACTTCTTCTAAAATATCCCAAACTTCGGATTTTTCTTTTTCTACTATTTTTTTAGCCTGCTTAATTGTTGTAGCAAGACCAAGTTTATCTAATTTTGCATAAATAAATGGCTTAAATAATTCTAATGCCATTTTTTTTGGAAGACCACACTGATGAAGTTTTAATTCTGGTCCAACAACAATTACAGATCTTCCTGAATAATCTACTCGTTTTCCCAATAAGTTTTGTCTAAAACGCCCCTGCTTACCTTTAAGCATATCTGCAAGAGATTTAAGAGGTCTCTTACCAGTTCCTGTTATTACTCTTCCTCTTCTTCCGTTATCAAATAAAGCATCAACCGCTTCTTGCAGCATACGTTTTTCATTTCTAACAATAATATCTGGAGCTCTTAATTCCATTAATCTCTTTAATCGATTATTTCTATTAATCACTCTACGATAGAGATCGTTAAGATCAGATGTTGCAAATCTTCCGCCATCAAGAGGCACTAAAGGTCTAAGCTCTGGTGGAATAACTGGTATAACAGTTAAAATCATCCATTCTGGTTTATTTCCAGAGTTTATGAAGTTCTCAACTAATTTTAATCTTTTAATCGTTCTTTCTTCAGCAACTTTAGATGTTGTTGTTTTTAATATTTCTCTCAATCTTTCTCTTTCAGCTGGTAAATCAATCGCAGCTAATACTTCTCTAATCGCCTCAGCGCCAATTCCTGCGGAAAATTGATCTTCTCCGTATTTTTCTTGAGCTTTTAATAATTCTTCTTCTGTAATTAATTGATTTTTCTTAAATTCTGTTAGTCCTGGCTCAATAACGATAAAATTTTCAAAATATAAAACTTTTTCAAGATCTTTAAGTTTCATATCCATTGCAAGAGCTATTCTGCTTGGTAATGATTTTAAAAACCAAATATGAGAAACTGGCGTTGATAGTTCTACGTGACCCATTCGTTCACGTCTTACATTTGCTTTTGTAACTTCAACTCCGCACTTTTCGCAAATAATTCCTCTAAATTTCATTCGCTTGTACTTACCGCACAAACATTCATAATCTTTTACTGGTCCAAATATTCTAGAACAAAATAATCCATCTTTTTCAGGTTTAAATGTTCTGTAATTAATAGTTTCTGGTTTTTTAATTTCTCCAAATGACCAAGATTTAATCTTTTCAGGACTGGCTAAAGAAATTTTAATATTATTAAAGTTTTCTTTATTAATATTTTTTTTAAATAAATTTGTTAATTCTTTACTCATAATTTAATTTGTTAATTCAATATTTAAACCTAAAGATCTAATCTCTTTAATTAAAACGTTAAATGACTCTGGAACTCCTGATTCAAAATCATCATCACCTTTAACAATGGTTTCGTAGACTTTTGTTCTTCCAGCTACATCGTCAGATTTAATTGTTAACATTTCTTGCAATGTATAAGCGGCTCCATAAGCTTCTAAAGCCCAAACTTCCATTTCTCCAAATCTTTGACCACCAAATTGAGCTTTTCCACCAAGAGGTTGCTGTGTAACTAAACTGTAAGGACCAGTTGAACGAGCATGAATTTTGTCATCGACCATGTGAGCTAATTTTAACATGTAAATAATTCCAACAGTAACTTGACGATCAATTTTTTCACCTGTTCTGCCATCATATAAATCGGTCTGTCCAGATTCAGGTAATCCACAAAATTTTAGCATATCAGTAACATCGTTTACGCTAGCGCCATCAAAAACTGGCGTTGCTATAGGAACGCCACTTGATAAATTGTAACTTAATTCGCTAAGTTCAGAATCGGATAAATTTTTAATTTCATCACCTAATTCTCCTTTATAAATTTTTCCTAAATAATTTTTTAATTCTTCTCTTTTAGAAGAGTTTTTTTGAACATCTTCGATTAGTTTTTTAATTTTTTCACCCATCTCAGAACAGGCCCATCCTAAATGGGTCTCTAGAATTTGACCTACGTTCATACGACTTGGAACTCCCAATGGATTTAAAACGATATCAACTGGTCTTCCATCTTTCATGTAAGGCATGTCTTCTGCTGGTACAATTCGACTAATAACTCCTTTATTACCATGTCTTCCTGCCATTTTATCTCCGGCCTGAAGTTTTCTTTTCATAGCAACAAAAACTTTTACCATTTTCATAACACCTGGTAATAAATCGTCTCCTTTTTGAATTTTATCTACCTGGTCTTCAAATCTAGTTTGAATATCTTTTTTAGCTTTAACAAATTGTTCTTTTAAAATTGCTAAGTTGGATTGAACTTTTTTATCTTCTATGACTAATTTGAATAACTCGTTTGCCGTTAATTCAGATAAATTATCCTCTGATAAAACGGTTCCTTTTTTTAAAGATTTAAAATCTTCTTCAACCTTAGCCGATACAAGCGTTCCTTTAACTCTCGCTTTAATGTTAGATTCTAATATTTCTTCTTCAGCATTTTTATCGTTTTGAACTGATTCAATTTCAGCTCTTTCAATAGAAATTGCTCTTTCATCTTTTTCAATTCCGTGTCTATTAAATACTCTTACTTCAACTACAACGCCATTTGTTCCTGAAGGCATTTTTAAAGAAGAATCTCTTACATCAATTGCTTTTTCTCCGAAAATTGCTCTTAATAATTTTTCTTCTGCATTAACTGGTGAATCTCCTTTAGGAGTAACTTTTCCAACTAATATATCGCCTGGTTTTACTTCTGCTCCAACGTAAACGACACCAGATTCATCTAAATTTATTAAATTTTCTTCTGCAGTGCTTGGAATATCTCTAGTAATTTCTTCAGGACCAAGCTTTGTATCTCTGGCCATAACACTATATTCTTCTATGTGAATTGAAGTGAAAACGTCATCTGTTACACATCTTTCAGAAATTAATATCGAGTCCTCAAAATTGTAACCACGCCATGGCATAAATGCTACCATTACGTTTTTACCTAGGGCTAATTCGCCAAATTGAGTTGAGGGACCATCGGCAATAACGTCGCCTTTTCTAATTTTATCACCCACTTTAACAAGTGGTCTTTGATTGATACATGTGTTCTGATTAGATCTTTGAAATTTGCTTAAGTTGTAAATATCAACACCAGATTTTGTAAGATCTTTTTCTGTAGTTACTCTAACAACAATTCTTTTTCCATCAATTTTATCTACAACACCATCTCTTTTTGCAACTAATGTAGCTCCAGAATCTACAGCAACATCTTTTTCTATACCTGTTCCAACTAATGGAGATTCATTTTTAATTAAAGGTACTGCTTGTCTCATCATATTAGATCCCATCAAAGCTCTATTTGCATCATCATTTTCTAAAAATGGAATTAAAGCTGCAGCAACCGACACAACTTGTTTTGGTGAAACGTCCATAAAGTCAACGTTTTCAGGTTTTGCTAATTCAAATCCTAAAGATTTTCTGCAAGAAACTAAATCATCTACAAAAGTATTTTCTTTGCTCAAAGGAGAGTTTGCTTGAGCAATTGTATATTTGCCTTCTTCCATTGCAGATAAATAATGAATCTCTTTTGTAACTTTTCCACTAACAACTTTTCTGTATGGGCTTTCAATGAAGCCATATTTATTAATTCTTGAATAAGTTGCTAAACTATTAATTAATCCAATATTTGGTCCTTCTGGTGTTTCGATAGGACATATTCTTCCATAATGAGTTGGGTGAACATCTCGAACTTCAAATCCTGCTCTCTCTCTGTTTAATCCTCCAGGCCCAAGAGCTGACACTCTTCTTTTATGAGTAATTTCAGCGAGTGGATTTGTTTGATCCATGAATTGAGACAATGGAGAAGTTCCAAAAAATTCTTTAAGGCATGCAGCAATTGGTTTTGCATTAATTAAATCTTGTGGCATTACTGAATCAATTTCAACAGATGCCATTTTTTCTTTAATGGCTCTTTCCATTCTTATTAATCCAATCCTAAATTGATTTTCTACGAGCTCTCCAACAGATCTAAGTCTACGATTTCCAAGATGGTCAATGTCATCTACTTCGCCTTTTCCATCTTTTAAATCCAACATATGTTTAACGATAGTAACTAGGTCTTCTTTTCTAAGAACGGTTAATTTTGGATCGCAATCAAGGTCCATTCTCGCATTCATTTTTACGCGACCTGTTTCTGAAAGGTCATATCTTGTATGATTAAAAAATAGGTTACCAAATAAATTTTTAGCAGTTTCTATTGTTGGTGGCTCACCTGGTCTTAAAACACGATAAATATCCATGCTAGCTTCGTCTTGATTAAGATTTTTATCAATAGTTAAGGTATTTCTTAAGAATGGCCCTCTATTTACGCCATCAATATCAAGTAGATAAATTGTTTTTGTTTTAAGATCTGTAAGTTTAGTAATTAAATCATTAGAAATTTCATCTCCAGATTCAGCAATTACTTCGCCAGTTTTTTCGTTAATAATATCATTTGCTAAATACTTTCCAAACAAATCAGGGGTCTTAACTAAGTAACTATTAAGTCCTTCTTTCTTTAATTTTAATGCCATTGGATACAAAATTTTTGTATCTTTTTTGATGATAACTTTCTTAGTTTCGGCGTTAATTAAATCATTTTTTAACTTATAATTTCTAAAGTTTTCTGGAGTAAATTTTGTTTTCCATTCATCTTCTGAAGTTAAATCATATCTAATGTTTTCGTAAAAAAGATTTAAAATATCATCTCTGTTGTAACCAAGGGCCATCAACAATGTTGTTACTGGTAGCTTTCTTTTTCTATCAATTCTAAAATTTAAAATATCTTTTGTGTCATATTCAAAATCTAACCAAGATCCTCTGTAAGGAATAACTCTGCAGCTAAATAATAATTTTCCACTTGCGTGTGTTTTACCTTTATCATGATCAAAAAAAACTCCTGGACTTCTATGCATCTGATTCACACAAACTCTTTCTATTCCATTTACAACAAATGTTCCTCTTGGAGTCATAAGAGGAATATCACTCATATAAACTTCTTGTTCTTTGGCAGATAAAACTTGTTTAGTTTGTTTTTCTTCGTTGATGTCATAAGCAACTAATCTAAGTGTCGCTTTTAATGCCGCTGAATATGTAAGTCCTCTTTGGTTACATTCTTGAACTGTGTACTTTGGTTTTTCAAACCGATATGAAATATATTCTATAGTTGCAAGTCCTGAAAATTCTTCTATTGGAAAAATATCTTTAAATACTTTTGTAATTCCAGAATCAACTTTATGTTCTGTGTTTGCTTCTAAAAAATTTTTATAAGAGTTAACTTGGACTTCTATTAAATCTGGAATATTAAGTATATTTTCTAATTTACCAAAGCTTTTTCTAACTTTTTTTTTATCTGTAAAAGATAACAACATAGCTTATTAACCGAATATTTTATTATCCGGCTCTAAAAAAAATTTAAATTTACTTAAGTTCTACTTTTGCGCCAACTGCTTCTAGTTTCTTTTTAATATCATCAGCATCTTTTTTGCTAACGCCAGCTTTAAGTTGTTTTGGTGCACCTTCAACTAAATCTTTAGCTTCTTTTAAACCTAAACCAGTGAACGCTCGTACTTCTTTAATTGCTCCAATCTTGTTATCTCCTGATGAAACAAGATTAACTATGAAATCATTTTTTTCTTCTGCTGCTGCGCCGCCTGCTGCTGCTGCTGGAGCTGCCGCTGCAACTGGTGCTGCTGCTGATACTCCCCATTTTTCCTCTAAAGTTTTTGAAAGTTCTGCTGCTTCAACAACGGTTAGTTTTGATAAATCTTCTACAATTTTATTTAAGTCTGGCATTTTGAATATCCTAGTGGGTTTAATTTTTTAAATTTTTAGCGTGCATCAAATTAACTATTTTTGCGCTTGGTGCAAGCAAAATACTTACAATTTTTTGAGCTGGGGCTACTAAAATTCCCACAATTTTAGCTCTTGCTTCATTTAATGTAGGTAAAGTTGCTATATGAGCAACATCTGATGGCTCTAAAAGCTTCTGGTCCATTATACCGCCAAGAATTTTTAACTTTTCATTGCTTTTGGAAAAAGTAACTAAAGTTTTTGCAAGTGTAATTGGATCTTTTGAGCAGGCAATAGCTGTTGGTCCTTTAAAAAATTTTTCTAACTTTTCAGCTTTTGATCCTTTAAGTGCAATTTTTGCAATTCTATTTTTTGTAATTTTTAAAAATGCACCGCTTTCTCTCATTTTAGCACGCAGGCTTTCTAAATCTTTTACAGTAATACCTTCATAGTGATAAACTAAAATTCCTTCATTAGCTGCTATGACCGTTTTTAAATCATTCACATATGTAGTTTTTTGCTCTCTATTCATTATATGCTCGAAAGTTGAAGTTTAACTGAAGGTCCCATAGTTGTAGATAAGTAAATTGAATTTATAAAATTTCCTTTAATTCCAGCTGGCTTTTCTTTTGCAACAACTTCATAAACACTTTTAAAATTTTCAGATAACTCTTTGTCGGAAAATTTTACTTTGCCAAATGATAAACCTAAATTTCCATCTTTGTCACATTTAATTTCAATTCTACCTTTTTTTATTGCTTCGACAGTAGATTTTATATCTTTTGCGACAGTGCCTAATTTTGGATTAGGCATTAATCCTTTTGGTCCCAAAACTTTTCCTAATTTTCCAACTTTTGCCATCATGTCAGGCGTTGAAATCAATACATCAAAATTTATTTTTCCTAAATTTATCTCATTAATTAAATCTTCTGATCCAGCTATTTCAGCTCCTGAAGATTTAGCTTCGCTAAGTTTGTCGTTACCACAAATAACTGCAACTTTAACTTTTCTACCGTTACCATTTGGCAAATCTACTACTGTTCTTAAATTTTGATCTGTTTTAGCTTTATCAATATTTAAAAAGAAAATTGCTTCCATTGATTCTGGAAACTTTGTATTTGATTTTGTTTTTAACAATTTAATAGCCTCGGGTAATGCAAGTTCTTTTGTCTTATCGTGACCCTTGATTAAAGCTAAATATCTTTTTGAATTTTTTTTTGACATTAATCTTTTACCTCAATACCCATTGATCTTGCTGAACCAGCTATAATTTTTATCGCTTGCTCAATATCAAAAGCATTTAAATCTTTCATTTTAATTTCTGCAATTTTTTTAAGCTGAGCCTTAGTTATAGATCCAGCAACAACTCTTCCTGGTTCTTTAGAGCCACTTTTAAGTTTAATAGCTTCTTTAATTAAAAAAGATGCCGGAGGTGTTTTGATTATAAAATCAAATTTTTTATCTTTATATATAGTAATAACAACTGGAACTGGCTGCCCCATTAAAGATTTGGTTTTATCATTAAATGATTTGCAAAATTCCATTATATTAACCCCTCTTTGTCCAAGAGCAGGTCCAACAGGAGGAGCTGGATTAGCTTGCCCGCCTTTGATTTGTAATTTTAAAATTCCAGAAATTTCTTTTGCCATACTTAAATCTTTTCTACCTGTCCGTATTCTAACTCTACGGGTGTGGGCCTACCAAATATCGAAACAGAAACCTTTAGTCTAGACTTTTCTTCATCAACACCCTCAACTAAACCACTAAATGATGCAAAAGGTCCGTCGCATACTCTAACTTGTTCCCCAATATCAAAACTTATACTAGTTGAGGGTTTAAGAGCTCCGTCCTCAATTTTTCCCATAATCTTTGTAACTTCAGCTTCTGAAATTGGAGTAGGTTTTCCTGGAACACCTAAAAACCCTGTAATTCTTTTTATAGATTTAATTAAATGATAAACTTGATCATTCATATCTAATTTTGCTAAAAAATAACCTGGAAAGTATTTTTTCTCAGAAGTCGTTCTCTTGCCTTTTTTTACTTCTGTAACTTCATGCGTTGGAACTAATGTCTCCTCAAAGTGATGTGCTAAACCTTCTTTTTCAAGTTTTTCAGGAATGAGACTAGCTACTTTCTTTTCTGCTCCTGAATGAGCCTGAATTATATACCATTTCATCATAAGTTAAATTCCGAGTAAATAATTTAGACCTAGTTTAAAAATTTGATCTAATAACAAAAAAAATAAAGCCGCTATTACAGACATAACAAAAACTGTAAATGCCCCAATGCTGGTTTCTTTTCTTGTTGGCCAAGATATTTTTAAAGCCTCCTGCTTAACAGATCTTAAAAATTGAATAGGGTTAAACATATTTAATAATCTGTGGCAGGAGTGGAGGGACTTGAACCCGCAACCTCCGGTTTTGGAGACCGGCGCTCTACCAATTGAGCTACACTCCTAAGATTTATTCTATAATCTTAGTAACTACTCCAGCTCCTACGGTTCTTCCTCCTTCTCTAATCGCAAATTTTAAATTATTATCCATCGCAATTGGAGTGATTAAAGTAACAGTCATTTTTGCATCATCACCAGGCATAATCATTTCAACACCAGCGGGCAATAAAACTTCTCCTGTAACGTCTGTAGTTCTAAAGTAAAACTGTGGACGATATTTAGTAAAGAATGGAGTGTGTCTTCCACCCTCTTCTTTTTTCAGAATATAAGCTTGAGCTTCAAATTTAGTGTGAGGCTTAATTGATCCTGGCTTAGCCAAAACTTGTCCTCTTTCTACTTGCTCACGCTCAATACCTCTTAAAAGAATACCAACGTTATCTCCCGCTTCACCTGTGTCTAAAAGTTTTCTAAACATTTCAACACCAGTACATACAGATTTTTGTGTAGCTTTGATTCCGATGATTTCCATTTCTTCACCGGTCTTAATTACACCAGCTTCAATTCTGCCAGTAACAACTGTTCCTCGACCAGAAATCGAAAAAACATCCTCGATAGGCATTAAGAATGGTTTTTCTTTTGGTCTATTTGGTTGTGGAATAAATGAATCAACCGCTTCCATCAAAGCAAGGATTGGTTTATCTCCAAGTTCAACGTCGCCTTCAATTGCTTTTAATGCTGATCCTTTAATAATTGGAGTTTTGTCTCCTGGGTATCCATAAGAAGTTAATAATTCTCTGATCTCCATTTCAACAAGATCTAAAAGTTCTTTGTCGTTAACAGTGTCAACTTTATTTAAGAAAACAACTAAAGCCGGAACTCCAACTTGTCTTGCTAAAAGAATATGTTCTCTAGTTTGTGGCATTGGACCGTCAGCTGCATTCACAACTAAAATAGCTCCATCCATTTGGGCAGCACCAGTAATCATATTTTTTACATAGTCAGCGTGTCCTGGACAATCAACGTGAGCATAGTGACGTTTTGCAGTTTCATATTCAACGTGAGCTGTAGAAATAGTAATACCTCTTGCTTTTTCTTCAGGTGTTTTGTCAATCTGATCGTAAGCAACAAATTTTGCTCCACCAGCTTTTGCAAGAACTTTTGTGATCGCGGCTGTTAAAGTTGTTTTACCATGATCGACGTGACCAATAGTACCAATATTACAATGTGGTTTCGTTCTTTGAAATTTTTCCTTAGACATTTACTTTTTCTACACCTCTCAGTTTATTATTAATTTTTAATCTGGAGCGGGTGAAGAGAATCGAACTCTCACAACCAGCTTGGAAGGCTGGAGTTCTACCATTGAACTACACCCGCGTAACCAAACCTTACTCCTAATTTTATTTTGTTGCTAACAATTCTTTTCTTTAAACACTCCCTCTTGGTGGAGGGGGAAGGATTCGAACCTTCGTAGGCCGGAGCCAACGGTTTTACAGACCGTCACCTTTAACCACTCGGTCACCCCTCCAATTTTTCACAAAACGACGGAGGTTTTGCTTTGAGTGGCTTTCAAGTGTTCTAAAAAAGAAAAATTTTACAACACAACTTCCTAACCACACTATTGCGATTTTGAAGCTTAAAATTATGCGGAATATAATTAGTGAGCAATATTAATGCAATACATTTTTATCACAAATTAAGGTAGTTATAACCATTAAATCAATGAAAACAGGCTCATTTTGGATAGGTGGCAAACATGCAGTTTTATCTGCCATCAAAAACCCTAAAAGAAAAATATATAAGCTAATTATCACTGAAGAAAATCAAAAGGATTTTGCTCCTAAAAATTTTGATAAAAAAATTATAATTGAAATTAAAGATAAAAAAGAAATAGATAAAATTTTTATTACCGAGACTATTGTTCATCAAGGAGTTGCTGCTGAAATAGAAAATATTCCTGCTGTTGAATTAAAAGAATATTTAAAAAATAAAAATAATTCAAAAAATACAGTAGTTGTGCTTGATGATATCACAGATCAAAGAAATATAGGATCAATAATAAGATCATGTAGCGCATTCAATATTGATGCCGTCATTATTTTAGAAAAAAATTATAATCCTAAAAACAAAATGATGTACAAAAGTGCTAGTGGAGCAATGGAATTTATAAATATTATACCAGTTTCAAATATAACTAACGCACTAGAGGTTCTTAAAAAAAATAATTATTGGGTTTATGGACTAGATGGTCATGCAAAAGAAAATATTGAAGATCAAAAATGGTCTAATCACAATGCTTTTGTTTTTGGATCTGAAGGAGAGGGACTTAGAAGGTTAGTAAAAGAAAATTGCGATCATCTTATAAAAATTCAGATTAATAAACAGATAGAAAGTTTAAATGTTTCTAATGCAGTCTCAGTAACTTTAGGTATGTTTAGATTGCTTGAAAGAAATAATTAAAATCCAAAGCTAGATTTTATTCCATCGACAATAAATTGAATTGCAAGGGATGCTAAAATTAAAGCTATAACTCTTGAAAATACATTTAAAATATTTTTGCTAGTATAATTTGCAAGAATTGCAGAAAATATCATGTGAAAAAAAGTTACAATCATTACTGCTGTTAAAGCAATATAAACCATAATTAATTTTTCTGGATATTTAGAGCTAGCATTTACTAAAAGTAAAACTGAGGTTAAGGCTGCGGGCCCTGCAATCAAAGGTATAGCAAGTGGAAAAATTGCAATTTCTTCTAATGTTTTTTCATGCAAAACTTTATTAGCGCTCTCCTCTCTTCTTAACCTTCTTTTATCCAACAACATTTCAATTGAAATAATAAATAAAATTATTCCTCCAGCAATCTTCAAAGAATCTATTGAAACGCCAATCCAATTAAAAAAAAATTTGCCTCCGTATGCAAAAATAATTAATACTATAAAAGAGATTAAAGATGCTTTGATTGCAATTTTAAATCTCTGCTCTCGTGATGCCCCTTCTGTTAATAATAAAAATAAAGGACCAATTCCTGCTGCATCAATAGCAACAAATAATACTGCAAAAGAATTAAAAAAAGTTGAACTCATATTAAACATTTATTTTGGCGGGAGTGACGGGACTCGAACCCGCGACCTATCGCGTGACAGGCGATCGCTCTAACCAACTGAGCTACACCCCCTCCTAAAAAAAAGTGATGAAGCTAAGATTATGCTGTCACCACAATTCAAGTTATGCTTGAAGACAGTCTTATATACTGATTTTTTTTGAAAGTCTTTTGCAAAATATTATTTGAGATGTTTTATAAAAACATTAAAAAAATCTCTATAAACTAGGAAGATGGTGGGCGATCAAGGACTCGAACCTAGGACCCTCTCGGTGTAAACGAGATGCTCTACCAACTGAGCTAATCGCCCTTTTAATAAGGAACTTTGTATAACAATAAAAATAGAAAGTTAAAATAATAATTAACGCGGTAAGTACTTTTTAAATGCAGTAGTCTTTGAAAAGACTCTGCCTTTTAGAAGGTTAAAGGTATTCAGATCATCTTTTTTAATCTTAGAACATGTAATTAAACCATATTGGTCTGCAAATTGATTTTTATAGAATGTTTGTTTGTCCTTAAAATCCCTTACGCAGTTCTTTAAATAATCTCCCGGATAAAAATACCAAACTAATAGTAAAATAGGAATTATGAACCAGTATTTTTTAATTTTTTTCATTTTCAAATATTAAGTACTATTTATTAACTAAAAATATATAAGTTAAGAACATTTTTATGATTGATTGGTATCAAATATTTTATCTTATAATTGTTATGGTTATGGCAGCATCTGTAGCCGGTTTTGCAGCAGGATTACTTGGGGTCGGCGGGGGTTTGGTAATGGTACCTGCACTATATTACGCATTTACAGTTCTTGATTTTGAAATGGCAACTAAAATGCATTTAGCTTTAGGAACGTCTCTTGCAATTATTATTCCAACATCAATAATGTCGACTAAAACACACATGAAATTTAATGCAGTTGATTTTGGTCTTATTAAATCTTTTGGTATTTATATAGTTTTAGGAGTTATCATTGGAACTTTTTTAGCTTCAAATTTAAAGACGGCTAATTTAGTATTTTTCTTCTCATTATTTGCATTTTTAGTGGGTCTATTTTTTCTATTTTTAAAATCAAAATTAGAAGAAACAGAAAGAAATATTCCAAAAATTTATAAAATTATAATTGGAAATTTTATTGGCTTCGTTTCTGTTCCACTTGGTATTGGTGGTGGATCGTTATCTGTGCCTTTTATGAGATTATTTGGCTATGATATGAGAAAGGCTATTGGAACATCTGCAGCTATTGGAATTTTAATTGCAATCTCAGGAACAATTAGCATGGTTTTGAGTGGCGCATTATTCGCCAAAGTTAATTCACCTCTTAGTTTTGGTTATTTTAATCTTGCGGGTTTTTTAGTTTTTGTTCCAGTAACAATGATGATGGCTCCTCTTGGAGCGAAGGTTGTTCATAAAGTGAGTAGAAATTTAATTACTAAGATATTTGGTGTTTATCTAATTCTGATTTCTCTTAGAAGCTTTATAGAATATTTAAATATTAAATAATTTAATTTACTGGTCTTTCACTAGCAATTTCTTTACTTTTTTGCGTTTGCGAAAGATCAATTTCTACCCAATCAATTGGTGTTAAAGATTTAGTTAAAGCAACTTTTAGTACTTCATCTACTGTTTTAACTGGAATAATTTTTAAACCTTCAATTACATTTTTAGGTATTTCAGCTAAATCCTTCTCGTTCTCATCTGGGATTAAAACAGTTTTAATACCCCCTCTTAATGCTGCTAATAATTTTTCTTTTAAACCTCCAATTGGAAGGACTCTTCCTCTTAAAGTTACCTCTCCTGTCATGGCAACTTCTCTCTTAACTGGAATTCCAGTTAAAGATGAAACAATGGAAGTGACCATTGCGATTCCAGCTGAAGGTCCATCTTTTGGCGTTGCTCCTTCAGGTACGTGAATATGAATATCTTTTTTTTCAAAAACTGGAGGAATAATTCCATATTCTATACATCTTGATCTTACGAACGATTTTGCAGCCTTAACTGACTCTTGCATCACTTCTCCTAGTTTACCAGTTATCTCCATCTTGCCTTTTCCTGGCATAACTACAGACTCGATCGTTAATAATTCGCCACCAACTTCAGTCCAAGCAAGTCCAGTAACAATTCCTGTGCCATCTTTGTTTTCAATTTCACCATATTTAAACTTTTTAATACCAAGATAATCATTAAGATTTTTTTCATCAATTTTAATTGTATCTTTAGTTTTTGTAACAATGTCTTTAACGCCTTTTCTTGCAAGTTTCGAAATCTCTCTTTCTAAACTTCTAACGCCAGATTCTCTTGTGTAATATCTAATAATATCTTTTAAAGCCTCATCAGAGACAGTCCATTCACCTGCTTTTAAACCGTTTTCTTTAATTTGTTTGGGTACAAGATATTTTTTAGCTATCTCCATTTTTTCATCTTCTGTGTAACCAGAGATTCTTATAACTTCCATTCTATCTAATAATGGACCAGGAATATTTAAAGTGTTTGCCGTAGTAACAAACATTACATTCGATAAATCGTAATCTACTTCAAGATAATGATCATTAAATGTTGTATTTTGCTCAGGATCTAAAGCTTCTAGTAATGCTGATGAAGGATCACCTCTATAATCATTACCAATTTTATCAATTTCATCTAATAAAATTAAAGGATTATTTTTTCCAGATTTTTTCATCATCTGAATTATCTTTCCAGGCAAAGATCCAATGTAAGTTCTTCTATGACCTCTAATTTCAGCTTCATCTCTAATTCCACCTAAAGACATTCTTACAAATTCTCTTCCTGTAGCTTTAGCAATAGATTTGCCTAAAGAAGTTTTTCCAACTCCTGGTGCACCTACTAAACAAAGAATAGGACCTTTGATTTTATTAATTCTGCTCTGAACTGCTAAAAATTCTAAGATTCTATCTTTTACTTTTTCTAAACCAAAATGATCTTCATCAAGAATTTTTTTTGCATCATTAATATCGGTATTTACTTTAGAAGTTTTTCCCCAAGGTAATGAAACCATCCAGTCTAAATAATTTCTGACTACTGTAGACTCGGCTGACATTGGACTCATTGATTTTAATTTTTTTAATTCAGCTAAAGACTTTTCTTCGGCTTCTTTGGTCATTTTTGCTTTTTTAATAGCCTCTTCTAAACTTTGAATTTCATCTTTACCATCTTCGGTTTCGCCTAATTCTTTTTGAATAGCTTTTAACTGTTCATTTAAATAATATTCTCTTTGAGTTTTTTCCATTTGATTTTTAACTCTGCCTCTAATCTTTTTTTCAACTGACAAAACTTCAACTTCACTCTCAATAAAAGTCAAAAGAGTTTCTAGTCTATTTTGTACTGAAAGATTTTCTAAAATTTTTTGTTTTTCTACTAAACTGATTTGCAATTGGTTAGCTACGGCGTCGGCAATTTTTGATGGTTCTTTTGTATCTTTAATTGTCTCAAGACCCTCTTCAGATACTTTTTTTGAAACTTTAACTAATTTATCAAATTTATTTAAAACTGCTTTTGATAATAAAGATAAATCTTCTTTACCAAGATCATCTGCCAGTGTTGAGCACGAAGCTAATAAAAAATTCTTTTCTTCATTATGATACTGATTAATTTTTACTCTTTCTTTTCCTTCTACTAAAATTTTAACTGTTCCATCTGGAAGTTTTAATAATTGTAATATTTCACCTAAACAGCCTACTTGGTAAATTTCATTATCTTTTGGATCGTCAACATCATGACTTTTTTGAGCAGCGAGGATAATTTTCTTATATTTATCCATTACGCTATTTAGAGCATTAATAGACTTTTCTCTTCCAACAAAAAGAGGAACAACCATTCCGGGGAAGACAACAATATCTCTCAGGGGCAATACAGGGTATTGCGCTGGATTTATTTTTTGCGTGTCTTTAACGTCCATATGTTAATAATAATAATAGTTAAGTTTATAACAAGCTTAACTCTATATGGGGACGCTTAATGTTATTTCAACTGTGAATAACTAGCCTATTTTACTCTCTTTATTAATTGGAGTGCTTGAAGGTTGGGCGTTTTTCTTTGAATAAGTAAGAAGTGGTTTTATTTTTCCATCAACAACGTCTTTATTAATTACAACCTCACTAATAGTAGATTGTGAAGGAAGCTCGAACATTGTTTCAAGTAAAATATCTTCTAAAATTGATCTAAGTCCCCTTGCCCCTGTTTTTCTAATTAAAGCTTTTTTAGCGATAGCTGATAATGAGTCTTTTGTAAAAGTAAGCTTAGCTCCTTCAATTTCAAAAAGTTTAGCATATTGTTTAAGAAGAGCATTTTTCGGTTCTTGTAAAATTTTAATTAATGCCTCTTCATGTAAGTCATCAAGAGTTGCTACGATTGGAAGCCTTCCTATAAACTCTGGTATTAAACCAAATTTTAATAAATCTTCTGGTTCTAGGTCTTTTAATATCTGACCAATACTTTTATTATCATGCTCTCTAAGAGTGGCTCCAAATCCCATTGCAGTACCTTTGCTTCTTAATGATACAATTTTCTCTAATCCTCCAAAAGCTCCTCCGCATATAAAGAGAATATTTGTTGTATTAACTTGTAAAAATTCTTGTTGAGGATGTTTTCTTCCTCCTTGCGGTGGAACGCTTGCAACTGTTCCTTCCATAATTTTTAAAAGAGCCTGCTGAACTCCCTCTCCAGAAACGTCTCTTGTAATTGAAGGGTTCTCTGTTTTTCTGCTAATTTTATCAACTTCATCTATGTAAACAATTCCTCGTTGTGCTTTTTCAACGTTATAATCAGCAGCTTGTAATAATTTTAAAATAATATTTTCGACATCTTCTCCAACATAACCAGCCTCAGTTAATGTAGTGGCATCCGCCATAGTGAATGGCACGTCTAAAATTTTTGCAAGAGTTTGCGCTAATAAAGTTTTTCCACAGCCTGTCGGACCGATAAGCAGGACGTTAGATTTTGAAATTTCAACATCTTTGCTACTTTTAGAATCTTGATTTAATCTCTTATAATGATTGTGAACCGCAACAGATAAAACTTTTTTTGCTTTGTCTTGACCAATGACATACTCGTCTAAAACTTTACAAATTTCTTTAGGTGTTGGAACGCCAGCGTCGTCTTTAACAAAATTACTTTTGTTTTCTTCTTTGATGATATCCATACAAAGTTCGACGCATTCATCACAGATGAAAACTGTAGGGCCGGCTATTAACTTTCTAACTTCGTGCTGACTTTTTCCGCAGAAGGAACAATAAAGAGTGTTTTTATTATCTTTGGCCATGTTTAAAATGATCGAATCAGTTAAGTTTTATAAAACAATGACTTACTTCTAAAAGCAAGTCTTAGTTGAATCTAATCGGTATACTGTGTGTAAATTGAATAAATAAGCTGATTAATCAGCTTTCTTTTCTACTACTTTATCAATTATTCCAAAATCTTTAGCTTCTTCAGGGCTCATAAACTTGTCTCTCTCTAAAGCTTCTTGGATTGACTTAAAATCTTTGCCAGTATGCTTTGCATAAATTTCATTAAGGCGTTTTTTCACATAAGAAATTTCATTAGCATGAATTTGAATATCAGTTGCTTGTCCTTGAAAACCTGCTGAAGGTTGATGGACCATTATACGTGCGTTAGGTAGAGAAAACCTATGACCTTTTTCTCCTGCAGCTAACAAAAATGAACCCATGGAAGCTGCTTGTCCGATACAAATTGTTGAAACGGGAGATTTGACATATTGCATGGTGTCATAAATTCCAAGTCCATCAGTAACTACTCCTCCTGGACTGTTAATGTATAAAAAAATTTCTTTCTTGGGATTTTCTGACTCTAAAAAAAGTAATTGAGCACAAACTAAACTTGCTACATGTGAGTGGACTGGTCCTACTAAAAAAATAATTCGTTCTTTTAATAACCTTGAATAAATATCATAAGCTCTTTCCCCTCTGCTGGTTTGTTCAACCACCATTGGAATTAGAGTATTCATTTGAATATCAATCTGATCATTCATAGAGAATCAGATTCTATAGGCTTTGCTTATTTTTTACTAATCTTTTTTGTGGATTTTGATTTATCCTCTGATTTTGTATCTTTTTTTGATTTGTCATCACCGCTCTTTGCTAACTTAGCTGATGATTTAGACTTAAGATTAGATGATAAATCTTTTACAAGTTCTTCTAATTCTTTTTTATTAACTTCTTTAACAGTAACCTTAGCTTTAGACTTAACTAGTTCAACAATTTTATCTTCATATATAGGTCCTCTGAGTCTTGTAATTTCTGAAGGATTTTTTTGATAATAGTCTCTAATTTGTTTTTCCTGTCCAGGGTACATGCTCATTTGTTTTTGTAATTCCTGCTGAAGTTCCTGTGTAGACACTTGAATTTTATAATCTTCCCCAATTTGATTTAATACTAAAGCAAGTTTTACTCTTCGTTTTGAAATATCTAAAATATCGTCCTCTTCTTCTTTAGTGAGTTTTATATCTGAATGATCATGGCCATGTTTTTGATCATCATGCGGTTCATCTTTATGAGCTTTTTCATGTATAAAACTATGTTTAACTATTTCTTGTTCATTTTTTACTAAATCTTCAGGTAAATCAAACTTACAATTTTCATCTAAGTGATCTAAAATTTCTTTTCTAACTATTGTTTCCGTAATTGAAGACTGTTCTTTAGACAGTTGTTTTTCTAATAGAATTTTTAAATCGTTTAAATCTTTTGCTCCTAAATTTTTTGCAAATTGATCATCAATAACTACCGATTCTGATTTTTTAACTTCTAAAATTTTGCAATTAAATATTGCAGTTTTATTTGCTAACTCTTTATTTGGATAATTTTCTGGTAAATTAATCTTAACATCTTTTTTATCACCAGATTTACATGTTAATAATTGCTCATCGAAACCTTTAATAAAAAGTTCTTTTCCTAAAATAATTTGAACCTTTTGACCTTTATTACCCTCAAAAGGTTTGGAGTTAACAGTTGCCTCAAAATCAAAAACTACTAGATCTCCTTTAACAGAGCTCTCGCCTTCTTTTTTATTAACGTATTTTTTTTGACCTTCTGCTAATAAATTAATTCTTTCTTCTAAATCTTTTTTTTCAATTTTTAATTTATAATCAGTTAGAGTTATTTTCTCTAATTCGATTTTTTTTATTTCAGGAGTCTTTTCAACAGAAATTGTGTACTCTAAGTCTTTATCTTCTCCTGAAGATTTGATTTCAATTTTTGGCTGACTAGCAGGTTTAATTTTATTTTCATTTAACGCTTGATAAGTGTTGTCCTGTAAAATTTTTTCTAAAACTTCTCCATATAATGCTTGGGCAAATTGTTTTTTTAATAAATCTACTGGCGCTTTTCCTGGTCGAAAACCTTTAATGTTAATAGTCTTCTGCAATTCAATAACTCGTTCTTCTATTTTTTTATCAATCTCTTGTTTCTTAACCAAAACATTTAGATTGGTCTTTAAGCCTTTAGATTCTGATACTGTTACTTTCATATTCTACATGGTGCGGGAGAAAGGACTTGAACCTTCACATCTTTCGATACCAGTTCCTAAGACTGGCGTGTCTACCGTTCCACCACTCCCGCTTTAATATTAATTAAATTTTGAATGGTGAATATAGCTATATTATTAAATGCTTTCTAGGATTTATTTATAAAATATAGGATGCAAAATAATAGGATTTGCTTATATAAAAAGCAAATTTGATTATGAAACTCAAACTAGTAATAGGCAATAAAATTTATTCAACATGGTCACTAAGACCATGGTTAGTGTTAAAATATTTTAATATCCCCTTTGATGAAGTGAGAATTAAGTTAAGAGATAAAAATACTAAAAAAAATATATTAAAATTTTCTCCTTCTGGAAAAGTCCCTTGTTTGATTTATAGAAAGATAAGGATATGGGATTCTTTATCAATCTGTGAATTCTTGGCAGAAAAGTTTAAAAATAAACATTTATGGCCAAAAAATAATATTGATAAAATAATGGCCAGAAATATTTCTTCTGAAATGCATAGCGGTTTCGCCAACTTAAGAAAAAATTTAAGTATGAATTTCTTAGGTAAAAATCTCAAATTTAAAAATAACAAAGAAACATCTGTTGAAATAACAAGAACTAAAAAAATTATTGAAAATTGTCTTAAAAAATCTAAAGGGCCATTTATGTTTAAAAAATTTTCTATAGCAGACGCTATGTACGCGCCTGTAATGTTTAGATTTAAAATTTACAATATAAAATTATCATTCGTATTGGAAAAATATCTAAATACTGTATTAAACATGAAAGAAATAAAAATCTGGCTTTTAGAGGCAAGAAAAGAATTAAAATGATGCGTTATATAATAATTATCACTGCTATCGTTCTTCCTTTTGTAATTTATTATTTGTTAGTTCGTTTAACTAAAAAAGTTGACAAGAAATTTCCTTTAATAACTTTATCATTAATAAGTCTTGTTCTTTTAATTTGTTCTTTAATATATTTTAGATTTACAAGCACACAGCCTAAGGGCCTAAATTATACTCCACCAAAATATGAAAATAACAAAGTTGTGCCTTCAAAAATCAAATAAGATTAATTATATTTTTTTGCTAACCATTCTAGTGCTTTTGGTAAATTTTTAATTATATCTTCTAACTAAAAGCTCTTTATTTTTTGAAACATTGCTTGATATATAATCTGCACTTTTTTCTCCTGCTGATTGCATTAAAGAAAAAGAGTTTTTTCTCAATTTAAATTCTTTTTGTTCAATAGCTTTAATTTCTGATGAATTTAAAATCATTTCTTAAAAATCAATCTACAGTTTAATTTTTACTCACACTATTATGCATACCTGACATAACTAAAAAACAATGGAATTTATTGCTTATAATTATAGTACATCTACAATAAAAAATAAAAACAAGATTAATAATTAATAAAGGGAGAAATTAATGAGTGCTGCATCAGACATACTAAAATTAATTAAAGAAAAAGAAATAGAGTTTGTAGATTTAAGATTTACTGATCCTAGAGGAAAGCTTCAGCATATGACTCAGGATTTAACAACTATTGATGAAGATTTTTTAAATGAGGGAACTTTCTTTGATGGTTCATCTATTGCTGGATGGAAGGCAATCAATGAATCTGACATGATTTTAAAACCAGACTTATCTAGAACATTTGTTGACCCTTTCACTTCACACAACACTCTAGTTTTATTCTGTGATATTATGGATCCTATAAAAAAGGATTACTACGAGAGAGATCCTAGATCTATTGCAAAAAAAGCAGAAGCATATTTAAAAACTACTGGAATTGGCGATACAATCTATTTTGGACCTGAGCCAGAATTTTTTATATTTGATGATGTTAAAATTTCTAACACTATGCAAAAAGTATCTTTCCAAGTTGACAGTAACGAAGGTCCTTACAATGGAGATAAAGAATATCCAAACGGAAACATGGGTCATAGACCAGTTGTTAAAGGTGGTTATTTCCCAGTGCCTCCAGTTGATAGCTGTCAGGATTTAAGAGCAGAAGCATTAAAAGCAATGAAAGATATGGGAGTAAAAGTTGAGAAGCATCACCATGAAGTTGCTCCTTCTCAGCATGAGTTAGGTACAATGTTTGATACAATGGTACGCAACGCTGACAATATGCAAATTTATAAATATGCAGTTCAAATGGTAGCTCATTCATTTGGAAAAACTGCAACTTTTATGGCAAAACCAATTAAAGGAGATAATGGATCAGGTATGCATTGTCACCAATCTATTTGGAAAGCTGGTAAGCCACTTTTCGCTGGAGATAAGTATGCAGGACTTTCTCAAGAGTGTCTTTATTATATAGGTGGAATTATTAAACACGCAAAAGCTTTAAATGCTTTTACTAATTCAACTACTAACAGCTACAAAAGATTAATTCCTGGATTTGAAGCTCCAGTTATTCTTGCTTACTCTGCAAGAAATAGATCTGCAAGCTGCAGAATACCTTTTAGCTCAAATCCAAAAGGTAAAAGAGTTGAAGTTAGATTTCCAGATGCCGCTGGAAATCCGTACTTAACTTTTGCTTCTATGTTAATGGCTGGTATTGATGGAATTAAAAATAAAATTGATCCGGGAAAACCATTTGATAAAGATTTATATTCTTTATCAGCTGAAGAACTTAAAGGGGTTCCCCAAGTTTGTGGTTCTTTAAGAGAAGCTTTAGAAAATCTAGATAAAGACAGAAGCTTTTTAACTTCTGGTGGAGTGTTCACTGATGATCAGATTGATGCTTACATCGAGTTAAAGATGACAGAAGTATACAACGTGGAACACACTCCTCATCCAGTTGAATACCAAATGTATTACAGCTGCTAATTACAATATTTTAAAATCTAAAACCCCGTATCTAAAAAATACGGGGTTTTTTTCCCTAAAATAAAATTTACGTCTGTATTTTTACGCAAATTAATCTAATGCTGAGCGTGTGGTAAAAAATAATAATTATTCCGCTAAAGATATTGAAATTCTAGAGGGTCTAGAACCTGTTAGAAAAAGACCTGGAATGTACATTGGCGGTACAGACGAGACTGCGTTTCATCACCTTGCAACAGAAATCATTGATAACTCTATGGATGAAGTTACTGCAGGTCATGCAAAAAATATTTACGTAAAATTAAATAAAGATAAATCATTAACGGTAACTGATGACGGAAGAGGAATTCCTTTAGATAAACATCCAAAGAAAAATAAAACTGCACTTGAAATAGTAATGACAACATTACATTCGGGTGGAAAATTTAAAGAAGGAACCTATTCTACTTCTGCTGGATTGCATGGTGTTGGTCTTTCAGTTGTGAATGCTTTGTCTGAAAAGTTAAAGATAGAAGTCTTTAAAAACTCTACTATTTTTGAACAAAATTATTCAAAAGGAAAACCTTTAAATAAATTAACTAAAAAAGGGAAATCTAAGATTAAAAATGGAACTCAAGTTACATTCGCTCCTGACAAAGAAATTTTTGGTAAAGAACTAAGTTTTGTTCCAAATAGAGTGTACAATCTTTGTAAAAGTAAGGCTTATTTAGTTAAAGGCATTACAATACATTGGGAATGCGACAGAACTTTAATAAATAGAAAAGACGATACTCCAAATAATGCAAAACTTTTTTTTCCTGACGGTATTGTTGAGTATCTAGATAGTGAGACTAAAAATTTTACTAAAATAAATGACAAAACATGTCATCATAAAAATAATTTTGATGACAATAAGGGAAAATTTGAATTTGCAATTCAGTGGCATAATGAAATTTCTGAATTTAAAATTTCTTTTTGTAACTCAGTACTAACTACTAACGGCGGAACTCACGAACAAGGTTTTAGATCTGGTATTGCAAAATCTATAAGAAAAATTGCAAAATTTAAAAATAACAAATTAGTAGCAAGCGCAAGCGCTGATGAAATACTATCGAATGCAAGTTATATTGTCTCAGTTTTTATTAATAATCCAGAATTTGAAGGACAAACTAAATCAAGATTATCGTCTGCTTATATTCAAAAATATTGTGACGCTTCTATAGCAAAATCAGTTGAAGATTGGTTTAATCAGCATCCTAAAGCATCAAATTCTATTCTCACTTTTATTGAGGGAAAAATAAGAGAAAGAAATCTACTAGATCAAAATCTTGATGTTGGTAGACAAAGTGCGACAAGAAAAATACGTTTGCCTGGAAAACTTGCAGACTGCACTAGTTCAAAAGTCGAAGGTACTGAATTGTTTATAGTTGAAGGAGATTCTGCTGGAGGTTCTGCAAAGCAAGCTCGAGATCGTAATTTTCAAGCTATTCTTCCTTTAAGAGGAAAAATATTAAATGTCAAAAACTCTAATACTGCAAAAATATTAGCTAACACCGAAATATCAAATTTACTTCAGGCGCTTGGTTGTCAAAGAAGAGAGAAGTATACCGATAAAGATTTGAGATATGAAAAAGTAATTATTATGACTGATGCTGATGTTGATGGCGATCACATAGCGAGCTTACTTTTAACTTTCTTTTTTTTCGAAATGCCAAATTTAATTAAAAATGGACACCTGTATCTTGCGGTTCCACCACTTTATAAACTTACTATATCAAACCAAATTTTTTATGTACGAAACGATATTGAAAAAGATAAATTATTAAAGAACCTAAAAAAAGGATCTAAAATCGAAATAAGTAGATTTAAAGGATTGGGTGAAATGATGGCTCAACAATTAAAAGAAACAACAATGGATATTAACACCAGGTCTTTAATTAGAGTAACTGTTCCAACAAGCGATTATAAAAAAACAAATAAATTAATTTCAAATATTATGGGTAAAAATGCGGATTTAAGACTAAAATTCATAGAAGAGAACGCACCAAAAGTTAAAAATATAGACTTATAATATTATTTATAGAAATTTATTTTTCTAAGATCTCCACAATTAATTCCATTAAATTGAACAGTAGAATTTATAATCTCATTAGGTTTTGATCTTTTTTCAACAACAAAAGCTTCGTATTTTTTATCTGCAAAAGAATAAGCTTCTATTGATAA
>ENA-OREM01000167-OREM01000167.1-marine-metagenome-genome-assembly--contig:-NODE-167-length-57521-cov-7.867993_pt1 | contig 57521 bp, 62 predicted proteins | sample MGYA00248623_ERZ508561 | MGnify/ENA primary metagenome ERZ508561 (study PRJEB26227, sample SAMN06264494) | marine metagenome | isolation source: Columbia River Estuary | place: USA:Columbia River Estuary...
GATTTGGTATTTGGCTCCAACTCGCAATTGCGCGCCTTGGCCGAAGCCTTCGCAACATCGGACGCTGAACCGCTCTTTGTGAAACGCTTCATTGCCGCTTGGACAAAAGTGATGGATGCAGATCGTTTTGGTGCAGCTTAAAGTTTGGATCAACCAAGTATTATTTGAAAAGCTCACTCTGAGGAGTGGGCTTTTTTTATAAATTTCGAGGCTAAATCTGGTGGCATGGAATTGAGATAATTTCCCCCAACTTTTTTGCCCATCTTAAAATAAATATTGAAATAATCCCCTAACTACGCCACGCTTTACACGAAGCTTTTGAAAGAGAGCGTTAGCAAAGGTTCTGGGAGAAAAAAATGAAATTACGCGCGATTGCAACGATGATTTTAAGTACTACAGCATTAAGTGCGACCGCTGGAGGTTTTGAGACTAACTCGCTGTCAACATCCTTTATGTACGAGAAAGGCAATTATGCTGAACTTGGTATGTCAAGTCGATCGCCTGATGTTAAAGGTACAGTGTACGCTCCGACAGGAAGTGCGCTCGCAAAACAAGATTACGTTTCATTGGCGGTTAAGAGTGATATCTCAAGCGATTTATCTGTTGGCCTAACATCTTACAATCAGGGTGCGGTACAACTTGATTACTCCTCTGCAGGAAGTCCCTATGCTGTAGCCCTGCCTGTTGTCGATTTAGACATCAACGCATTGGCCGTTTTGGTGAAATATTCGCTCTCTAATAATGTGAGCATCCTTGGCGGTGCCAAACAGTCACAAGTTCAGAATGCGTCAGCCAATATATTTCAGAGTGCTGGATTGCCAGCGTCTTCTGTTTCAGGAGCTACTGAAACAAGTCTCTTGATTGGGGCATCATATGCAATTCCTAAAATAGCTTTGCGCGCTGAACTAATTTACGAAGGCGACGCTGATTTTTCGTTAGATACTTCAAATGCAGGCGTTGGAACCGGCAAAACAAGCGCATCAGTTCCCGATTACATGACCTTGAATTTTCAAAGTGGCATAGCTGAGGACACATTATTATTTGGATCAATTCGAAAGGCTGACTGGAGCAATCACCAAATTACAGTCTTTCCCGGTACACCAACAACTTCAAGTTTTACCGATACCACAACATATTCCCTCGGGATTGGTCGAAAAATAAACGATGCAGTATCTCTTATAGCAAATTATTCAACAGAACCTGCGGGCTCATCGGCTTCTACAACGCCACTTACAATAACCAACGGTTACGATGCAATTGGACTCGCAGTAAGGTATTCAAGTGGTAATTCAACTGTAACTGCCGGCTACAGCTATGCTAAAGTTGGAAATATAACACTTACATCAGGCCTTGGCGTCGGAGAGTTTACCAACAATACAGTTACCGGCTTCGGTATAAAGATTGGCTATAATTTCTAATAACCATTACCAAAATGAAAATACCCTGCTTTGTCAGGGTATTTTTTAAATTATCAAATCTGTCAAATTTTTACATCAAGCTGTTTAAATATTTTATAGTTTCTGAGCTTAATTCTGATGGTCGCCTTGTTCTGCGATTAACATTTACATGAACAAAATGTCCTTGAGCAGCCGCAAAACTTTCCTCTCCTGAAAATAATCCAACGGCATAAGTAACCGATGACGTGCCCAGCTTACTAACCTTAATCCCAGCGGTAATTATATCAGGAAACGCTAATTCTTTGAAATATTGGCATCCAGTTTCCACAACTAAAAATACAGTCTTGCCAAGTTTCAAGTCCAACACGCCTTGCTCCAGCAAATGCCCGTTCACCGCAGTATCAAACAACTGATAATGCACTGCATTGTTCATATGTCCATAGATATCATTATCAATCCAACGCGTGGTCAGAGTCGAGAAAGCACGATAATCGGAACGGGTTTTTTGAGTCTGTCTCACCAAGCAGCCTCATAAATTTGCATGGCTGAAGCCTCATCCACAGGGCGCGGATTATTGACCAGAAGGCGAGTTTGATTCATGGCATCGCGCGCCAATTTAGGCAAGACTTCCCGCGCGATACCCATCTCCCGCAAGCCTTGCTCGAGCCCACAAGCCTGGCTCAAATCCGCCATACCTTGGGCAAATTTCATGGCCGCCTCCGCCACGTTCATTGCAGGCAGATCTGGGAAAACATGTGGCAAGAGCTCCGCATAAGCCTCGGGCGCAACTTGCGCATTAAAGCGCAAGACATGCGGCAGAACCAAAGCATTTGAGAGCCCATGTGGGACTTTATAATGTCCCCCAATCGGATAGGCCAATGCATGCACGGCAGCCACGGGCGAATTGGCAAAGGCTTGCCCAGCCAACATGGAGCCCAAAAGCATGCCCGTACGAGCTTCAAGATCATCAGGCTTTTGCACGGCACGCAACAGCATTCGACCCATGAGCCCCAGCGCCTCAACCGCCAGCGCACGGCTGATTGGATTGTTGTTGGCATTAACACTGGCGTAGGCTTCAATCGCATGAACCATAGCGTCGATGCCAGTTGCAGCCGTAACATGCGCAGGCAATCCAAGCGTCAGTTCCGGATCAAGCAGTGCCAGGTCAGGCAAAAGCAAGGGGCTTACCACGCCCATTTTCTCTGATGCTCCGGTGGTCACAATAGAAATTGGCGTCACCTCTGAGCCGGTCCCCGCAGTGGTTGGCACCAAAACCAGCGGCAAGCGCGGACCCTGTGCATTGCCAATCCCATAGGCTTCCGCCAATGGCTGATTTGAAGCGGCCAAAAGCGCGGCCAGTTTGGCCACATCCAAGGACGACCCGCCACCAAATCCAATCACCCCGGTGGCGCTGCGCGCGTACTGAGCGGCCCGCAACACGATTTCCTCCGGTGGATCGGCTTGCACCTGATCAAAGAGCGTCACCTCGACACCAGCCGCGCGCAGGCAATCTGTCGCCTGCTGCACAAGGCCAGTAGCCATCATGCCCGGGTCAGTGACCAAAAGCACCCGATCGCCGCAAATTGGGCGCGTGATCTGCCCCAACTCACCAGCCAAGCCCGCCCCCATACGCAGGCTCGGGGTGGTGTTAAAACTGAAGGGGTTCATCATAGGCCCAAGTCCTTCTTAGATTTTTTCCTGCGTGTGCTTGCGCAGCTCCGCCCGGGCCACTTGCCGCCGGTGTACCGCATCCGGACCATCCGCCAGGCGCAGGGTCCGCAGATGCATCCAATAGGCAGCCAAAGGGGTATCTTGACTGATACCGCCCGCCCCATGCAGCTGAATGGCCTCATCCACCACCTTCAAAGCCATGATTGGCGCCACAACTTTGATCTTGGAGATCCAAGGCGCCGCGGCCCGTGGATCGCCTTGGTCCATCATCCAAGCCGCCTTCAGACAGAGCAGTCGCGCCATCTCAATTTCCATGCGCGCATCCGCGATGATGTCAAAATTCGCACCCAATTGCGCCAAGGGCTTGCCAAAGGCTGTTCGGCTCAAACTGCGTTTGCACATAAGCTCCAGCGCCGCCTCCGCTTGGCCAATCGCCCGCATGCAATGATGAATGCGCCCGGGACCAAGCCGGCCTTGGGCAATCTCAAAACCGCGCTCCTCGCCCAGCAGCATGTTTTCGGCCGCGACGCGCACATTGGTGAAGCGCAAGTGATAATGCCCATGCGGCGCGTCATCATGGCCGTAAATCTCCATGGGCCGCAGTTTCTCAATCCCCGGCGTGGCCGCATCAACGACGATCATTGAATGGCGCTTGTGCTTGGGCGCATCTTCCGCACCGGTTTTTACCATCACGATATAGACCGCACAGCGCGGATCACCCGCGCCACTGGCCCACCATTTTTCGCCGTTGAGCACATAGTCATCGCCGTCCCGCACGCAGCTCAAGCTCAAATTCGTCGCATCCGAGGACGCCACATCCGGCTCGGTCATCACATAGGCAGATCGGATTTCCCCTGCCAACAGCGGCGCAAGCCAGCGGGTTTTCATCTCTTCAGTGCCATAGCGCTCAAAGACTTCCATATTGCCCGTATCGGGCGCCGAACAGTTGAACACCTCGGCGGCCAAGGGTGATTTGCCCAGCTCCTCAGCCATGTAGGCGTATTCCACCGTTGTCAGGCCAAAGCCTTTGTCGCTGCCGGTCAGCCAAAAATTCCACAGACCTTCCGCTCGGACCTTATCTTTCAGCCCGGTCATGATTTCCACCTGACGATCAGTCAATGTCCAGCGGTCCCCCTTGGAAACCTCCGCATGATATTCCGCTTCTAAGGGCATAATATCATTTCGAATAATTTCAGAAACGCGGTCCCGCAGCTTGGCGACACGCTCTGACAGTCCAAGGTTCATTTCCATATCCGCGCCCTCAATGTTCCAGTGATATTTTGCCCTTTACAGGCCTCCCTTTCATGAAACATACTCGCCAGTATGTTGTCAATGGAAGCCAAGTGATGTCAGATCTGGAACAGGCCTTTGCCGCACAAAGCGGGCAGATCGGCGTGCACTTGGGGCACAGCCCCTGGATATTGATTGATCAAGCGCGGATCGATGCCTTTGCCGAGATCACCGAAGATCAACAGTTCATCCATGTTGACCCCGCCCGCGCTCGGGCAGAAACGCCTTTTGAGGGCACAGTCGCACATGGGTTTCTGACCCTCTCCATGGCCAGTCGCATGGCACAAGACACTCTGCCCAACCTGCCCGGCCAGGTGATGAATCTCAACGCAGGATTTGATCGCTTGCGCTTTATCTCCCCGCTGCCCAGCGGCCGCAGAATTCGGGGCGCCTTTAAACTCAAAGACGTCACGAAAACCCAGGCCAATCACCTGCGCATCGTGACAGAGCTGACCGTTGAGATTGAACACAGCGACACGCCCGCCCTGGTCGCCGATTGGATCAATGTTGCCGTCTTCTCAGCACCGCAGCCAAGCCATGAGGCCCGGCAGATATGAGCCAAACCCTTCACAAATATGATCCTGAACGCCTCTGCACATATTTGCAGCACCATGTGGCCGAATTTTCTGGATTGGCGGAGATCGTGAAATTTTCCGACGGCCAATCCAACCCAACTTATAAGCTGACTGACACGGCCGGCCGCCATTTTGTGCTGCGCGCCAAGCCACCAGGCACTTTGCTCAAATCCGCCCATGCGGTAGATCGCGAGTTTCGCGTCATGACCGCTTTGGCCACGACCGCTGTGCCCGTACCTCAAATGTTGCATCTGTCAGGCGAGGACAGTCCACTGGGCGCGCAATTTTTGGTGATGGAACATCTGGAGGGGCGGGTGTTTTGGGATCCCGCCCTCCCCGAGCAATCCCCGAAGTTTCGCCAAGACGCCTATCACGCCCTCGTGCAGACCCTGGCCGCTCTGCATGATGTGGATCCACAGGCCGTTGGACTGGCTGACTTTGGCAAGCCGGGCAATTATTTTTCGCGGCAAGTCGCGCGCTGGACCGGGCAATATCGTGCCTGTGAGACACAAACACGTCCCGATATGGATTGGACCATCGATTGGCTGGAACGCAACATGGTGCCAGATGATGGGCAAACCGCTATCGTGCATGGGGATTATCGTTTGGACAACGTCATGTTCGACGCAGACACTCCCGATATGATCGCAGTTTTGGATTGGGAATTGTCCACGCTGGGGCATCCCTTTGCTGACCTTGCCTATCAATGCATGGGTCTGCGCCTGCCGCAAGATGGCATGATCAAGGGGCTTAAGGGCATTGACCGCACTGCTCAAGGCCTGCCGGAAGAAGCTGAATATGTCGCGCAATACTGCGCTCTAAGAGGCATAGCGCCACCTGAGAATTGGGCGTTTTATATGGTGTTTTCCTTCTTTCGACTGGCAGCCATTTTGGAAGGCGTTTTGCATCGTGCCCAATCGGGAAATGCCTCAAACCCCCGGGGCATGGATACGATGAGCCGCAGCATTGCCACTCTGGCCCAGGCCGCAAAACACACCGCTCAGGGCCGCGTGTCATGATGCTCGACAGCACATCGGTTAAAGGACGCATTTTAGATGCCGCCGCTCAGGCCTTTGCCACCCATGGGGTGGATCAGACCTCGATTGATGACATCGCCCGCGACCTTGGCGCAACCAAGGGCAAAATCTACCATCATTTCGGGTCAAAAAGCGAATTGGTCTGCGCCATTCGCAAACATTCCGTACAGCTCACGTTAGAGCGAGTCCGCCCGCAGTTCGATGCCCCCCTGTCTCCGCCGGAAAAATTTCACGCAATGGCCAAAGCGCATGTCATCGCGATGATATCCGAGCTGGCCTATCACCGGGTCGTGGTTGAGGAGATGCGCGGCTCAAAGACCGGCGGCGCGACACCGGCAGAGCGGGCTTTGCGCCTCGAAATCGCTGCGCTGCAATCGGAATATGAGGGCTTTTTCCGCAGCACTTTGGCGACAGGTATCGCCAGCGGGCATTTTCGCGACCAAGACATTTCGATCGCGGTGCGGAGCTTTTTGATGATGCTACATGCGCCGATCTACTGGTACCAGCCGCGCGACGCAGAAAATATCGCCACCATTGCCGAACAATTGGCCAATATGGCCTTGGGCGCAGTGGCAATGCCACAATGACATAATGAGATGTTGATCTCCCAAACACCTGCGTTTTACGCTGACAGGGCGCTGCAATCGCAAAGGACGCTTTAATGACACAACCTGTGACACTCTCAACGGCCGGTTCTATCGCCGTCATTGAGATCAATAACCCGCCAGTCAACGCGCTGAGCCAGGCCGTACGGCAAGGCTTGCTTGATGCGGTGGTGCAGGCGGATGCAGATGCGGCCGTCACAGCCATTGTGATCCTTGGGGCGGGGCGGAGCTTTCCGGCCGGGGCGGATATCAAGGAATTTGGCCAACCGATGCAGGATCCGCATTTGCCGGATGTGATTGATCGTATTGAAAGCTGCAGCAAGCCCGTGGTGGCCGCCCTGCATGGCACGGCTTTGGGGGGTGGATTTGAGATTGCCCTCGGCAGCCATTACCGCATCGCTGTGCCTTCAGCGCGGGTGGGCCTGCCGGAAATTCATCTCGGGCTCATCCCCGGCGCCGGTGGCACGCAGCGTTTGCCGCGATTATGTGGCGCTGCCATGGCGCTGGATATCATGTTCAAAGGCACACCCATCAGAGCGCAAGACGCTCTGGCCGCCGGATTGATCGACCGATTGGCAGAGGGAGATTTGCGCCAGGCTGCTTTGATTTATGCCGCAGAGCTCCAAACCCCGCGACGCACCCGAGAGGCCACCTCAGGCCTCGCAGACAAAGCCGCCTTCGAAGCGGCGTTGACAGATGCCGAAGAGACGGCCAGAAGCCGCATGCGCGGGCAAATGGCCCCGCTCAAGATTGTCGAATGCCTGCGCGCCTGCATCACCCAACCTTTCGCCGATGGGCGCCTGTTCGAACGCGATTGCTTTTTCGAATGCCTCGCCTCGGAGCAATCTAAAGGTATGATTCATGCCTTTTTTGCCCAGCGCGCCAGTGCCAAAGTTCCCGAAGCCAGCCGCGCAGAACCGCGCCCCCTCAACCGCCTTGGGGTGGTGGGCGGCGGCACGATGGGCGCGGGCATCACCGTTGCCGCCCTGAACAGCGGCCTGCCCGTCACGATGATCGAGCGCGATCATGACAGCTTGGCGCGGGGCCGGGCCAATGTTGAGCAGGTCTATGATCGCCTGATTGCCAAGGGGCGCATGAGCGAGGCGCAAAAATCTGATATTATGGCCAGATATCAAGGATCAACGCAGTTTGCCGATCTGTCGGAGGTCGACATGGTGATCGAAGCTGTTTTTGAACGGCTTGATGTCAAACGAGCTGTGTTTGAACAGCTCGACAAGGTGCTAAAGCCCGATGCGGTTCTGGCCTCCAACACAAGCTATATCGACATAGATGAAATTTCCAGCGCCACCAACCGCCGTGAACATGTGCTCGGCCTGCATTTCTTCAGCCCGGCAAATATCATGAAGCTGCTGGAAATTGTCGTCCCGCAAAGCGCCGCCGATGATGTGGTCGCAACAGGCTTCGCTTTGGCCAAAATTTTGGGCAAAATCCCCGTGCGCGCTGGCAATTCCCCAGGGTTTATTGGCAACCGCATTCTTGGCAAATATGGCGATTGTGCCGCCCATATGATGGAGGACGGCGCCACGCCCTATGAGATTGATTCCGCCATTGTGGAGTTTGGCTATCCAATGGGCCTTCATGCCATGTATGATCTGGCCGGGCTGGACATCGGATGGGACAACCGCAAAGCCGCACAGGGCAAGCGCAACCCGGCGGAACGCTATGTTGAGATCGCCGATCGCATCTGTGAGCGCGGCTGGTTTGGGCAAAAAACCGGGCGCGGCTTTTATCTATACCCTGACGGCGCACGCATCGGCGCGCCAGATCCTGAGATTCTTACTCTGATAGAGGCGGAACGCGCCAAAAAATCCATCACGGCCCGCAGATTCACCGACGAGGAGATCATGGCGCGCTATCTGGCCGCAATGGTCAATGAAGCCTGTGAAGTTCTGCGTGAAGGGGTGGCCTTGAAACCCTCCGATATCGATGTGACCTTCGTGCACGGCTATGGCTTCCCGAGATATCGGGGCGGGCCGATGAACTATGCTGACAGCTATGGTCTGGCTCGTATGCTGGACGACATCCGCCGCTATGGGCAGCACGATCCGATATTCTGGCAAGCCTCGCCGTTATTGATAGAGCTGGTGGCCTCTGGGCAAACTTTCAACGACCTGAACAAAGGATAGAGCTATGGATCTGAACTTCACCGAAGCTGACCAGGCATTTCGCCAAGAGGTCATCGAATTTTTGAACTCCGAATTGCCAGCTGATATTTCGCGGAGGGTTCATGCGGACCTGCCTGTGAGCAAAGAGGACACAGAATTTTGGCATGCGGTTTTACATAAACGCGGCTGGCTGACTTATAATTGGCCCAAGTCCTTTGGCGGTGTGGGTTGGAGCCCCGTGCAGCAATTTATCTTCGAAGAAGAATGCGCCGCCGCCGGTGCCCCGCGTATCTTGCCGTTTGGTCTTAAGATGCTGGCGCCTGTATTGATGGCTTTTGGCTCAAAAGAGCAGCAAGAGCACTGGCTCCCGCGCATGTGCGATGGTACGGATTGGTGGTGCCAAGGTTATTCAGAGCCAGGATCTGGATCTGATTTGGCCAGTCTCAAAACGAGCGCTGTCAAACAGGGCGATCACTATGTGATCAATGGTCAGAAAACTTGGACCACATTGGGCCAATACGCCAATATGATCTTTTGCCTCGTGCGCACGGACAGCGATTGCAAACCCCAGGCTGGAATTTCTTTCATACTGGTGGATTTGGCAACGCCAGGTATCGAGATGCGCCCCATCCGCACTCTAGACGGGGGGCAGGAGGTGAATGAAGTATTTTTCACAGATGTCCGCGTCCCCGTTGCAAATTTGGTGGGCGAGGAAAACAAAGGCTGGACCTATGCGAAATATTTACTGGCCCATGAACGCAATGGCATCGCCAATGTGGGCATTTCAGGCCAGAAACTTGCACGGCTCAAACGCCTGTCCCTGACCCAAAAACGCGGGGGGAAACCTCTGGCCGATGATCCATTGTTTGCAGCAAGGATGGCCCGTTTGGAGATTGAGCTGCGCAATCTAGAGACCACAAATTTGCGGGTCCTCGATGGGTTCTCGAAAGGCGCTGGACCAGGGCCCGAAAGCTCTATGTTGAAAATCATCGGATCGGAGTTAGAACAGAACTTCGACGATCTCACCCGCCGCGCCTTGGGACGGCAGGCACAGGCCCATACTCCCGAGGTGTTTGAACCGGGCTACAACGGACCACAGGTCGCGCCACAAGATATGGCCAATCAATCTGCCGCCTATTTCAACAAACGCAAGGTGTCGATCTACGGCGGCTCAAATGAGATACAAAAAAACATCATCACCAAAATGATATTGGGGCTTTAAATTATGGACTTTCAACCCACAGAAGAGCGCCGCATGCTGGCCGATATGATCGGCAAATTCATTCAAAATGACTATCCGCTGAACGCGCGATTGGCAGCGGGCACCAGCGCTTTGGGCTATTGCCCCGAGGCCTATAGCACAATGGCACAGCTGGGTTTGATCGGCGCATTATTTGACGAGGAGGTTGGCGGCTTTGGCGGTTCGGGATTTGACATCGCCACTGTCTTCACGGAGCTGGGCAAAGGTTTGGTGCTTGAACCGCTCAATGACACCGCTCTGACCAGTGGCTACATTCTGGCGCAGACTGGCCAGTTGAAGCTGGTGGAACAGATCATCCTTGGCCAAAAACGGGTGGCGCTTGGTCTTATCGAAAATGGTGCCGATTATGATTGGGGCGCGCCAGAGACACTGGCGCGCCAATCGGGCGATAAATGGCACGTGAGCGGCGTGAAAACCTGTGTGAAATTCGCCCATGGGGCTGATGCGATAATTGTCAGCGCGCAAACCCCATCGGCGCCGGGGATCAGCTTATTTTTGATTGAGGCCTCCGCCGCGGGGCTTGTGGAACATCCGTTCCAAACCGTCGATGGGGGCAATGCCTGCGAGATCACGCTGCATAAGACACCAGCTCAACTGTTGGGTGTCGAAGGTGCGGCCTATCCGTTGATCGATGCTGCAGCCGCACGCGCCACTTTGGCCCTCTGCGCCGAGGCCTTGGGGTTGATGGAGCGGATCAAAGATATGACCATCGACTATATGCGCACGCGCAAACAATTCGGCAGCGTGCTGGGCAAATTTCAAGCACTGCAACATCGCGTGGCGCAGATGCTGCTCGAAATTGAGCAGGCAAAATCGGCGGTTATCAATGCCGCAAATGATTTGCAGGCCCCCAGTGATGAACGCAACCGCGCCATCTCTGCGGCGAAATATTCCATCGGCCGCATTGGCTGCGCCGTTGCCGAAGAGGCGATCCAACTGCACGGCGGCATTGGAATGACCTGGGAGTATGATTTGGGGCATTTCGCCAAACGGCTTGTGATGATTGATCATGAATGGGGCGATCAAGACGATCACCTGATGCGCTTCGCCCAAAGCTGACCACCTACAAGCGGGCACCGTCGAATATCCTCAGCCGTCTCGAGGCTTACCAGTATATTTCGACCTATCCAAAAGTATATTATTATATTTAAATATACTTTTTTTCTCCTAAAGTAATCTATTCGATAGTGCCATCTCAGAGGAAGTTTAGATATTACCAAGGTGAGATAACCACCGCGCAGAAGTGTCATTAAGAGCCTGAAAGGGGATGTGACCAAAATGCCTGCAATCGCCGACAGCCCCCTCGCCCGTTCCACTGAGGTCATACGCCTCATTGGCATCCATGGGCCAATTAAGCTGCGGGATCTTGAGGCGCATGTATCGTTCTCTCGCTCTGCCTTGCATCGGATTTGCGCCCAACTGGAAGCATTGAACTGGGCGCGGCGCCGGGTCTCGGACAAAGCCTATGTTCTCACATATGCCACTGATGATTTTTTTGCCTCAGCGCAATTTTCAGCCCCTGAAGTGGACCAAGTCCAGCCGGTTTTGGCCATGGCAAAGGTGGAGGGGTGCTACGATCTCACACTCTCAATGTTCAAGAAAAAAATGCAACTCGCAGATGTCGACAGCACCAAGCCACCGACCGACTGGGCCGCGGAACATTCGCTGTTTTTCTCAAATGCGGCGCTTTCTGCGCAGTCGGTAATGTCTGAGCAAACGCAAAAAACGCTCATCGCCAAGGCCATGATCCAGGCGACCCCAGAAGAGCAGACCTATCTGCGCATGGGAAAATACCACGAAGAGATCCACAAAGCCCGGATGCGTGGTTATGTGCTCGACAAGACCCTGCCGTCGATCTCGTTTAGCTGGCACGCAGAAACCGGCGCGATTTGCACCCTGACCATAGAACCGGCCCTAGCAACCCTCAGTGCGCGGCAAGAGTTCCTCAAAAACCACCGACGCATCATGGAAAGGTTTTCGACCACATGCGGCGACCACTTTCAATCAGATGAGGCGGCCATGAGTGAGTTACGGGCCTACGGCTGAAATAAAACGCAAGGGCCCAACCATCTGTTTCTTGTCATGTTGCGCAGGACGGCCTACCTACGGGATAAGTCCCCAAGGAGGCACAGCATGCACCAGCCCGGTGAAACCTATGACGATATCCGCGAGGCCGTTGGCAAACTCTGCGCGCAATTTCCCGGAAGCTACTGGCGTGCATTGGATCGGGAGATGGCCTATCCGGCCGCTTTTGTGCAGGCTCTGACGGAGGCAGGATGGCTGGGGGCTTTAATTCCTGAGGATTTTGGCGGATCCGGCCTGCCGCTCTCTGCCGCGGCGATAATTTTGGAAGAGATTCACAGATCTGGGGGCAATGCGGGCGCTTGTCATGCACAGATGTATACCATGGGAACCCTGTTGCGGCATGGCTCAGAGGCGCAAAAGCGCCAGTATCTGCCTAAAATTGCAGATGGAACCCTGCGATTGCAAGCCTTTGGCGTGACAGAGCCCAGCTCAGGCACTGATACAGGCGCGTTGCGCACCACCGCCAAGCGCGATGGGTCAGATTATATCATCAATGGGCAGAAAATTTGGACCAGCCGGGCCGAGCATTCCGACCTCATGCTGCTTTTGGCGCGCACAAGGCCGCTGGAGGAGGGGATGAAGAAGACCGAAGGCCTGTCGGTTTTGCTGGTCGATATGCGCCAAGCACTGGGCAACGGTCTCACCCTACGGCCCATCCGCACCATGATGAACCATGCCACCACAGAAGTCTTTTTTGACAATCTCCGCGTGCCAGTGGAAAACTTGATCGGCGAAGAGGGCAAGGGATTTCGCTATATTCTCTCAGGCATGAATGCCGAACGCATTTTGATTGCCTCTGAATGCATTGGTGATGCGAAATGGTTTATCGAACACTCCGTGGCCTATGCGAAAGACCGCCAAGTCTTTGATCGCCCGATCGGGCAAAACCAAGGCATACAATTCCCCATTGCCAAGGCCTATGCCAATATGCGCGCCGCTGAATTGATGGTGAAACAGGCGCTGGCCCTGTATGAAACCGGTGGCAATCCCGGCGCTGAAGCCAATATGGCCAAAATGCTGGCGGCGGATGCCTCAAATGAAGCGGCCAATGTCGCGGTGCAAACCCATGGTGGGTTTGGCTTTGCCGAAGAATATGACATTGAGCGCAAATTTAGAGAAACGAGACTCTATCAAGTGGCACCGATCTCAACCAATCTGATCCTGTCCTATCTTGCGGAACATGTTTTAGATCTGCCGCGGTCTTATTGAAGCCAAACCCCTGCCCCTGCTGACCTTGGAAGGTTGAGGCAGGGACAAGGGCCAAGCCCTAGACCGTTAGGATGGTCGAGCCAGTTGTGCGGCGCGCTTCCAATGCGTCATGCGCCGCTGTGACATCGTCCAAAGCAAACTCTTGCCCGATCACGATTTTCACATCGCCAGATATGACCTTGGAAAAGAGATGCCGCGCCATCTCCTGGCAATCTTCATGCTTGCCAATATGAGTAAAGAGCGTCGGACGGGTGATCTTCAACGAACCTTTCGCCCCCAATTGTGCCAAGTTAAACGGTGGAACTGGCCCCGAAGCATTGCCGAAAGTGATCATCATACCCAGCGGCTTGAGGCTATTGAGGGATCCTTCAAAAGTACTCTCTCCCACAGAATCCATCACCACATCGACCCCTGCACCCCCGGTCAATTCCTTGACCTTCTCTTCGAAGTTTTCCGTCGTGTAGTTGATGCAATGCGTTGCCCCATGGTCCAAGGCCAATTGGCATTTTTCATCGCTGCCAGCAGTGCCAATGAGGGTAATACCCTCTGACTTCGCCCATTGGCAGGCAATCAAACCGACGCCGCCGGCTGCCGCATGAAACAATACCGTATCACCTTTACTCAGCGGCGTGGTGCGATGAAAGAGATATTGCACGGTCATGCCCTGAAGCATCATGGCCGCGCCCTGCTCAAAGCTGATCTCATCGGGCAAAGGACAAACCTGCGCCGCCGGCATCACCCGGCGCTCACAATAAGAGCCTGGCGGCATCGAAGCATAGGCCACACGGTCCCCAACCTTCACATGGGTGACCCCTGCCCCTACGGCTTCAATCACACCGGCTGCCTCCATACCAAGGGCCTGAGGAAGGGACAGAGGGTACAGACCCGTGCGTTGATACACATCGATATAGTTAAGCCCGCAGGCTTTATGAGCAATGCGAACCTGCCCATCGCCGGGCTCTCCGGCTGGCATGTCCACAATCTTCAGTTGATCGGAACCCCCAAATTCTTTGATCACAACGGTCTTATTCATCACACTCTCCCTATTTGAAAGATAAGTGTAGCGCATTGCCTTGCCGGTACAATCGCAAATTCTACTCCCATGTGATCTATGTCGCTGGTCACCTTCGGCCTTTGGCCTTAGGATCAGCACATGATTACATTTGCCCTTGCCATAGTCCTCATGCTTGCCACCCCCGGTCCGGGGGTTCTTTCTGCCGCAGGCGTTGGTGCTGGGTTTGGAGCCGCGGCAGGGCTGCGCTACGTGGCCGGGCTTTGCATTGGGCAGGCCTTGGTTTATGCGGCCGTCGCGGCTGGCCTCTCGGCCTTTGTGCTCGACACGCCCTGGTTGCGGCTCACATTAATGGCGCTGTCGTTTCTATATCTGCTGTATTTGGCAAGCCGGATCGCTTTTGCCGGCGCGCAAGTGGCCTTTATTAGATCCGAAACCCCGCCAGGGCTCATGGCCGGCTTGCTCTTGCAACCCATCAACCCGAAGGCCTATGCGGTGCTCACCGCTTTGATCACCGGATTTCCACTCTATGAGAACGCCTATTGGAGCGAAGTCGCAATAAAATTTGTCATTTTAAATCTCATTTGGGTCCCGATCCATGTGATTTGGGTCCTTTTTGGTGTCTCCCTCAAGCGGCTTAACCTTTCGTCCACCGCGCAACGGGCGATCAATATATCAATGGCCTTGTCGATGTTACTCGTGGTTGGCCTCGCCGCTTGGACGCTGGTCTAAGCGGGCCGCGCGAAACAAGCGCTCAACCAGCCTCTTTCGGGCGGAGGGCAATGCCCGATCCCCCAGGGATGGCGCCAACCATTTCTCCAAAAAATACCCAGTAGTGCGCAGCCCTTCGGCAATCTCGCCATTATCCGCCACACTTTGCCCGATCATACAGGGCACCAGTGGCAACAGCTGTGTCTTCCAGCGCCCCGCATGATGTGCCGCCACAGCCCGGCCGGATTTTGGCGACACATAAGCCAGATCCTCAGTCGCCCCAGACACCGCGCAACAGCTGAGATCCAAACCAAAGCCCAAATCCTCCAACAGCTGCATTTCCCAGTGTAAATAGGCCAATGGCCAAGCCTCTGTAACGCAAATCAAATCCAAAAGATTGATCGAGGCGCTATAGAGTGCCCCATGCACCTCGCGCTCTGGTAGGGCAAAGCTCAAAAGCCCAACAACAGATGTCAAACCGGCCAAGGCCAAAGGATCCGCCATAACCTGCGCGGCCCGGCTGCGCAGAGGTTCAACCGTAAATGCGCCCATATGCTCTTCAAGCCTGGCCTTCCAGACCACCTCAAATTGACCCCCAGGCTGCAACATAGGGGCTTGCTTGCGCCCAGCGCCACCGCGCACAACACCCGCGTGTTTTCCATGATATTCTGTGAACACCTCAACGATGACGGCCGCTTCACCATGCTTGCGCACGGCCAATAAAACCCCCTCATCCCGCCATTCTATCAAAACATAGACCCCAACTCACATTCGACAGGGATAGATCAGCCCCGCATAGGCCCAGACTATCCAGACGCTTGAATAATGTTAAGCGTTTTGCCGCGGCCCATCGCTATTCGCTCAAGCCGGGTTCATCGAGCAAATGACGGCCAAGCCGGTCTTCCACTTCAATCACCCAAAGGTCAGGATCAAAGCCCCGCTGGCGGGCAATCGCACGGTCCAAATCAGCCTCATCTCCCGAAATCAGCTCAACCCAATTGCGCGCACCGCTTTGTAAGTCAAATGAGCGCTGAAAAACGATGCCCTGCCCATCCAAAAGGTTGAGCTTGACCAAAACCGCCCCCGCCGTGGCGTCTCCCCGCTGGACCACGAAGGCCGGGATATCCGCAAGGCGCAGGCGCGTGAGATAGGCAGAGACCCAAATATCGCTGGTCAGGCGGATCATTCGTTTCCGTCGCGAAAATCGAGGCCCATTTCCTCGTAACGCTCTTTGTCTTCCAGCCAATTCGGGCGCACTTTGACCTGTAAAAACAGATGCACCTTGCGGCCCAAAAATTCTTCCAACTCTGTCCGCGCTTGGGTGGACACGGCTTTGATCGTCTCTCCGCCCTTGCCGAGCACGATACCCTTGTGGCCATCTCGCATGACATAGATGAGCTGATCGATTTTACACGAGCCGTCTTTACGCTCTTCCCAAGCCTCCGTCTCAACAGTCAGCTGATAGGGCAATTCTTGGTGCAAACGCAGGGTCAATTTTTCCCGCGTGGTTTCCGCGGCCAGCATGCGCAGCGGCAGATCGGCAATTTGGTCTTCAGGATAGAGCCAAGGGCTGTCAGGCAGCTGGCCGGCGATCCAAGTTTTCAGTGCCGCACAGCCGTGCCCCTTCTCTGCGGAAATCAGGAAGGTCTCTACAAAATCAAAGGCCTCATTCATCGCCTTGGTCAAAGCCAAGAGCTCTGCGGCCTGCACCTTGTCAATTTTGTTAATCGCCAATGCAATTGATTTGCCTTTGGGAAGATCCTTGAGCGCCTCCATAATCGCATCCACGCCCTCCGTGACACCGCGATGCGCTTCAATCAAAAACACCGTCAGATCGGCATCGGCAGCGCCCCCCCAGGCAGATTTCACCATCGCGCGATCCAAACGGCGTTTGGGGCGGAAGATGCCTGGAGTATCGACGAATACAATTTGCGCCTCCCCCTCGAGTGCGACACCGCGAATACGGGCGCGGGTGGTCTGCACCTTATGGGTTACGATAGAAACCTTGGCCCCCACCATACGATTGAGCAGGGTCGACTTCCCTGCATTAGGTTCCCCGATCAGGGCCACAAATCCGGCGCGTGTGCTCATGCCCCTAACCTTTCCAACAATAATTTTGCCGCAGCCTGTTCGGCCTGGCGTTTCGATCCAGCTTTGGCCTGCGCCGCTTCGCCGGAATGCAATCTCACTTCAATCTCAAATTGCGGCGCGTGATCTGGGCCGGAGCGGGACAGTTCAACATAATTTGGTGGAGGACCTTTACGCGCCTGCGCCCATTCTTGCAAAGCGGTCTTTGGGTCGCGCGCATCGGCCTTGACGGAGGTGATCCGCGTATTCCAAAGCCGCAAGATCAGCGCCTGCGCTTCAGTAAAACCACCATCGCGATACACCGCAGCAATCAGCGCTTCCATGGCATCGCCCAGCAATGCTTCCTTGCGCCGCCCGCCGCTGATCATCTCAGAGCGACCCAATTTCAACAGGTTGCCAATACCAATAGAGCGCGCCACATCTGCACAGGTTTCCTTGCGCACCAGAGCATTGAAGCGCGGCGCCAATTGCCCCTCGGTCGCCTTCGCATCCAGATCCAACAAAGCCTGCGCCATCACGAGCCCAAGAACCCGGTCACCCAGAAACTCAAGCCGTTCGTTGTCCGAGCGGGTTGCCGAGGAGATACTAGAATGAGTCAAAGCTATGATTAGGAGCCCCGGGTCTTTAAACTCATAGCCGATATCGGCTGAAAACTGGCGTAACTCAGAAGAAAGTTTGATCATAGCGAGACCTGGAAGATACAGAGCATCTAATCAATCGCCTTGAAATAACGGTCACTGCGCCACGTCCAGAAGGCCAAAATTGAGGCGCCGGCAGAGGAAAACAAAATGCGATCTGCGCGCCCGACAATGTCTTTGAGCGGCACGAAGCCCACCCCGCCGATGGACTGCGGCACGCGGCTGTCAGAGGAATTGTCGCGATTGTCGCCCATGAAAAAGAAATGCCCCGCCGGTACCGTATAGACTTTTGTTGTGTCCACATTCATCCGACCTCCAAGGCGCATCGCATCTTGGTCATAGGTGTCCAACACGCCATGCTCGACGCCATTGGGCAGCGTCTCGATATATTTCGCCTTGATGCAGTCTGCGCCCAGCCCAACGGCACCATTGGAACAGACCGGACGGTTGCGCTGTGAGCCTTGTGCCTCAAAGATCTCCACGAAATCCTCCACCTGTCTGCGCTCAACCGGCGCGCCATTGATCTGCAGCACCCCGCCTTGCATTTGTATCTTGTCGCCCGGAAGACCGACCAAGCGCTTGATATAATCAGCGCCCGTCACCGGATGGCGAAACACAACCACATCGCCGCGCTCAGGGACGCCGCCCAAAATCCGCGTGTCACGGTCCTTGATGAAGCCACAAAAATCATCCGCATCAATGTTTAAGCCCAGCGCGGCAATTTGAATTTTCGGACAGGAGGCATAGGAATACCCATAGGCCATTTTATTGACGAATAAAAAATCCCCGATCAACAGGCTGTCTTTCATCGAGCCCGAGGGGATCCAGAAGGGTTGAAAAAACAAGGTGCGAAACACCCCAGCAATCAGCAGGGCATAGACCACAGTTTTGACCGTCTCTATCACACTCGCAGCAAAGCTTTTTTCTTCAATGTCGTCCATAACATCCTCGGGATTTGATTTAGGGCTATGTGCGGCGCTTACGGTCGAGAGTCAAGTTGCCCCGCCCTCATTCGGGCGCGCTTCGATAACCACAAAAGCCTGTGCCCAGGGGTGATCATCGGTCAACGTACAATGGATCACTGCCGTATGACCTGCGGGCGTCATCTGCGCCAAACGCTCCGCCGCCCAGCCCGTGACCGCCATCACCGGCTGACCGCTGCGCATATTGGTCACAGCCATGTCTTTCCAGCTGATGCCCATAGCCAAGCCCGTCCCGAGCGCCTTTGAGCAGGCTTCTTTCGCGGCCCAGCGTTTGGCATAAGTGCCCGCCACATCTTTACGCGCCTCCGCCTTGCGTTGCTCAACCTGCGTAAAGACTCGGTTTTTAAAACGATCCCCAAAGCGATCCAATGTGCCTTGGATCCGCTCAATATTCGCCAAATCTGTTCCGATACCTAAAATCATCGCCGGGCGTTTTGCATCAAGCGACGCATTTCGGCAATCGCCGGTCCAAGACCCAAAAAGACAGATTCCCCGATCAAAAAATGTCCAATGTTCAGCTCGGCCACTTCTGGCAGGGCGGCAATCGGGGCCACGGTTTCATAGCTCAAGCCATGACCGGCGTGCACCTCTAACCCCAGATCGGCTGCAAATTGCGCACAGCGGGTGATCCGCGCCAATTCCTCTTTCGCAGCCTGGTGATTGCCCTCGGCATGGAAATCACAATAGGCGCCTGTATGAAGCTCAACCACAGCGGCCCCCACCTGCGCACTGGCTTGCAATTGCCCCTCATCTGCGGCCACAAAAAGCGACACCCGACAGCCGGCCTGAGCCAGTGGCGCAATGAAATCACCAAGACGGTCCTGATCGCAAACCACATCCAGCCCGCCCTCGGTGGTCCGTTCTTCGCGCTTTTCTGGCACGAGACAGACCGCATGGGGCTTGTGCCGCAGGGCTATGGCTTGCATTTCGGCGGTTGCTGCCATTTCAAAGTTCAAAGGGATGCGCAACGCACCCATCAAAGCGTCAATATCCGCGTCAAGAATATGCCGGCGATCCTCACGCAGATGCGCGGTAATGCCATCAGCCCCCGCAGCCTGCGCCAACAAGGCCGCGCGCAGAGGGTCGGGATAAGCGCCACCCCGTGCATTGCGCAAGGTCGCAACATGATCGATATTGACGCCAAGGCGTTGCTCTATGGACATAAAAAACTCTTTCCGTTTCTACCTCAGACGCCCGAATCGTCTTCGCGTGTAAGGAGGGTTTTGCGGCGTAACTCTGCAATTTTGGCCGCCAATTGACCCTTTCTGCGATTTTTATATACGCGAATAGCTGGGACCGTAATAGCGTAAATCACCAGCCCTGAGATGACCCCCGGCACCACCCCGCCGATCATCCAAGGGAAAAATACTGTGTGCCAAAATTCGACCAAATAAGTCCAATCTCCCGGGGTTTGCGAGAAAAATGCCGCGATATTCGCGCCCAATTCTGTCACCGCGCGGGCAAACATTTCACCCAGGCCCAAATGCAAATCACTCTCTGGCCGCTTGCCCAAAAACGCATGTCCAAAACCAAGCGCCGTTGCGCCAATGGGGATGTAGGTCAGCGGATTGCCGAAAAAAGTTCCCAAAAGCGAGGCGAGAACATTGGCCCTTAATACAAGCGCGAGTACCCAAGCCACGAAAAAATGTAACCCGTAAAACGGGGTGAAGGAGGTGAACACGCCAATCGCCACGCCGCGCGCGATTTCTTCCGGCGTTCCTGGCAGGCGGCGCAAACGGTGTTTGATGTAAGAATAGGCACGGGCCCAGCCGCCCTTTGGGTAAAGCCATTCCCAAAGCGCTCTGTGCAGCCCACGCTTTTCGCGACGTTTAAACACCAATTTCGCCCCACTCGCCGTTCATAGAGTCGATATCCCGCCCCAGTTCCGGATTCCGGTGGCGGCTCACTTCTGCCACGTCACTTTCGGCCTCCAACGCCGTGAGCACCATGTGCAATTGTGACACATCCCTCAGCTCCAATTCGACGAGCAGTTTGAAATAGTCCGGCTTGCGGTCCAAAAAGTGAATGTCAGAGATATTCGCATTCTGATCGCCAATCAATGTACAAATCCGCCCCATGACGCCTGCACCATTCAAAATCGTCGTGATGATCTGCGCCGGGTGGGTCGCGGCATGCTGTCCGTCACGCCAATGCAGGTCCAACCACCGGTCCATTTGGGTTTCGTAATGCAACAGGTTGGGGCAATCGATAGTGTGAATCACAACCCCATGACCTTTGAAAATGATCCCAACAATACGCTCTCCAGGCAAAGGGTTGCAACAGACTCCATGGGTGAATTTCTGTCCTGGCTCCAACCCCATCAACGCCACCGCTGGCCCCACCTCATCGGTGTCGCGCACTTTAAGATTTGGATAGAGCTCCGCCACCACGTCGCGCGCTGCGATTTCAGAGCTGCCCAGCCGGGCCAAAAGCTCATCGGCACTTGGCAATCCATAATGTTTCGCCGCGGTCTTCAAAGCACGGTCGGTGGCCTTTTTGTTGACATTCTCGAAAGCGACACGGGCAAACTCTTTCCCCAGCTTGATAAATTTCTCGCGGTCAAATTCGCGCAGACTGCGGCGGATGGCTGTTTTCGCCCGGCCGGTGGCGACGATATCAATCCAGCTGGCCGGCGGGGTTTGCCCCTCTGCGGTGATGATCTGCACAGATTGCCCATTGCGCAGGCGCGTCCAAAGCGGCACGCGGATACCGTCAACCTTCGCCGAGACACAGGCCGCGCCAATGCGTGTGTGGATCGCATAGGCAAAATCAATGGGCGTCGCGCCACGCGGCAGTTTGATGACATCGCCTTTGGGCGAAAAGCAAAACACCTGGTCGGTGTACATTTCCAATTTGAACGCTTCGAGGAATTCCCCATCATCGCCTTCGGAGCTGAACCGCTCTGTCAGCGATGAAATCCAAGTCGAAGGATCCAGAGCAAAAGGATTATCCACCCGCGCACCGTCGCGATAAGACCAAGTCGCCGCCGCACCTTTTTCCGCCACTTGATGCATCGATTTGGTGCGGATTTGCACCTCCACCCGGCGGGCGTTGCGCCCCGAAACTGTGGTGTGAATGCTGCGGTAACCGTTAGATTTTGGCTGGCTGATGTAATCTTTAAACCGCCCCGGCACGGCCCGCCACCGCTGATGGATCAGCCCAAGCACCCGATAGCAATCGGATTCATGATCTACAATGACCCGAAACCCATAGATATCTGACAAGCGCGAGAAGGACAGTTCCTTGTTTTGCATTTTGCGCCATATGGAATAGGGCTTTTTGGCCCGACCTTGAATTTCCGCGCCCTCAAGCCCGGCGCGCTCCAATTCCTCAAGCAAGTCGCCTTTGATCTGTTGCACCACATCGCCGGTTTCGTTTTGCAACTTGATAAAACGGCGCATAATGGATTTGCGCCCGTCAGGATTGAGCACTTGAAAGGCCAAGTCTTCCAGCTCTTCGCGCAGCCAATGCATCCCCATGCGCCCGGCCAGTGGCGCATAAATATCCATAGTTTCCAGAGCTTTTTGTTGCTGTTTTTCCGGCGTCATCGAGCGGATGGTGCGCATATTATGCAAACGGTCCGCCAATTTAACCAAAGTGACCCGAATATCTTTTGAGGTGGCCATGATCAGCTTGCGAAAATTCTCCGCCTGCTTGTTCACTCTGGAGGAGAGTTGCAGATTGGTGAGCTTTGTCACCCCGTCGACCAGTTCAGCCACCTCGCGGCTGAACATACGTTCGAGATCAACAAAACTCGCCTTGGTGTCTTCAATCGTGTCATGCAGCAGCGCGGTGATGATCGTCGCATCGTCAAGATGCTGATCGGCCAAAATGCGGGCGACTGCTACGGGATGGGTGTAATAGGGCTCGCCAGATCTGCGAAACTGTCCCTCATGCATCTCTTGGCAAAAACCATAGGCTTTCGCAATCTGCTCGGCGTTGGTGGACGGATTATAGGCGCGGATCAGACCGATCAGGTCATCGGCTGTGATCATGCCTATGTTTCCTTAAGGTTGGCCTTGAGCTTCCATCAAAGCACGCAGCAATTTTTCATCGTTCAAATCATCTTCAGCCGGCTTGTCAGGCTCGCCGCCCATCAACAGAGCCATGGAATCTTCTTCCGGCTCGTCGACTTCGATTTGAGTTTGATTGCTTTCAATCAACCGCTCAAGCAGATCATCGACCATTTGAGTTTCATCGGCAATTTCACGCAGGGAAACGACAGGGTTTTTGTCGTTGTCGCGATCTACAGTCACCGGAGACCCACTGGCAATCTCGCGCGCCCGATGGGCCGCCAGCATGACCAGATCAAAACGATTTGGAACCTTGTCTACACAATCTTCAACTGTGACACGCGCCATGTCTGATCTCCTGCACCTGTGATGAAGTTCGCTATTTAGGAGCGAATGCCAAGAAACGCAAGGGTGAATCGCGCATTCACGCCTCGGGCGCGCACCTATGGCAATGGCTTGAGGGCCGCGCGGTCTTCAGATGGCAAACGCTCAAACATCTGGCGCACCGTCAGACCCGATACCGGGTGACGCCAATTGGGTGCCACATCCATCAGCGGCCCTAAAACAAAGGCTCTGTCCTGCATTCTGGGATGCGGTAGGATCAACTCTTGCGGGGTCTGAGACATTTGTTCAGACAGAGGTTTGTCGCGCCAGGCCTCATAAACCTCAATCGTTGGTGCAACTTCATCCCCAAAGGCCAGTAAATCCAGATCCAAAACCCGGCCACCCCATCGCTGGCTGCGCAGTCGGCCAAAATTGGCCTCGATGCGATGCAGAATCGCCAAAAGCTCGTGTGATTCGCCCTGAAATTGAAATGAAACCGCCGCATTGACGTAATCGGGCCCATATCCAACGGGAAAACACGGGGTAACGAAATATTTACTTTTTCGCAGGAGGCTATTGGTCATTGAACGAAGTGACGCTATCGCATAGCCTAAAGTCACATGCGGCGGGCCAATTTCAGACTCTAAATTGCCGCCCATTGCGACCAGTATTGTTTTTTGCTGGGTTTTTATTTTATTTTGCATGTGTGACATTTACATAAACTATTTTAATAACTACCTTGAAAAAGCCTAGGCTGCAACTTACTCATCTCGCGGCACTCGGTACTTAAAAAGGATATATTTGGTATGTTTTACCGCGACGAGCGCTTAGCGCTTTTTATTGATGGCGCAAATCTATATGCAGCCGCGAAAGCCTTGGGCTTTGACATCGACTACAAATTGCTTCGCCAAGAATTCACGAGCCGTGGAAAAATGCTGCGGGCGTTCTACTACACCGCGCTTTTGGAGAATGATGAATATTCACCAATCAGACCTTTGGTTGATTGGCTGAATTACAACGGCTTCACCATGGTCACCAAAGCGGCAAAAGAATTTACCGACAGCCAAGGCCGCCGGAAGATCAAGGGCAACATGGACATCGAGTTGACCGTAAACGCGATGGAACTGGCCCCGCATGTTGATCATATCGTGCTCTTCTCCGGTGACGGTGACTTCCGGCCAATGGTCGAAAGTGTGCAGCGCCAGGGCGTGCGCGTGTCCGTGGTCTCCACAATTCGCAGCCAACCGCCGATGATTGCCGATGAACTGCGTCGCCAATGCGACAATTTCATCGAATTGGATGCGTTGCGTGACGTGATCGGTCGCCCAGCGCGCGAAACGGATGACTTTGTGGCCCCGGCGGAAGCTGATTAATTCGCCCCAAGCTCTGGACGATCTTGCTCGGCACATTTAGCGTGCCGAGCAAAGGATCGTTGCCATGACAAAACCTGAGCTCAAACTTTATCTCGCCGCGCCAAGAGGTTTTTGCGCGGGGGTGGATCGTGCCATAAAAATCGTAGAGATGGCTTTGCAAAAATGGGGTGCACCCGTGTTTGTGCGCCATGAGATCGTGCACAATAAATTTGTCGTCGACGGCCTGCGCGCCCAGGGTGCCATATTTGTGCAAGAGCTGGACGAATGTCCGGATGATCGCCCGGTGATTTTTTCTGCGCATGGGGTGCCAAAGTCCGTTCCAAGCGCCGCGCAGGCGCGCAACATGATCTATGTCGATGCCACCTGCCCTTTGGTCAGTAAAGTTCATATCGAAGCCGAACGCCACAGTGAGAACGGCCTTCAAATGATCATGATTGGCCATGCCGGCCATCCCGAAACCATCGGCACCATGGGACAATTGCCCGATGGCGAGGTGCTTTTGGTCGAGAGCGAAGCCGATGTTGAAGCCGTCGCCGTGCGTGACCCAGATCGGCTGGCCTATATCACCCAAACCACCCTATCGGTCGATGATACAGCCGGGGTTGTCGCGGCCCTGCAACGCCGCTTCCCAAATATCGCCGGGCCACATAAAGAAGATATCTGCTACGCCACCACAAATCGCCAAGAAGCGGTCAAGGCCATTGCCCCGCTCTGCGATGCGCTTTTGGTGGTTGGGGCGCCCAATTCTTCCAATTCCAAGCGTCTGGTTGAAGTCGCCGCGCGCGCCGGATGCAGCTATGCGCAATTGGTGCAGCGCGCCAAAGATATCGATTGGCGGGCATTGGATGGGATCAAGACCATCGGCATCACCGCCGGCGCTTCGGCGCCAGATGTCTTAATCCAAGAGGTGATTGACGCCTTTTCGGAGCATTATGCGGTCACAATCGAAACGGTAGAGACCGCAAAAGAAAACGTCAGTTTCAAAGTGCCGCGCATCCTGCGGGAGGTCGGAGCACCCGCCCATGACTGATGTGCAAACTCTCGCCGTCTATGACGCCAAAATTGAAGATTACCTGCGCTTGACCCAAGCGCCGCCCAGCAAATCACTCTTGGCCTTTATCAAGGCCATTCCTGAGGGTGGGCGCGTTTTGGATTTGGGCTGTGGTCCCGGTCTGGCCGCTGCAGAAATGGCGCGCCAGGGCTGCAATGTGGAGGCCATTGACGGCAGCGCAGAGATGGTGGCCGCCGCCAGCAAACACCCCGGCGTCACAGCCCGGGAAGCCACATTTGACGAATTGCCATCACAGGCCACATACCATGGGATTTATGCCAATTTTTCACTGCTGCACGCCCAGCGCGCAGATTTCAATCGCCATATCCAAGCCTGCCACGCAGCGCTGCATCCTGGTGGGATCTTGCACCTCGCCATGAAGCTTGGCACGGGTGAGAAACGCGATGATCTCGGGCGCTTTTATACCTATTACACCGCCCAAGAGCTGAAAGATATTTTAACGCAAGCCGGCTTCACCCTCACCTTCGAGCGCGAGGGGCAGGAAAAAGGGCTGGCCGGAGATGTGGAACCCTTCATCATGATGTCCGCCCATGCATGATCTAATCGCCTATACCGACGGGGCCTGCAGTGGCAATCCCGGCCCGGGCGGCTGGGGTGTGGTGATGCAGGCCAAAACGGGCGACACGGTGACCAAGCAGCGCGAACTCAAAGGCGGGGCGAAAGAGACAACCAACAATCGTATGGAGCTCATGGCGGCGATCTCCGCCCTTGAAGCCCTGTCCCGACGCTCGGCAATCACAATCGTCACCGACAGCGTTTACGTCAAAGATGGCGTGACCAAATGGATTTTTGGCTGGAAGAAAAACGGCTGGAAAACCGCCGCAAAAAAGCCGGTCAAGAATGAAGACCTGTGGAAACAATTGGATGCCGCCCAAGCTCGGCATCAGGTGACTTGGGAGTGGGTCAAGGGCCATGCGGGGCATCCTCAAAACGAATTGGCTGATGAATTGGCCCGTGCCGGCATGGCACCATTCAAGGACTAAGCCCGCAGGGCAGAAAGCACGACATGGATAAGAAACGAAAACTCACTTCCGTTTTTGAAATCTCTGGATCAGTTTTGGCGATGGTCTACGCGTTGCTCATCGCCTCAAATACAGGCAATGAGATTTTGGGGTTCTCTCTGCTGTTCATCTCAGCCAGCCTTTTTGCCGCCTGGGCTGTGATTGACCGCCGTTGGACCTTTTTGCTGCTTCAGGCCTTCTACGCTGGATCCGCCATCATCGGCCTGATCCGCTGGGCTTAAATAAGCTCTTCGGGCAGCGCATGGCCTTGTAGAAACTCAGCGGCGGTTTGCGCGGTTTTGCCCGCCAGTTGCAGCCGCGTGATGATCACTGATCCCTGACCGCAGGCCACTTCAAACCCACCAAGCACCTGCCCCGGCGCACCAGAGCCTTGGCCCGTTTGGGAGGCCAAAAGTTTCATCCGCTGTCCCGCCAGTTCACACCAGGCACCGGGAAAGGGAGACAGGGCGCGAATTTGCCGGTCCACCTCAAGCGCCGGCCGCGTCCAGTCAATGCGTGCCTCAGATTTGTCGATTTTCTGTGCATAGCAAATGCCGACATCCGGTTGCACTTCGGGCGGATGCCCCGGCAAATCGGCCAAAACATCCACAATCGCCGCAGCGCCCAGCGCGGCAAGGCGATCATGCAGCTCGGCCGTGGTCTCTTGCGCCGCAATATCCAGCGCGCGGCGCAGACGCACCGGCCCAGTGTCCAGACCCGCATCCATCTGCATGATACACACCCCAGTCTGCGCATCCCCGGCCATAATTGCCCTATGGATTGGCGCCGCGCCGCGCCAACGCGGCAGAAGGCTGGCATGAATATTCAAACATCCAAAGCGCGGGGCATCCAAAAGCGCTTGCGGTAAGATCAACCCGTAAGCCACCACCACGGCGATATCCGCCTCAAGAGCCGCAAAATTGGCCAGCTCAGCCGGATCATGGAAGTTTTTGGGTGTAAAGACCGTCCATCCTTGGCACTCGGCATAGGCTTGCACCGGCGACGGACGACGTTTTTGCCCCCGGCCGGATTTACGCGGCGGTTGGCTGTAGACGGCTGCGATCTCATGGCCCGCCTCGGCCAAGGCCCGCAAAGCGGCGACCGAAAAATCGGGCGTGCCCATGAAAACTACGCGCATAGTTTTCGAGCCTTTTTGATCAGCATGTCGCGCTTGAGCTTGGAGAGATTGTCAAAATACATCCGCCCATTGAGGTGATCGACCTGATGGAGCATCGAGCGGGCCCAGAGGCCAACCAGATCTTTTTCCTGCCAAGCGCCAGTTTCGTCCATATAGCGCACCGTCACGCCGCGCGGGCGTTTGATCTGCGCGGAGACATAGGGCAGATTAGGGCTGGCCTCTTCGCCCATCTCAAGCTTGGCAGATACGTGCAGTATCTCGGGATTGGCCATGCGCAGAACCTCACCGCGCGCCGAAGAGGCATCCACCACCGCCAAGCGCAACCCAATGCCCAATTGCGGCGCGGCCAAACCAACGCCAGGCATCGCTTCCATCACCGCAATCATATCGCGCCAAATCTCTTCAATTTCCGGGTTGATTTTCTCAATCGGGTCTGCGGGCCGTCGCAAACAGGGGTGCGGCCAAGGCACGATGCTTCGGCTCATGACCGGGCCTGCTCACGTTTGAGTTTCTGCATCTTGCGGGTGATAAGTTGGCGGCGCATCGGTTTGAGGTAATCAATGAACAGCTTGCCGTTTAGGTGATCCAGCTCATGCTGCGCACAAGTGGCCCAAAGCCCATCGAATCTTTGTGTATGGGTTTTCCCGTCCAGGCCCAGCCATTGCATATCAATCTCTGCAGGCCGTTCCACCTCGCCATATTGCTCTGGAATGGACAGGCAGCCCTCTTCATAGGTGCTCAACGCCTCAGAGACCCAGGTGATGACCGGATTCATAAGAACCATCGGCGCCGGTGCGGCCCCTTCCTCTTTCACGCAATCCATAACGAACACGCGGCTCATCACGCCGATTTGCGGCGCAGCCAGTCCGATGCCCGGTGCATCATACATGGTTTCAAGCATATCCTCAGCCAAACGCTCAATCGCGGGGGTCACCTCAGCCACGGGCGCCGCCGTCTTTTTCAAGCGCGGATCGGGATGGATTATTATGGGGCGTATTGTCATAGCGGTGTGATATTCAATGCCGACCCGCAGCGCAATTGCCGCATCAAAGATTCTTGCCGCAATTTGCGTGCCGGGCCCTTCCCAGCGCTTGATCTTTGGCCTTTTCACAGTAATCTTACGCGAAAATATTAGGATTTTCCATGACCTTTGACACCCAGATTGACCGCCGCAACACCCACTCCTCCAAATGGGATATGATGGAGCCGCTCTATGGCGTATCGCCCGACGATGGTTTGGCAATGTGGGTGGCGGATATGGATTTTCGTCCGCCACAAGCGGTGGCAGACAGTCTGGCCAGGCTTACAGAGCATGGGATATACGGCTATTTTGGCGATGACAGCAAATATCTCGACGCGATTGCTTGGTGGATGAAACACCGTCACGGCTGGGAGGTGCCCCGCGGCGGTATTTTCACCACCCATGGGCTGGTGAATGGCACGGCGCTTTGTGTGGATACATTCACAGAGCCAGGCGACGGCGTGGTTCTATTCACCCCGGTCTATCATTCCTTCGCCAAAGTGATCCGCGCCAATGACCGCGAGGTGATCGAATTGCCACTGGTGCAAAACAATGGCCGCTATGAGATGGATTTCGACAGCTATGACGCCGCCCTGCCGCCCCATGCGAAAATGGTCATCCTTTGCTCGCCGCATAATCCTGGCGGGCGGGTATGGAGCCGCGCGGAACTTCAACAGGTGGCAGAGTTTTGCATCAAACATGATCTGCTTTTGGTCAGTGATGAAATCCACCACGATCTGACCTTCGGCGCGAAACACACAGCCATGGCACTGATTGACGGAATTTCAGATCGCTTGATTATGATGACTGCGGCCAGCAAGACCTTCAATATTGCAGGGGGGCATTCGGGCAATGTGATCATTGAAGATCCAAATTTGCGCGCGCGTTTTGCCAAACGGATGCAGGCGCTCGGACTGTCCCCAAATTCCTTTGGCCTGCATATGATTACCGCGGCCTATTCGCCAGAAGGGGCGCAATGGGTGGATGAATTGCTGGTCTATCTCGATGGAAACCGCAAGATTTTCGACGCTGGGATCAATGCCATTCCCGGCTTAACATCCATGCCTCTTGAGGCCACCTATCTGGCTTGGGTGGATGTCTCTGGCACGGGCATGTCTTTACAGGAGGCCATTGACCGGGTGCAAAAACGGGCCAAAATCGCCGTCAACCACGGGCCAACCTTCGGCACAGGTGGCGAAAGCTTCCTGCGCTTTAACATCGGCACGCAGCGCGCCAATGTCGAGCGGGCGGTTGCAGCCATGCAGGAGGCTTTTTCGGATCTCCAATAGCCGCCGGCCCGGTTAACTGCGGCCAATCAAGGCCACAGGCTTATTGGCATCCCGCTCAAAGTCCAGCGGCGCGCTGTCAACGGCACGGGTGTTGCGCTTGAACTCATAGCGCATCTCCCCGCCCTCTTCCTCAGAGGCGACGATCAAACATTGATACAGATGGCGGCTGCCGTCGTAGAGGTCCACGAGACCGCGCAACTGCGGCGCATCTTGCAGATCCACTGAAAATCCGCTGTCCCAATATTTCAGAACCGTAAAAATCTCCGTGCCGGCCTGCACCCGCAATCGGCTCTTCTTCCGCAGCGCCTGCTTGCGAGCCGCTTCCAAACCCTCCGCCACTTCTTTCGGCAAAAATGTTGTCATTTTAACATCTCCTTAACCAATAGCCTGCGCGGGAAAACCGCGACGGTCAAGGCAGTCACTAAAATGTGAAGCGTTTTTTGAAGGCGCTCAAGCCGCCGGAGTTTTGCGGTTGCGCAGCACATGTTCCATATCTGGATGATAGAGCGCAGAATCCACAAAATCTTGCTGTTCCTTCAGCGCAGGCCCCACCAAGATCAAGGCCGTTCGGGTGATTTTCGCATCCCGCACTTTCTTGCGAATATCGCTCAGAGTGCCGCGGATGATGATCTGATCGGGCCAACTGGCCCGGTAAGCGACCACGACCGGGCAATCGGCCCCGTAATGCGGGATTAAAACCCGTTCAATCTCACGCATATTGCGAATCGCGAGGTGAATGGCGAGCGTTGCGCCAGAGATGGCAAAATTCTCAAGGGTCTCCCCAGCGGGCATGGAGGTCGACTTCATCGACATGCGCGTCAAAACAATCGACTGGGCAATCTCAGGAATCGTCAACTCTTGCCCCAGGGCGGCCGCAACGGCGGTATAGGCGGGCACGCCGGGAATAATTTCATAGTCAATGCCATCGGCGCGCAGGCGGCGAATTTGCTCCGCAATCGCGCCATAGAGCGACGGATCCCCAGAATGCACCCGCGCCACATCCTGCCCTTTGGCATGGGCTGCCAGAATTTCCGCATGGGTCTCATCTAATGTCATGGGCGCCGTATCCAGAACGCGCGCATCTTTGGGCGCGCAGGCCACAACCTCCTCGGGCACCAAAGACCCGGCATAAAGGCATACGGGACATGCACCAATGATCCGCGCAGCTTTCAGGGTCAAAAGTTCAGGATCCCCGGGCCCCGCTCCGATGAAAAACACTGTCATCTGCCGTTTCCTTCTTTCATGGGGGCCAAATCCCCATCAATCTTGCGCGCATAGCCGCGCGGGGTAAACATACGAGGCCCTTCGCCCAACTGCGCCAGGCGCGAATTTGACGAGCCAATCAGCACCACTGTCAGCATATCCACCTCATCCACCTGCAAATCCTCTAGGCGGCGATAGCGAATATGTTCCTCAGGCCGCCCCAATGAGCTGGCCAGCATCACCGGCGTATCAGCCGGGCGATGTTGCAACAAAATATCGCGCGCCTCTGACAAAAGCGTGCGTCGGGTTTTGGAGACGGGATTATAGAAGGCGATGACAAAATCCCCCTCAGCCGCCGCTTGCAACCGCCGCAGAATATCGGCGCGCGGTGTGAGCAGATCTGACAATGATATCGTACAAAAATCATGGCCCAATGGCGCCCCAGCGCGTGCCGCCGCCCCTTGCAGGGCAGAAACCCCCGGCGAGCAAACAACATCCACGCGGCGGGCCGCATCGCTCACGCCCATTTGATCGGCTGGACGGTCCAGCAATTCAAAAACCAAGGCGCCCATGGCATAAATGCCCGCATCCCCAGAACAGACCAAGGCGACGTTCTTGCCAAGCCCCGCCTGTTCCAGCGCATAGCGACAGCGTGCCTCTTCACCGCCCAAGGGGAAATCGGACCGCTCTTTGCCCGCGGCCAGCGGGCCCAACAGATCGATATAAAGCCCATAGCCGACCAGCTCCTGCGCATCGGCAATCAAGCGCGACACCTCCGGCGTGCGCCAAGCCGCCTGGCCTGGCCCAATCCCAACCACCGACAGACGACCACGGGCAGCGCCACGTAAATCTGACAGGGGCCTATCCGCCAAACCAAGCGCCACCGTCGCATGCGCGGTCTTACGCTTTTGCACCCACAGCTTGCCCTCAGAGCCGAGCTGCGCCAAGGCCGCCCCTTCTGACACGCCGTGACAGCCGACCTCGGCGAATACCACGTCAGAGGGCGTGGCCAAACGGGGGGTTTCCGCCTCCAGCGCCTCTGCGGAAAAAAGCCGCAAAGGCGCGTTCAACTGCCGGGCAAGCTCCAAGATCGCGGGCTCATCTGCTTTGAGCGAAATCGTATTGATAGAGTGCACCGCCGCATCACAAACTCCCGCCTCATTGAGGGCCGTACGCACCAAATCGGCCAGTTCCTGTGGCGGGCAATTGCGTGCGCAGCCCACCCCGATGGTCACGCGCTTCGGCGCAAATTGCAGGTGATGGGGCCCCAAATCACTTTGCGGCGTCATATCACAGCTCAACTTCACCGCATCGCCCGCCGGCATATCGGCCAGCCACGTCGCTTGAGCCGCCTCTGCCCCCAAGAGCGCCGCACCGCCGCCGGATAACAGCGCTGCCATTGCGCCCTTGGCATCTTGCGGATTGGCCAAAGCCCAACCCTCGGGGGGTTCATCCAAAGACACACCCAGCGACACATCCCCCGCCGTTGTCACAGCAGCCGTGCTGTCCAGAGCCTCGGCAATCTTGCGCGCCAGACGGTTGGCCCCGCGATGCCCCCCCAAAAGCGGCACGACGACCGATCCATCATCGGCCACGGAAACCACCGGTGGCTCTTGGGTTTTATCGCTCAGCAGCGGGGCCACGGCGCGGATCAAAATCCCACTGGCACAAACTCCGACAATCGGAGTCCCTGCTGCGAAAAGATCACGCGCATGATCCAAAGCATTGTCAAAAAAAGCATCCGCCCGCCCCACGCGACCTCTACGGCCGTGCAGCGGCGCATCCAGCGCCTGCGCGATCGACTGAGCCACGGCAAGACCAGAGGCATTCAGCGCCAAAACAACAGGGGTTAGAGCCATGGATCGGCGCCTTTCGTTAAGATAATCATTGAAAAATAGGGAGCTTTTTCGGGAGCCTGAGCCAAAGGGCACACCAATTCGTCCGGCAGGCTGGCCCGCTCGATATAGGCGGCTTTTTCGGTCAGGTTCAACTCCGCAATCACCGCGCGAATTTTGGGCAAATGCCGCCCCACCTTCATAATCACGACACTTTCTGCCCCCTCGATGCGGGCGCGCAATTCTGCCGCTGGCAAGGGTCCGGGCAGAACTGTCAAGCGCTCGTTGCGCGCCGCCAAAGGCATCCCCGCCCTTGCCGCGCAGGCCGTGATCGAGGTCACGCCGGGCACAACCTCCACCTGATAGTCGGCCGCAAGCCGCGCGTAGAGATACATAAAGCTGCCATAAAAGAACGGGTCTCCTTCGCAGAGGCAAATCACATCATCGCCCCGATCCAAAGCCGCCGCGATGCTCTTTGCGCCGATGTCATAGGCCGCTTGCGCCGGGGCGCGCTCAACCGTCATCGGCACATCCATCACAATTTCTTCCGCCTGAGGAGAAATGAGGTCTGCGGCAATGGCCCGCGCAAAACTCTTCCCACCGGCCAAACTCGGATAAGCGATCACCTTTGCGCCGGAGATGAGGCGGCTTGATTTCACAGTGATCAATCCCGGGTCGCCAGGGCCAAGCCCGACGCCGTATAAAATTCCACTCATCGCTTAATCAAGCTCCATTGGGTCACAGGCATGAAGGGACGCCAACCACGATAGGGCCCGACCGGTTCGGCGCGATTCACCGAAAGGCGCACCAGCTCCCCGCCATGTTTGGCGTGGAGCGCCATCAAGACGGTTTCGCTCTCTAAGGTGACCGCATTGGCCACAAAACGCCCCAGGGGCTTGAGCGCTTGCCAGGCCGTTTCAAACACCGCGTCGCTCAAACCGCCGCCGATGAAAATCGCATCCGGTGCTGCCAGCCCCTCAAGCGCATCCGGGGCCGTCCCCTCGATCACTTGCAGCTTGGGCGTGCCAAGGGCCAGCGCATTTTGACCGGCCATCGCGCGGCGGTCCGCCCGCGGCTCAATGCCGATGGCCTGCGCGTAGCGGGCGGCGCGCATCCACTCCACGGCCACCGAACCACAGCCCGTGCCAATATCCCACAGTAACGCACCGCGCATTGGCATCAGCTTGGCAATGGTGACCGCCCGCACCTCTCGTTTGGTCATGGTACCATCATGTTCAAAGAGCTCATCCGGCAGGCCCGGCACGCGCGGCAAAAGTGCCGCATCGGGCGCCGCCACACAGTCAACCGCAAGGGTGTTAAAAGGCGGCACCTCATGGGACCAACTCTCTGCCAGACCGTCAAAGCGTTGTTCTCTGTCGCCCCCCATGGCGGCCAGAACCGTCATCTTTGAGCTGCCAAAGCCGCGCTGCGTCAAAAATTGAGCGATTTGACCGGGGGTTTGTGCGCCCGTGGTCAAGATCAACAAACGTTGATCCGGTTGGATGAACGCAATCATCTGCTCAACCGGCCGGCCATGCACCGTTAGCGTTTCCACATCGGCCATCGACCAGCCCATCCGCGCAGAGGCCAGCTGAAAGGCACTGAGCTGCGGATGATAGGTGATTTCGCTCGGATCGATTTCACGGCCAATGCGCGCCCCAACAGAAAACCAAAGAGGATCGCCCGTGGCCAAAACCACCACGCGCTTGCCGCGCAACCCCTGCAATGTCGAGATCAACGCATCAAATGGGCTGGGCCAGCTCAAGCGCTCCGCAGAGGTGATACCAGCCAACTGATGATGGCGATCACCTCCGATAATGACCTCAGCCGATTGCACCACAGCGCGGGCCGCTGGCAGCAAACCCTCCAGCCCATCCTCACCGATACCTACAATGTGCAGCCAAGCGCTCATGCGACCAACTCCGGCAGGCCCGCAGACAATGCGTTGACCGCCGCAGAGGCAATCGCAGATCCACCCCGCCGGCCACGTAGAGCCACAAAGTCACAGCCGCGCGGGTTTGCCGCCAGTTCTGCTTTGGATTCCGCCGCACCCACAAAACCAACAGGAAACCCAAGAATTACGGCTGGTTTTGGCGCGCCGTGATCGAGAAGTTCAAGCAGATGAAACAGGGCTGTAGGCGCATTTCCAATCGCCACAACAGCGCCTTCGAGATGCGCAGCCCAAAGCTCAACCGCCGCAGCAGAGCGCGTGTTGCCGATCGTTTGGGCCAAAGCGGGCACGGAGGGATCGTTCAATGTGACAATCACAGGGTTTTCAGCCGGTAAATAGCGCCGGATGATCCCTGCCCCCACCATTTCACAATCACAAAGGATCGGTGCGCCCGCCGCCAAAGCCGCCGCACCTTTGCGGAAGGCCTGCTCAGAGAAGGCCAAACGATCTGCAATCTCAACCATGCCGCAGGCGTGAATGACCCGGGTCGCCAATTTGTCTAGTCCGTGAGGGAAGCGCGTCAAATCCGCCTCCCGCGCGACCGTGGCAAAGCTTTCAGCATATATGGCCTTTGGGTCTTTCTCATAAGGACGCATGCGCGGGGCTTTCGATTGGTTCCAATGGGCGCGCCATTGAGTTCGTTTATGTCTTGGGTGACTTGCGCGCGCTTTCCGGCCCATGCGGATGATCCGCATGCGGATATTCCGCGTGTACATGGTCGTGGCTATGGGCATGTCCATGCGTATGACCGTGACTGTGATCATGGCTGTGGTCATGGTCATGGCTGTGGTCATGATGATCGTGCCCTTTGGCCTGTTTTTCCAATCGGCACAGCCCGGTGCAAAAGCTGTCACAGAGGGTGCAATCCTCAACATTCGAGCCGGGCGCTGAAGCGCCTTGACCTTCCACGTGGTGATGATGCGATTCCTGAACCGCACCCACCTCAGCTTCAAATCCCAAGACCTGCGTGCGATATTTGCACATGGCGCAATTGGGCGGTGGAATTTCTCCGACCTGCTCGGTGATCCTCTCCGCAAAGGTCGCTAGCACTTGCTCATGGTCGTTCAAATACCCAGCTTTCACAAATTGGATATTAGCATTTTCCGCCGCAACCTGATCGGTAAAGCCGTAAATTCGGTCAATCAAAATGCCCGAAAAGAGAAAATAAGGGAACACAACAATCCGCTTATACCCAAGTTTGCTTGCATGCTGCAGGCAGGGTTCAACAAGGGGGAAGGTCACGCCCGAATAGCCCACTTCACACCAGCCAAAGCCAAGCCCTTCGTGCAACATACGCGCAATTTTCGCCACATTGCCATTGGCATCGGGATCCGATGCCCCGCGCCCAATCACTACAAGGCAAGTCTCATGCATCGGGACCTCGCCATGGGCCGCATTGGCCGCCGCAATCGCCTCTTGCACACGGCCACCCGCCGCGGCGATCATCTTGGGATCTACGCCCAACTCCCGGCCATAGCTGACCTCAATCCCATGTTTGGCCGCATAGGTGTTCAGCACGGTCGGGATGTCATTTTTGGAGTGCATGGCAGCAAAGAGCATACCCGGCACGGCCAAAATCTTGTCACATCCCTGCGCGCGCAGCCGATCCAACCCGTCGCGGATGACAGGGTTGGCAAATTCCAAATAGCCATATTCAACGGCCCATTCAGGCGGCAGATAGGCGGGCAGTTTTTCCGCCAGCACGCTAAATTGATCAACGGCCGCTTGGCTGCGCGAGCCGTGGCCACAAATCATGACACCGATTTTACTCATTTCACGCCTCCTGTGGTTCGGGCTCTTCGCCCTCACTGTCCTGCTCTTCGGACCCTTTCAGGGCAGCAACAGCCCCAGCCGCAAGCGCTGCTGCGAGGGCGGCGGCAATGACCCAATGGTCATGGCCTCCTGCCATGGCCTCCACATGCCCGAAATGCGCCCAAGCCGGCGCGGGCAGAAGACAGGCTAAAAATAACAGACACCGGGTCATATCTTGGTCCTTTAATCTTATAGGTCAAAGGCCCCGCCGCACATCCTTTATGCGGTCTCATCCGACGATCACGGTCTGCATCCCCAGTTTGGGTCAACGCAGCGCCATGCTCCTCTCCGGTCCTTCGACGTCGTCTGACCCTCTGCTAAGCCATTGCAGCGCCGGGGGCAAATGGATTCCCGACCGCCCGGCACCCGCAAGCGACGTTTCGCGGGTCCATGGCCCCCAAGCCACGCGCCGAAGCAACCGATACTTAGAACCACTCCGACTGATGGTCACGTCTAAGCCGGCAAGACCCATTCGCAGTGATTTAACTTGACGGATGTTGCCCAAAAACGATAGTGAAGAGCGAATTTTTTATTTTATTACTAAAAATCAGATAAGTGATTAACTATGAGCACCACTCTGTCGCGTAAAGAACGCAAGATCAAATTTAAGAGTTTGGCGTTCGCCGCATTGCAAAAATCAACCGGCAACGAAACCATTTGCGTGCAGGTTGGAGCCCATGACGGGAAACGCTGGGATCCTGTTTTTGGTCACATTACGCAAAACGGTTGGAATGCGCTGGTGATCGAGCCTCATCCGATTTTTTCGAAAGATTGAGCGAGAATTACGCAAACCATCCAAATGTAACTCCGGTCAATCTGGCCGTTTCGGACGTTGAAAACGATTTCATGCTCTTTCACGTCGCCCAAGATGCGGCAGGCAAATACCCCAAATGGCTCCAAGGATGTGCCTCTGTTCATGTGAGCCGCATGAATGACTCTATTGAAACCGCTTGCCGATTGTCAGGGGCACGGCGTGAAGTTGGCGATTTGGTTGCCACAACGATCCATGCAAAAAGGCTCGATCGCATTCTGTCAGAGAATAATTACAATCGCATCGATATCCTCGTCATCGATGTTGAGGGACATGAACTCGCTGTATTAAACTCGCTGTCCGACCCTGAAACTTTTCCCAAATTGGCCATAATTGAATGCAATGGGCGCGACCTTGCCCGCCAGGCTGAATATGTCGATGCAGTATCGTCGATGGGCCTGCGCATATGGCGGGTGGGAGACGATCTTTGGTGCCTCTCTGACGCGCTCATCAAAGATCAAGACCAACAACTTTCCGACTTGATAAAAGAAATTCACCCGGAGCCACGCAATATCCAAAGTCAGACCGCAGACTCTGATTCAAAAAATCAGACGATTAAAGTCGGATTAACCCCCATTCCCAAAAAGCTTGGGCATATTTGGATTGGGGATAGGCAGCCGCCACTTGAATGGATGAAAACTTGGAAGCAAAAACATCCAGACTGGGACTATCAGCTGTTTGACAACAGCTATCTCTCAAGCCGGCGCTGGCGTTGCGAAGCTCAAATTGCCGAATATATGAAACGTAAGAAAAAAACTATGCAGGTGTATCAGACCTAATGCGTTATGAAATATTGTTGGAGCAAGGCGGTTTTTTGCCCGAAGCGGATTCAATATGCCTTAGAAACGTGGATGAATTGTTTGTCCTGCCCTCGCTTTACACTGCCTACGAGCACGAAACTAAAAGACCGGGCTTCGTGAGCCTTTTCTATGCATCCTCGCCCGGGCATTGTTTTTTGGCACAAATCCTCGACGAACTGTCTCAATTGCAACCTGAAAGCTTGTTGCCACCGTTCATGAGTGTGGGGAACCGGACTCTCAGGGATTTCATAAAAAAATGGGACCCCGAAATCTCTATTTTTCCGTCCTATTTTTTCAATCCTAGACATCACAGAGGGGAAACATACAATGGCGACGGCCCCGTATACGCAGAGCAACTTTGGGGAACGACCAAGGGCCTTTATAAGAACTTGCCCGATGATCAAAGAGCCGCAGCTCTAGCCATTACGGAGAATCTAACGGAAATTTGGCAGGGTTTGCCGGTCAATACCTGAGCATCCGCCATGGAATGCTCCTCTATCAAACTGTCAACCGCGGTTTTGCCATTTCCAGCGCCGCGGCTCTGAGGTAGACGCGCAGGATGCAGCGCAGGTGGGGAGCGGGTGATGGGACAACTGGTAGACGGTGTTTGGCATGATATTTGGTATGACACCACAAAATCGGGAGGCGCCTTTGAGCGCTCAACTGCAAAATTTCGCAACTGGATTACATCCGATGGCAGCACAGAATTTCAAGCCGAAAGCGGACGCTATCATCTCTATGTGTCCTTGGCCTGCCCCTGGGCGCATCGCACATTAATTTTTAGACAGATTAAAGACTTAACGGCACATATCAGCGTTGACGTGGTGCATCCTGATATGTTGTCTGACGGCTGGACCTTCGCGAGCGACTGGCCGGGTGCAACCGGCGACCGGCTGTTTGGCCTGCCATTTGCCCGTGATATTTATCTGCGAGCAGATCCAAAAATCAGTGGTCGCGTCACGGTTCCGATTCTTTGGGACAAGCACCAGCAGACCATTGTCTCCAATGAGAGCTCCGAAATCATCCGCATGTTCAACTCCGCCTTTGATCGGCTGACAGGCAATACTATGGATTTTTGCCCCCAAGAGCTGCACGAGGCGATGGAGCCAATCAACCAACGCATTTATGACACGCTCAACAATGGCGTTTACCGCTGCGGATTTGCCACCACCCAAGCGGCCTATGATGCCGCGGTTGGCCCCTTGTTCGACACATTGGATTGGCTAGAGGACCGCTTGTCGCGCAAGCGCTATATCATGGGCGACAGGCTCACCGAGGTCGATTGGCGCTTGTTTCCGACCCTCTTGCGTTTTGACAACGTTTATCACCTGCATTTCAAATGCAACCGCAAGCGCATCATAGATTATCCTAATCTTTGGGCCTATACCCGCGAGCTCTACCAATATGAGGGCATCGCCGAGACGGTGAATATGGATCATATCATCCGCCACTACCACTATAGCCATGATACGATTAACCCCAATCGCATCATCCCAATCAATCCAGACATCGACTGGAACGCCCCCCATGGGCGCGGCGATTAACCAGCAACCAAGCCCTTGCGTTTTTGGTGCAGCCAACGCAACTATTCGCCAAGATCTGTCAATTGCAGGAGAACCCTATGACGTCATGGATTACCATTTGCGACACCTGCAAACGCGAGGGCTGGACACCACAGACCCAGCCCCTCACCGATGGCGAAATATTCGCGGGGTTAATCGAAGACAGAGCCGCAAGCGCAGGGGTAAAAACCCGGCGTGTCTCCTGCATGATGGGCTGCGTGCGGGCCTGCAATGTGGCGGTGCAAGCTCCTGAAAAGCTGTCTTATGTCTTGGGAACATTTGAGCCAAGCCCCGAAAATGCCCAAGCCATTGTAGATTATGCGGCACTGCATCAAGCCTCAGAAACCGGCCAAGTGCCCTACCGCGATTGGCCACAAGCGGTGAAAGGCCATTTCACCACGCGCATGACCCCTTTGCCGGACACGGACTAATGGCAGGCAATGGGCGAGATCACGGGGGCGGTCTTGACGCGGCAGCAGCAGAATTTGGCGGCGCGCGCGGTGACTGGCTTGATCTATCCACCGGGATCAATCCGGAAAGCTACCCGATAACGAGCCTCGATCTGACGCCAAATGATTGGACGGCGCTGCCTGATAGCGGCGCAGATGCGGCGCTATGTGCCGCCGCCCGGCGATTTTGGCGGGTGCCAGCGCAGGCGGATGTTCTGGCTGTGCCGGGATGCTCTGCTGCGATTGCTCAAATTCCTGCACTTCAAGCTGCAGGCCAAGCCGAGATCGCCCTGCGCAGCTACAACGAACACGCCGCCGCCTTTCGATTTCATGGCTGGGACGTAGACGAACACCCCTCCTCTCCTGTGGCCCGTGTTGTGGTCCATCCCAACAATCCCACAGGCATATTCCAACCTCAGATCACACCTGCGCCCCTGACGGTGATTGACGAGAGCTTTTGCGATATCGATCCGGCGCAAAGCCACATCGCGCAAGCCAAACAGCCTGGTCATATAGTATTGAAAAGTTTTGGAAAATTTTGGGGATTGGCTGGATTGCGTTTGGGGTTTGCAATTGGAGATCCAGAGTTGATCGACACTCTGCGACAAAGGCTTGGCCCTTGGCCCGTCTCTGGGATCGCGTTGAAAATTGGTGCCGCGGCCCTGGGTGACACCACTTGGGCCGAGCAAACCCGGGCCCGGCTGGCCGCGGATGCAGAACGTCTTGACCGACTCATGCGGCGCCAAAACGCCCGCCCTATGGGCGCCTGCGCGCTGTTTCGTACCTATGAGGTCGCGGATGCCAGGCAACTGCAACACCACTTGGCCCAACACAAGATTTGGACGCGGGTTTTCCCCTATAGCCCAACATGGATCCGACTTGGCCTGCCGCCGCAGGCGCAGTGGGCGCGGTTGGAGGCTGCTCTGTGACCCTGTTTTTGGCCCTTGTTCTGGATGCGCTGCTCGGCGAGCCAAAGTGGCTCTGGTCACGCATGCCGCATCCGGCCGTGCTCATGGGCAATCTCATCGCCCGCGCCACCAGCATGTTCAATCACGCACCCCATCAAAAACCCAAAGGTGTGATCTTATGCATCGGATTGGCTGGGCTAGGCGGGCTTGCCGGGCTTGTTTTGGCGCAACTTGGGCCTCTGGCTGAAATTTTGGTCACTGCAATCCTCGTGGCACAGAGATCCTTAATGCAGCATGTGCAAGACGTGGCCCAATCCCTGCGGCTGTCACTTCCCGCCGGGCGCAGGAGCGTGGCCATGATTGTTGGACGTGACACAGCCCAGATGGATGCCCCGCAGGTGGCCCGCGGGGCCATTGAAAGCGCGGCAGAAAATTTTTCCGATGGGATTGCGGCACCCGTTTTTTGGTTCGCACTGGCAGGGCTGCCCGGGGTGATTATCTATAAAATGATCAACACCGCTGACAGCATGATTGGGTATAAGAACGAGACATATCGGGACTTCGGATGGGCCTGCGCCCGGCTGGATGATCTGCTGAATTTTGCGCCCGCCCGGCTGTCCGCCTTTGGAATTTGGCTGATCACCGGCTGTCGCACCTCCTGGGGCACTATCATCTCTGAGGCGAAATTGCACCGCTCCCCAAATGCCGGCTGGCCCGAGGCTGCGATGGCCTATGCGCTTGATATCAGCCTCTCAGGCCCCCGCAGCTATGAGGGGAAATTCGAGAAATTTCCTTGGGTCAACGCCGCTGGCCGCAAAAACATTGGTCCGGTTGAGATTGAAAAATCTATTCAAACTCTCTGGCTGACCTGGGGCGCGATGACGCTTTTGGTGGCGGGCATGACCCTTGCATTTTTGTTGTAAAAAAGGCCTAATTACAACGGGTTTTTGTTGGAGAATTGATATGCACCGCCTCGTCTTGTCCTGTGCCTTAATGTGTTACGCTGGCCTGGCCTCTGCCACTTGCGGCACAGATTGGGCATCGTTTATCAAAGACGTAAAACAAGAGGCTCTGGCGCAAGGCTACCCGCGCCCATTGGTGACGCGCTTTTTTGACGGCGCGGCGCAAGACCCCAAGGTCATCAAAGCAGACCGCCGACAAGGGGTATTTCAAAAAGACTTCATCAGCTTCTCTCAAGCCTTGATCTCGGAACATCGCTTGGTGCATGCACAGAAAAACGCGGGCAAATACGCCGCGACCTTTGACAGGGTGTCCCGTGATTACGGGATCCCGCCTGGGGTTTTACTGGCCTTTTGGGCATTTGAAACGGATTTTGGGGTCAATCAAGGCAATTTTAACACGCTCAATGCGCTGCTGACCCTGTCGCATGATTGCCGGCGCCCTGAGCTGTTTCGTCCTCAGGTTTTTGCAGCGCTTGAGCTTTACAAACGCGGTGATTTTGATCCGCGAGAGACGCAAGGCGCTTGGGCCGGCGAGATTGGTATGATCCAAATGCTGCCCGAAGATATTTTGGACAGCGGCACGGACGGGGATGGTGATGGCCGCGTTGATCTGCAAAACTCTGTCGCAGATGCGCTTATTAGCGGCGGCCATATGCTGCGCCGATTGGGCTGGCAGGCCGGTGCCCCGTGGTTGCAGGAAATTGATCTGCCCGAGACTCTTGATCTCACCCTCACTGGCCTCGACAAAAGCCAGACCGTCGCGCGCTGGCAGGCGCTTGGGGTGACCGGGCGACATGGCCCCCTCGAGCCCAGCGCGGGCCAAGCCTCTGTTTTATTGCCCGTTGGTCATAAGGGTCCGGCCTTTCTGACCTATCCGAATTTCAACGTCTATTTTGAATGGAACCAGAGCCTGGTCTATGTCACCACAGCCGCCTATTTTGCCACGCTGCTATCGGGCGAACCCCGGTTTTATCCTGGAACGCCGGACACGGGCTTGACCGGGCAAGAAATGCAGGCCCTACAACAAAAACTCATGGCCCGAGGCCATGATGTCGGCAAAATCGATGGTATTTTAGGCTCCAAAACCCGCGCGGCTGTGCAAGCAGAACAGGACAGGCTCAATCTACCCGCCGATGCTTGGCCAACCCCGCAATTGCTCAATCGGCTTTAAAAGACCTCTGCATCACGCCATTTCAACACGACATGAGGGCAGCGCCGGCCTGGGCAGGCAGGCGCTGCCCGGTGTTGCCATCGGGCAAAGTGTTTTGGCTTGGCGCTGGGTTATGCAGAGGTCTTTTTAAAGGCTTCATGCGACACACCGAGGCGCTAAGCCACCAGTTGCTCGGCTTTCTTCAGGTCAACCGAAACCAACTGGCTGACCCCTTGCTCCGCCATCGTCACACCAAACAAACGGTCCATACGCGCCATGGTCACCGCATGGTGGGTGATGATCAAAAACCGCGTGTCCGTCCTGCGGGTCATCTCATCGAGCAGGTCGCAGAACCTTGTGACATTTGCATCATCTAATGGCGCATCCACCTCATCAAGCACACAAATCGGCGCGGGATTGGCCAAGAAGACCGCAAAAATAAGCGCCATCGCCGTCAGAGTTTGCTCACCGCCCGACAAAAGCGAGAGGGTCGAGAGCTTCTTACCCGGTGGTTGACACAAAATTTCCAGCCCAGCATCCAACGGATCATCGCTTTCCACCAAAACCAAATTCGCCTCGCCGCCGCCAAATAAATGCGAAAACAGAGTGCCGAAGTTGCGATTCACCTCATCAAAAGCGGCCAATAAGCGTTCCCGGCCCTCTTTGTTGAGGCTGGCAATCCCACCCCGCAGCGTTTTGATTGCCTCTTCCAAATCTGTTTTCTCTTTGGTGAGCATATCAAATTCCTCGCGCACCTCTTGAGAATCCTCTTCCGCCCGCAGGTTGACCGCGCCCAGCGCCTCTCTTTGCCGGCGCAAACGCGCTACCTCGGCCTCCACCTGTTCAGAGGGCGGCATTTTCAGCGGGTCGACCTCCAATTGTTCCAGCAGGTTTTGCGGCTCTGTTTGCAGCTCCTCACGGATGCGCTCCGCCGCCAAACCCACCGCCTCCAAAGCAGCTTCAGAGCGCGCCTCAGCGCCAGCCCGTTTTTCGCGGCTTTCCGTGGCCACGCGCCCAGCATCACGCTCGGCCTCAGACGCTTGGCGCATGTCCATCTCGGCCCGCGCCAAGGTATCAGCGGCCAATTTCCGGCGCGTTTCCGCTTCCTCTAACGCGGAGATGAGCTCTGCCCGCTGGCTTCTGATGTTATCGGGCTCTGCAAGTGCTGTTGCCAAGTCTGCCTCAGCCTTGCTGTGGCGCTGTTCCAGCTCGACGGCGCGCGTTTTGGCATTTCCCAAACGCTCTTGCCAGCTGCTAATATCTTTGTTCACTGCCGCAATCCGCTTGACCCGTGCTTCGCCATCACTGCGCAGCTCATCATGTGCCGCACGGCGGCTCATCATAGTGACCCTGCTGGCTTCAACGGTCAGGCGAATGTCCTCCACCCGTGCCCGCGCAGCGCCAAGATCTTCCAAGCCTTCCCGGTGGGTTTGTGCGTCACGCAGCTGCACGCGCGCTTCACTCGCCTCTTCCCCATAGCGTGTGACAGCGAGCGCCAGTGCCTCAACACGCCCGCCGGCAAGATTGCGCTCCGCCTCAGCCCGAGACAACGCACGCCCGGCATCGGCCATCATCCGATCTGCGGCCTGGCGCGCCTCGCGGGTCTCTTGATCGGTTTTGGTCAGGGTTTGCAATTGACCAACCAGCGCTTGATGCGCGGTTTCCGCTTGGCTTGCCACCGCCTGCGCCTCTTTCAACTGTGATTGCAAAGCCTGAAGGCGATTGCGTTGCTCAAGCGCCAAGGCGGCCGCAGAGGGGGCGTCCTTGGCTTGGGCGCGAAACCCATCCCAACGCCAAAGATCGCCATCTCGGCTGACCAGTCTTTGCCCTGGTAAAAGAGACCCATGCAGCCGCGCACCTTCCTCGGCTGTCACAAGACCAACTTGTGCAATCCTGCGGTTCAACACGCCGGGAACGGTGACGTATTTCCCAAAACTTTCAACGCCCTCCGGCAGGCGGGGCGCGGTGTCATAGTCCTGCAACTGCGCCCAGCCTGAGCGCCCGTCCGCGGTCACGGCCGGGGCTTTGAGATCATCGGCCAAGGCAGCGCCCAAAGCCTTTTCATATCCCCTTTCAACATGCACTTGGTCAAGCAACTGATCGCCTTGACCACGGTTGCGTTCCACCAATTTCGCCAGTGCGGAGACTTCTGCCTGCAACGCATTGACGCCCCCATTTGCCTCGGACCTGGCAGTCCGTGCACTGTTTTCTTGGGTCAGGCAATCCGCCCGTCGCGCCTCCGCCTCAGCCAAAGCCGTTTCGGCCTGGGCGACGGCCTCAACAGCGGCCGCCTCATCAAGATGGGCTTGCGCGTAGGCCGCTGCGGCGTCACTGGCCTGTGTGCTGGCCTCAGCCACCGCCGACTTGGCATTGATCTCTTCGGCCTCAGCCTTGGACAGGCGTTTTTGGGCATCCTCAACGAAGCGATCCGCCGATTGATGGCTGGCGGCGAGACGGGCTACATCTTCGGTAATCTCCGCCAATTGCGATTCACGATCGTGCAAAACAGCCGCCGCCTGTGAGGCCTCCGCGGCCGCTTTTTGCACTTTTTCGCTCTGCCCGGCCCCGGCCTCTTCAAGCTCTGCCAGTTCTTCGCGCAGCCGCGCGATTGTATCGCCGGCATCGGCATTCAGGTTTTGCTCCCGCGCCATATCAGCCGCCAGCTGGGCGATGCGTTGCTCCAAAGTGTGAATGGTTTGCTCAGCCCGCTTCGCTTGATCGCTGAGCGTGTCTTTTTGCACATTCAACCGCTGCAACACGGCATTGGCGATGGCCTCCTCCTCGCGCAGGGGCGGCAAGGCCGCCTCGCAAATTTCACGGGCCTTCACGGATTTCTGAACTGCAGTTTCAGCCTGTGCCGCTGTGAGCGTACCGGCGCGCAGAGCCTCTTCTGCGGCCGCGCGGGCCTCTTCTGCCTCTTGCCACCGGCGATACAGTAAGAGCCCTTCGGCCAAACGCAGACTGGCCCCCAACTCTCGATAGCGGGCGGCTTGTTTCGCCTGCCGCGCCAATTGGGACAATTGATTGGCCAATTGTTCGATCACGTCATCCACGCGTGACAGGTTCGTTTCAGCGCCGCGTAATTTCAGCTCCGCCTCATGCCGCCGCGCATAGAGACCCGAAATTCCGGCCGCCTCTTCCAAAATTCGACGCCGGGCCTTGGGTTTGGCATTGATCAGTTCACTGATCTGCCCCTGCCGAACAAGAGCAGGAGAATGCGCACCCGTGCTGGCATCGGCAAAAAGCATCTGAACATCCCGCGCCCGCACGTCCTTGCTATTGGCCTTATAGGCAGAGCCAATATCGCGGGTGATGCGGCGGACCACATCCAAAAGATCACTTTCATTAAAGCTCGCCGGAGCCAGCCGTTTGCTGTTGTCGATTTGCAAACTGACTTCGGCAAAATTACGGGCCGGACGTGTGGCGGTTCCTGCGAAGATGACATCCTCCATCCCGCCACCCCGCATGGCCGTCGGGCGGTTCTCGCCCATGACCCAGCGCAGCGCCTCTAGCAAATTCGATTTGCCGCAGCCATTGGGGCCGACCACTCCGGTCAAGCCATCTGCAATAATCAAATCTGTGGGGTCCACAAAGCTTTTGAACCCGTTCAATCGTAATTTCGAAAACCGCACCGAAACATGCCCTCGTGATTCTTCTGGCTTGAGTGTGCCGAAGCGATAGGGGCGGAGTCAACGCCGCCGACCCTTATCCTGTGGGTTCGAAGGAGTTATCCACAACATATTGACGCTTCACCGCGCAAATGCAGGTCACACGGTCGCTCGGGAGCGATTGTTATTTCACGGGTGCTTGGCGCTTTTACTCGCCAGCTTCACTGTCTTTATTGGCAGCGCGATAGCCGTTGAGCCAATCGAACATCGCGGAAATGTCAAATTGGTCCACTAACTTTTGAAGATCCACCTTTTCGGGCTCTGCGGCCGGCTCAGGTACCGACGCCGGCTCAGGCTGGGATTGCAAGCAGCCGGTCAAAGCGGTTGCCAAAACGACAAAAATCATCACTTTTTTCATCTCAAACTCCAAAACTATTTACGCACTGCGCCCTGTATCGCCGGCCTTCCTGCCCCAAGTCAAGCGCCACCGCGCCCGGTAAATCCTTTGGCCGCGTGGGTATAGCTTTGCTCCTCACTCATGCCCGACCAAACATTCCACAGCGACGCAGCTTGCGTTACCGCAGCAATTGGGTCAGCCTTTTGGTCAAGGCGATAAGACAGATGTCTGCGCGCAAGAACAGGAGAGAGCTGTGTTCGATTTGGAATTAAGCGGGAAGGTGGCCCTCGTAACCGGCGGCAGTGATGGCTTGGGCCGCGCTGCGGCGCACCGGCTGGCGGCGGAAGGGGCTTTGGTTGTCATTTGCGGCCGGCGGGCCGCACATGCGCAACAGGCCGCAAAGGACATGACAGCCGCGGTGCAAGCCTCGAACAACAACGGTGGCCAGGTTGTGGGCCTTCGTGCCGATGTCACAAATGCAGAGGATTGTGACGCGTTGATCGCCGAAATTGAGCACCGTCACGGCGGCATTGATATTTTAATCAACAACGCCGGCGCATCCGCCGCTATGGGTTTGGCTTTGGTGGAGGATGACCTGTGGCTGTCAGATTTCAATCTCAAGGTCATGGCGGCCGTGCGCTTATCGCGTCTTGCTATTCCAATAATGAAAGCGCGCGGTGGCGGGGCCATTGTCAATGCCAGCATAGGCGGCGGTAAGGCGCCAAATGCAGGCGCGCTGCCCACAAGCGTCATGCGCGCGGCTGGGTTGAATTTAACGAAATCGTTGGCGCAGGAATTTGCCGCCAGCAATATCCGCGTCAATGCCATTTGCATTGGCTACTTGAAATCAATGCAATGGATCCGCCGAGCTGAAAATGGCGATCCCAGTTCAATTTACGAAAATTTCTCCCAAAAAATTCCAATGGGCCGGATGGGTGAGGCTGAAGAATATGCCGACCTTGTGGCCTTTTTGAGTTCGCAAAGGGCCTCTTACATCACCGGCACGGCCGTTAATCTTGATGGCGGGCTCTGCCCGGTCGTATAGGCGCCAATGCGCAGGGGCTGAGGCCCCTGCCACTCATGTAAAGTGAAGAACATTTATGGACTACAGCTTTGGTTTTTGGTTTTTCGCAACCCTGGCAGCAATCGCTGTTGGGCTTGGCAAGGGAGGGCTTCCAGTGGTCGCAGCCTTGGCCGTGCCGAGCCTGTCGCTTTACATGTCTCCCATTGCCGCCGCCGGCTTACTTTTGCCGGTGTATATCGTCTCCGATGCCTTTGCGCTTATCGCCTATCGCCGAGACTTTAACCGCCAGGTGTTAAAGATCGCGGCAATAGGAATGACTCTGGGGGTGGCGATTGGCAGTGTTACGGCACATTTGATCATAGAATGGCTGATTACAGTGTTGATTGGCCTGATGGGCGGGCTTTTTGCCCTGCGGATGCTCACACAACGAGGCGATCCCGCAAAGAAGCCAATCCATACAGGCCGCGGGTTATTCTGGACAACCATCGCCGGCTTCACCAGCTTCATCAGCCACAACGGCGGCCCACCTTGGCAAATTTTCACCCTGCCATTGAAGTTGCAAAAGTCAGTTTTCGTTGGCACTTCGGTCATTGCTTTTTCCTATTGTAATGCCATCAAGCTGATCCCCTATATTTGGCTTGGGCAAGTCAATATGCAAAGCTCCTTTGTCTCGCTCTTTTTGATGCTGCCTGCCGCGCTTGCCGTCTATCTCGGGGTTTTCTGGGTTAAAAAAATTCCCGAAGCGCTGTTTTTCAAATTCGTCACCTGGGCCTTGATGATCATATCGATCAAACTGATCTGGGACGGCCTCATGGACAGCCCTCTGGCACGGGGGGGCCTCTTTTAAAGACCCACCATTTTGCCCGACCGGCACGGCACAAAAGTCTCCTAAAACCTTCGCCTGGCCCTCTTGCCTCCCTCCCCGCCCCCTGCTATCAGCCCTCATCGTCATTCACCCCAGATTCGTCTGGGGTGGTGTCGTTTGGGGGAACCCAAATTCATCGGGCACCTACGGGGGCCTAAACACCAGCGGCCCATAAGGGCTGCACGAAGCAAACGGAAGACAGAAAGCATGGCACTCAAGTCGTATAAACCGACGACGCCGGGCCAGCGTGGGCTGGTACTGATCGACCGTTCGGAGCTTTGGAAAGGACGTCCTGTCAAGACTCTCACAGAGGGTTTGACAAAATCGGGCGGCCGGAACAATACCGGGCGGATCACATCACGTCGTCGTGGCGGTGGGGCAAAACGCCTTTACCGTATTGTGGACTTCAAACGGAACAAGTTTGACGTTTCAGCAACTGTGGAACGGATCGAATATGACCCGAACCGGACAGCATTTATTGCTCTCATCAAATATGATGATGGCGAGCAGGCCTATATCCTAGCCCCGCAGCGTATGGCTGTTGGTGATAAGGTGATCGCCGCTGCAAAAGCCGATATCAAACCCGGCAACGCAATGCCATTCTCAGGCATGCCAATTGGCACAATCATCCACAACATCGAATTGAAAGCTGGCAAAGGCGGGCAGATCGCACGCGCCGCTGGCACATATGCTCAATTTGTTGGCCGTGATGGTGGCTACGCTCAGATCCGCCTCTCATCAGGTGAGCTGCGTTTGGTCCGTCAAGAATGCATGGCCACTGTTGGTGCTGTGTCTAACCCAGACAACTCTAACCAAAACTTCGGTAAAGCGGGCCGGATGCGTCACAAAGGTGTGCGCCCCTCCGTTCGTGGTGTGGTTATGAACCCAATCGATCACCCGCACGGCGGTGGTGAAGGTCGGACATCTGGCGGTCGTCACCCGGTTTCCCCATGGGGCAAGCCGACCAAAGGTGCACGCACGCGCAATAAAAACAAAGCGTCACAAAAGCTCATTATCCGCTCGCGTCACGCCAAGAAGAAGGGGCGTTAATCGATGTCTCGTTCCGTATGGAAAGGTCCCTTTGTGGATGCTTACGTGCTTAAGAAAGCCGAAGCTGCCAGCGAAAGTGATCGCAACAACGTTATCAAGATTTGGTCGCGTCGTTCAACAATTCTGCCCCAATTCGTGGGCTTGACCTTTGGTGTCTACAATGGCCGGAAGCATATTCCTGTCAATGTGACTGAAGAAATGATTGGCCAGAAGTTTGGTGAGTTTTCGCCAACCCGTACCTACTACGGACACACGGCTGATAAAAAAGCGAAGCGGAAATAAGCTATGAGCAAGGATAAAAATCCCCGCCGCGTGGCTGACAATGAAGCAATGGCGAAAACGCGCATGCTTCGGACATCCCCGCAAAAGCTGAACTTGGTTGCTGCGATGATCCGCGGTAAAAAAGTCAACAATGCTTTGACAGATCTGACCTTCTCCAAGAAGCGTATTGCTGATGACGTGAAGAAATGTCTGCAGTCTGCAATTGCAAATGCTGAAAACAACCACAATTTGGATGTTGACGAGCTGGTTGTGGCAGAAGCCTATGTCGGCAAGAACTTGACCATGAAACGCGGTCGTCCTCGGGCGCGCGGTCGTTTTGGCAAGATCGTTAAGCCATTTTCCGAACTGACTATTTTGGTTCGCCAGGTTGAGGAGCAAGCGTAATGGGACATAAAGTCAATCCAATCGGTATGCGTCTTCAGATCAACCGTACTTGGGATAGCCGTTGGTATGCAGATACCAAAGACTATGGCAACCTGCTGTTGGAAGACCTGAAAATTCGGGAATTCATTGGTGAAGAATGTAAGCAAGCTGGTATCAGCCGTGTGATCATTGAGCGTCCGCACAAAAAGTGTCGCGTCACAATCCACACAGCCCGTCCAGGTGTGATCATCGGCAAGAAAGGTGCGGACATCGAAGGTCTGCGCTCCAAAGTTGCCGCAATGACAGACAGCGAATTGCACCTCAACATCGTTGAAGTTCGCAAGCCTGAGCTTGATGCAGCCTTGGTTGCCGAGAGCATTGCGCAGCAATTGGAACGCCGGGTGTCTTTCCGCCGTGCCATGAAACGTGCGGTTCAAAGCGCCATGCGTATGGGCGCCTTGGGCATTCGTGTGAACGTTGCCGGTCGTTTGGGCGGCGCTGAAATCGCGCGTACTGAATGGTACCGTGAAGGTCGCGTTCCGCTGCACACACTGCGTGCTGACATTGATTACGCACATGCTGAGGGTCTTACCGCCTATGGTATCATCGGGATCAAAGTTTGGATCTTCAAAGGTGAGATCATGGAACATGATCCAGCCGCGCGTGATCGTAAATCGCAAGAATTGCAAGATGGCCCAGCACCCCGCGGTGCAGGTGGCAATCGCCGCAACGACCGCTAAGGAGAAGAACAATGCTTCAACCAAAGCGCACTAAGTTCCGCAAGATGCACAAAGGCCGGATCCACGGCGAAGCCAAGGGTGGCAGCACCCTGAACTTCGGCTCGTTCGGCCTAAAAGCGACGCAACCTGAGCGCATTACTGCGCGTCAGATCGAAGCGGCGCGTCGTGCCATGACACGTCATATGAAACGTCAAGGCCGTGTGTGGATCCGGATTTTCCCAGATCTGCCCGTAACCTCAAAGCCAACCGAAGTTCGGATGGGTAAAGGTAAAGGCTCCGTTGATTTTTGGTCCGCCAAAGTCAAGCCGGGCCGGGTTATGTTTGAAATCGATGGCGTCTCAGATGTCGTCGCGCGTGAGGCTCTGCGCCTTGCTGCGATGAAATTGCCAATCAAAACCCGCGTTGTGCAGCGCGAGGACTGGTAAATCGAAAACCGGTACCCTGCCGCAAAAAACAAGCCCCCATCGACACATCGGTGGGGGCTTTTTCTTGGATCATTGCCCATGATAGGCGCGCGGGTCAGGCTTTGGCCGGCTAAACCGCGCAGCTCATATCCGCACCGCAGCACATCGGCGACTTGATTTTACCTTCACATTTTGGACATTTGGAGATCTGCACAACAGTGCCATCTCCCAGGGTCAAATTGTCATTGACCAGCGCTTCCTTACAATCGGTGCAACTGGCATCGACCCCCATATTGCAAACACCACAACGATACGTCGCCATTTTAGATCTCCTCATCCGCGTTTAACTCATTCAACGCTAGTCTGGCGCAGACGTATCTGTCCAGCCTGTTTCGTCCAAATCGCATCCAGAGAAGCAAATGAGCTCACAGGGGCATAAATGACAGGGGTTGACGTGCCTAAATTCCCGGAATGAAGGGAACATCGCAGGCGGACAGAACGACCATAGTGGCAATGAACACAGAGACTTTTACCATACCGAGTGACCTCCTAGAGTAAGTTCGCTCGGGGTCGAACAGTTTTGCCAATAGATCAAGTGCCAAACCCGCAGCCAACCGAAAAAGCCCAAATCGCGCACGCCACAGGCAGAGCCCCCCGGATGTCACATAGCCAAAAGCAGCTGAGAAAGTGAGGTTTTTCACTAGATAAAACCGGCATGGCGTATTAGGAAGCTTGCATGCGTCTCCTTAGCTCAGCTGGATAGAGCAGCCGACTTCTAATCGGCAGGTCGAGGGTTCGAATCCTTCAGGGGACGCCATACTTGCATTTTATCTATATAGTACTTATTTATAGGAACTATGAGCAAGTATCAATCAATAAAGTCCCCTACCCAGTCCCCTATTTTAATGGTGGCTTTATGATTCACAGATTACAGTTCGGTGATATTCTTCAGGTAAAGAGCGGAAAGAAAGCAGGGCGTTGGTACTGTAAAGCAAAGATTCCTGCCGAATATCGGGATGCCTACAAGGATTCACAGGCCACCGCTTGGCTTGGTTCTGGCTCACTAGCTGACGCACAAGCGTTGCTTCCAGCGGTAAAAGAGAAAGAGCAGCAAAAGTTCCTTGATAAAGTTGCGAAGTATGATCCCTTAATCGTAGCGGCAGAACGTCTTTACGATGCACTGTTCAGCAACAGTGACGACATAACGGGCAGAAAGCTTCCTGTTTCTCAATGGCATCCTGCGCCGATTAGCAAACAAGAATTAACCAATCTTAAGAGGTTCACCCGTGATCCCTCCACTGAGAGGACGGAGTTTAATCGCATTGTACAGACCCTGCGTAACGAGGTCTTCAAAGTCCTACATGCGGAATACGATACTGGCTTGGTAGCTAAAGTTTCTGACGCTTCGTTCAGTGCAACCAAAGGTATCATGCTGGATATGGATGCGTCTGCAGTATCGAAAGAGAAGGCGTTAGATACGTTGGATGCAGTTGCGACTAATGCAGATATTGGCTTGGAGCTTTCAGCACCGAGGTATGCAAACTGGCGTCCATTAGGCTGGCTTGCGCAGCTCAGATCGCAGCTACTTAGTGAAGGCCATACTGAGACACAAATACGTTCTATTATAAGCATCATGTATGCATCAGGATCTCCTCAATCCACTTATGACGCCATAAACAAGCGTGACCACATTAATGATGCCTATAAAGAGTTTGTGGATCAGCACGATCAGAAGTTGGGAACCAAAATAGTAACAGGCAAGAGTTACAGCGATGCAATGTCAGAATGGGCGTTGCGGCAGGACAACCCAGAGCTGGGTGTGAAACGCCTTAAGACGAGAGGCGAGTACATCAACTCCCAAAACATATTCTTAGAGGTATTTGGCGATCTAGATGTGAGCGAAATAACTAAAGCTCACGGAGAAGAATTTATTGAGTATTTAGAAAGTAAAAAGAAGGCCGCCAACGGAACCATCACAAAGCATCTATCAGGGGTGAGAGCGCCTTTAGCCAGAGCGGTACATTTGAACTGGATAGCTGACGATCCTTTATTTGGTCTTAAGGTTGCTAAACGAGGGGTTGCTAAAAAGAAGACAGAGAGATGGAATGTTGCGGATATTCAAAGACTGCTTCAACAAAGTCTACCTAAAGATATTCGTATGCTCTTTCAGATACTAATATGCACAGGATTCAGGTTAGAAGAGGGTGCAGCGCTGGAGTGGAAGGACATTAAGGTCAGTCCCTCTGGTGTGCGTTACTTTGATCTCTTCGATATCAACAAAAAGCTTAAAACAGAACATGCTCAACGCCATGTGCCTATCCATCATCAACTCTATCCATTCTTAACGGAATACGGGGCAGGCAAAGACAAACAAGGACAGTTGTTCAGCTTTAAGCGAGACAAAGATGGCAAGTGCGTAAAAGCCGCAACAAAGGCACTAGATCCATACATTAAGGCCGCACGGTTTGATAATGGAGTGTTTGTTAAGCACCTTAAGACACACGGCCTACGAGGAACTTTCACAACAGCATGTTACAGCGCTGGAGTTAATGATTCCATGCGGCGCACTTTAGGGGGCTGGAGGCAACTTGGTGATGATAAGACCTACTTACATACAGACTTAGATGCAGAGAATGAAATGCTGCAGAAGATAAACTTTGACCACATATGCTGTGACTAGCACAGGGCATTCCTTACCGTTACTAGTATAGGGGAACTGGAGAGAGGTTTGTGATGATACAAGGCCCTCAGGAGCAAGGATAGTTTCGCTGCTATGATGTATAAAGCCAAAAGCTGCAAGTCCTGCAAGAAGCAAGCAGAGACATTACATCAAGGATATTGTGAGCAGTGTTTAGCTATAAATGTTGTCAAAGACTGGCTGAAGACCGATGGTGTAAAGTAGTATTCACCAATAAGTTGAGAAACAACATGGGTTCATCGCTCAAGCGAAAAGTCACAGACTACTTTCACTTTGTTGATACTGAAGACCTAGAGGCCATCCTGAAACTTATCACTTCAGATTGCCTCTTCACTGTCGAAACACATGGTATAAAACTAACTGGCTGTGAAGAGATTAGCGCTATGTTTAGGCGGCTTTGGTCAAATCATCAGTGGGTTAAGCACGACCAGTTTGACTGGATAGAAGAAGCATCAGGTGAAAACATCGCAGTGCGCTTCAAGGTCACTAATAAGTTAAACGGTGGTGGGATAGTTAATAAATCAAACTGCAACTTCTTCACAGTCAGGGATGGGTTATTCTCAGAGATACGTGTGTATATGGCAGGTGAGAATACACTGAACAAAGACGATGATTGATACAGAATGTTGGAATACTTGTAAGCGGGTTTGACAGAGATGGATACAGAGTACAGCGTTCCGTTTAACAGACATGCCTGGACTGACAGTGAAGAGATGGCGCAACTCGTTGAGACCGTGTTCGGTTCTCTTCCTGAGAGGACACAGCAGGAACTTGTAGGAAGGTCCAATAACAAAGGCAGCATGAGTGTCAAAGACATACTACGTATCATTTTGTCTGACCTTTACAGCACGTACAAACGAGACCCCAAGCTGTCTACAGGCTTTGCTCGTAAACACACTGATTGGACAGTTAATGACAGGTATAACGGACAAGGCATTCCACGTAAGATCGTTGATGTTGTAGATACACTGAAGAAAGCTCGTTATCTTAGGTATGAACCAGGCAAGTCAAAGAAAGCAGGAGATGATGTTAACAAGCGGTCCCGCATTCAGCCATCGAAGAAACTGAAAGACTTATTTAAAAAGTTAGAGTTAAGAGGCAACGACATTAGGCATAATCACAAACAAGAGACCATCTTGCTACGTGATAAAGATACAGATGACGATAAGTCAGTAAACATCAAATACGATGACACACCCGCCACTATAAGTATGAGGAAGGTTGTTGAGAGCTACAATGAGATGATGCAAAGACATCACGTGGACGTGGCTTCACTGCGTAAAACTATCTATGTGAGAGAACATACCAATGAACATGGTGTGGTAAGTAAGGAAGTAATTCCTATCGGTCCTGAACACATGTTCACATATCGTGTTTTTAGTAGGGGCGATACCAGGTTTAGAAAGCACGGACGTTGGTATGGCGGTTTCTGGCAAAGGCTCCCAAAGAAACGAATAGATTTACGTAGAGACATCTACATTGATGGTGAAGCGACAGATGAAATAGACTTTAGTGGGCTACACCCAACGCTTTTGGCCTTAGAACACGGTAAGCTTCTTAAGGGTGACAAGTATGACCTTGGTGGACCTGTGCTTGATGGCATTAAGACTTCAGACCAACGAAGTATCGTTAAGGAACTTGTACTCATAGCTATCAATGCAAAGTCAAAGCAAGCAGCATACAGTGCGTATAATAACCAGAATAAAGACCAGAGACTTACACATGCTCAGCTAGACCATCTCCTAGCAGCATTCATAGATAAGTACCCGTTCCTGAAGGGCGACTTGTGTTCAGATAAAGGTATAGACCTGATGTATACGGATAGTCAGATTACAGAAGCAGTAATACAAAGGTTTGTAGAAGCTGATAAACCGATTCTACCTGTTCACGACTCTTACATAGTTAAAAACACAGACAGGCAGTTCTTAAAGTTAGTTATGAATGATGCTTGTAACGATGTACTCAACCATACGCTTCCATTTGAGTCAGAGTTTGATGAAGTAACAGCAGATATAGGACACGCAACACACTACAAACACACAGAATACGGCTACTATGAAAGTGTATTAAGTAAACATAAGACTAAAGTGTCTAAGCTCTATCAGAAACGCTACACACAGTGGTTAGAAGAGAGTAAATAAAGCAAGGCCCTAAGTGTGTCACTACAGGAACAAGTAGAAACCGCTATGCGCCACTGCTTGATCTAACCCCAGTCCCATCCATCGCAACATCAAAGTTACCCGCATAAACGATCTGATAAAGAACAGGATTCATAGGCTGACCTTTGGTGATCAAACTTGCATGAAACTACTTGATAAGTTTCGTCCTAGAACCACTTTGTTAATTGTACAAAGCAAAGGAGCTTAAGATGGCTGAATGTGGATGTGGACGTAGTCCAAACGGTAATTGCGTAGGTTGGCATAACCTTACGGAAGATCAATACCTAGAGAAGAAGGCTGCTTACGAGGCAAAGCAGGCCGCTAAATAAAGCCTATCGGTGAGGCTTCAAGCTAATCTTATGTAGCCTCACTTCTTTTAACGATCTGATACGTGTTGTTACCCTTCACGCCACAGTTATGGCATCTGGCTCTCTGACGTACCTCATGGGCTGTGGTATCGCCTCCAACGACAGCTATAAGGTTTGCTACCTCTAGAAGCGTGTGATGCTTACAGAGGCCACACGTGATGCTGAGTTGGTGCTGGGGGATGGTCGAGAGTTTGATCATTA
>ENA-OREM01000168-OREM01000168.1-marine-metagenome-genome-assembly--contig:-NODE-168-length-57011-cov-46.524748_pt1 | contig 57011 bp, 54 predicted proteins | sample MGYA00248623_ERZ508561 | MGnify/ENA primary metagenome ERZ508561 (study PRJEB26227, sample SAMN06264494) | marine metagenome | isolation source: Columbia River Estuary | place: USA:Columbia River...
AGGGCGGGCGTCTTTTCAGCACAGGCTGCCTGCTCGGCTTTCTTCTCGCTGCAGCACGATGTAGGGGCTTCTTGCGCGTAAGCGGACAGGCTTGAAAGGAATACCGCGGCCAAAAGGGCCAATAAAATCTTTTTCATGGAAAATCACATTTGATAGGGTGGATTCAAAGATAGGGGTTTGCCCTACTTTTTGGAATCCGTGCTACCTTCCGGGGATGCGAAGCATTTTGAAAAATCTAGCCGTGTGGGTGGCCGCATTGGGCTACTTTGTAGATATTTACGACCTGCTGTTGTTCAGCATCATCCGGGTTCCCAGCCTCGAGTCACTGGGGGTCGAAAACCTGTTCGAATCCGGTTTGCTGATCATCAACATGCAAATGTTTGGACTTTTACTAGGCGGGATTCTCTGGGGTGTTCTTGGGGACCGGCTGGGCCGAACGCGCGTCCTTTTCCTCTCCATCCTCCTCTACTCCGCCGCGAACATTGCGAATGGCTTTGTAGTCAATGCCGAACAATACACCTGGATACGTTTCGTGGCCGGCATTGGTTTAGCAGGAGAATTAGGTGCCGGGATTACCCTAGTTTCCGAACTTTTGTCCAAAGAGAACCGAGGCCTCGGCACATCCCTGGTGGCGGGCATTGGACTGACCGGGGCGGTGGCCGCTTTTTTCATCGCCCAAACCTTCGACTGGCGCACGTGCTACTTCATAGGAGGTGGCATGGGATTGATGCTGCTTGCCCTCCGACTCGGAGTCTTTGAGTCCAGTCTTTTTGAGAAGACCGTTCGGAACCGCTCAGTACAACGTGGAAATTTCTTTCATCTCTTTGCTACCCGGAGCCGCGCACTTCGCTATCTCCGGTGCATCCTCATTGGCCTTCCCACGTGGTTTGTCATTGGCATTTTGGTGAGTTTTTCCAAAGAATTCGGCGTGTACCTCGGCATAGAAACCCCCATAGATCCGGGTCGTGGCATCCTCTACGCCTACGCGGCCATCGCCATCGGAGATGTACTCATTGGGCTGCTTTCTCAGTACCTGCGCAGCCGTAAAAAGGCGCTCCACGTTTTTTATGGAATCACCATCCTGGGCATGGTGCTCTTCTTTTCCGCTACGAGTGCTTCCATGCTCTATTTCGCGTGTGGTGTTCTCGGTTTTGGTACGGGCTTCTGGGCCATCTTCGTGACCATTGGGGCGGAAAATTTTGGCACCAACCTTCGCGCGACGGCGGCCACCACCATTCCCAACATGGTGCGCGGTTCCTTGAATGGCATTTCAGCCCTCTTTCTCTTTTTAGTGGCCCAAACCGGGTACATCCAGGCAGGCATTTGGACGGCAGTGATTGTGATGGCCATGACGTACTGGGCAATTGGGGGCTTGGAAGAGACCTTTGGGAAGGATTTGGATTATCTAGAGGAATAAGAGTGAAAGGGTGAACGCTTAGTTGTGTTTGCCGTATCTTAAATGGGATTCTAGTTTCAAGTTTTTAGAGCAAATCACAGCCCGATGTATACTTCATTTATCCAAGGCCTGGGACATTTCCTGCCTCCTCGAGAAATTGATAATGCCCACCTGAGTCAATTCATGGATACGAGCGATGCTTGGATTCAAGAAAGAACAGGGATTCAAACGCGTCGATGGGTGGAAAAAGGGGATGGCTGGACCTCGGCCACCATGGGCCATGAAGCGGCCAAGATGGCGATAGAGCATGCAGGCATTTCGGCCAGCGAAATCGATCACATTGTATTTGCCACCATTTCCCCGGACTACTACTTCCCCGGTAATGGCGTCTTGGTCCAAGAAATGCTGGGACTGGATACGGTGGGGGCGACGGATGTTCGGAATGCCTGTTCCGGCTTCGTGTACGCACTGAGTATCGCCAATGCTTTCATCCAAACAGGACAGTACAAAACGGTTTTGGTCATTGGCGCCGAGCTTCAAAGCCCCGTTTTGGACTTAAGTGATGCGGGTCGGCACGTCAGCGTCATTTTCGGTGATGGCGCCGGGGCCGCCGTGCTGGGTCGGGCTCCGGAGGGACATTCGGGCATACAGTCCGTTCACTTGCATGCGCAAGGCAAACACGCTCTGGAGCTATCCATGCAAGGACCCTCAGCCATCCATTGGCTCAACGAAATTGCCGACACACATGGGGACCCAAGCATCTTTGCGCCCCACATGAATGGTAATTTCATCTTCAAAAATGCCGTAGTGCGCTTTATGGAGGTGATACAGGAGGCCCTTGCCGCCACCGGAAAATCACCTTCCGATATCGATTGCCTCGTTCCGCACCAAGCCAATCTGCGGATTGCCCAATATATTCAGGCGAAAATGGGTCTCCGCGACGATCAGGTCTACAACAACATTCAACGCTACGGTAATACCACGGGAGCTTCCATTCCTATTGCCTTCAGTGAGGCGGTACGCGATGGGTCCATCCAACGTGGCGACACCGTGTGTCTAGCCGCTTTTGGAGCAGGCTTTACCTGGGCCTCCGCCCTTTTGACCTATTGACATAAAAAAACCCTGGCCGCTTTCGCAGCGCGGGGTTACCTGGTCGGGATGACTGGACTTGAACCAGCGACCCCTACGTCCCGAACGTAGTGCGCTACCAACTGCGCCACATCCCGAAATGGTCGGCCAAAATTAATTCATATTCCGGCTGAGCGGAGTAGTTTTGGAGAAATGTCATGGGTCCTACAAAGCACTGAACTCGAAATTTCTCTGGAAGGGGGAAAAACATTTGTTTTCCCTCCCTTAGAACTGCTCCCTGGGGAATTGGTGCTCCTCCAAGGAAATTCTGGCAGTGGCAAATCCACCTGGATGCATGCCCTCGCCGGCTTGCTCCCCATGCATTCGGGCCATGTCGAAATCACTGGCCATCCCATATACCATGCATCATCCCCTACTCCACGTGGCTGGCGTCGCCATGCTCTGGGCCTCATGCCTCAACGAGCTTTTTTTTGGAACAGCTTGAGCTTGAATGAGAACCTCGCACTCGCTGCGTGGTCCAAAGGACTTACCGCAGAACCTGCACCCCTTGGTCGCGTGGGCTTGGCGGGGAAAGAGGGGCAATCCGCCCGCACTTTGAGTTTGGGCGAACAGCAAAGGGTGAATGCCTTACGTGCTTTCATGGGAACGGCTCCGGTGATCTTAGCCGATGAGCCCACTGCGAGTTTGGACGACATGCATGCCGAGCAATTGCTCCATCTTTTTCGGGAAATCCTGGGCGATCGTGCCATGCTGGTATCTAGCCATGACGCCCGTCTCGCCCCCTTTGTGGACCGAATCATCACGCTCCCATGAAGGCGCTTCATTTTGCCTTTCGAGCTCTTTGGCACCGTAAAGCGACGAGTTTCTTTGTGGCGGTAATATGGGCCTTGGGCATGATCGGATTGGCGATGACGACCCGCTTGGAGCGTACCGCCGAAGCACAACTTACCCGGACCCTTGAGGGGACCGATCTTTTGCTCGCCGCGAAAGGATCCCCCACCCAAGCCATCTTGGCCCATGTATTTCACCGGGATCAAGCCTCCGGCAACATTTCCATCGCCGAAGCGGAAAAATGGCTGAGTCATCCAGATTTGAGCCATGTACGCCGTTTGGCGTATGGAGACAATTACCAAGGATACCGGATTCTCGGGTCAGATAGTGCCACGTGGAATGGTGTCAGCCGGCAACCCATCCTAGGACGATGGCCCGAGGGAGCCCTCGAGGTAGTCCTACCGCGTTCCATCGCCGAACGCCAGGGGTTGGCCTTGGGTGATCATTTTCATGGCAGTCATGGCGCCGTGGATGACCTAGGTGATCACGACGAGCATCATTACACCGTCGTGGGTATTGTCACACCCGATCAAGCCTTTTGGAATGAGGTGATTTGGACTTCTCTCGAGAGTGTATGGGCCGTCCATGAACACAGCGCACCGGAGTACACGGCCGTCCTCGCCCGGATTGAATCCCCCATGACCCGCCTCATGTTGCCCGGTCAAATCCAGCGGCAAAGTCCTCTCATGGCGGTTTCTCCGGCGATGGAGGCCAACCGCATGGTCGGCTGGATGAACCAAGGGGGCGCCATCCTACGGCTCATTTCATGGCTGCTTACGGGCATCGCCTCTTTGTCCATGTTCCTGCTCCTCCAAAGCCACATTCGCGAACGACTGGGGGAGTATGCGCTCGTCCGGGCCATGGGTGGCACCTGGGGCCAAATCGCCGCCCTTGTTCTTGGACAAAACCTTCTACTCGCGCTGCTGGCCTTTGCTTTGACTTACGCGACACTCGCCCTCGCATATGCCACCTCCCAATGGTGGCTTCCGGCCGGGTTTAGCTTGTATGCTGATCTTTGGTGGGACCTTCAACCGGACCAACTTTGGTGGGTTCTCCATCTTTTTTTAGCACTTTTTGCCGGTTTAGGGCCTTGGGTTTGGCTACAAAAAATACCTTTGCACCGTGCGTTGGTCGATTCTTAAGCCGTTGACCCTGATCGGGGTTCTGTTCACGGCCACCGCTTTTTCCCTTTTTAGCCCGACCAAATTAACGTGGAGAGAACTTGCAACAGTTTCATTCACAGAGTTTTACGATACCCAAAAAGGCATTTGGTCCTTAGAGGCGAGCTACCCCGAACAGATCTACGCCCTTCGCGGAAAGGAAATCTTCATCACGGGCTATGTCCTTCCCGTGGACAACAAAGGAGAGATTTACGCCCTCAGCGCCTACCCTTTTAGTTCTTGCTTCTTTTGCGGTGGAGCTGGACCGGAGTCCGTCATGGGCCTGGAATTCGCCACCCCACCTGGGAGGCTCCCGACCGACGCAGTGAAAACCTACGCTGGAAAACTGGTACTTGTGCAGAAACCGGACAACGGTTTCTATTTTACTTTGATTAACGTTCGACCCTACACGCCATGAAGATTCTTCTCCCGCACGTGCTCATCATGGATCCCCGTTCCCCACACCACGGCCAAACGGTGGACCTGCTCCTCGAAGATGGCTCCATTGTGGCCATCGGCGACACCTTGGATGCCCGCGGAGCGACGGTGCTCGAATCTGCCCGGGGCCGATTGGTCAGTCCCGGTTGGGTCGATGGTCGAGCGCGCTCCGGCGAACCCGGTCACGAAGAGCGGGAAACCTACACGAGTTTAGCCCATGCAGCAAGCCATGGCGGTTTTACCCATGTGGCCGTCATGCCTTCCACCACTCCGGCAAGGGACAGCCGTCCCCATGTGGAGGCCCTACACCAAGCTACCGGTTCCCTTCCCGTGGAATTCCTTCCCATCGGGGCGGTTTCTAAGGGGCTCCAGGGTGAGCAAATGGCCGAAATGCTGGATATGCTCGAAGGAGGCGCTGTGGCGTTTAGCGACGATACCCATTCCATTTCCAATCCTCACCTCCTTCAACTGGCCTTGCAGTACTCGGCCGATTTGCCCACACATGTGCAGAGCTTTGCCTACGAACGTCACCTCTGCCCCTCTGGGCAAGCACATGAGGGCGTTGTGGCCCTTTCGCAAGGACTCTCCCCTATCCCCACGTTGGCAGAAAGTCTGCGCATCCAACGGGACGTGATGATTCAAGAGTACGCAGGCGGCCACCTCCACATTGCTGGGGTTAGTTCGGCGGAAGGGGTCGAAGCGATCCGAGCGGCGAAGGCGCGAGGACAGCAGATTAGCGCAGATGTCGCGATTGCCAACCTCATTGGCACCGAGGAAGACATTCGCGGCTTCGATTCCACCTATAAAGTCCTGCCTCCACTCCGGAGCTCGGAAGACCGCGAAGCACTGTGGGAGGGTTTTATTGACGGGACCTTGGACCTCGTTGTCAGTGACCACCAACCCATGGACACGGAGGCCAAAGACTGTGAATGGGGCCAGGCTTTATTTGGCGCAGCGACCATTGAACACACCTTTGGATGGTACCGACATCTTTATCCGAGCCACGAGGCACTGGAGCGTTGGATCGAGGCCGTCGCCCACCGAGCGCGTGAGCTCTACCACTTGGGAACCTGTGAAATCAAAGTGGGCATGCCCGCCGATTTGACGGTCTTTGCCTTGGATGGCTCCGCAGAAGGTTTGGCCACAAAAGGCGTGAACGTGCCCTCATGGACGCAAAATGGTCGGGCGGTTGGAACCATTCTCGGTTCCCACATCACTGGCTTGGCTTAAGCCTCTAGTTGCAATCCATCGTAGGCCAAATGCATCCCTGCGGGGAGCTCACGATCTGTTTCCGCGTGGTCTCCCATTTGGTGGCTGATATGGGTGAAGTAGGTATTGGGGACCCCTGTTGACGCCGCAAAGGCTTGGGCCTCAGACAAAGAAAAGTGGCTCACATGCGATTCTCGTCGCAATGCGTTGACGACCAAAATCTTGGCTCCACGAATTTTGGCCACCTCCTCTTCCGCCATCCCCGAAACATCCGTGAGGTACACCACATCGCCAATCCGAAATCCGAGCACGGGCCACGTACCGTGTTGTCCCAAAATCGGTATCCACGGCTGCCCTCCCACGGAGAACGGTTGATCCGGGTGAATCGTTTCAAGGTTTAGCCCCGGGGCACCGGGGTACTTGTCCTCCGCAAAGGCGTAGGCAAACTGCTGCTTAAGCCGGCTGGCTACGCGCTCGGTGCAGTAGATGGACATATCCGCCTTTTGCTGATAATTCAATGGCCGAACTTCATCCAATCCAGCGACATGGTCCATGTGCTCATGCGTGAGCACGATGGCGTCCAGATGGGTTTGTCCCGCACGAAGCATTTGCTGCCGAAAGTCCGGACCGCAATCAATGAGCACCGCCCTTGAGCCGTAGCGAATGACCACGGAAGAACGCAACCGAAGATTTCGGGAATCGGTAGACGTACAAACCGGGCAAGCGCAGCCAATCAGGGGCACACCTCCGGAGGTTCCGGTGCCTAAAAACTCAAGTTGAATGGGCATCATCCTGCGAATTTAGCCATACCTTTGGATTATGGGAGACATGGTACTGTCAGCAGCACAAAAAGCGCTGCGTGTGAACCTAAATTCGAACATCTACGGTTCCTTTGCCGAAATCGGTGCGGGGCAGGAAACAGTCCGGCACTTTTTCCGTGCAGGTGGCGCTTCGGGCACGATCGCCAAGGCCATGAGTGCCTACGACAAAGACTTTTCGGATGCGATCTATGGCATTGAAACCGACGGACGCTATGTGACGGAAAGCCGTTTGCGCAAAATGCTCGGCCACGAATATATGCTTCTTGAGGACCGCCTCTCCCGGGACAAGCACCCAACGAAGACCTATTTCGCTTTCGCCAATACGGTAGCGACCATCAATTTTGCCAAGACCTTCAAAGGTCATGGATGGATTGGTATCCGATTCCAAACGGAACCGGGACGTGCCGCCAACGAAGTGATCATTCACGTACGCCTCCTCGAAAACGACGCCAAACACCAGCAGGAAACGATCGGAACCCTAGGGGTGAACCTGATCTATGGGGTACACTTTATGCATGCGGATCCCAAAGCCCTCCTGCTCAGCTTGTATGACGGCATTGATCGTTCAGCCATAGAGATTGACCTCGTCAATTTTGTTGGACCGGATTTTGAGCATGTCGACAACCGATTGATGTCCTTGCAGTTGATCAAGAATGGCTTTACCGACGCCGTCATCTTTGGCCCCGAAGGAAAGAATCTCTTGCCTGCGGAATTGCTCTACAAAAAGAACATTTTGGCCATGCGGGGCTCCTTCCGTCCTGTCACCAAAGTGAATATGGACATGGTGAAGAAGGGCTATCAGAAATTCATCGAATCCAAGCGGGTTGACAAGGATAAAATGGTCGTTCTTTTTGAAATCACCCTCAACAATTTGCTGACAGACGGCGATTTGGATGAACAAGATTTCTTGGATCGGGCCGAGATCCTATGCTCCATTGGTCAAACGGTCCTGATTTCTAACTACCAAGAGTACTACAAGCTGGTGGACTACTTCTCGGGCTACACCAAAAAGCGGATGGGCCTGATCATGGGCATACCCAGCCTGCAAGAGATTTTTGAGGAGAAGTACTACCGCGATCTCAATGGCGGCATCCTCGAAGCCTTCGGCAAGATTTTCTCCAAGGACTTGGTCATTTATGGCTATCCCTTCCGCAAGGATGATGAAAACGGTGTGGCGACCATCAAGGATGTCGAAATGCACCCGCGTTTTCGTCCCGTTTTTGATTACCTCTTTTACAATCGCCGAATGCGCGACATCGAGGACTTTGACCCAACCATTTTAAATGTTTGGAGTCGAGAAATTCTCCACAAAATTCGCCATGGCGAGAACGGATGGGAAGAAGGCTTGCCCACCTATGTGGACACCATTATCAAAGAAAAAGGCCTTTTTGGCTACAACCCAGAATTGGCCGAGGCCAAACCTTCTTTGTAACGAAGTAAGCAACGCTCCCTGGCCTCCTTGTGATCCACAATGGGCTTGGGGTAATGGGCGGTTCCATATTCAGGTACCCATTTCCGGACGTATCGGAGGTCTTTGTCAAACTTTTCCAACTGGCTCGCCGGATTGAAGATTCGGAAATAGGGGGCGGCATCACAGCCTGACCCACTCGCCCACTGCCATCCACCCACATTGGAGGCCAGATCAAAATCCATCAACTTCGCAGCAAAGTACGCCTCTCCCAGACGCCAATCGAGCAGAAGGTGCTTGGTCAAGAAGCTCGCTACCACCATGCGTACCCGATTGTGCATAAAGCCGGTGGCATTCAATTCACGCATGCCGGCGTCGACCAAGGGATAGCCAGTTTTGCCTTGGCACCAGGCCGTGAAGTGGTCCTCATTGGCTTCCCAAACGATGCGGTCATAGGCGGGTTTGATGGCCTTCTTCGGACTTTCCGGGAAATGCTTCAGAATCATTTGGTAAAAGTCTCGCCAGATCAACTCCGTCAGGAATTTGGTGTGATCTGGATAGGCCGCACGGGCCAACGAGCGAATGGAAATGGTGCCAAAGCGCAAGTGGACCCCAAGACGCGTCGTGCCATTCGGGAGTGCCGGAAAATTACGCTTGGATTCATAGGCATCGAGGACAGCTAAAGGGATGTCCCGATGCGGCACCGAACGGTCCTGGGCCTTAAATCCCATTTCCTCCAAGGTTGGCATGGCATAGGGGGCATGACCCGCGTTCCACCCTCCTCTAGGGGTGGGATAGGGCATAATATGATCAGGGGTAAAATGGCTGCGCCATTTCCGCGAATAGGGCGTAAATACGGTGTATGGGGTGCCGTCGTCCTTGAGCACCTCTTTGGGTTCCATCAACACATGGTCCTTCGACCACTTGCTCCACTTGCCGGCTTCTCGGTAAAGCCTCGCCACGGCCTCATCGCGTTCTCCGGCATAGGGTTCATAGTCGCGGTTCGCATAGACTCCCTGAATTTCGGGGTCAGACGCCCAAGCTTGGTGCCAAACGAGAGGATCCCCGTAAACCACCCACAGATGGCCGCCTTGGGCCGCTATTTCGGCATGGAGGCGCATCAATTCCCCGTGAATAAACGAGACCCGGGCATCCGAAGGATCCTCTAAGCGATCTAAAATCCGTGAATCAAATATGAAGACCGGCTGAACCGATTCGCCGGACGCCATGGCTTTGGCCAAGCCCGCATTGTCCTCGAGCCGAAGGTCGCGGCGAAACCAGTGGAGAACCATGTATTAGCTTCGGATCGCCGACAAAAATTCGCTGCGGACACCCGCATCCTTAAAGCGACCACTGTAATGGCTGGTCACCGTGGAGGAGGCACAATCCTCGATGCCTCGCGTCTTGACACACAAGTGCTCGGCGTCGATGTAGACCGCAACATCTTCAGTTTGCAGGGAGCGCTTCAATTCCGCCGCAATTTGCTCCGTTAAACGCTCCTGCACTTGAGGACGCTTGGCATAGTATTTCACAATCCGGTTGAGTTTGGACAAGCCCACGACCTTTCCTGTGGCGAAGTAGGCGACATGGCACACTCCAAGAATGGGCACAAAGTGGTGCTCACAGGTGCTGTGTAGCGTGATGTTGCGCTCCACGAGCATCTCCCCGTAGGCGTAGTTGTTTTCAAAGAGGGTGATGTCTGGTTTATTCAGCGGGTTGAGGCCCTGGAAGGTCTCGTGGATGTACATTTTTGCCACACGTTCTGGAGTGCCCGACAGGGAATCATCCTTCAAGTCCAAGCCCATGATTTCCATGATCTCGGCAAATTTTTCAGCAATCAAAACCACCTTTTCGTCATCACTGAGCAAGAAGGCATTCGCATGCAGGGGGCTCGAAATAGCGGGGCTCACCCGCGTAGAAACGGATTTGTGTCCGTTACCGTTAGTCGTTGAATTCGACAAAGTTACGGGGAGTTTCATAAAGAGTTACTTTAATTTTTAATTCTGGTGAAATATGTGGGCGTAACCAGCCGTGAATGACGGCCGCGATATGTTCTGCGGTGGGATTTCGCTGCGCGAACTCCGGCACCTCGAGGTTTAGGTTCTTGTGGTCCAATTTGGATTCCACATGTTCCTTGATTTGATCACCAAGAACCTTCATGTCATAGACATACCCCGAGATGGGATCAATGGGGCCCGTCAAGGCCACAATGAGTTCGTAGTTGTGACCGTGGTACAACGGGTTGTTGCAGGCGCCAAAAAAGGCCTTGTTTTGCGCATCGCTCCAGGCCTCGACATGGAGGCGGTGAGCGGCATTGAAGTGGGCGTGTCGACTAACTGTAGCAATCATCCGTTCGGAAGGTGTTTGATGTATTCATCCAAGATGATCTTGAACCATGCCGTATAATGTTCAGGGTTTTGAGCGACGTCCGCGAGCAAATCGGGCATGGACACCCACCGGACCGACGCCACTTCTTCGGGATCGAGGATACAGGGCCCTGCATACCGTCCGATCACCACGTGATCCAATTCGTGCTCAATGAGGTTGTTGTCAAATTCCGCCCGATATGTAAAGTGAAATGCAGGCTGAAGATCTTGAATGTCACGTGGGTCGATACCTAGTTCCTCCTGCACTCGGCGCTGAGCGGCTTCCAGTACGGATTCCCCCTCGCGGGGATGGCTACAGCAGGTATTCGTCCAAAGCAGTGGGCTGTGGTACTTGCTTGCGGCGCGCTGCTGAAGCAGCGTTTCTCCGCTTTCATTGAATAAAAAGACGGAGAAGGCACGGTGCAAGGCTCCTTTTTGGTGAGCTTCCATTTTCTCCATCCGCCCCAGCGCCTGATCGTCGGCTGAAACGAGGATAACATATTCAGTCATGTCAAAGTAGATTGAGAGCGTGACGGACGTAACTACTCACAAAGAGTCGGTATTTCTTAGGGTTGTTAATGCGAATACGGGATTGGAAGATGTGCGTCGACGGGGTGCGCATGATCTTCTGGAATAAGGCGTAGTAGTACATGTATGCAATGTAGACCCCAAAGCGTGCACCCTTTGGCAAGCGTAAGATTCCTTCATAGCCCATGCGAAAGTCGACCGCGATGTCTTCCTCGATGGCGCGCTTGGCGTCGTCATCAAAGGCTGTCAGGTCCACGTTGGGGAAGTATGTGCGGCCCAGCGTGTTGAAGTCCGCACTGACATCACGCAAGAAATTGATCTTTTGGAAGGCGGAACCCAGCTTCATGGCAAAAGGGGTCAGTTCTTCATATTTGGCCTGATTGCCCCCCACAAAAACTTTTAAGCACATTAGTCCCACGACTTCGGCACTACCAAGAATGTACTTTTCATATTCCGCCTGGCTGTAAGTCCGGTCATCTAAGTCCATTTCCATAGAGGCCAAGAAGGTATCGATCAAGGAACGATCAATTTGGTAGGTGTTTACGACGCGCTGAAAGCTGTGCAGCACAGGGTTGGTGCTCACTCCTTCATCCAAGGCCAAGTGGGTATCCTTCCAAAAACGCTTGAGCAAGGTGTCCTTGTCAAATCCATGAAATGTGTCGACAATTTCGTCTGCGACGCGAACAAAGCCATAAATCCCATAAATCGGATCGCGCAAAGAGCGGTTCAAACCTAGAATTCCCAGTGAGAAAGAGGTGCTGTAGGCTCGCGTGATCAGCTTGTTAATCCGATCGGAGCTCGAGTGGTACAAATGCATCATAAAGCCAAGGGGTGTTCTTTTTGAATTTCCAGGGCCACCACCTCACCGCTGATGATGCATGGAGGCACGCCCGGTCCGGGCACGGTCAATTGTCCGGCATAATACAAGTTGCTCAGTTTACCTTTCAAACTGGGCTTGAAAATAGCTGTCTGGTCCAAGGTGTTGGCCAAACCATACGCATTGCCCAGATGGGCATGGTAATCTTTCACAAAGTCGCGGTACGCATAGGTGCGCTTGACGACCATGTGCTCACGGATGTCAAAACCCACATGGTCTTTGATTCGCTCAGCCACGAGGTGAAAATAGCGATCCAAAACTTCGTCTGTATCCTCCAACCCAGGGGCTGTTGGGATCAGAATGACGAGGGCCTCCCCTCCTTCTGGCGCCGCAGCGGCATCCGTTTTGGACGCGGCACTCAAATAGAAAAGTGGTTTTTCTGGCCAGCGAGGTTCTGTGTAGATGGCGTCCGCGTGAACGTCAAACGGCGCATCAAAAAATAAACTGTGGTGCTCGATTCCAGGAATTGGGGCATCTAGGCCAACATAATACAAGAATGAAGAAGGGGCCATTTTCCGCTTTGCCCAATAGGAGGGGCTGTATTTGCGGTAAGCGGGAGCCAAAATTTTCTGATCCACATGGGCATAATCGGCGCTCGCGACGACCACGTCGCAGGGAATCACTTCTTCCCCACAGACCACTGCGGAAATAGCCCCATTCGCGTATTCGAAGGAGCTGACCTCTTTTCCAAACTGGAATGAAGCGCCTTGCTCCACAGCCAGCTGGTGAAAAGCCTTGACTACTGCGTACATGCCGCCTTGGGGATACCACGTGCCCAACGACATGTCCGCATAATTCATGAGCGAATACAGAGCAGGCGTATTGCTCGGAGTCGCCCCGAGGAACAGGACAGGAAACTCCAATAACTGCTGCAATTGAGGGTTCTTTACCACTTTCTTGATGGACGAGCGAATGTTGCTTAGCAAGTCCAATTGAAGCAGACCTTTCAGCACGCGGGTATCCGCAAATTCAAACACGGATCGAGAGGGCTTGCGCACCAAGTCGTTGATGCCCACTTCGTATTTGTAGGCCGCATCCTGAAGGAACTTGCGCAAACGAATGGCCGAACCCGGCTCGACGCGCTCAAAGAGTGCTTCCATCTCGTCCATGGAAGCAGGAATAGTCATTGGACCGTCCTCATAAAAAATGCTGTACGACGGATCTAGACGTTCTAAGGTGTAGTAATCGCTGGGCTTTTTGCCAAAGTGACCAAAAAAGGTTTCGAACACATCGGGCATCCAATACCACGAAGGACCCATGTCGAAGGTGTACCCTTCCGATTGCCATTGGCGTCCGCGGCCACCTGGACCGTCGTGCTTTTCAAGCACAGTAACGCGGTAGCCCTTTTGGGCAAGATACGCGGCAGTGCTCATGCCGGAAAATCCGGCGCCAATAACAATTGCATGCATAGATAAGGGTACGTGGCGGTTGAGAAATGAAGCGCTTAGCGGAAGTCTTTGAGTTTCTCCATCATCTTCTTTCTAGCAAGGAAGATACGGCTTTTGACTGTGCCAAGGGGAATGTTCATCTCCTGGGCGATTTCCTCGTATTTGTAGCCGTTGAAGTACATCATGAAGGCATCGAGGTAGGACTTTTCCACGCTCTCAATGTTTTCGAGAATGGTGGAAAGCTCCGCCGGGCTATCCGCCTCCGTCGCACGATCTGACGCCATGGAACCCAAAATGAATTGGTTCTCCGTGTCGTCACTGTATGTGTTTTGGTTACGTTTTTTCCGGTAGTTGTTGATGAAGGTGTTCTTGAGAATCGTATACAACCATCCTTTGAGGTTGGTTCCTTCTTGGTACCGGTCCTGATTCTTGATCGCTTTGTAGAAGGTTTCTTGAATCAGGTCTTCCGCATCTTCCGAATGATGGGTCAATTTGAGCGCCAACGTTCGTAGGAAGGCAGTGTGTTGGTAGATCTCATATCCGAAGGCATCTGAAGCAGTCATGTCCGTCTTGTTTAACGATTACTCTTCAAAGTTAAACACAATCCGACCGCCCACAAGAGTTTTGTGTAAGTTTTTTCAACAAACAGTGAACAAAAACTGTAATTAATTGATTTTTAAGCGCTTACCTTCTCTTCTCGAAGCGCCAAACACATGCTTCGGAGGTTTGGATACACCTTGGCATCCTGAATAGCCCCTTTTCCGACCCATTCATGGCTGCCAATTCCCGTCACCCAGAACGGCGTGCCGCCAATCATCTCTTGCAGCTGGGTCCAGTAGGCATCTCGGCTATCGACATCCGGATGGGTGGTCCAAATCGAGATAATGGTCTTCCAGCGTCCCTCGTCTTGAAGTAGGGGCTGCAGGTAGGGCAATGGTACGCTCTGACCGAGGTAAACCACGGGCTGACCCTGGGCTTTGAGAATGTAATGCACATATAGCAAGCCTAACTCGTGCATCTCTTGGTCCGCCAAGAATACGAGATAGCCTGGATTTTCGGCCGTGGCTACCCGAGCAGGGAGTTTGTCCAAGGCTGTGTAGAGCTTCTGTTTGATGAGATTGCTAGCGAAGTGCTCATGGGCTACACCAATCGCATCAGTTTGCCATAGCACGCCCACTTGATGGATAAACCCGCCGACAATCTTGGTGAATGTCTCGTCCTCCCCCATTTCATGAATGCAGGCATCCAAAATCGCGGTGAATGCGGGTTCGTCTAAATCAATGGTGGCTTGCAGCAAGCGAGCAATTTGACTCGGGTAGTGTCCATCGTTCAAAGCGAGATCCAGGACTTGCTTGTTGAGCTCCACTCGGCTTAAATCCGCCACTTTGCTAATTCGCCAGCCTTTTTGGATCAACACGGCCACATTGAGAAGGGTTTTTAGGTCTTCATCCGTGTAGTACCGGATATTGGTATCGGTCCGCTGAGGCACGACAATGCTGTAACGCTGCTCCCAAATCCGGAGTGTGTGCGCCTTAATGCCCGTCAGGTGCTCAAGGTCCTTGATGCTATAGGTTGATCCCATCCTTTCGATAACACAGGTTTAGCCATAAGGTTCACGTACACAAACCCTACATTTGCATGCGAAAATAATACCTGGTGAAGATTCAAGACGAAATAGCCCGCAGACGAACCTTTGGAATTGTCTCCCACCCTGACGCAGGGAAAACGACGCTCACGGAAAAGCTGCTCCTTTTTGGGGGAGCCATCCAAGAAGCCGGGGCCGTCAAGAACAATAAAATCAAGAAGACGGCAACCTCCGACTTCATGGAAATTGAAAAGCAACGGGGGATTTCCGTGGCGACCTCCGTGATGGCCTTCGAGTATAAGAATCGCCACATCAACATTCTGGATACACCCGGTCACCAAGACTTTGCAGAAGACACCTTTCGCACGCTGACCGCTGTGGATTCGGCCATTGTCGTCGTAGATGTGGCCAAAGGAGTCGAAACCCAAACGGAAAAACTCGTGGAGGTCTGCCGGATGCGCGCCACGCCCATCATGGTATTCATTAACAAACTCGATCGCGAAGGGCGGGACGGTTTCGATCTCCTGGACGAAATTGAAGGGAAGCTCGGCCTCCGTCTATGCCCTCTATCCTGGCCCGTTGGCATGGGTGCTCGCTTCCAAGGGGTATACAACATTTGGGATCAGTCCCTCCTACTCTACGAAGAGCAGTCCAAGCAAAAAATTGCGCGCTCCATGGCGTTTAAGGACTTGAACGATCCGGAGCTCGACCGACGGATTGGCCAAGAAGCAGCCAATACCCTGCGCGAAGAAATTGAATTGATCCAAGGAGTGTACCCGGCGTTTGACCGGGAGGCCTACTTGCACGGGGAGCTTTGCCCAGTATTCTTTGGATCGGCCCTCAACAATTTCGGAGTAAAGGAACTCTTGGACTGCTTTGTGGACATCGCCCCCAGCCCCCAACCTAAGAAAGCGGCCGAACGCGAGGTCCTACCTTCGGAGTCGCAATTCTCCGGATTTGTTTTCAAAATCCACGCCAACATCGACCCTAATCACCGGAGCCGCATCGCCTTCGTGAAGATTGTATCGGGTCTTTTTGAACGCAATACCCCATACCTCCATGTGCGCGAGGGCAAGAATCTCAAATTCAGTTCACCCATGACCTTCTTGGCCAGCAAGAAGGAAGTGGTGGACTATGCCGTTCCCGGGGACATTGTCGGCCTACCCGACACCGGAAACTTCCGAATTGGCGACTCCCTAACCGGAGGCGAAGCCCTCCATTTCACAGGCATCCCCTCTTTTTCACCCGAACACTTTCGTTTCATCAACAACGCGGACCCCATGAAATCCAAGCAATTGGCCAAAGGAGTGGACCAATTGATGGACGAAGGCGTAGCCCAGCTTTTCACCTTGATTAGCAATGGCCGGAAGATCATTGGTACCGTGGGCGCCCTCCAGTATGAGGTCATCCAATACCGCCTCGAACATGAATACGGAGCCAAGTGCGCATACGAGCCATTCCAAGCCTACAAGGCCATGTGGATCCAGTCGGACGATGCCGCTCAGCTGGAAGAATTCAAAAAGTTCAAGACGCGCTACCTCGCAGAGGACAAATACGGCCGATTGGTCTTTTTGGCGGACTCTGCCTTTAGCTTGCAAATGTCTCAAGAGAAGTTTGACAAGCTTCGTTTTCACGCGAAGTCCGAATTTTAAAAGACATACAGGGATGTAAAAAAAGCCCGCGGAAATCCACGGGCTTTTTTATTCGGGGGAAGACCAGCGCTTATTCTTCGGCGTCGAGGTAGCGGTCGAGCACTTCTTGGCTCACACCCATCATGCTGAAACCTCCATCGTTGTAGAGGTTTTGCATCGTGACGCGCTTGGTCAAATCCGAGAACATGGCCACACAGTAGTTGGCACAATCCTCGGCCGTCGCGTTGCCCAAGGGACTCATTTTTTCCGCAAAATTCAAGAAACCCATGAAGCCTTTCACCCCACTGCCGGCCGTGGTCAAAGTGGGAGACTGAGAAATCGTATTGATACGCACCTTACGCTTGATGCCATAATGGTAGCCAAAACTGCGCGCAATCGACTCCAGGTAGGCTTTGTTTTCCGCCATGTCGTTGTAGTCAGGGAACGAACGCTGGGCGGCCATGTAGCTCAATGCGAGCACAGAGCCCCAATCGTTGATGCAGTCTTTTTGATAGGCTGTTTGCAGCAGCTTGTGAAAGCTCACGGCTGAAACATCCCATCCCTTGTGCAAGAAATCGTAATTCAAATCCGTATAAGGACGGTTCTTTCGCACGTTGACACTCATGCCAATGCTGTGTAGAATGAAGTCAATCTTGCCACCAAAATGGGCCACAGATTGGTCGAGAAGGTTGTTCAAGTCTTCCAAGCTCGTCGCGTCTGCCCCAATAACCGGCGCACCAATGGCTTCGGCGAGTTGGTTGATTTCGCCCATGCGCATCGCCATGGGTGCATTGGTCAAAACAATCTGAGCGCCTTGGGCATGGCAGAGTTCGGCCACTTTCCAAGCGATGGATTCACTGTTTAAGGCGCCAAAGATGATGCCCTTCTTACCTGCTAGTAGTTGATTCATGTCTCGTGTTTATGTTGTGCAAATATCGGTTATGTCGTCAAAAGACTACGCGCTTGGGCGCGTGCCGTTTCCGTAATCTCTTCCCCAGCCAAAAGCCGCGCGACCTCCTCCTCTCGTTCGGAGCCTGTCAAAACTTTCAAGCCCGTATGGGTCTGCCCCGCTTCAACCCACTTTTCTACCCGCCAATGATGCGTCCCCGCCCCCGCAACTTGAGGCAAGTGGCTGATGGCGATCAACTGAACATCTTTGGCCATTCGGCGGAAAACATCGGCTACCCGGGCAGCCGTGCCCCCCGACACCCCGGTGTCAATTTCATCTAGGAGAATGGTCTGGAGTCCGCGACCTTGAACAAAAAGCGCCTTTAACGCGAGCATCAAGCGGTTGCGTTCCCCACCACTCGCCACTTTGTGAACCGGCTGAGGGGCCGCCCCCGGATTGGCTGTAAAGAACAAATCATACCGGTATGCCCCATAGGTGGTGCACGAAGTCAATGTTTCTGGACGAATCTCGATGCGCGCCTCTCCCATATTGACCTCCGCAAGGGTCTCGTGCAAGGAAGTAAGAACATGCGGGACGGCCTTCATCCGAGCCGCGTGCAAGGCCTCTGCTTCGGCATTTAAGTGGGTTTTCGCTGTGGCGCATCGCTGCTGTGCTTTGGAGCGCTCCTCCTCGGCTTGGCCATGTCGTGCTAATTGGGCTTCCCACTGGCTGGAAAGAGCTAGAAGTTCTGGGACGGTTCCTACCCGGTGCTTCCGTTGGAGTTGATCGATCAGGGCCAAGCGCGCCTCCACCTCTGCCAGGCGCTGTGGATCCAACTCCAAACGGTCTCCCTGATTTTCCAATTCACGAAGGGCTTCCTGCGCGGTGATATCTAACGTGGCCGCCAACTCTTGTGCTGCCTCAAAGTGGTTGGACATGCGCGCAAGGCGGTCCAAGGCGGATTTAAAGGCGCCCAATTGCTCGAGGGCTCCGCCCGCCTCTTCAAGGCCGGCACGGGCCTCCCGATAGGTCCATTGAATGGCTTCCATGTTGGACAACCACGTCAATTCTTCACGCAACGTCTCTTCTTCGTCTTCCCGGAGGTTCGCTTGGCTGACCTCCTCCCACATGAATTGGGTGTAGTCCGCGTCAAACCCCGCGCCAAATTCCGCTTCAAGTTCCATCAAGGCCTTGTCGGCCATCTTCGAATCCGTCCATGCCATATGGTAGCGCTGAACCTGTTGGTCCAAACCGGCATACGCGTCGAGAAATTCGGCCAAGAAAGAGGGCTGGGATAAAAATGCACTGTCGCGCTGGCTGTGGATGTCAATCAGCTGCTCCGAAATCTCCTTGAGCACCTCCAGTCGCACAGGGGTGTCGTTGATGAAGGCTCGGGACTTCCCTGCCGCCGAAATCTCCCGACGCAGCGTGGTGGTCGCTGCAAAATCTACATCTGCCTCCTCCAAACGCGCAGCCCAGCGTTCGGGTAGCAGCCGAAAGTCGGCTTCCACCACACATTTCTGTCCATCGAGGGCCAGGGATTGCACGTCCGCTCGGCCACCCAATGCCAATTGCAAGGCCCCGAGGAGGATGGATTTTCCTGCACCGGTCTCACCCGTTAAAACGGTGAAACCTGGCTCTACCGTGAGATCCAGCGTGTGGATAAGGGCAAAATTCTGAATTCGGAGGGCGCACAGCATAGCAACCCGAAAATTACATCAAAGCGACTTAGCGCCCCATGTTTAAATACTTAGATGCGTTCGAAGCATCCATGGCCTTGAGCGCCTTGATAAGCTCATCGCTTTGGAAGCGCGGACCATCGCCAAAAACCTGTAAAATTTCGTCTGATTTCGTGTCAAAAAACCAGCGCAATAAGAAGATATTCGGTTGTCGTGTATGGATCGCTTGAAGGGACATCACAGCCCCCGAAATGGCCTCTTTCGCGGCCATCTGCTGTTTGGGATCGTGCATGCGGTCCATCCCCTTTCTGTGGTAGTCGTACCAGGCCGTGAGGAATTCGGCATTCGCGGGATTCATGAGGTCTTCAATCAGCCAAAAGCGATTTCGGCTCGAAGTAAAGCGATCCCATCCCCCACCTGCACCCGCTGAGGCGGCATTGGCCGCCACAATCTGCGCTTGGGTAAAGAAGTTGTTTTGTTGGGTACTAAAAGAAGCGGCGTCCAAGCCCAACGCAATGTAGCAGTAGAAGGCCGTCACCGCGGTGAGGTTGTTCCCATGCCTGCCTGGGTTAAAATCCAAGACTTCATTGCTGCGGTAGGTAAAACTCACATCGCCATCCAAGAACGTCAACGTAGGAGATTGGTAGTCCGTCATGAACACAGGTCGGGCAAATTGGCATTGCAAATTGCCCGCCATCAGGCCCGTGCCTTGGTCGTAATCGCTGATGGTAATAACGATGGAGCCCCGAATTTTCTCTTTGTCTTCGTAGGAGATTTGGCTCCACGCCTGCTGATTGACAAAGTTCCGTAGGGACGTTTCAAGATTTGTAAATACTTGACGATCATTGGTTTGAACCTTCGGGGCCTGCACCTTGACGTCCACGAAAAATTCTTGGGCCTGCACCCCGAAACCAAGTACCAGGAACATCCCAAGGATGAAATGTGTGCGTGCAATCAAAACTTCCATGTTGTTACCATCCAGTCCAATATGGCCCAGGCAAGATCCTCTTTGGACTGCACAGGCAATGGGCTTATTCCGGCCTGTGAAATTAACGCCACCCGATTCGTTTCCGTATGCATTCCTCCTTCTGGATCGCCCGCTTGGTTGAGCACGATGGCATCTGCATGTTTTGCGGTGCACTTACGAAGCGCTTCCGCTTCATCCCAGGTGGATTCCAACGCAAAACCAAGAATGCGCTGATGCGGTTTTTTTGAGGCGGCCACCGTTTGAATGACATCCGGATTCTCGTCCCACTGAATGGCAAGCGGACCCTGCGCTTTTTTCCATTTTCCAGGGAGCGGGTTGGACGGTTTATAATCGGCTACCGCAGCGGAGAAGACCATGACATCTTGCTCATCTGCAACGGCCTGGCACGCTTGAAGCATGGCATCCGCCGTTTTCACTGGAATATAATGCACCCCAGGCAGCGCGGCCGTCTGCACCGAAGAGGGCCCATGAACCCACGTCACTTCCGCTCCCAATGCACTCCAAGCCAACGCAAACGCATTCCCCATCCGCCCCGAGGACCCATTGGTTACAAAGCGAACGGCGTCTATCGGTTCTTGCGTTGGTCCGGAGGTCAATAAGATTTTTTTCCCACGCCAAGGAGAGTGATTGGAGCAAAGCATACGGCGAGCCTGCTGGAAAATGGCCTCCGGTTCCGCCATGCGCCCAGCTCCCAATAAGCCCGATGCGAGTGGGCCTGACGGACTATCCATCACAAACTGCCCCCAACCAGACAAGGTTTCAAGGTTTTGCCGGACTGCCGGATGTTGGTACATGTCCAAATCCATCGCGGGGGCCCACAACACCGGACATTTCGCACTTAAGTAAGTGGCCATCACCAGGTTGTCACATAGGCCCTGCACTGCTTTGGCTAGGGTGTTGGCTGTGGCCGGAGCAATGATCATCAGGTCGGCCCATTCTGCATGGGCCACGTGGTTGTTCCAAGCCGTTTGATCTGCTTGACGATCCACCAAATGATGGTGCACCGCTTGGCCCGAAAGGGCCGCCAACGTTAAAGGGGTGACAAATTCCTCGGCGGAAGGGGTCATCAAAATGCGAACTTCCGCTTCTTGAGCGCGCAGCAGGCGAACAAGAAACGGAAGTTTATAGGCGGCTATGCCTCCTGTAATTCCAATAAGGACGTGCTTACCCGCGAGGGAGCTCATGCATTGGGGGTCTCCTCTGCGTCAGGATAGCGCATGTAGATCTTGCCATCCAACCACTCGTGCACCGCCATCGCATGGGGCTTGGGCAATGCCTCGTACTGCTTCGAAAATTCGATTTGCTCACGGTTCTCGAACACCTCATCCAAGCTGTCCGTGAAGGTGGTAAACTCTTCCAATTTCTCGTTGATCTCGGCACGAATGCCTTCGTTAATCTGCTCAGCGCGGCGAGAGATCACAGAAATTGCTTCATAAATATTGCCCGTGCTTTGATCCAATTCGTTGAAATCTAACGTCTTGGTGGTCTTGCTGGCTTGAAGATGGTTCTTGTCCATGGTCTATTATTAGGAGGGCAAAATTACGATTCTTTTTGCAAAAACGCTTGAATCTTTGCGTAATAGGCTTCGGCCTGATTCAGGTAAGGGGTTTCGGGGTAGGCATCCATGAATTCCAAGTAGGCCGTTTCGGCCTCCTTGTAGCGTTGAGCTTCCTTGTCCTGGATGGAGTTTTCGGCCAATTTAAAGGCGGATTCCAAACGAAGCATCAAGGCTTCTTCTCGGTAGGGTGAATCGGGATACTCCGAAAGCATGACATTCAAGGATGTCACCGCCGAGCTATACAACTGACGGTGGTGGTAGCCTTTGGCAATGTCAAATGCCTTCTTCTCCAAACGCTCTCGCAACTCATCGATGTACCCGTTGGCCTCCGGGATGTACGGGCTTCCTTCGTGCGTATTGATGAAAAGCTGCAATTCGTCCATCGCCTTGTAGGTGTAGGCTGGATCCAAGCTGGACACCGGCGCTTCGAGATAAAAGCAATAGGCCGCTCGGTACGCCGCCTCCGAAGCAAATTCGTGGTTTGGGAAAGTTTGAGAAAATCGCTTGAAATGGTAGCCTGCCAAGATGTAGTCCTTTTGGCAGTAGAGCGTCTGCGCATAGAACTTGTAGACCTCTTGGGCCCGAGTCGTTCCTCGGTAGGCCGACATTAACTCATCGAATAGTGGGTAGGCCTTGTTGCATTGGCCGGCCTCATAGTATTCGACCGCTTTGGTGAATTTAAAGGCGGGATCCCCGCTTTTGAGCACTTTTTGGTATTCGCCACAGCCCGCAAGTAGGATGGCTGAAAGAAATAGAAAGGCGATGTTTCGCATGGAGGCAAAGGTACGTTGCATTATTCAGGGGGACTATTCAAATACCAGACCGCAGTCGCGCGACATGCCCGGCCATTTTGGCGTCCAAGACCTCACTCACCCCCCAGAGCGGCAAGCGCACCGCGGGGCCACAGATTCCCAGATGGGCTAACGCAGACTTCACTCCCGCTGGATTGCCTTCTGCAAAAAGGTCCTGAGTCAGCGTAAACAAGGCGAAATGGCCCTTCCGAGCCGCCGATAGATTCTGGGCGCGCGCATCTCGGACCAATTGGCTAAAAATGGCGGGAAATGCCTGGCCCGACACGGAAATGACCCCGGTGGCACCACAGGCAATCATCGGGAGAGTCAGGTTGTCATCACCCGAGAGCACTTCAAAGCCCTCGGGGGCCTGATCTAGGATGGCCATGATTTGCTCCATTTGGCCACTTGCCTCTTTCACGGCGACTACATTCGGGCAGTCTTGGGCGATGCGCACCGTGGTGGCAGCCGTCACATTGGAGGAGGTTCGACCGGGCACATTATAAAGGATGATAGGCAACGTGGTCGCGGCGGCTACCTGGCAGTAATGCTGGTAGATACCCTCTTGGCTAGGTTTGTTGTAATATGGCGAGACGGAAAGTATGCCGTCGATGCCCGCCGGGACGGACTTCAAGGCGGAGACCACCTCCCGAGTGTCGTTGCCTCCAACGCCGAGTACCACGGGCAACTGCCCCGCATTGGCCTCTAAAATGCTGTCCACCACGGCCGCTTTTTCGGCTTTGCTAAGTGTGGCAGACTCCCCGGTTGTCCCCAAGGCCACCAAAAAGTCCACCCCCCCTGCAATGCAATGGGTGACGAGCGAACGAAGTCCAGCAAAGTCAACATGGCCGGAGGCATCAAAAGGGGTTACCAAGGCAACTCCTGTGCCGTGAAAGGGATTGTGGCGGGGGGCGGAGGTCATGTGGTGGGGGCAATTTTAGTCAGCCAAGCGCTGAGTGAATCGACATAGGTCTGGTAGTCACTGCCATCGGGCAGCATGCAAAGGTCATAAAAGTCTTGGTTCCCTGCACCACCGATGCGCAGTCCAGCCGGGCTTCGGCTGGCTAATTCATCCAAGGGTGTCCCTGGACTGCGGTGCAAGCAAATCAGCACATCAAATTCCGTTTGCATGAACTCTAGGGCATTTCCGCTTTCGGGCTGCCCTTGCCACGTAAAGTCATCGATGAATATCAGCTGCCGGCCGTTGTAGAGGACGTTTTTGGGACGCATCTGACCCGTCCAACCACAAAGGGTCACTGCTCGTTGCTGGGCCTTCATTTGGGCGACGACCGCTCGCAATGCTTCAAGATCGGATCGATGGGCATGCGCATCAAAGAGGATACCGATACGGCGTGCATGGGCCCACCCTTTCCAGGGAAGGTGTGCCACGCTGCGCTGCGCCGCCTTGTTCCATTGCCGGGCTCGGTAGCCGGCGCTTATTCGGTAGAGCCAATCCATGTTCTAAATGCTTCTTCAGTGAGCCAAGTTACGCCGAGGGCTTCGGCCTTGGTGCGCTTGCTAGGACCCACCCCCTCCCCGGCCAGTAAGTAGTCGGTTTTTCCACTGACAGAGCTCGCGATGCGTCCTCCATTTTGCTCCACCGCGGCTTTGATGCCATCCCGAGTAAAGTGGGTAAAGACCCCACTGATGACAAAGGTTTTCCCGCCCAGAATATCGGACGCGCCTTCGGCTGCTTGGTAGTTCATGGCAAGTCCGTGTGCGCGAAGACGGTCCACTTCCCGGAGGTGCGCTAAATCAGTGAAGTAGTCGCCTACACTCGCCGCGATCATGGGACCGATGTCTCCAACGTTTTCCAGGGCTTCCAGTGAGGCGGCGGAAAGGGCCTCCATGCTCCCGAAATGCTTGGCAAGCTTCTTCGCAACGGTTTCGCCGACATGGCGAATTCCCAAAGCGAAAAGGACTCGCTCAAATGAAACCTCTTTCGACGCTGCGAGCCCATCGAGGGCATTTTGAATGGACTTTTCTTTGAATTTGTCCAAGCGGGCCCAATCCTCCCCACGGAGGTCAAAGAGATCTGCGGGCGATTGCACCAGCCCCAAATCAACCAATTGGTCGACTGTTTCGCTTCCAATGCCCTCAATGTCCATGGCCTTGCGGTGGACAAAATGCTCCAGGCGGCCCTTAATTTGGGGGGCGCACCCATCTGTGTTGGGGCAAAAGTGCTGGGCTTCCCCTTCTCTGCGCTGCAAGCCGGTTCCGCAATCGGGGCAATGACTTAAAAAGACCACGGGAAGTGCCCCTGCTGGACGCTTGGAGTGGTCAACTTCCGTGATTTTCGGGATGATTTCACCCCCTTTTTCGACGGAAACCCAATCTCCCAAATGAAGATCCAATTTGGCTATTTGGTCGGCATTGTGAATGGACGCGCGTTTAACCACCGTGCCAGATAGCCAAACAGGTTCTAGGACCGCCACGGGTGTTATGGCCCCGGTGCGCCCGACTTGGTATACGACATCCTGCAGTGGTGTGAGCGCCTTTTCCGCGTTGAATTTGTAGGCCATCGCCCAACGTGGGGACTTCGCTGTACTGCCTAAACGCTGTTGAAGGGCCGTGGATTCCATTTTGATCACAGCGCCGTCAATGGCAAAGGGCAAATGTTGTCGAGCACCATCCCAATAAGCTAAAAATGCTTGGATATCTGCCACCTGGGCGCAGCTCTCTACCCACCGATGTTCCCGCGAAGGGGTGGGAAAGCCCCACCCGCGAATAGCCTCCAACGCTACCCGATGGCTTTCAAATTGCCGATCCTCGGAATACACGGCATAGATGAAGGCGGACAAGCCCCGTCGTGCCACTTCCGCCGAATCTTGCATTTTGAGCGTTCCGCTTGCCGCATTTCGTGGGTTGGCAAAGGTGTCCTGTCCTGCCGCCGCACGGCGGGCATTAAGGGCTTCAAATTTCTCAAAGGTGTAAACCACCTCCCCGCGAACCTCAAGTTCTTGGGGGGCATCTGGGGGCAACGTGAGCGGAATGGAGGGGATGGTCCGAATGTTCACCGACACGTCGTCCCCTTTCTCCCCGTCCCCTCGAGTGAGGGCTCGGACCAACTGCCTGTTTTCATACCACAGGGAAATGGCCACACCGTCGTACTTGAGTTCCGCACTCCACGTGACGGGCTCACCCGCACTGGTTTCGGCACGTTCAACGAATTCGATCAATTCTTCCGAGCTGTAGGAATTACTCAAGCTCAACATGGGGCGTTTGTGCGGCACCGCCTCGAAGGATTTGACCACCATCCCCCCCACGCGTTGGGTCGGGCTATTGGGATCAAAGGACTCGGGAAACTGCCCCTCTAAGTCCTGCAATTCCCGCAACAACGCGTCAAAGGCTGCATCGGAGACGCTTGGGGCATCGTCCACGTAGTACCGTCGGTTGTGTTCGTGCAATTCTGCACGCAATGTCTGGATTCGGTCGAGACTCATAGGTCAAAAATAGGGGCTGCTCAGAGCTTTTGGGCGGTCACGAAGCGTTCTTTTGCACAAAAATCTCGGTGGATTTGAACGTGGCTCCACCTCGAAGCATCGGCAAAAAGCTGCGAAGTCGCGGCCGCGTGGTTTGCATGGCATTCCAACCAAAGCACGCCCCCCGAGCGAAGTTGATAGTCCGCCCAGACAGCGATGTGCCGATAGAAGAACAAGACGTCCTCCATGGGCGAAAAGAGGGCCATCGCAGGTTCATAATCCCGGACGCTCGCATCCAAGCCCTCCGATTCATCCGGATGGATATACGGGGGATTGGAGACCATGATATCCCATGAATGGCTGGAACCGGAGGGGGCATCCGTGAGCGACATTTCGCTCCAAGCGATGTCGAGCCCGGTGCGGCGTCCGTTGGAGCGAGCGAGGGCCAGGGCATCTGCGCTTGCGTCCCAGCCCGCCACATCCCAGGCTGGCCGGGCATGCTTCATGCCCAAGGCCAAACAACCGCTACCGGTACACCAATCCAGGGCGCGCAGGGGCGCATTCTCGGGATGCTTGGCGAGCAGGAAACCCAGAAGTTCTTCTGTTTCGGGCCGAGGGATTAACGCGCGGCGATCGATGCCGAGCTGGAGTCCTGCAAAATCGACCACGCCGGCAATGTGTGCCCAGGGCTCCAACGCCGCCAATCGACGTAGGACCTCGAGATGGCGCTCCACCTCCGGGACTGTTTCATGGGGGTCCCGAAGCGCGTAACCCAATCGGCTCTCCCCGGCCCATTCGGTCCAACGCGCCCACAAGGCCCGCACTTCTTCCAGGGGTATTCCTGCCGCTTCAAGGGTAGAATGAAAGTGTGCATGAAAGTCCGAGCGGGTCATTGGATAAAGGTAGGGATGTACCTTCGCAGCATGACACATTCAGAAGGGATTTTACGTTGTTTAGCGCTCGCCCAACAGGCCGGCGGCTATGTTCACCCCAACCCTTGGGTGGGGGCTCTGATTGTGCATGAAGGCCGTGTGCTCGCAGAGGGGTATCACCACAGATCAGGGCAAGCCCATGCGGAGATCGAAGCGTTGCGCGCTTTGGCCGCGGAAGATCGCGCCCTACTCTCTCAGTCCACCATGTATGTCAACCTCGAGCCATGCGCCCACCGGGGCAAGACGCCACCCTGCGCAGACGCCCTGATAGAAGCCGGCATAGGCGAAGTGGTCGTCGGCACGGTAGACCCCAATCCATTGGTGAGCGGCCAAGGCATTGCACGGCTTCGCGAGGCGGGGATTTCGGTCACGGTCGGCATCGAAGAGGCGGCCTGCCGGTGGCTTAACCGCCGCTTTTTTCATGCCATCCAAACGGGTAGGCCCTACCTCGTGCTCAAATGGGCCGAAAGTGCGGATGGGTACATCGACGGCATCCGAACTATCGAACATCCAGGCCCCTACCGCATTTCCAATGAGGCTTCCCGCCGATGGGTCCACCAATGGCGAAGCGAAGAAGCAGGCATCCTCGTTGGCTGGGGCACCTATGTAGCCGATGAGCCCGCCTTGACGGTGCGCGAAGTTTCGGGCCCACAACCCCAGCGCATTCTGTGGTCTACACGGGGAACTTGGGATGTGGAAGAAGGGTGGAAAATTTGGGCTGCGAAACGCCATCCCAAGCCCTGGGAAGCGTTTCAACGGTTTGCCCGTGAAAGCGGTCTACGTAGCATTTTCGTTGAAGGGGGTGCATCCACTTTACAGGGCCTAATGGATCATGGGCTGTGGGATGAAATCCGCATCCTGCGCAGTCCGATTGAATTGGGTGCGGGCGTGAAAGCCCCAGCGATCCCATTGAACGCCGTTCGCAGCCTGGCGTCGGAGCGCCCTTCAGGGATTCAAGAACTACCGGAACACATCGAGGACAACACCGTGGATATCTACCTCCCTGCTACCTTTAACATATGAGATGTCTATTGCTCCTCTTCACCTGGGTGGTCGCCGCACCGTCTTGGGCACAAGGATGGGACGTGGCGCAGCAACAGCAGTTTCCTCGGGTCTCTTTGTCCAGCAATTCGGCCTCGGAGGCCTTTGATTGGTGGGCGAATCAGGCGGAGGCTCCCGCTCCCATTGAATGGGCATGGCAGGCCACTTTCGAAAGCCCTGGAGGCTGGCACCACCGTTTTCAAGCTCAGTTTGGGGGGCTTCCACTCCACGGCGCCGAGCTCCTCTTCTTTGTCGACCGCCAAAACACCTTGCGCGGAGCACAGTGGGCGGACATTCAGGACGTTCCGACCTCCCTTCCACCTATTTCCGCCCAGGCCGCCTTGTGGGTCGATGGGCAATGGAGGTGGATTCGATGGAGTGATCGGGAAGCATCCCATCCCCGTAGTTGGGAACGAACGGCCTTCGATGCGTTCAGCGGCGAAGCACTGCAAACCCGCGACATGCTGCTGCATGCCACGGATAGTGTGGGCCGAGCCCTGGTATTTCGGCCCGATCCGTTGGCACGTGCCGGCGTGACCTATGGTGGGGCGTACATCGATGACAACGACCAAAATACGGCGGTGCTCGACCCCCTGCGTGACACCGTGTCCGTGGGCCTGACGTACAGCAATGGATTCTTTACGCTCGAGAATTCCGCTGCAGTGATTCAAGAATTGGATGCACCGGTGGTCGCTATCCCCACACAGGCTCAGAGCGATTTCTTTTTTTCCAGGTCGGATGCCGGATTTGAGATGACGAATGCACTCTACCACATTGAACGAATCCGATCGCGTTTGGACAGTTTGGGATTTGGGAGCCTCATCACCTATGCGATTCCCGTGGATGTCAATGCCTTCAATGGGATCGACAATTCGGCCTTTGATCGGGCCACCAATCCGCCTCGATTACTTTTTGGTGAAGGAGGCGTAGACGATGCCGAGGATTCGGATGTCATCGCCCATGAATATGGACATGCACTTTCTCACGCCGCTGCTCCTTTCACGGTGAATGGGACGGAGCGCGAATGCCTTGAGGAGGCCCTTTGCGATTACTTTGCCATGAGCCATTCCTACCGATGGGAGACCTGGCGACACCAATACATCTTCCATTGGGACGGCCACAATCCTTTTTGGGGAGGCCGAATGGGCTTCAGCACCAAGGATTACAGCCAATTGACGTTTTCAAGCATTTACAGCCACACAGATGTATTTGCCGATCCACTTGGGGTGAGTATGGTGAGTCTTGGCCCAGATGCCATGGACCGAATCGTGCTCGAATCCATGTACAACTTCAGCTCGTTTATGACCATGCCCCAAGCCGCCAATTGGATGCTTTTGGCAGACACCGTGCTCAACGGAGGACAAAATGCGTCGTTGCTTCACTTGAATTTTGCCGCGCGCAACATCCTAAGTCCCCAAGTGGGACAACCTGAAGACCTGCCCTCCTCGGGCACTGCCTCCGACCGCTGGGTGGCCGGGAACGCAAGGCTAGACTTCACCGATGTAGAAGGGATGGCATTCGACATGGAAGGCCGAAGGGTCTTGACTTGGAGAGCTGGAGCGACGCTAGACGCGAGTGCTCTCCCTGCGGGAATCTATGCCATCCAAAGGGGGGATGGTTCGACGTTCCGTCTCTACGTGCGCCCTTGAGTTTTACGCTTGCCCAAAGAAAGGGGCCAAGGCCTCCAACACGGATTTAGGTGCCGGACAGGGTCGCCCCGTCTGGGTGGATGCAAAAACAAGCACGGCGTGGCCCGTTGTGGTTAATTCACCCGCTTCATTGAATATGGAATAGGAGAAAAGCAAACGGGTCCCGGTAGGGTATTCTGTGATGGTGGTTTCGACGGTGATTTCATCGTCGTAGCGAACGGGTTTTTTATACTGAATGTCCAAGTGCGCCACTGGCAACATGATTCCTTCATCTTCGAGGTCGCGGTAACGTATTCCTATCGAGCGCAATGCCTCTACGCGACCCATCTCAAAGAAGACCGCATAGTTGCCGTAATAGCAGTAACCCATCTGATCCGTTTCGGCGTACCGAATACGTGTTTTCCATGTTGTAACAAACATTTATTTATACCTTTAGTTCCTAATTATCAGTGGTTTAATTGTTTTTTTATTGAGACTCAAGAAGCCTAACCAAAGTGGGTCATGAACAAAAAAAACTTTAAAATCAATACCCAAACAATTTTTTTTCAACGGATTTAATTGACACTTTCGTGAACCCTAAGAACGTGTCGCAACTCTCCCCCCTTTCGGTGCGCGAATCCGTTCTTTCAGGACCCTAAACTTAAACGATTAATACGCACGATGGAGCGAACTGCTGAAGCCGTCTGGAGAAACTGTCTGACCTATGTTCAGGACAACATTAGTCCTCAAGCATACAAGACATGGTTTCTTCCCATTCGGCCCGTCAAGCTCCAGGGCAAGGTCATCACCCTGCAGGTGCCAAGCAAATTTGTGTACGAATGGCTTGAGGCCCACTACATCAAATTGCTCAAATCCGCTATAACAAAAGAACTCGGCCCCGATGCTCGCCTCGTCTATTCCATTGTGATGGACCAGGACACGGCGCACTTGGACGTCAATAAAGTCGACATTCCAAGCTCCAACCGAGGTCCCATTGAAAACCCACAGGTGTCGCTCCCTGCGCGCATCGGCGGTGAGGAGGGTATCCGAAATCCCTTTGTGATCCCCGGACTCAAAAAGGTGAACATTGAGAGCCAGCTCAATCCAAACTACACGTTTGAGAACTTCATTGAAGGCGATTGCAACCGCTTAGCCCGTTCTGCCGGGTATGCGGTAGCCCAAAAGCCAGGAGGTACGTCCTTCAATCCTTTGTTGATCTATGGAGGCGTCGGGCTCGGGAAAACCCATCTAGCGCACGCCATTGGTATTGAAATCAAAGACCGCTTCCCAGAGAAAACGGTACTCTACGTCTCTGCCGAGCGTTTCACCCAGCAGTTTATTGACGCAATCCGAAATAACACGAAAAACGATTTTGTCCATTTCTACCAATTGATCGATGTACTCATCATGGATGATGTGCAATCGTTCAGCGGAAAGGAAAAGACGCAAGACGTGTTTTTTGAGATTTTCAACCACTTGCACCAGCAAGGCAAGCAAGTGATTCTTACGTCCGATCGCGCTCCTGTCGATCTTCAGGGCATGGAGCAACGCTTGCTTTCTCGCTTCAAGTGGGGCTTGTCCGCCGACTTGCAACGCCCTGATTTGGAGACACGAATCGCTATCCTTCGTCAAAAACTCTACGCAGATGGCATTGAAATGCCGAGCGATGTGGTAGAATACTTGGCCTACAGCATTACCAGCAATGTCCGTGAGCTGGAGGGTGCTTTGATTTCGCTCCTCGCCCAATCTTCCTTAAATCGCAAGAAAATCACGGTGGAACTCGCGAAGCAAATGATTGACAAGTTTGTCAAGAATACGACCCGTGAGGTGAGTGTGGACTTTATTCAAAAAGTGGTCTGCGACTATTTTGACATGCCCATGGAGCTGCTGAAGAGCAAGACGCGAAAGCGTGAGATTGTGCAGGCGCGTCAGCTCACCATGTATTTCTCGAAGCAGCTCACCAAAAACAGTTTGGCCGCTATTGGCGCTCAATGTGGAAATAAAGACCATGCCACGGTCCTCCACGCTTGCCGCACGGTAAGCAACTTGGCTGAAACGGATAAACGTTTCCGCACGTATGTCGACGACATCAAAAAGAAGTTGAATCTGGTGGGATGAGCCCCCGGTCTGTCCTCTTCGTCTGTTTAGGGAATATTTGCCGCTCCCCGGTTGCCGAAGGGGTCTTTCGTCATGCCCTTCAACAGCGCTTCGGTGCGGCATCGGCTGCATGGAGGGTCGACTCCGCAGGCACATCCGATTACCATGCGGGGCAGGCCCCCGATCCCCGATCTCAAGCGTCTGCCTTGCGCCATGGTGTAGACATTTCAGGCCAACGTTCGCGGGCTTTTTCCACGGCTGATTTTGAGGAATTTGACCACATTCTTGTGATGGATAGCTCCAACCACGTCAACGTTTGCCGACTTACGGATAATCCGTCCCATTTGGCCAAGGTTCAATTGATGTTGGACGTTTCGTTCCCTGGGGAAAATAAGCCCGTTCCAGATCCGTATTACGGAGGAGATCACGGTTTTGAGCACGTATATCAATTGTTGGCGCAAGCCTCAGAAGATTGGTTGGAGCAATGGACCTAGGCGCATTGCACCTCCTTCCTGTGCCCTTAGGGGATGGGTCCGCAGCCCGTGTGTTTCCGTCAGAAGTGCACGCCACGGCAGCTAGCCTCCGGCATTGGATTGTGGAGACCCCCAAAACCGCCCGGGCTCATCTAAAAATTTTGGCGCCCGAAGTACCCGTTTCGGAGCATCAATTGTACCCCTTGGACAAGCACCATCCTGAGCGCCAAGGCCTATCTATGCTCGCTCCATGCCTCGCCGGCACCTCGATGGGTTTGATTTCGGATGCGGGCGTGCCGGGAGTAGCCGATCCAGGCAGTCGGATCATTGAAGCGGCCCATGAAGCGGGGATTCGGGTTATCCCATGGGTTGGCCCTTCCTCCATATTACTCGGACTCATGGCCTCTGGATTCAATGGGCAATCTTTCTCTTTTTTGGGTTACCTCCCACATGACGGCGGCGAACGGAAACGCCAATGGTCCGCCATGGAGCGCGCGGTCCGGCAAGGACAAACCCAACTATTTATCGAAACTCCCTACCGAAATGAAAAGGTCCTCGAGGAAGCCCTACAAAATTTGGGGCCCGACCTACACCTCTGCGTGGCCTGCGACCTTTCCACCCAAACTGAGTACATCAAAAGCCAAACGGTGACGGCTTGGAGGAAGGACAAAAATCGCCCCGATTTGCATAAACGTCCAACTATTTTTCTCGTAGGACGCTCAAATAGAATGATTTAAGCTCCTCCAAGACTTCAAAGGGACGCTCCATGTGGGGCGTATGTCCCGACTTTTCAATTATTTTCAAGGTGCCGTCAGGATAATCTGAAAGCATGCGCTCCCCGTTTTTGACCGGAAAGATGGCATCCTCTCGACCCCAAAGAAGCAGAGTAGGTCCTGAATATCCCGCCAAAGTGGTCACCAAATTAGGCGCATCCTTCTCTATTGCGTGCAACAATCCCTGACGCTGGACCACGTTCTCTGCGTAGATATTGTCAATGGCACGCTGCTTGACAAATTCTGGAACATAGAGGGGATCTTTTAAGGATAGGACTTGCATGAGATCAAAACTCTCCAGGTCCGCGGGCAACAAAACCTCCTCGATGGGCCGACCCATCGCTTCTTCGAGACTATCCAGCGTCGCAAGATCAAAGTAGCGATTCAAGGGATCGATGAGCACCAAGGATTGAATACGTTCGGGATACGCGCCCGCCACATACGCGGCCACCAGGCCTCCGTACGAATGTCCCACCAGACCATACGTTCCCACCCCAAGACTATCTAACGCCGCAACAATGGCTTCCGATTGATGATCAATGTGGATTAGGCTGTCCGGAGAGGTGCTTTCACCAAAGGCCAAAAGGTCCACGATATACATGCTTTTTGTGTCGCCAAAGCCCCATACCATCGGTTGCCATTGAACACGTGGATACGGACCAAAACCATGAATGAAAACAATGGTATCCTGGCCTTCTCCCGTATGTAGCACCCCCAAGGTGTCATGGTCGAGCACGGGAATGCGGAAAGACTGGCTTGCCATGGCTCGATAGAACCACCTTGATTGGCCTTCAATAGCTTTGTCTACCGTGCAGGATAGGGCCATCCAAAAAATGAGCCCCAGGGCAAGGCAGGAAGAGAATCGAGCGCGCGGCATGCCTTCCGCGACGCAAAAGCCGTGCCGTACCTTCGCTCTGTGAATACGATCGTTGCATTGTCTACCCCACCGGGTTCTGGCGCTCTGGGCATCTTGAGACTTTCAGGAGACCAAGCGCTCACACTCATTCAACCCTTCTTTCCAGGCATACAATCCTGGACCCCTAGGCATGCCCATTTTGCACGCTTTGTCGTCGAGGGAAATGTGTTGGACGAAGTGGTGGCCATCACCTTCCCTGGGCCAAATTCCTACACCGGCGAAGACGTCGTGGAACTGAGTTTTCACGGCTCCCCCTTTATTCTTGAATCCGCCTTGAACGCTCTCCTTGCGCAAGGGGCGCAGCTTGCCAAAGCGGGCGAATTCACGCAGCGCGCCTTTTTCAACGGCAAGTTGGACCTCTCTCAAGCGGAAGCCGTGGGGGATTTAATTGCGTCGGAATCGGCCTCGGCACACCGTTTGGCATTTCGGCAAATGAAAGGAAGCATTTCGAAGCGTTTGCAGGCCCTACGTCAGCAATTAATCGACTTTGCCGCCCTGATCGAGTTGGAGTTGGACTTTGTGGAGGAAGATGTGGAATTTGCGCAGCGGCCGGCGTTGTTGACATTGCTTTCGGAGTTGGAAGGTGAAATTCAAAAGATGCTTCAAACCTTTAAGTTGGGTCGGGCCATCAAGGACGGCATTCCGCTGGTACTAGCCGGCGCGCCCAATGCGGGAAAATCCACCCTCCTGAACCGAATGCTGAACGAGGATCGCGCCATTGTCACGGACATCCCAGGAACCACCCGCGATACCATTGAGGAAAAGTTTAAGTTGGGCGATCACGTATTCCGACTCATCGATACGGCAGGCCTGCACGAAAGCGATGACACGGTAGAGCGCCTGGGCATCCAAAAATCCTGGGAAAAAATTCAAGAGGCCCAATTCATCTTGCACCTCATTGATCCGCAAACGACCGCCGTGTCCGATGCCCAAGGTTTGCAGGAAAGCTTGCGTTCAAAGGCGACGGATGCCCACATTCTTACCGTGCTCACCAAGGCAGACGAGTGGACCTCCGACTACGGGAAGCATTGGCCCGAGGCGCTTTGCATGGGCGAAGGAAGCTCCATGGACGACTTGGAGGCCCGTTTAAACCAAGGCATGGTGGAGGCCGGATGGGCGAGCCATTCCGAGGAGGTGCTCATTGCCAATGCCCGGCATGCAGAAGCCCTTCAGGCAGCGCTTCATGCTCTGATGAAGGCACATACGGGTTTGGAAGGAGCGACATCGGGAGAACTGGTGGCCTATGATTTACGTGAGGCTTTGCAGCATCTGGGAAGCATTACGGGTGAGATTGTGGCGGACGATTTGTTGTCCAGCGTATTTAGTCGGTTTTGTATCGGGAAGTAAACCCGTGTAAGCATCGATAACTATCGATAGCTAAAAACAAATTCAACATACTTATTTTCAGTCGTTTACAGTCAAATTTTGACGTCTGTCATTTTTGGCTCTTTTCGCGATTTGTATCCTTTTTGTCGCGCTCTTGTTGCGGCATTTTGGGTGCGCAACAGATGAGCAACAATTCTGGAGCGAGACCAAATTAGTTGCACCAATCTGCACCATGCTGCACCAACGTGCACCATTGTGCACCAACGCGGAGAAATGACAATGACAGCGAGTAAAGACCCAATCCCCAAGATTTGCATGTTTTGCCAAAATCTATATGAGGCACGCAAATCCACAACCCAGTACTGTTCGGCGAATTGCGCGAAGAAGGCCTACAAAGACCGAAAGCGACAGGAGCGGATTGTTCACGCCACACAGGAAAATCTGGAGAAACTTTCTGCCCCACTAAAGGAGCTGCAAGCCCGTGATTACCTCAGTGTGGACGAAGCAGCCACAATATTAGGTGTGTCTAGATGGACCATTCAACGCGCCATCAAATTCGGACGGCTGCAAACACTTAAAGTCTTAGGACGTCGCATCATCCCTCAAAAATCTTTTAATCAATTCTTAAACAATCAGTAAAATGAAAGTCACGCTACGCAAACGAGCCCGGGCCAATGGTAAAATCGCACTATTCCTGGACTACTACCCGCCCATCATCTCTCCCAAGACTGGGAAATCTACCCGATGGGAGTATTTAGAAATGTATTTGTATAACCCACCACGCGATGAGTTTGAACGAAGACACAACCGAGAAGTTGAATTAATGGCTCGATCTATAGCTTCAGAACGTCAAATAGACCGAATTGCCGGACGCTATGGTTTAGCCCGATCCTCAGAATTCGATGATTTTCTGGAGTTTTACCGTCAGCAGATGGAGAAGAAAAGCAAGGAAACTAGCAACCACGGTGGATGGGTGGCCTCGTTTAAGACATTTGATATGTTCATGAAGGGGCATTGCTCCTTCGGTGATCTCAAGCCTCAACTCATCAACGACTACAAGGATTTCTTGTTAAAGAAGGCCACGCGCATTAACTCACCCTTAATGCGCATCAGCGATAGCTCGGCCTATAGCTACTACAACAAGTTGCGAGCCTGCGTGAGAGAAGCAACGGCCATGGGGCATGTAAAGCAAAATCCTTTCGATCTAGTGAAAGGCATATCCCAGCCCGAAACATACCGCGAGTTTCTGACCAAGGAGGAACTGATTCGATTGGCCCATACCTCTACCCCTACTGAGGCCATGAGAAATTCCTGTTTGTTCTCAGCCCTAACAGGGATGCGCATGGGTGATATCATGAGTTTGACTTGGTCAAAAATTCAACACTCGGAATCCATGGGCTACTTCCTTCGATTCAGTATGAACAAGACCAAAAGCGAGGAAACCCTTCCTCTGAGTGAAGAAGCATTTGCTCTGTTGGGTGCGCCGAGCGATTCGCCTGAATCTTCAGTTTTCCCTGAGTACAACTTCAGTGCGCACTACTCGGAGCTACAGCGATGGCTTCAAAAGGCAGGCATCACGAAGAAAATCACCTTCCACAACTTCCGTCACACCTTTGCCACCTTGCAGCTAGCGGAAGGAACCGATATCTATACCGTGTCAAAGCTTCTTGGTCACAAGAACATTCACACGACTCAGATTTACGGTAAGGTGATGGATAAAACGAAAACAGAGGCCATGGGCAGAATCCATCTTGGGCTAAAAACTGACAAAAATTCATGAGGATTTTACACAAAATGTCATGACAATATGTCGGATTAACTGGGTTGCTTTTTTTTTATGCAAAATGAACCCAATTTTTTTCCACCTGCGCAAAACCCTGCAATACTGGGAACCTAGTGAGCAGAAAGTGTACCATTTAGTACCAAAGTGTACCATAATGCGCAGGTAATGAGCAAATTAGAAAACCTCCGAGGGTTCATTTTCCGTTAAAAAGGTCCGATAAAGAAGGGAAGTCATCGATAAAATTTGGCATGGCAATTTGTTTGATAGGGTTAGGGAAAATAAATACCAATGGATAAGACATTTTCCCATCTCGAAGCATTCATTGCAGACATTGTAAATGGTGCTGTTCAAAGTGCGCTAGAGCAGCAGCATGAACAACGTTTTAACGAACAAATTCAAAGCGACCATCGCGAGGAAGTCCTCAATGCCGACCAGGCCGCGACTTACCTGCACATCGCCAAACAAACCCTCTACACGCTCACCAGTAAGCGCAAAGTTCCATTCTATAAGAATGGCAAGAAGATCTTGTTTCGCCGTGGCGACTTGGACGAATGGTTGAATCGCGGTAAGCAACAAGAGATTCGCCACATTAGTAAAGAGGGGCAACTCTTTACCAAGAAGAATCCCCTTAAGCCATGAGCAGGGCAATAAACGAATCTGAAAAGGACGATGGGTTTTATGTGCCCAACCTCGTTCATTCGGTAGACGGCCTTATTCACGATTCTGTATATGACAAGATACCCGAATGTTTGAGACCGATCGTCGACATTGGAAGCAATCGACAAGAACGTGATGTACTCCTGATTGGTGCCATCACCGTGATTTCTGGCTGCCTACCCAATATTTATGGGTTGTACGACAACCGAATGGTGTACCCCAACCTCTTTGCATTCATTGACGCACCTGCTGGAGCCGGCAAAGGAATCCTGAATCATTTACGGTTGTTGGGCAAACCCATTCACATGAGTCGGATTGAAGCAACGCGTGCAGCCATGGAAGGATTTGAAGAACGCAAGAGTGAAATGAAATCCAAAAACGAGGATCCGTCCTCCCTTCCTGTACCAAAACAGAAACTCTTGTTTATTCCTGCCAATAGCTCGGCCAGTTCTTTTATCAATACGCTCACCGAAAATGACGAAATGGGAATTTTGTTTAGCACGGAAGCCGACACGCTGGCCAATTCATTAACCCAAGATTGGGGCAATTTCAGCGATGTACTCCGCTGTGCCTTCCATCATGAATCCGTAGAAATGCAACGAAGGGCCAATCGGGAGTATTTGGTGGTGGTGGAGCCTCGATTATCGGTGATGCTTACCGGTACGAATGGTCAGTTCAAACGACTTATTCCTAACACTGAAAACGGATTGTTTAGCCGCTTCATGTTCTACACCATGAAAAGCGTACCCCAATTCAAGGATGTTTTTTCCCAGAGGGACACTGTACCGGGACAGGTATGTGGGACACTTGGGGACAGATTGCTCGAATTGTTTCAACGGCTGCAATCGTATCTGGAACCCGTTCAATTGAGTTTAAATCCTCATCAGCAAGCGCATTTCTTGAAAAGCTACAGTAGTTTCACTCAAACGCTGTATGCCGAATCTGGGGAACGAGTATTGGCGACCGTGCACAGGTCAGGGCTGATCGCGTTCCGAATTGCCATGATTTTAAGCATCCTGCGACATTTTTTCGATCTCGATAGATCTGAACCGCCGAAAGGACTCATTCATGATCATGATCTCCTGGTCGCAATTCAGATCACCATTCATACCATGCAACATAGCCTAGTACACATGGCTGACATGCCGAAGAATTTGGAGATCTCACTGAAACACAAGAAAATGGAACGCTTTATCGAAAAGCTCCCCAATGAATTTACCAGAGTTGAAGCCAACGACATTGGGAAGAAGATCAATATTTCTACTGCCACCGTTAGCCGTTATCTCGTTCAAGGCCCCTTTGAAAGACTCGGTTATAACAAATACAAAAAGTTACATCCTATCAACGAAGAACCTATGAGCAACTGATAAAGTGATAAGGTGACAAAGTCACCCGTTCACAAGTTGCTCAGATTATCAAATTATCAGTTTATCACCCCTTAATTATTAATAAAATGAACCAAAAAGAACAAGCCAAAGAACTTAGCCGCCAAAGCTACTCGATTCGTGAAATCGCTGAGAAAATTGACGCCAGCAAGAGCACCGTTGCACGGTGGCTGCAGGAATCGTCTCAAAATCAAACTGTTTCGGTCCAACCTGACCCTAGCATCGAGTTGGAGTTGAAACGTATGCAACTCAATCATGAGCTTGAGCTGCGAAAACTCGCTCAGCAGGAACGCGAACAAGAATACCGCAGGCGGGACATAGAAAGGCAATATGCCCAGAAGCAGGATCATGAAGAAGTTCTCGATGTAGAACTGCGCAAGATTCTTTTGCCCATTTACAAGTGGGCCACCAATCAATTAGAGCTAATTCAAGAACATAATGGTGGAGGAATCCCGTGTACCGAGGACGGTATGACTGACATGTCCTGTCGCCTCGAGCTGTTCCATGAGGCACTGTCCGACTATGTCCACATTCGAAAATTGGACGACTGGGACGATGTCCTGGACACCTTGAAATCCCTCAATTCTAAGGTAAGTAGCTGGATGAATCAATTCATGAAAGCCGAAGACGCCGCGCGTGAAGTATTTGAGTACCAAAAGCGCAGGAAGGTTCGAAACAAGGCCACCAAACCCAAAGAAGATCCAAATTCTTCTTCGAAAAAGAAGAAAAAGCAAAATCACGAAAAGGATGAGGAATTTGTTTTCCAAGCCGAAATCGAATGCCATTGGGGCAATAGCCGGTCGGATTTGAAGTTCTTGGTGGAGCGGTTGCGGTGATAAAGTGAGATCGTGGCTACAACCCACAGATTTCACTCAAGAAAACCCGCTTGCCAATGGGATTTCTTATTTTTAGTATACCAAATAACAGCCAGGACCATCACCAAAGACTGGATTGAGTATATCCCGAAATTTCATCAGACCTTCCTTCCTATACTCAAAGTATTGGCATCGAGAGAACAAATGCATTATCGTGAATTGGTTAGCCAGGTGATTTCCATTTCATTTGGCGACTTACCAGCCGAATCTCTGAAACTCAAGACGAAATCAGGGACCAATGTACTTGCAGATAGAATTGGATGGGGAAAACCCTACCTCAAGCAAGCAAAAATGATTAAGTATCCTGTGCGAGGGCAAGTAAAAATTACTTCAAAAGGGCTTGAAATTCTCAATCAAGTAGATTTAACACTGAAAGAGCTTTCAAATGATCCGGATTATTTAGCCTGTCAAGATTCTAAAAGCGAGAAACGAAGCACTAAATCCATGAAGCAACGAAGAATCAATCACATGATCTACCAAACCAAAAAAAAACTTACCTTACTCCTTAGTTGAAAGTCCAACTTGTTTGAAGACATACAGATACTAATTAAGGTTAGCCTTCAAACCGAAATGAGTGGCACCATCAGACGAAAAAATGTTCATACAATGAAACGACTAAAATCCCTACTCAGTTTATTAGCAATATTGGTATCCATTCAATCATTAAAAGCACAAAACATATTCATTGGTTACACAGCGCGTAGCAGGTATTTACCCAGTTTGGATCACACGGTAAATTTTGGACTTTACATTAATGATCGAGTTCAAGTTGGCGCTACTTACATACAGTTACATGAAAATTGGAAAGGCCGAATTGAATATTTACAACCCGATGTGTATGGAGGATATGCAGCATATAGAATCCTCGATAAAAAAGTTTGTTCGAACATCAAGTTCGGCGTATTACGGTATAAACAGGGTATCCCAAATTACGTTGTCCAACACAATACCATGACCTACTATAATATAGATATAGGATACCAGATTAACGACCATATATCCATAGGACCTGGCTTGACATTTTATGGGGATTGGGACCCTGCAGATCATTGGAGTACAATTTATTTTGCTCACTCTTTTGATTTAATCAGTTTAGAACTAAAATTTTAATTAACGATGATATTAGAGACAAAATACGCCAGTGGAAAAAACACCGTCAGATACAAGAAAAATTCCGGGTACTCTAATCATAGAGAGCTGTTTGACGATTTAAAGGACTTTCAACAACAACGTGACGATAATAATGACTATAGTCTGCAGGTCGTTTCACCCCCTGCAGGATATAATTTAGTTTTTGAAGACACCTTTTCAGGAAATTCGCTCGACTTAAATAAGTGGAAGATGGGACTCCCTTTTGGATCGTTTTATACAGATCCAGACGAACATGGTTTCTACTTTCCAGAGGATGGAAAATTAGATCCAAATACGAAAGTTGTTTCTGTTAGCGGTGGTAGACTTAATCTAGATTGTACATGGTATCCTAAAACTTATAATGTCGATCACCTTACCGGAATAGACCAAGAAAGAAAACAAGAACTTTTATCTAACTGTAATCCAAATATTGCCCAGGTATATAAAAAGACACAGTACGACGGTTTTACCATAAACTATGGTGGAGGGGCAGTACACTCCACGGATTCTTGGCACTATGGGTGGTTTGAAGCGATTATAAAGTGCCCTGCAAATAAACACATGTGGACTCATCTTGGCTTACATGGCGTAGATTTTGCACCCCCAGAAATTCATATAGTTGACCATAAATCATTGGACAGCGCAACTATAATCCAACCCCTACCCAATATTTTTCATGGTGCTGTTAGCCCTTTCAGCCCTCAATGGGGGACAGAAAAGCTGGGTTGGGTTGCGCCAAATTTGGAATACACTATGCATTTATTTAAGCCGAAGAGGATGAATCTCTTCGCTGGCCCAGATAGGCTTGTTCAATATGTTTGCCACTGGACCCCTTATGGAATTGCCATTTATTACGATTCAATTCTATATCGGTATTACACAGCAGAAGTCTTAAATTCACTTTATAACAATAATCTGAACTTCACAAATGTCTACTTTCAAATTGCCAACGGTGTAACCGATTGTTATAGTGAAGGTAATAATTTTGGTGATGATCACCCTTTCCAAACTGCAAGACTTGAGGTTGATTCGGTTCGAGTCTTTCAACAATAACTAGAGTAAATCTTCAGTATATGGCGTACAACACGAGGAAAGCAACAAAAACTACCATTAGATATCGGAACAATCAAGGGTATCAGAATCATCGGCAATACTTCGATGACTTAAAAAATTTTCAAACATACCGAGAATTGAACAATGATTTGAATCCAAATTTGGTTCAGCCACCTCCTCAGTACAACTTAGTGTTTAAGGATGAATTCACAGGTGGACAGTTGGACAGGAATGAATGGGGCACAGGTGTTAGATGGGGTACTTTTCATAAGGAGCCAAGTAATCACGGTTTTTATTTTCCAATTGACGGTATAGGTCCAAATTCAACATCTATTTCTGTTGCTCAGGACAATTTGGTCCTTGATTGCATATATGACCCCAAAACATACTACATGGGTGCCTTAACAGGGAGAGACGCATATAGATACAACTCCCTAGTTAATAATTGCGATGAAGGTATTGAAGGTTATTATCAGAAAATAACTGAATTTACGATTGATTACAATGGCGGATCAGTATTCTCCAAGCGTAAATGGAAAAAGGGTTGGTTTGAGGTAATAGCTAAGTGCCCATTAAATCAATACATGTGGACAGGAATCTGGCTTCAAGGCGTCGAATTTTGGCCTCCTGAAATAGATTTAGTGGAACATGATTCTAAGAGTGATGAAACGCAAGTAGACCCTAAGCCAAATATTCATATTGGAAGCGAAGGAACAAATGAAAACCACCCTGACTATGGAATTAAGCATAGAGGCTGGTTAATTCCGCATGACGAGTATGGCTTCATCGACCCTACTACTCCAATGACTTTGTTTAAGCCCTATGATAGGTTTGTACAATACGTTTGTCATTGGACCGATGACTTTGTAAAAATCTTCACCGATGGAGTTCTTTACAGAGAGTATTCAACGGATAAATTGTTTTCATTGTACAGAGACGCTGATATTTCCATGGAGCTAATTCTTAATAACGGGGTATCGAACGAATATGACCACGATAGCACTTTTGGTATTGACCATCCATTTGCGAATGCTCCAATGTATATTGAAAGCGTAAGAGTTTATCAAGCTCCATAGATTAATTGCAGCCATTGATGCCTAACAAGTCCCTCAGAGTAAGGCAACCAAATCCACTACACTTCTTTACTTTGAGATTGAAATTCTATTTTGATTCTTTCACGGAGATACTGAATACACTGAGGTTTTGGCATTATACGTGATTCCAAACTTGTGTTCGGAACATTCCGAATAACACTAACACGATTACAGGATGTGTAAATCAGATCAAAAGGGGTATTATAGATGTATTTAAACAGTGCCAATGAATATCACTTAAGGCTTCCCGGGAAATAATAAACCCCTACTCGATTTTACGAGTTCTTAAAAATCTTTGTGTAAACAAGTCGAAAAAAGCTGTTCCCACACAAAACCTATCCCTTCCACCCCAACCAAAAATCAACCACCAAAAAAGGCTATTTCCAAAAAAGGCTTACCTTCGTTTTATCGTTCTTTGTTGTTGCTTATTTGTTGCAAGTAAAAAGGCCATTTTAGACACTTGTTGCTTTTTTGTTGCGCGTGTTTAGAACCTAAATAACAGATAATAAGCGTGTTGCGGCTCCGACCGAAGAGGTTGGGACGTGTATCGGGAAGTAAACCCGTGTAAGCATCGATAAGTATCGATAGCTAAATACAAATTCAACACACTTATTTTCAGTCGTTTACAGTTAAATTTTGACGTCTGTCATTTTTGGCTCTTTTCGCGATTTGTATCCTTTTTGTTGCGCTCTTGTTGCGGCATTTTGGGTGCGCAACAGATGAGCAACAATTCTGGAGCGAGACCAAAATAGTTGCACCAATCTGCACCATGCTGCACCAACCTGCACCATTGTGCACCAAAGCGGAGAAATGACGATGACAGCGAGTAAAGACCCCATCCCCAAGATTTGCATGTTTTGCCAAAATCTATTTGAGGCACGCAAATCCACAACCCAGTACTGTTCGGCCAATTGCGCGAAGAAGGCCTACAAAGACCGAAAGCGACAAGAGCGGATTGTTCACGCTACACAGGAAAATCTGGAAAAACTTTCTGCCCCTTTAAAGGAGCTGCAAGCCCGTGATTACCTCAGTGTGGAAGAAGCAGCCACATTATTAGGCGTGTCCCGATGGACCATACAACGAGCCATCAAGCGCGGACGGTTGCAAACCCTCAAAGTCTTGGGGCGCCGCATCATCCCTCAGAAATCTTTTAATCAATTCTTAAATAATCAATATAATGAAAGTCACGCTACGCAAACGAGCCAGGTCCAATGGTAAAATCGCCTTATTCCTAGACTACTACCCACCCATTATCTCACCCAAGACCGGACTGTCTACCCGTTGGGAGTACTTAGAAATGTATTTATACAATCCTCCACGGGATGAATTTGAGAAAAAACACAACCGCGAAGTGGAGATGATGGCCCGGGCCATTGCTTCTGAACGCCAGCTAGATCGTATTGCCGGTCGTTATGGATATCAACGATCCTCTGAATACGATGATTTTTTGGAGTTCTACCGCCAACAGATGGAGAAAAAAAGCAAGGAAACTAGCAACCATGGTGGTTGGGTGGCTTCCTTTAAAACATATGAAATATTTGTCAAAGGACAATGTTCTTTTGGCGAACTCAAACCCCAGCTTATCAATGACTACAAGGATTTCTTGTTGAATAAAGCCACGCGCATTAACTCACCCTTGATGCGCATCAGTGACAGCTCGGCCTACAGCTATTACAATAAACTGCGAGCATGTGTAAGGGAAGCAACGGCTATGGGGCATGTGAAGCAAAACCCCTTTGACCTGGTGAAAGGCATCTCTCAGCCTGAAACATACCGCGAGTTTCTGACCAAGGAGGAGCTCATTCGATTGGCCAATACTTCAACCCCTACTGAGGCCATGAAGAACTCCTGCTTGTTTTCGGCCTTGACCGGAATGCGCATGGGTGATATCATGAGTTTGACCTGGTCAAAAGTTCAACATTCAGAATCGATGGGCTACTTCGTAAGATTCAGTATGAACAAAACCAAATCTGAGGAAACGCTGCCTTTATCGAATGAAGCCATAGCCTTACTCGGCGCTCCAAGTGACTCGCCTGAATCTTTCGTTTTCCCTGGTTACAACTTCAATGCGCATTACTCAGAACTCCAGCGCTGGCTTCAAAAGGCTGGTATCACGAAGAAAATCACCTTCCACAACTTTCGTCACACGTTTGCCACTTTGCAGCTAGCGGAAGGAACCGATATTTATACTGTGTCAAAGCTTCTAGGTCACAAGAATATTCACACGACACAGATATACGGTAAGGTGATGGATAAAACGAAAACCGAAGCCATGGGTCGAATCCATCTTGGACTAAAAACTGACAACAAATAAGGTTGGTTTTACACTAAATGTCATGACAAGATGTCTGACTAGCGGAGGTTGTCATGTTTTTAGGGAAACGAACCCAAAAAAAAATTTAATTGCGCATTATGATACACTACTGGGAATTCACTGGGTAATAAATGTAACATTTTGTATCAGAGTGTACCATAATGCGCAGATATTCAGTGTTTTGCGCAACCTCCGAGGGTTCGAAACCCTCATAAAAACTTCGATAAACATGTCAAGTCATCGGTAAAATTTGGCATGGCAATTTGTTTGATAGGGAAAGGGAAAATCATTACCTATGGATAAGACATTTTCCCATCTCCAAGCATTCATTAGAGACATTGTAAATGGTGCAGTACAAAGTGCGCTAGAGCAGCAGCACGAGCAACGTTCTCACGAACAAATTCAAAGCGATCATCGCGAAGAGGTCCTCAATGCCGACCAGGCGGCAGCCTACTTGCACATTGCCAAGCAAACGCTGTACACACTCACCAGTAAGCGCAAGGTTCCGTTCTATAAGAATGGCAAGAAAATCCTTTTTCGACGCGGAGATTTAGACGATTGGATGAATCGCGGCAAGCAACAGGAGATTCGCCACATTAGCAAGGAAGGCCAGCTCTATACGAAGAGAAAACCAATGGACCGATGAGCAAGGTATTTATTAATCCAGAGAAAGATGAAGATTCATTCTTTGTGCCTAACATCGTCCATTCGGTAGATGGCCTCATTCATGATTCTGTTTTTGACTGGATTCCAGAATGTTTGAAACCAATTGTTGCCATTGGAAGCAACAGACAAGAGCGTGATGTGCTCTTGCTCGGTGCCATCACTGTCATTTCCGGCTGCCTACCCAACATTTACGGTCTATATGACAATCGTATAGTGTATCCCAACCTATTTGCTTTTATCGATGCCCCGGCAGGCGCAGGTAAAGGAATTTTAAATCATCTGAGGTTAATAGGGAGACCCATTCATTTAAGCCGAATCGAGTCGACGCGCTCAGCCGTAGAAGCTTATGAAGAGCGCAAGAGCGAAATGAAATCCAAAAATGAGGATCCATCGTCTTTGCCCATCCCAAAGCAGAAACTCCTATTCATACCTGCGAACAGTTCTGCGAGTTCATTCATCAATACGCTGACAGAGAATGATGAAATGGGGATTCTATTTAGCACCGAAGCGGACACTCTTGCCAATTCTTTGAATCAGGATTGGGGCAACTTTAGCGATGTCCTTCGCTGTGCCTTCCATCATGAATCTGTGGAAATGCAGCGCAGAGCAAATCGCGAGTATTTGGTTATAGAGGAGCCTCGACTTTCCGTGATGTTGACAGGAACTAACGGCCAGTTCAAGCGACTCATCCCGAATACAGAAAACGGATTGTTCAGCCGCTTCATGTTCTATACAATGAAAAGTATCCCTCAATTCAAAGATGTTTTTTCCCAACGGGACATTGTCCCGGGACAAGTTTGTGACGAACTGGGACAACGGATGTTAGAATTATTCCAACTGCTGCAATCGTACCAGGACCCTGTCCAATTGAGTTTAAACTCAAATCAACAAGAACATTTTTTGAAGCGCTTCACCGAGTTTACACAAGTCTTGTATTCGGAATCCGGAGAACGCGTTTTAGCAACCATTCACAGGTCTGGCCTTATTACGTTCCGAATTGCCATGATTTTGTCCACCCTGAGACATTTTTTCGATCTTAAAAGAACTGAGCCGCCAAAAGGACTAATCCACGATCACGACTTGTCGGTCGCAATCCAGATTACCCTTCACACCATACAGCACAGCCTTGTTCACATGGCTGAAATGCCTAAGAACCTGGAAATATCGCTTAAACACAAGAAGATGGAACGCTTTATTGAAAAACTCCCCCATGAATTCAGCCGAATCGAAGCCAACGAAATCGGAAAGAAAGTCAATATTTCTTCAGCTACCGTTAGTCGTTATCTCGTTCAAGGTCCCTTTGAACGCCTCGGATACAACAAGTACAAAAAATCACATCCTATCAACGAGGAACCCGTGATCAACTGATAAAGTGATAAGGTGATAAGGTGATAAAGTCACCCCCTTCACACTAAAGATTATCAGATTATCAAATTATCAGATTATCACCTTTTAATTTTTAATAACATGAATCCAAAAGAACAAGCCAAAGAACTCAGCCGACAAGGCTACTCGATTCGAGAAATCGCCGAAAAAATTGAAACAAGCAAGAGCACCGTTGCCCGGTGGTTACAGGAATCCGCTCCTATTCAACCTATTTCGGCTCAACCTGACCCTAGTATCGAACTAGAATTGAAACGCATGCAACTCAATCATGAGCTTGAACTGCGAAAACTCGCACAGCAGGAACGCGAACAAGAATATCGCCGACGAGACATGGAACGGCAATACGCCATGAAGCAAGAATCCGAAGAAGTGGTTGATGTGGAATTGCGCAAGATCCTTTTGCCAATTTACAAGTGGGCGTCCAACCAATTGGAATTGATAAAAGAGTACTCCGGTGAAGGCATTCCTTGTACCGAGGACAGTTTAACCGACATGTCCTGTCGCCTCGAGATGTTTCATGAGACGCTGTCCGACTATGTCCACATCCGAAAATTGGACGAATGGGACGATGTCCTGAACACCTTGAAATCCCTCAATTCCAAAGTGGGTCGCTGGATTATTCAACTAATGAAAGCGGAAGACGCAGCGCGTGAAGAATTTGAATATCAAAATCGAAGGAATGCTCGAAATGAAGTGCACGGACTCAATTTGAAAGATGAATACACTTCGAGAAAAAAGAAAAAGAAAAAGCACGAAGAAGAAGAAGAAGAAGATGAGTTTGTTTTCCAAGCCGAAATCGAATGCCATTGGGGCAATAGCCGGTCGGACTTAAAGTACTTGGTGGAGCGGGTGCGGTGACACTTTGCACCATTGGCATCACCTAGTATATTTCGCTCAAGTAAACCCGGTTGCAGATTGGAATAGTTATTTTTGGTGTACCAAACAAACAGCCCGTGCCATGACCAAAGATTGGATTGAATACATACCAAAATTTCATCAGACCTTTCTTCCTATACTTAATGTATCGAAAATTTATTTTGGACAGCTGTGATGCCTTCTCTTTTATGCGCATCAAAGGGGCCAATGCTCTGTCACAAGCCTGGGCATGGATCTATAACAATGTAAGACCACAAAAGTCACTAGGATACCAACCGCCCATAACCTTTACACAGCAGCGACTTCGGAGCTCCGCTCCTTCTTCACTGCTGCCTGACCAACAACACCAATGGAAATCACTACTTTTAAGTGATACTAATTATGGTGAGCCTTCATACCGAAATGAGTGGCACCATTAGACCAAAATACGCACATACAATGAAACAACTTAAATTCCTACTCAGTTCATTAGCAATATTGGTATCCCTTCAGTCATCGTGGGCTCAACAAGTTTTCATTGGTTATTCAGCGCGCACCAAGAATGTACCTCGGTTTGATCATGCCGCAAATTTTGGATTTTACGTTAATGACCGTATTCAAGTTGGTGCTACATATATACAATTACATAAACATTGGGGTGGTCGAATTGAGTTTGTTCAACCAGATGTGTATGGGGGATATGTAGCATATAGAATCCTCGATAAAAAAGTTTATTCGAACATCAAGTTCGGCGTATTACGGTATAAACAAGGAATCCCAAATTACGTTGTCCAATACAATACCATGACCTACTACAACATTGAACTTGGATACCAAATTAACGACCATTTTTCCATAGGTCCTGGCTTGACATTGTATGGGGTTTGGGACCCTGCAGATCATTGGAGTACAATATATTTTTTTCACTCTTTTGATTTAATCAGTTTAGAACTAAAATTTTAATTAACGATGATATTAGAGACAAAATACGCCAGTGGAAAAAACACCGTCAGATACAAGAAAAATTCCGGGTACTCTAATCATAGAGAGCTGTTTGACGATTTAAAGGACTTTCAACAACAACGTGACGATAATAATGACTATAGTCTGCAGGTCGTTTCACCCCCTGCAGGATATAATTTAGTTTTTGAAGACACCTTTTCAGGAAATTCGCTCGACTTAAATAAGTGGAAGATGGGACTCCCTTTTGGATCGTTTTATACAGATCCAGACGAACATGGTTTCTACTTTCCAGAGGATGGAAAATTAGATCCAAATACGAAAGTTGTTTCTGTTAGCGGTGGTAGACTTAATCTAGATTGTACATGGTATCCTAAAACTTATAATGTCGATCACCTTACCGGAATAGACCAAGAAAGAAAACAAGAACTTTTATCTAACTGTAATCCAAATATTGCCCAGGTATATAAAAAGACACAGTACGACGGTTTTACCATAAACTATGGTGGAGGGGCAGTACACTCCACGGATTCTTGGCACTATGGGTGGTTTGAAGCGATTATAAAGTGCCCTGCAAATAAACACATGTGGACTCATCTTGGCTTACATGGCGTAGATTTTGCACCCCCAGAAATTCATATAGTTGACCATAAATCATTGGACAGCGCAACTATAATCCAACCCCTACCCAATATTTTTCATGGTGCTGTTAGCCCTTTCAGCCCTCAATGGGGGACAGAAAAGCTGGGTTGGGTTGCGCCAAATTTGGAATACACTATGCATTTATTTAAGCCGAAGAGGATGAATCTCTTCGCTGGCCCAGATAGGCTTGTTCAATATGTTTGCCACTGGACCCCTTATGGAATTGCCATTTATTACGATTCAATTCTATATCGGTATTACACAGCAGAAGTCTTAAATTCACTTTATAACAATAATCTGAACTTCACAAATGTCTACTTTCAAATTGCCAACGGTGTAACCGATTGTTATAGTGAAGGTAATAATTTTGGTGATGATCACCCTTTCCAAACTGCAAGACTTGAGGTTGATTCGGTTCGAGTCTTTCAACAATAACTAGAGTAAATCTTCAGTATATGGCGTACAACACGAGGAAAGCAACAAAAACTACCATTAGATATCGGAACAATCAAGGGTATCAGAATCATCGGCAATACTTCGATGACTTAAAAAATTTTCAAACATACCGAGAATTGAACAATGATTTGAATCCAAATTTGGTTCAGCCACCTCCTCAGTACAACTTAGTGTTTAAGGATGAATTCACAGGTGGACAGTTGGACAGGAATGAATGGGGCACAGGTGTTAGATGGGGTACTTTTCATAAGGAGCCAAGTAATCACGGTTTTTATTTTCCAATTGACGGTATAGGTCCAAATTCAACATCTATTTCTGTTGCTCAGGACAATTTGGTCCTTGATTGCATATATGACCCCAAAACATACTACATGGGTGCCTTAACAGGGAGAGACGCATATAGATACAACTCCCTAGTTAATAATTGCGATGAAGGTATTGAAGGTTATTATCAGAAAATAACTGAATTTACGATTGATTACAATGGCGGATCAGTATTCTCCAAGCGTAAATGGAAAAAGGGTTGGTTTGAGGTAATAGCTAAGTGCCCATTAAATCAATACATGTGGACAGGAATCTGGCTTCAAGGCGTCGAATTTTGGCCTCCTGAAATAGATTTAGTGGAACATGATTCTAAGAGTGATGAAACGCAAGTAGACCCTAAGCCAAATATTCATATTGGAAGCGAAGGAACAAATGAAAACCACCCTGACTATGGAATTAAGCATAGAGGCTGGTTAATTCCGCATGACGAGTATGGCTTCATCGACCCTACTACTCCAATGACTTTGTTTAAGCCCTATGATAGGTTTGTACAATACGTTTGTCATTGGACCGATGACTTTGTAAAAATCTTCACCGATGGAGTTCTTTACAGAGAGTATTCAACGGATAAATTGTTTTCATTGTACAGAGACGCTGATATTTCCATGGAGCTAATTCTTAATAACGGGGTATCGAACGAATATGACCACGATAGCACTTTTGGTATTGACCATCCATTTGCGAATGCTCCAATGTATATTGAAAGCGTAAGAGTTTATCAAGCTCCATAGATTAATTGCAGCCATTGATGCCTAACAAGTCCCTCAGAGTAAGGCAACCAAATCCACTACACTTCTTTACTTTGAGATTGAAATTCTATTTTGATTCTTTCACGGAGATACTGAATACACTGAGGTTTTGGCATTATACGTGATTCCAAACTTGTGTTCGGAACATTCCGAATAACACTAACACGATTACAGGATGTGTAAATCAGATCAAAAGGGGTATTATAGATGTATTTAAACAGTGCCAATGAATATCACTTAAGGCTTCCCGGGAAATAATAAACCCCTACTCGATTTTACGAGTTCTTAAAAATCTTTGTGTAAACAAGTCGAAAAAAGCTGTTCCCACACAAAACCTATCGCGTCCGCCCCAACCAAATAATCGACCACCAAAAACGGCTATTCCCAAAAAAGGTTACCTTCGTTTTACCGTTCTTTGTTGTAGCTTATGCGTTGCAAGCAAAAAGGCCATTTTAGACACTTGTTGCCTATGTGTTGCGCGTGTTTAAAACTAAATGACAGATAATAAGCGTGTTGCGGACTCAGCGAAAGAGGTTGAGATGTGTATCGGAAAATAATACCTTACCGCCATGAAACGCTGCCTCCTCCCCCTACTTCTCCTCACTTTTGCCCTACCGGCGGCAGCCCAACGATTTTATGCCGACAACGGTCAATACGAAGGGCGATTTGACGGTGAACGTTGGTACAGTTCGACTGGGGAATTTGTCCTGCGCATTTCGGGCGAGCGCATGTATTTAAGCAACGGCACCTTTGAGGCACGAATGCAAGGCAACCGCCTCTACAAATCCAACGGCGAATACATCGGACGCATGGAAGACGACCGCTTTTATCTGGCCAATGGCGAATACATCGGACGTTTGGACGGGGATCGGTTCTACGGGGCGGATGGGCGCTATTTGGGCCGAATGAGCGAAGAAAACAAAGTCCTCGCCTTCTGGTATTTCTTCAAACTTCGGGCCTGTTAAGAGCGCTCCCGAGCGCGAACCATCTCCGCTATTTTCTGCGCACACTTTTGACCGTCCATGGCTGCGGACACTATTCCACCCGCATAACCAGCCCCTTCCCCACAGGGATAGAAGCCTCGGAGTTCCACGTGTTCCAAGGTCTCCGGGTCGCGCGGGATGCGCACAGGGGAAGACGTTCGGGATTCTGGTGCGTGCAAAATGGCGTCCGCACTGAGGTAGCCGGGCATGGACTGGTTGAACGCCTGGAAACCTTTGCGCAAGCACTGCACTAAAAAATCCGGGAATACCTCCGCCAGATCGACGGATGTGCCTCCCGGCACGTAGGACGTTTTGGGGAGGTCGGTGGATACCTTCCCGTGCACAAAATCGGTCATGCGCTGCATGGGCACCTTTTGGGTTTTTCCAGCAAGCTCCCACGCTTTCCGCTCAATCGCGGCTTGGAATTCGACCCCTGCAAGAGGGCCGTAATCCGCGAAGGGAGCAAAGTCCTCCAAGCGCAGCTCCACGACAATCCCCGAGTTGGCCGTGGCTTGGTCCCGTTTGGATGGGGACCACCCATTGGTAACGACCTCTTCCTGTTCGGTAGCACAAGGGGCGACGACCCCTCCCGGACACATGCAGAAGGAATACACCCCTCGGCCGTCCACCTGCTTGACCAGGCTGTAGGGCGCGGGGGGCAAGAATGCTCCACGCGTTTCACAGCGGTATTGGATTCGATCAATTGTCGACTGTGGATGCTCAGCACGCACCCCAAGCGCAAAGGGTTTGGCCTCCATATAAATGCCTTGCTGGTGCAACAGCCGAAAGACGTCCCGGGCCGAATGCCCCGTCGCCAAAAGCACCGCCTCGGCACGGAGCGCTTCTCCCGATTGGCAGCGAATGCCCACCGCTCGCCCTTGTTCCACCAGCACCTCGGTCATTCGGGTCCCAAAGCGCACCTCTCCTCCTTGAAGGCGGATGGTCTCGCGCATCAATTCGATGATTTTAGGAAGTTTATTCGTGCCAATGTGCGGATGGGCATCCACCAAAATATCGGGGCTCGCCCCAAAGGCCACCAGCAAATCCATGACACGCTGCACATCGCCGCGCTTTTTGGAACGGGTATAGAGTTTTCCATCCGAATACGTTCCGGCCCCACCTTCACCAAAACAGTAATTACTATCCGGATTTACACGGTGGTGGATGGTGATTGCTTTTAAATCCCGGCGTCGGCCCTGGACATCTTTGCCGCGCTCGATGACCACGGGTTTGAGCCCTAAGGAGATCAATTCCAATGCGGCAAAGAGCCCTGCAGGACCGGCACCGATAACCAGCACTTCGGGAGCGCCATGAACGCTGGGATAGTCTGGACGTTGGGGAGCCAAGCGAGGAACTTCCTCCCCTTGACTGTAGACGAGGATGGATAAATTGTACAAAACCTGACGCTGCCGGGCATCGATGGAACGCTTTCGAACCTGAATACCCGCCATCGAACGTGGTGATCTACCGAGCTTCTTGGACAGCAAAGCCAGAAGTGCCGCTTCGTCAAAGGCCTCTTCGGGTCGAACACGTAATACAATTTCCTGCGGCATGCGGCAAAGGTAGGTGCCCGTTAGGTCGTAAATTTACCTGTGCGACCTATCCAGCTCCTCCTTTTTTTACTTGTGCTCTGTGGCGGAATTAATGGGTCCCTGAGTGCCCAAATGCGCATTCACGTCCTAGGCACCGCCCAAGACGCAGGTCGTCCTCAAGTGGGCTGCGCCCAATCCTGCTGTATGGACGCGAAGGGCCACCCGCGGGCGCACGAGGCCGTCGTCTCATTGGGCATGACCCAGGCGGATGGACCATCCTGTCTCCTGGAAGCCACCCCTGATCTGACGACCCAGTGGAATGCCCTGAGCCAGCTCAACGGCGGCCAAGCGCCTAAGCGCATATTCATCACACACGCCCACATCGGCCACTACACGGGATTAATGTATTTGGGCCGCGAGGCCATGAACAGCCAGTTGGTTGAGGTCTTTGGAACACCCCGCTTGATTGAATTTTTACAGCGCGATCAGCCCTGGAAGCAGCTCTGTGAAATGCAGAATATTTGGCCTCAAGAATGGGTCGCTGGGGACCGCATTTTGCTGGAAAATGGCCACATGGAGGCCGTCCATGTGCCGCACCGAGATGAAGTATCGGACACCTATGGCTTTATCGTTCAAGGGCCCGCCAAGCGGCTCCTCTTCCTTCCAGATATTGACAAGTGGGAGCGTTGGGAAACGGATTTAGACAGCTTAATTCAGACCGTCGATTATGCCTTAGTGGATGCGACGTTTTATTCGGACCGTGAACTTCCTGGCCGAAACATGGCTGAAATCCCCCACCCTTTTGTCCTCGAAACGCTTGCCCTCAGCCGCGACTGGCCCGCTGAGCAGAAGGCGAAAATGTACTTCATTCACTTTAACCACAGCAACCCCCTGCTCGACCCCAAAAGCCAGGAATCCAAGCGTGTAGAAAAGCTTGGCTACCATATCGCTCGAACGGGAATGCACTTTGATTTATAACCCATGGATATTCAAGATATACAGAGTATTGAACTAGAATACTTGCAACTCATCGATTACCAAGAGCTCAAAAAGGCCATGATTTTGGCCTACCCGAGTATGCCCGAAGCCTACTGGAAAGAATCCCACATTGCCACGCTCATTGAGCGCTTTCCGGAAGGACAAGTCGTACTCAAAATCAATGGACAGCTCGCGGGTTGTGCGCTTTCTATCCGGGTGATGGAAGCCACCGCTAATAAGCCGCACACCTACGAAGAAATAACCGGGGGATACACCTTTTCCACCCACCAAGGCCACGGCGACATGCTCTATGGCATTGACGTATTCATCCAACCTGAATTTCGGGGTCTCCGACTCGGGCGGCGCCTCTACGATTATCGCAAAGAATTGTGCGAAAAACTCAATCTAAAAGGCATTGTATTTGGCGGCCGGATCCCGCGCTACCACCACCAAGCGGGCCAGATGACCCCCAAGGAATACATAGAAGCGGTCAAGCGCAAAGAACTGCATGATCCGGTTTTGAGTTTTCAAATTTCCAATGATTTCCAGCCTGTTCGCGCCTTAAAAAACTACCTCTCCCAGGACGCTGATTCGCAAGGCATGGCCGTCCTGTTACGCTGGAGCAATATCTACTTTGAAGAACCCAATGAGTCCGCCACCACCACCAAGCGCGTGGTCCGGATTGGACTGGTCCAGTGGCAGATGCGCGCGTATGCGGACCTGGAGGACTTGCTCAAGCAAGTGGAGTTTTTTGTCGATGCGGTATCTGGGTACCGGTCTGACTTCGCCCTGTTTCCCGAGTTTTTCAACGCCCCCCTCATGGCGAAAGACAACCATAAGTCGGAAGCAGAGGCCATTCGCTCACTCGCTCTGCATACGGAAGCCATTCTGGTCAAATTTCAAGAGCTGGCCATTTCTTACAACATCAATATTGTCACGGGTAGTATGCCAGAATTGCGGGATGGAACGCTCTACAATGTGGGATTTCTCTGCCGACGGGATGGCAGCTACGAGCGCTATGAAAAACTCCATGTAACTCCCGATGAAGCCAAAGTCTGGGGCATGCAAGGAGGGCAAAAACTGGAGGTTTTTGACACCGATTGCGGCAAAGTGGGTGTGCTAATCTGTTACGACTCCGAGTTCCCTGAATTGAGTCGCCTTTTGGCCGACCAGGGCATGGATCTCCTCTTTGTCCCCTTCTTGACCGACACGCAAAACGGGTATTCCCGCGTTCGACACTGCGCTCAAGCACGCGCCATTGAGAACGAGTGCTACGTGGCCATTGCCGGCAGCGTGGGTAACCTTCCCAATGTGGAAAACATGGACATCCAATACGCTCAATCCATGGTTTTTACCCCTTGCGACTTCGCCTTTCCATCCAATGGCATCAAAGCGGAAGCCACACCCAATACCGAGATGATTCTCATCGCCGATGTCGACTTGGATCTGCTCCGCGAATTGCATACGCGCGGAAGCGTTCGAAATCTCAAGGACCGACGGTTGGACCTCTTTGAGCTTAAAAAGCGCGGGGCTTAAAGCCGACCGGCTTTGATCGTCTCTACAACAGCTGGATCGAGCAGCGTCGTGGTGTCCCCGAGTTGCTCAAGCTCCCCCTCCGCTATTTTCCGGAGTATTCGGCGCATAATCTTGCCCGAACGCGTCTTGGGCAAGCCCGGCACAAACTGAATCTTATCCGGCTTCGCAATAGCCCCGATGTGCTGTACCACTTCCGCAAGTATTTCGGTTCGAAGCCCCTCACTTTCTGCACCTTGCAGGATGACATAGGCGTAAATTCCCTGGCCCTTAATGTCGTGCGGGTAGCCGACAATGGCAGATTCCACCACCTGCGGATGCATGTTGATGGCATTCTCCACCTCGGCGGTCCCGATTCGGTGACCACTTACGTTTAACACATCGTCTACGCGGCCCGTGATGCGGTACAGGCCGT
>ENA-OREM01000169-OREM01000169.1-marine-metagenome-genome-assembly--contig:-NODE-169-length-56937-cov-6.067288_pt1 | contig 56937 bp, 69 predicted proteins | sample MGYA00248623_ERZ508561 | MGnify/ENA primary metagenome ERZ508561 (study PRJEB26227, sample SAMN06264494) | marine metagenome | isolation source: Columbia River Estuary | place: USA:Columbia River Estuary...
GCGTGAGAGTGAACACCCTCGTGCCTTTGAAGTTTTATCTGGTATGATGAAGAACATGGCAGATGTGACTGACAAATTGACGGACTTGAATAAGAAACACAAAGAAAACAATAAGGCTGATGATCAACCCAAACAAGTCGGTAATACTACCAACAACCTATTTGTAGGAACAACTACAGACCTACAACGGTTAATTAATGATGAAAAACTAGTGGATAATGTAATAGATGTCGAACCCGAACAAGAATGAATCATACCTTGGCAATATAAATGTCAAACGTGATGGAGTTCAACACAATTTTACCGAAAACGAAGTCAAGGAATACATCAAGTGTTCTAAAGACCCTGTATACTTCTGTACATTACCTCCAACTCCGGCTTCTGTACCGTAGTTTTTAGCAATTTGTACTTGTTTGTTCATTGTAGGTTCAACAATTCTGTTATTTACAATACTTCCTGTTAAACCTCCTTCAAAGTTCATATAATTCTCAGTAATCTTGTATTTGAATACTTCATTACCGTAAGTTGTTACTGCTTCTTCAAAACATGTATATAGACTCCCACTGTCTAACTCGACATCCATGAGAGGATACCCTAATCTGTTTGTTACAAACTTAGCAACTTTATCTGCATCAGTTTGAAAGTCGGTATCTGTGTCATAAAATCCAAAAGGAGTAGATCCGGTTGTGAAAGTTGAACTTCCTCCCCATATAGTTACATTTGCCATTAAATACAGTTTATATATAAATAGACAAAAAAAAAGAGGCCCGAAGGCCTCTCTTAATATTGAATCTATTTCTAAGATTAGATAGTAGCGATGTCGCTTACATAAATCTTTCCGTAGAATTCTGGACGAATCATTTTCTTAGCATAACGAGTCATCAAACCTTTTCTTGGAGTGAAGGTTTCTGGATCGTATACTAATGGAGTCATCATTAATGGAACATAAGGAGCATAAACTGCACCAGTTTCCAAGAACTGAGAACCTCTGTAACCCATAAGGATTGTGTTTTCAGTCATGTATGGGTTTTTGTATACTTTGAAGCGGTTAGCCAAGCTACCTACTTTAGATACTCCCATGTTGAATTCCATAGAATCACCATCTGTGTTAGCTGCATATCCTGGGATACTTTCTAATACAGTTGCAACTGTTGGAGATACTACTACGAAGTTAGCACCACCTCTTAAAGTTTTCTGGTGAATTTTGTTAGATACTTTTTGGATTTTAGTTCCTAAAGTCTGGAACCATTGTCCTTGAGTGTTGTAGAAATCAGAAGTAGATACTGACCAGTTAGATCCGTCCCATACTTTGTTGTTCTCAGCTGACCAGTGCTCAGTTGTAACAGCTCCTGCGATCAACATATCTAAAATTTCCATGTCAATCTCCATAGAGATGTACTCAGATAATAAAGAAGTTAATTCAGCTTCTGCATCAATTGAATGGTAAGCGTTAAGATCTTGTGCGAACTCTGGAGTCCATTGTGCTTTTAACTTTCTAGTCTTAGCAACAATCGCCTCAGAAGCAAGTTTAACGTCGATTTCTGGGATAGTGATTGAAGTATCAACAGCAGCACCTGATGCAGCTTCGAAGTCACCTCTATCGTTATCAGCTGGAGCTACGTGGTATTTAACATCATCAGCAACACCTGTTCCTACAGATCCTGAAGCCAATACGAATTGGATGTTTCCTCCAACTACTTGAGTGTACTGAGCTAATACTGAACCTGAAGATAATCTAAATGCTCTAACTCCTGTTAGGTCTGGGCTAGATAAAGATGCTGTTGCTACAGAAACTAATTCTAAAGCAGCTAAGTTTACACCAACTTCGTGGTTTACTGAAGCAGAAGTAGCAGCAGAAACTGTTACTGCAGCGTTAGCAGTGTTTTGGTTGATTGAGTAACCGAATTGACCAGCGCCGTAAAGACCACCAGCTACTTCTACGTCAACTCCCATTTTAGAGTTAGCTGTAGATACGTTACCGTACATATTATCTCCGTCACCTCTACCGTTAGTTGCTGTTCCGTATTTGAAATCTAGATAGAAAACAAGGCCAGAAGGCAAGTTCATTGGTTGTACTGATACGAAGTCTTGTGCTACGATTTGAGCGAATACTTTACGTACTAAAGGTAAAGCTACTCCAGCCCATTGCTCACCAGCACCAGCAGAGAAAGATCCTCCACCAATGTTAGTTGAGTTAGCCTCAGCTACGATTTGTTTTGCTTGGTTCTCAAGGATCATTGCCATGTTTCCAGCAACTCTCTCATCCTTGATACCTTCTAATAAGCCAGACTGAGCCCATTTCTGAGACAATTTAGCTGCGTCAGCTTGAACACTTTTATATTGGTTCGAGCTTTCTAATAGGGTATTTAATTCCATTTTATTTAATTTAATTTAATTATTTAATAATTCCTGCAAGTTTTTGCATTCTTTTAACAGCATCAGATACTTCTGCGATTACTTCTGGTTTAGAAGCAGTAACTCCAGTAGCTTTAGATGCCATTCCTCTCATTTTTGATTCCGTAACTGTTTCTTTTTTAGTAGTAACTACATTTTCAGAAACTGTTTCGAATACTAACTTAACTTCTTTTACTGTTTCAGCTTTGTCGAAAGCAGCAATTACGTTAACTTTTTGTGACTCTGTAAGGTTATTAGCCTTAAAGATTTTATTTACATAAAGTAATTTAGAATTTAGAAGATTAACTTCTTGAAGATCTTTTCTTAAAGATTCAATAGTTTCTAAAGCTTCAGCTAATTCTGTAGATTCTTCTATCTCTTCTTCAACTGCTTCTTCCATTGGTTCTTCTTCTTCCTTATCTTCACCTTCTTCTACTGTTTCTTCTGTAGTAGCTTCTAGTTCTCTAAGTAACTCATCCAAGTCGATTTCTTCTTCGTCTTCAGCTCCCATTTCTGGTTCAGCTTCCATTCCAGGTTCTTCGATTGGTGCTTCGTCTCCCATTCCTTCGATATCACCAGCATCCATATCAGCTCCCATTTCAGCGCCTCCGCCTACTTCTTGAGCAATAATGTCTCTAATCATGTCTTTGAATTGGTCAACTGAAAGTTTAGATAAATCTTCGTCTCCGTCAATTTCTTCTTCACCTTCCATTTCTCCAGCTTCGTCTTCACCGGCTTCTTCGCCAGCTTCCTCTTCGCCTTCTTCTCCGGCTTCGTCTTCAGATTCTTCTGAATCATCCTCTGCCTCTTCTTCTTCAGCTTCTTTTACTGCAATAAATCCTGATGCGTTTTCCTCTACAGCTTCTTCTACTTCCTCTTCAACTTCGTTTACTACTTCTTCTTCGTTTTGAGAATCTTCCATCTCTTGAAGTTTAGCAGCTAACATGTCTTTAAGGTGTGGTGTTAGAGTTTCCTCTAATGCCTCTTTAGCGTTAGCAATAGCGGCTTCACGTACAGACTTTGCTTCAGCAATAGCTTGCTTGAATAAATCTTTGTTTGCCATTTTAAAAATAAATTGTTGTGTGATTTTCCTACAACTATGGTTAAGTTGTAAATGTGGAAAGAGTTTTAAATACTATATAGGATAGTACATTATATACAATAAATAGTATATAAATATATAAAAAAGAAACCCCCATATTTCTATGGAGGAATCGACACCTGCCTTCGGTAGCGTCCGAGGGAATTATTGTTACGCTCTTAATATATCGTTTATGATTGAATCTAAATTAGAATATTTAGAGGCTTTAACTTTACCTTCATTTAATGATACTGGGTTCATAAATGCTCCATGTGTGGATGGATTAGATACAAAATCCCAACATACTAATTCAAAGTCATCTTGTACTTCTAAAGTTCCTTCGTTTGTTTGTTGTACTGAACCGGTACCTCTAGATGAGATTCCGATTGTATGTCCTGCCTTACATATCTCTTTTACGATATTACCGGCCGGGGTATTTAATAATTCTATACGTCCCATAAGGTCGTCTCCATCCCACCATAACTCTTTTACTACATGGGATGCGTTCTTTAGAGAGACAACAGGAGATTCAGGGTGATCAAGTTCTCCAAAGGCGTTTCCGACTTTAACAAACTCATCTGTATATCTCTTAGATTCTCTCATTAGAATCTCTTTACTATATGTTCTGCCATTTTGGTTTTTAGCAACTGCACGCTGTAAAACACCTTCTACTTCAAAGACTCCAGGTTTTGTTTTGGATTCTCTTAATAGAGGTCTAAATGGTGTTACGTCTACTAATAATGATTGTGACATATTACTTCTTTTTGGTTTCCATTACCGGAGTAAACATCGTTTGTTTCTCTTCCATTTCTTCTTCTCCTAGAGGTCTTTCTCCTGAGTTATGTGCATCTATATCTGCTTGAGAGATTGCCTTTATGGTTGGGATTTGAACTGAGTTCATAAATCCTTTTTTGACTACTGGCTGAATATCTTTTCTGAAAGCTGTTTCAATAGATGGTGCGATAAATCCTCCAACTTTTAATCCTTCTTCATTAGTTACATTTCCAACTGCATCAAATATCTTTTGTAATTTTTCTGATGTCTTAGCATAGTACCCTTCTACATCGGTAACTAAATTTTCAAGCTGGTTGATGATTTGAGTCATTCCTTCGAAGTCTGCATAATCATCTGAGAATTTAGATAAGTTTCCGGTAGCTGCTTCATTGATAGATTCTTCTGTTAAAGCCTTTCTGATTAAAGTCTTAACTGCTTCTTTTATTTGAGCTTCTTCGGACATTGCATTCTTAATAGCTTTGTCTTTTGCTGCCATATAATCATCACTATCAATGTCTCCATCTCCGTCGTGATCTTTTCCTTTCTTTTCTTCTACTGAACTTCCTTTCGGTTTCAAAAGTCTAAAAACTTTCATAGGTAATGTATCATCAGAAAGTGCTTCTAAAAACTCTTCTACATCATATCCTTTTGTATTATGAGCTAAATTAAAAGCTGTATAAAGAGAGTCAATACTGTATTTAACAATAGACGGAAAATCCTCTTCATATCCCATTTCAGGATCAAGTAACATCTCTTTGAAATCCTCAATTGAAAATTCATCTACCTCTCCTTCTTTCATTGGAGCTCCTTGACCAGAAAAAGTTTTTCCAGCATCTCTTAAGAACTTAGCTACTGCTTTTCCTTTGTCTCCAAATTTACCATCTTCTAAAGAATCCATTAACTTACTTAAAGCTACTGCTCCTCCTACTAATCCTCCAGCTCCAATTATTGCTGTTAAAGCATCTACTGTTCCGGTACCGTCTAATTCAGAAATTGTTTCCTCTGTTTCTGATAAAGAATCGTAGTTTGCATCAACATAGTTTTCAAATTCATCTAATGGATCTGCTCCATCAGCTAAATCGTCTATATGTGTTTTTAAGAAGTCTCTGATGATACCTGTAATACCGGGCATCTCTCCGTATTTACCTTTAATAGCTGCTATTGCATTATTCATAGTTTGAATAAGAGCGGTTTTACCTGCTTCTTTAACTATGTCTTTCTTTTCTTCTTTTACTTTTTCGTAGATGTCAAGTTCATAGCCAATTCCGTCCATATATTCTATAAATGGATTGATATCATCAGGCCATTGCTTAGCTGCAGCATCTATTATATCTTTACGTAGTAAGTGCGGATCATTATCTTCAATATACCCTAACCATTTTTTATGTTTCCATTCACGGGAAATCATATCACCAGTAAGTTCAATAAAATCATATACTGCATCTTCAAAAGAAAGTTCTTCTCCATCTACATAAACAGGTTCACCTGCTTCATCCATAGATGTAGCTCCTTTTCTCTCTTTAATTCTTTGAATAGCAGCTTCGATTTGTTCTTCTGTATACCCTTCTTTTAATGTAGCTTTCTTCATAGCATTAAAAGTATCGGCATCTTTAGCGCCTCTCTTTGTTTCTTTCATTTTGTCGTGTTTATCTACTTTTTTAGATTCACCTGACATTAAGTCTAAGTAATGTGTTGGATTCTTTTCTAAGTTTTTCTTAGCTTTCTTTTCAGCTTTTTTAAAGTCAGCTGAAGAGATATTCTCTCCTGGTTCTAATCCAAGTGTTTGAATCTCTATTCTGATAGCTCTATCTAAAGCATCTAAAGAATAGTTTAAAGCAGGTCTTTCGTCATATACGTGTGCTTCAACTACTTCTTTTTTTGTTTCGAATAAAAGACCTCTATTCTTTAAGATTTGAACTGAATCGTCAAATCCGTTGAATTGGGTTACGTGCATAGGGTATTGCTGTCTCATTTGACGAACAAACTCTTTTTTGCTCATAGTGCCTTCATTTACGGCTCTATATCTCTCTGTTACTGATTTTACTCTCATAATTTTATAAGTAATCGAATCCTTTAGTATGTGATGGCCGTTTTGGACGACTTTGTTTTTTGAATCCTAATTTAGTTAATGTTTTAACTGCTCTATTGCCTTTTCCAAAAGCTTTAGGAGTAGCATACTGTGCTCCGTCACCGGGTGTAAATGATGCTCCTCCTACATTTGTAACGTTTGCTTCTTGAAGCTCATGCATTACCTCTTTTACGAGTCCTACTAGCTCTGATCTTTTCATTAGATAGATCTAAGTTCGTTAACTAAATCGTAATATTGCATTAAGTTTACTAAATGACTGTCTGTTATCTTCTCTGTCTTAGAGATAGGTACAATAGCTTTAGCAACCTCTTCTAATTTAATTTTAACTACTTCGTCTTTAACTTTCTTAACTAAGTCTCTTACATCTGAAGATATTTTGTTTAGTTCCTCGTTAACTATATTACGTAAACGTGCATTTGAGTTAACTGATGTAATAAATTCTTTAAGAATGTTCTTTTGTTCTGGAAGTAAATCTTTGTATTTATCGTTAAATTTCTCTAACAATATTTTGAAAGTAAGTAAACGTAAGTCTTTATCGTATTTAGCGTAGTCTTCTATTAAAGTATCTTTAACGTCTGCTTCTTTTTGTGGAGAAGAGGTTAAATGTTCTAAAATAGTAGTTTTGTTATCTACTAATACAGTCGGATCAACTAAATCTGCATTATTCTGTGCTTCTAATAAGCAATATAAGGCAGCTAAAGCTTTATAATCTCTAACCTGAATACTAAAAAACTCTTCTACGTTGTAGTTCTCTTTAATATCGGATATAAGGTTATATTTAGACTCTTTTAATTGTTTTTGATCTAATCTACGGGATATCTCAGTAATAGTAGAAACAATTGCTTCTGCTTTAGACTGAGATATATTCTTATTCTTAGCTATAAATTCATATAGTTTGAATTCTTTTGCTAAGGCTGTTTTTCCTGTAAAGTACTTCTTAAGTATCTTAACAGCAGCAGAGTCTCTATTGTTTAAAGTATCTGATGCTATTTGTTTTACAAGCAGCTCAAAAATAAGACCTGTGTTTCTAAATTTTGAGTGTTTTACTTTCATTATACACGTTTACGATTATAAATATCTACTAATTACCTAAATCTCTAATGTTCCCTTCATTCAACATATCAGGTTCATTAGCATTCTCTTTAGTAAAAACGATATTTTTTAATGAGTCTTTTGTTCTATGGTATATTGCTTGGGTGGTTAGGTTCTCCATTACATTATCATTATCTGATGGATAACCGCCTTTCATACCATGCTGCCCTAATGGATCTCTACCGCCCATCGCAGCTGTTGTTCCGTAAACTGATGCTTTTTCTCTTGGTCTACCTCCTTCTTCTCCTGGTTCTCCCCATTTAGGTTCCATTTCTGAATATCCTGTTGGTACTTCTCCAGGTGCTCCTCCTTTTGGTGTAGCAGTAGAACGTCTACCGTACATAGAAGCAAGATCGTGTGGTGTTCCGTAAGTTGTTCCTGATTTAGCAGGATCATTACCTTCATTTTCAATTTGAGCTATTCTAAATAAACGTTTAGAATCTTCTCTAACTAAATCTCTCATCTCCATGTAAGTATCTTCAGACATATCGAATAAGTTCTCATAGATATAGTCTGATGAGAATAATTTAGTATCTTTCATTTGATTAGCAAGATCAATCTTCTCTTTTAATAGAGCAATCTTCTCTTGTTCAAATATAATAGATGGAGTAGATAACTTGATTTCGAAGTTAGTTAAACTTTCTCCTGTAAATCCTTGAGTGTATAGGTGAACTAATGCTATTTTAGTTAACTCTGATTCTAATATCTTCTGTATTCTTTCTACTGTACGTGCAAATCTAATATCTTCTGCAGCAAGTGTTGCTTTACCAGATAAGTCTCCTTCAAATCCGAAGTATGCTTTTGGAATTTTTAATGCTGCAAACATTTTAGCTTGAAGGTACTGTACATCTGTTACTCCGTCATACTGTAGACCAGGAGTAGTTTCAATACGAGTAGAAGTATCTCCACCCCTTACCGGGATATAGAAATCTTCCATCATGTTCTGCATATTAAAACGTAAGTTATACTGACCATCTTCTCCTACATAAGGAGTCTTTTTCATTGTATTAACAGTCTTTTGCATAAACTGCTCTACTTCGTTAGGAGGAATAGATCCAACGTTAACAAAGAAAGTTCTCTTTTCTGGAGCTCTCATGATTCTATGAATCAACATTGCATCCTCCATTAAAGTAACTTGTTTGAAGATCTTTCTAGCTGGTTCTAAATAAGAACGGCCATAAGGTAAGTAATGTGTATCTGATATCAATCTAAAGTGTGCTACTTCGTAGTTGTCAAATTCAACTATTTTAGATTGTTCTCTTTTAGGAAGGTAGTTAGGATTCTGTGAAGAAGCTAATCCGTCTGGATCTAATTGGAAAACAACTTTTCCTGGTTGGGTAGGATCTTCTCCCTCTCGTCTAACCATATGGTAGACTGTGTATGGTAGAACATTATAAACTCCAAACTTCTCTGCTATTTCAAGCTTTAAGAAAAAGTCTCCGTATTTACACATGTTCCTAGTCCATGACCATAAATTAAATTCGATGTTAAGTACATCGTAAAATAAGTTATAAAGGACTTTTTGTATATTTTCATCAGATGATTTAATCGATAATATTTCGTTATTATCGTTTTTAACCGTAGCTTCATCAGCTACAATATCTAATGCAGAAGCAATAATTGGATCAGTATCCATTGCCTCGTAATCTGAGTATAGTTGAATCCTTAATGTCTGATAGTTCAGGTTAGGATTAAATACGTTTTTATTATTATAGATGTAGAGTCTACTAAATCTATCTACTAACGAGTTAGTCTGATATCTACCCGTGGATTGAATCTGATTAACGTCGGCAATTTTTAACTCATCACCTCCTACGTTTCTAACAATAATGTCAGAAGCAAAGAGTGTTTTAAGTCTACCAAATAAGGATTTATCCGCCATTGTAAATTTACTTTATATATAAATAGTATTATTTAAATAACCATGAGACATCTTCGTCACCATGGTTTGTCTTAACAATATAAGGATTATCTTGATAGGAACCAACTGAACTCATAACTGCTCTGTTCTGAGAGTTTAAATTACCAAAAGAAGATAGCTGTGCTCTTGCTAAATCCATACCTTGCTGTCTTAACCTCAATGCTGTATCTCTAACATATAATGCTGTTGCACAGGCCATGAGTAAATCATCGTTGTAGTTCGTCTGTGCTTGAGGTTTACCATTCTTCCATACAAATACTCTCATCTCGGCCATTAACCTCTTAGATTGTAGGGTAACCGCTCTTTCCCTTACGTATTCAATTATCTTAGCTATGACTAAAGGTCTAGTTCTAGCAGACATTGTAAACCCGGGAACGAGTTTATCTCTTTCGTATTTGTTCATATATGATTCTACTGTCTCCATATTGGATGTAGAACTATAGTACATATTTCTATATTCTCTTTCGAGTATCTGTTCTATTGTAGCCCACCCTATATTTGCATTTTCACAGACAAGTAAGGCTTCATTATATTCTGATGCTATACCTACAAGTACATTTCCAAAGTCTTTTGGAGATATCTTACCTTTATATTCGGCTACTTGGGTACATGATTCTATTTCAAATACATGGAATGCAGAGTAATCGGCAGAATCTCCTCTAGCGACATCGGCTACAACCATATAGTCTTTTGTATAGTCAGCAGGTTCCCATATCCATAAATTACTATCAACTCCTCTTCTTTCTACAGGGTCTTTCTGATAAGTCTCTTCATAGAAAATAAGGTCGGTTGGTTCAAATACAGTATCCCCTGAAGCTAAGAAGTCACAGTCACATTCCTGTCCTGCCATTCTAGGGCCAAGATCTCTATCCTGCATATCTCTCCAATCCTGATTTCTTTCAGGGTGAACAGTCCAGGGGAGTCTTACTGGGCAGAATGAATTCTCTCCTGTTTCAGCTTTTTCCCATGTTTGGTGAAACCAGTTACCAATACCGTTAGGTGTAGATAAGGCCATACATTGACCCCCGGTAGCTAGTGTTTGTTGGGCTGCTGCAAAGGTCTCCTCAATGTTGTCAATAAAGGCCGCCTCATCTATTAATAAGAGAGATACCGCTTCCGATCGGGCAGCGTCTGCATTAGATGATTTAGCTTGTATTTTAGATCCGTTTCTAAGTCTTAAAGATAATTTGTTTTTTTCAACGGCTGGTAGTTTTAACCACTTTGGTAACTCGTCATACATAAAAGTAGTCTTAGTTACAAGGTTACGTGCTGTAGCTTGTGTGGTTGCTAATGCCAAGACGTTTTTATCTTTATGAAATAACATTAACCATAGAGAATATCCTGCAGCTAAAGTTGATATACCTAACTGTCTTGATTTAAGAGTTATAATAAACTGCTCGTCTCTAAATAAATGTAGTACCTTTTCTTGAAATGGGTAAAGGTTAAAGAGTATACGCCCTCTTTTAGGGTGCTGAATATAGCAATACTTTCTCATAAAGTATGCTGGATCCTTTGCACACTTGAGGTATTCTTGTGCAATTATCTTTTTTATGTCTTGTGCCATAACTCATTTTTATAGCCCTAATTCATCGTACTGAAGTACAAGGTTATTGGCTCTTTCTGTTGCTTTTTTCATTCTCTTCTTAGGTCCTGTTCTTACGACAATACCTCTATTGAAGGGTCCTTCTGTAGCAGTTGCTTTAGAAGCATTTCTTTCAAATTCAATTATCGGTAGATCATCATCTGTAAAGTCTGATAGGTCTTTCATAGTTCTACTAGCTTTAATAGTTAAGGTATCTCCTTCTAAATTAAAGTCTGCGTCAGTAAAAGATCTTTGAACTATTTGTGCATGGTCTTGACCAAAAGCCATATCATATGTATCTTTCTCTACTTGTGGATGATTTAGTATGAATATTCTTCCGTATGGTTTACCGTTATCTGGGTTCATCATTTGTAGAACTCTAGGGTTACTTTCTAAAGGAGTTAATTTTAAGAAGGGGTAATCTCCGTTATAAGCTTTTGTAATAAATTTTTGATAAAATTCTTTATACCTTCCCATTACAGATGCCCACCTATAGGGTCCATCTTCTTTTATAGAGATAAACTCAAGACCTTTTGATGTCTCTAGAGATATATCTCCTTTCCATCCTTTTCTTTCACCTTCTTTCCCTACGTGGTTAACTCCTACTACTCCTCGATATTCTAACGTAGGTCCATTACTAGAATCGATTTTTACATTTATTGGGGAATTTGATTCTAATACGTTCTTAATTTTTTCGTATATAAAGGTTTCATTACCGACTCCTGCTCCTCCAATTTGTGTAAGAGATTTTGGTTTATGAATTATTTCTATTCCAGAATCAGTACGGTACCCTCCTCCACTGGAACCTCTTGTGGTGCTGTCTCTTTCAAATCCCATTTCACCTAATGCACTAAATACTTGCTGTCTAGGTATGTCTGTAAGTACTATTATTCTGTTCTTAGAGTGTGATGCAATCTCGTCTTCAGGAATGTTTAATTTTGCCATTATGGCTTTTCCTACTTCTTGAGCTTCTGGGGAAAGGAAACTAAATGGTTTTTTTGCCATTTCTTCTAAGTTGAAACCAAACAGAGATTCAAATATCCTTAAATCTTGTTTATTATTAAGATCAGGATATCCTTTCTCGGTCTTATATGACCATTCTAATATGATTCTATCTATTAAATTCATTAAGCTTCTGGTTCTGCTCCGTCTTCGAAGTCTATTGGTTCGTCAGTTAAATCTGCTCCTCCGCCTTCTTCTCCTCCAGCTCCTAAATCTTCTCCTCCTGCTGCTGGTTCTTCACCTCCGGTTGCTCCTCCTTCTTCTCCTGGGAAGTCTCCTCCTCCAGTGTCTGCTGAATCAATACCTTCTGCTGCTTCTCCTTCCCCAGCTCCTTTCATCGGTGATTCTGAGTAAAGAATAGCTAGTTTATCTAGTGCTTGTTGGTAATCTGCAATATTAGAAAGGAAATATCTCTTACCTAATATTTTAGCTACAAAAGTTTTACCTGTCCATTTTAATTCATAATCCTGTCCATTCTTTAGATTAATTCTAAAAGCGGTAGGACGGGGTGAAATCCAGTCAATTGAGTCTACAAATTCTGTAAAGTCTTCTGTCTGTAATTTTATAATTGCAGCTTTAAGGGTAGGAAATCTACCTAATATAGTATCTGTAGCGTCGGCAAGTTCTGCTTCATCTCCAGGTTCTGATTCTGGTACTTCCTCTCCTTCTGGTGCTCCAGCATCTTCCGGTGCAGGTTCTTCAGTTGGTTCTTCGTCTCCTTCAGCCTCTTCTAGTTCATCTAAAAGTCCTTCTATGAGTACTTCTTGATATGCTTCTAGAATAATATTTTTAAGATCTGCTTTTTTCATATTATCTTGTTCTACAGTGATCTTTACCTTTTAAGTAAGGAGTCTTACATTTAGTTCCTTTAACGTGTTTTCTACCGCATTTACCACAGCAAGTAGATTGAGCTTCATCGATATGATGGCCTTTTCCTTGCCCAAAAGCATCAGGTCCAATACCGGCTTTTTTACCTGTATTTATTTTTCCTCCAAAAGATACTGTAGAAGTATCTCCGTTTGGACGTATTACTTTAGCTATGTTACCTTCTATATGTTTTACTAAGGTATATGTTTTACCATTAAATTCAAACTTATCTCCAGGTTTTAAATCTGAGATTGATTGTCCTTCTGCTGCTTCGTTCTGCTGTCCTTTACTAGCATTATTCATCCAAGCATTAGCCTCTCCTTCACTTCCTTTAACGGTTTTTACTTTTTTACCGTGTTTGAAAATATCATAGACATTTTTACTTACGTACTTTTTAGTGTAGGTAGGTGTTTCTGGTTTGCTTTTCTCATACCCTACCGGATCGTGAAACATTCCAATTTCGCTAACATCTCCGTCTTTATATTTTTTAATAGCTTTCTTTACACTATCTAAAGAAATGTCTCCTGTCTCATCTCCAAGCTTCTTAACTGCTTGTAATGCTCCATATCCAGATCCCATTAGTATAATAAACTGTGCTAACATATCAGCATAGGAAGGATCTACCATTTCGTTTAGATCTCCTTCTTGGAGTGCAGCAAATTTAGCTTTAATTATACTTTTAAATTCTGCTTCTGCCTCTTTACCGAAGTTATTAGAAACTAGTCTAAATGCTTTACGGTACTGACTCATAAAATCTTCAGCAGCTATTTTAGCTTTTAGTGTCGGTGATTCATTATCTTTAACCACTCTTTCTAAAGCAAGCTGATCTAATGCAGGTTGTTTTTCTTCTGCTTCTAAATAGTGTTGTGCAGATGAAATATATTCTCTGGCTAAGGTAACTTTCTTCTGCCACCAATGTGGAAAGTCTACCTCGCCATCATGTTTGTCGTATTTGTCTAACTGCTTATATAACTTAGCTGCATATGTTGCAATATCGTATAAATCTTTTTTAAGCATGTTTGGTTCATCATCTTGATGTCCAACATCTAAGTCTCCTCCTTGATCCATTCCACCTTCTGGTGTTTCATTCTCTCTAACTCCTTCTTCTATATTTGTATCTACAATTTCAATACCTTGAGCTCCTAGATCCATCATAGCATCATAAGCCATAGAATCATCATTAAAATAATAAACGTTAGAACCGTTCATTTCAAACTGTCCTCTAAACCGGTCATCCATTATAGCCATTGCCTTTCTAGCATCTCTTACGGATACTTCAAGATATGACATTCCTTCTGGAGCTTCATTTACCTGTGATTCACTAAACATCTGAATCATTTTATTAAACGTTTCTTTAAAGTAAGCTCTAAAATATGCTTTTTTAGCATGTTCAATTAAACCTTCTCTATCAGTGTCATATTCTTCCCAATCGTTCCAATAGTTATCTACTGCATCTTCAACTGCTGATTCCAGTTCTTGACTAAATGGAGAGGGCATGGATGTAGGTTCTCCTAGATCTTTATGAATAGATTGATTCATTATGTTCTGATCTGAGCTGCCCCATTCTTTCAATTCCTCTTCTTCGCTTGCTCCTTCTCCTTCTTTTATTTTCTTTTCTTTTGCAATAAGAGCTTGTATCTTTTTAATCATATCCTTTTCAGGATGATCTTCTAATCTACCTTTTTCTTCTGCGTTGGCCCATTCTTCATCAGACATTCCTTCTTTCATTTGAGACTTCCAGTGTTTGGTAAGTTCATTTGCTATTACATCAACGTGTACGATTGGTTCTCCCGAAGGTTTAACACCAACACCGCCAATTACTTTATCGAATGAAAAATCTACTAGGTGTAAGTCGTCTCCTGTAATATAAAAAGAGAAATCATCTGTGGAAGTATCTTTTTTGTACTGTACATGAATATCAAAAGATCCTTCTTCTATATTTTTAACTTTCATAGAAGCTAATTCATCTCCCATTGATTTAAGTCCTTTTGCTACTGCTTTTCCTATTTCTCTAGCAATAGCTTTAGTTTCTTCTAATGAAAATTGAAGTCCAGCTTCTTCCTTAATTTTTTTACCACCAGCTGTCTTAATAGATTTAACATCTTGGTTATCTTTAAGTTTCTGAAGTTCTTTTTCGTCTGTGTATTCAGTAGCTTGGCCATTTACAAAAGCTGTTTTTTCAGCTTCTGATAAAACAAGTAATTGTTCTTGTAATTTTGCCTCTACCTCTTGAAGTTGTGAGGTCATTTGCGGAACGTTTATGCCAGTAGAATTTGCATAAGAACCATCCTGTAAAGACTGTAATGCAGTTTGGACCCTTGTTAAACGGTCGTTTACTTCTTGGTATGTCATTTTATTAGTGTTTATAGCTATATAAATAAATAGTGTAGAGTTATTTTACCACCCCCAATATGGGTTATCTTGATTCTCCCACCAGAAGGTTAATCCGCCGTCTTTTCTGAGATTAAACCTCTGTACATAGAAGTCTGGTTCAAATATTGAATCATCTTGAATGTACATACATCCAAATTTAATTCTTTCACTTTCTATTGAACCTTCTAATACTTTATCTAATATAGTAAAATTTTTACCACGAAGTGTACCAGAATCAATAAAAAGTAGTTTATTATCTTTATTAATGTATTTAGATACTAAAGTATCTATATCTTCTATATATTCATCAATAGAGTATAATTCATTACCAGGATATGGCATTTCTAAGAAATCCAAATCAAACGGTACATGATTATTTAAATGAGAAAGTTTGTGTGAAAGTAGTTGACATATACCTGAACTGTATTCAGGAGAACATATAACGATTGTTACTTTTGAGTCTATCCAGTTACTTTTTTCGATTTGATCGATAAGTCTGTGGGCGTCTCTATATTCTTTTAACGAGTCTATATAAAACTGTTTTGACATACATAACTTATTTTTTACCACCTTTCATGTTCGCACACCAGTGGTACATTTTAGCTTTTTCCCCGGATGCATTTTTAGCTTTTCTCCTAAGATCGGTAACTGAACCTTTACAGCTTGCTCCAGATTTTTTAACTCTACCGGGTCTAGATTTACCTTTTACTTTACCGTCGGCGTAGTTTTCATCATATAGTTCCCAATCTCTTTTTTCCCAATCTACCGGAGTATTTCCTTGGGTATTGTAAAAGTCTTGTAGTACTTCTTTAATTAGGGTTATGAGTTGAGATTTTTTCATTATCTAGACTCTTTAGTGATAGTCGTATCGGCTAGTACTTTAGATTTAACGCTACTAAAAATTAATTTAAGGAACATCTCTTTAGTACCTTTTACAAACTCTTCAGGACTTAGACCTGATTTATATTTTCTCTGGTGAGGTTCTTTTCTTAGTACTTTATTTGCTTTGAAAAAATCTAATATTATGTCAGACAGATCACTACTTAGTCCATCCAGTGCTCTTTGGCCAAAAGCTTCAGAAATTTCTTCATAACCGAAACCATGTGAATCTGCTGCACCATCTTGTAAATTAGCAGCTTCTTCAGACATTTTATTAATCTTTTTACCGGCTTTAACTGCATCTTTATGTGCCTTAGAGTTTTTATGGGAAGGTTTTTCTCCTCTTTTTCTTTTAGCATTTATATTAGCCCAAAGTCCTGGTCTTTTCTTTTCTTCAACTTCTTGTTTTCCAACCAACGAATCATAATCATCCATTGAAAGAGCTGTATTTTGAACTGAACCTAATTGAATAGCTTTTTCTGCTACATCATGAAGATCCATGTCTGTTTTTGCATCTTCTTTAGCGTATTCTAAAAGTCTAATGAATAAAGGAATATCAAGAGTAATTCTGTCTACTGGATTATCTATTTCAGATACTTCGTCTTCTGTATCATCAGCAATCTTTTTCAAGATTTTATTTAACGTATCAGGGGTAAGACCTTTTGTCTTTCCTATTTGAGGAGAGTATCCTTGTAACTCTTCCTTGATTAATTTTAGTAACTCTGATTTTTTCATTATAGTGGGATGTCTTTTGCCATCATTAACATTCTTATTACTATGGCTGCAATTGAACCGAACACAATCCACAGAGCTTTATTAACTCCTGACTGCCATCTTGTTAGGTTATCTAACTGTTGAATTTTAGTTTCGTAATATTCAATTCTCCTTTCTCTATCAAGGCGAAAATCTGTGTTTTTATTTGTATTTACAATAACTCCGTTTTCGGGATTAAGCAATGTATACTTCATATCCGACATATCGTCTTTTAATGATTCCATATCCTTTTGCATTTGTTTTAACTCACCATTAGGCATGTGAGATTTAATATGCTTGATTTCGGACAGGAGCGCGTCAAGTACTTCTTTCTGGGTCATGTTAGTAGGCTTGTGGTGGTTTTAGTTATAAATATCACTCAATATGCTTACGCAACAGTTTTACATAACCCTGTAAATCGTTCATGATTTTTTCTTTATAACTACTACTAGTCTTACCCCAGTCTTCCACAACTCCATCTTCTGTAACAAAGGAATTATCCTCATTTAATGATTCAAATACCCAAGCTTCAATATCTTTTATAAAACCGGCTATATTACCAGACATCATTTGTTTTTCATATTGTTCATATAGACCTGCTTTCTGTAATTCAGCTTCATAATCTACTGTACATTCAAAACAGAATCCATGTATCTTATACATCTTCTGAGCTAGGTGATGTTTCATTGACCCGTTACATTTAGGGCAGCTTAATGGGACTCTCACAGCTTTTTTTGCTGCATCTAATCTAGTAACGTTCTGTTTAAGTCCGTTCTTTATAGTCCATTGTCTACCTTTTTCCTCCCATACATCACCTTCCTCATGCCTTTCATGGGCTTTTTGGTAACCGGTTTGAGATTTAGTAGAGGCTGTAAAATCCTTATTAACTAAGTTTCTTACTCTCTGTACATCTGATTGTTTGAATTCTTTCTTAAGTAAACTTTCGTTACTCATAACCTAGTTCTTTTAATTTCTCTATAACGTGATCAACATTACCATCTTTACATTTAATCGCAATACCGCCTTTGGCTGCCCATTGGTCAATGTTAGATGGTTTGTCGTCTATTAATATACTATTTTCGTTTGCGTATCTCTGTTTATCAGCCGAATACGCCATTATTACTTTTGGTTTAGGGTTCAAATGATTCTTAGCCCATAGTTGTTTTCCTAATCTTGAACCATTATCTCTTGATGGAGAAGTTAAAAGGTCTGGTTTGTATGGAGATATAAAGTCCCATAGTCTCTGACCTTGCGGCATCCATTTCATACCTACCCAGAACTTTAATCCTATCTTAACATCTATTAGTTCCCAAAAGGCTGGAGTACCAAATTTGTTTTCATACTCTTTTGGTTTCATACCGGAGTAGTGTTCAAATCTTTCTTCAAAGTCTGTTAATACCCCATCCATATCGCAGTAAATTTTATACGGCGGTACTTCTTTTTTTTCTTTGAGAGGATACCCCTCTCCTAATAACTCATTTAGTGATTTCATATAACCTATTTGTTTTCTTTTTTAACTTTGTCTTCCCAGTTTCTAAAAGTAATATTACCGTTAAGGTACGCTTCTTTTTCTAACTCAAGTAAATTATCATCAGCGTTAGTGTCAGAAGTCTGTACTTCTGATAGTCTTCCTTCTAGGTTTTGTATATGGTGAATCATTTCATGTGTGAATGATCTCATAACATCTTTAGGATGTCTACCTTCCGTATATAGTACAATTTCTTTTAGGTTAGGATCATAGTAAGCTGTTCTTCCAAAAAAGTCTGACGCTTCTACTAAGTCTCTTTTAATTTTAATTTCCGGTAACGGAGTAATATTCATTTTTTGATCTAACATGTACTCTAGGATTGAACCCATATACGGTGTAAAATCAAAGTTATGTTTATCCGCCGGTCCATTTACTGCCACTCTTACGTGGTCATTTTGGAAAGTAACGCTGAATTCCTCTTTGTCTAGAATTTGAGATAATTCATCATACACTCTATTTAGTTTGGCTCTATCATCTGATCTAACTATAGACTGTGGGGCTGTTGGGGAGCCGCTTGAACCTTCTTTTACTTCTTCGGTTATAAACCAACTATCCATCAGTTTGTCCATATCCTCACCCATCATTTCGGCTATAATACTTTGTTTTAACATGTTTACTATTTTAAGTATTTCTTCTCTCTTTAATTCAGCAGGGAAGAAATCAACTATCATGTCTAGGTTTCCTGATAGTATTGCGTTTCTAAAATCTGTAGCTCTAACTTTACTGTCAGCGTTTGCTGCCATAACAAGTCCATCTACATTTTCTGTGTTCTTATATACCGTAACTCTTCTTAAATCTACAAAATCTTCTTCTCCTCTAACCCCTGTTACGGCATAAAATTGCTGTTCAGGATGTTCTTTAGCGAAGTCTTTTGCTGCAAACATTGGATTTTTTTGGCCATCTAATATTTCGACTCCGGGTAAATACTTTGCATATATCTTCCAAACAGCCATTGACTCTTCTTTGGTGAGACCATTTCTTTCTCCTCCTCCAATAAAAATGTATACCTTATCTATTTGGTCTACTTTTGAATCTTTTCCTGATAAGGCTGAAGCTCCTGCTTCTTTATGAGAGTCTATATCATAAGGTTGGCCACCATGAGTATTATTTAAAAGTCTTTTTACAACTTCAAAATGTCCTCTATGGGGTGGTTTGAAAGCTCCTGAATATAGAACTGATCTCATTATGCTAAGAAGTTTTGTACATTAGAATCTATTTCTGCTGAAGTAGAATGTTTAAGTAATTCTTGGAAGACTGGGCTATATACCATATCTGCAATATTATCTAATACTTCTTTCTCTCTTTGATTCTGTTTATCTTTATTGTCTCTATATTTTACAATAGCAGCTTTTAATTTATCAGCTCCTGGTCCTACTCCGTTCTTTTCGTATGCTTTTAACCAGGTATCTTTTATAGCTCTATCTTCACCGTACGACTCTTTATCCCAATCCATCCCTTGAGTATCTTTTAGAAACTCTTGTTCTTGATCTTGTGCAAGTTCGATAGGTTTTCTAAATGTAGATGCTCCTACATCGTTCTTTTTATTATATGCCTGTAAGTAATCTGCTATTCCCTCTGCTCCATTTTTAGCAGCAACATTAAAGCCTTTTACTTCCTGATCATATTCTCCTCCTCTATCATTAACAAAAATAGAAAGGTTGCCTTTTAACATTTTGTTATAATCGGCAATTAACTGATATACATTTCTCCAGGTCTGAAATACAGCAGCACCGGGTATGTTTCTTTCTCTTTTAAAATTAGAAATATAAGAAATCATAGGATGAGTGTAGACCATAACCATGTATACATCATATCCTGCTGCTAATAATTCTTTTACTTTAGCAGGATTAGAAGCGGTAGTATCCCAAACAAAACTACTCCTGCTGTCTATTGCCTGAGCTACGTCTTGATTGGTCTGTGCTGTTGCTTTTGATAGATTTTTGTACCCTGGGTGGTTGGGATCCTCTACGTAGTTGTCCGGATTGAATGACTGGATCCCTCTTAGATCTAACTGGTTGAGTAGATAAGACTTCCCTGCTCCTGCTCCTCCCGCCATTATTACGGCTTTGGGTTGGTCCTTGGCTTCTAATATTAAGTCCGTTAATTTGATCATTTGTTAATATATTATTTACTCTTGTTCTTGGTCTTGGTTGTTGTCTTCTAATTCTAGGCCTTGGTAACGGTTGAACCAGCGGTCTAACATACGGCCTATAAATCCTAGGAGTAATATTGAAACTCCAACCGTTATACCATCCACTATATTGGGGATATCTCCAATTGTAGTCGTAGTTCCAACTGTTCCAGTAGTAACCGTTTCTAAATAAAAAAGTATTGTAATTAAAGTCATAATAATTTGTAAATACGTTTACTCTTGGCTGTTGGATTTGATTTAAACTAGCTCTAGAAGAGACATGGTTTAACGTAGCTAACCTAAACTGCAATGAATTACAGCTTACTAAAGATAAGAATAATACCGTTAATATACAAGCTTTTTTCATAATAGTTTATTATAAATAGTTAAATTTTTATGGTTGTTGGATATGACTGGTAAATAGGCTCAGTTGTAGGGTTATCTAATTTATAAAGTTTGTATATTGTCTGAAATAAGTCGAAATTTTTTTCTATCTCATCTATGACTTTAATTTGCCATCCTTTACCCTGGTATACGCCTTTCTTCTTAGATTTAGATCTTGAATTGGCTTTTAACCAGATAATTCCTGTTCTCTCGATCTTCTGTCCTCTTACTTCTTCCATACCTTTTGCATAAGCAGCTAACTGTAAGTCATATGCTCTATGAAGTGAATTAGATGTCTTTATATCTAATAACCAAATTTCTCCGTCCATTTTTACAACTAAGTCTGCTGTACCGGCATACTTATGTTCGTCTGACCAGACAAATTGTTCGGTTGATATAAGCTCTGGTTTATGGGTTTTCCAAAAGTCGGCAAACTTTAAAATCATTTCCCATACTACTTGAGAATATTTAGCGTTACCGTAATCATCCATCCAAGAAATCTCTTCTCCTAAAACTAGCTTTTCAGCTGCTTCATGTACTTGAGTTCCTTCTTTACCTGCTTTTCTTAAAATAAGATCGGCATTATGCCCAACATCTTTCAACCAGTTGTCGAAAAACTTATTCTTGGGCATATACTGGAGTATAGTAGTTACGGACGGGTAATATACTCCTTCGCCTCTCTTGTAAACTCTTCTATCTAAAAAGTTAATCTGTTTTAATTCAGGGTTGTAATCTAACCTGTCTTTTGCATTCTCTTTTAAAATGTTTGTACCTTGTCTTATCATAGGTCTAATTTGTGCATCATTAGACTACTTAAGTCTAATTCTTCTGCTGATTGTACTAACTCGGTAAAAGCTCTAAAGCCCATTTCACTTGGATCTTTTTGTTTAAGATCTACAAAGTAAACTCTTTTACCAAGGTTTAAAAATTGTTCTGCTATCTTTATTGCAGCTTTTCTTGCATCGGTATCTAGTGCGATGTAGATATCATTAGTTGGGCTGGTTAATATTTTTTTATATAGGGAGTCTGAAATTGCTTTACCTAAAATTGGTATAGCGTTTCTTCGTATTGCTATTGCATCAAATACACCTTCACATAAAATAATAGGTGCATTCCAGTTTATTAAATTTTCGTAGAATATTATGTCTTTGGAGGCTTCGGGATTTTTGTACTTATAGTAGTTACCGTCAAAGCTTCTTGCAACAAAAAAATTGAGTTGTCCCGATCCAGTATAACTTGGAAAAATAATTCGTCCCCCAAAGAGTCCATTTGTTGCGTATCCAATACCATATTTAATAAAATCATTATCGGTAAGTCCTCTGTCATATAAATACTTTCTTACTTGATTAGCTACTACTGAGGTTCTCGAAGCACTATATAGAGGTTGAAATTCGGCAGGTAATTCTACTGCTTTGACTTTATTATACTCTATATAGGTACCTTTAGGTAGGTACTTTAATACTTCTTGTGCTTGGTCTCTTGGTGTTTTTAATTGTTTGAGTAAGGAACGGATTGTAGTTCCACGAGTTTGACATACCCAACATTCCCAGAAGTTCTTACCTTCCTCGTTGGTAGCCATATTGATCTCTAACTTAGGTTTGCGGTGATTGCAAAATGGGCAATGGAAAGCGTAGTTATCTCTAGCTCTCTTATTACTCTTCCCTAATAAATTCTCAATGGATCCTAATAAAAATGTATAGTCCATAATTCGTCCGTAACTTATATACTAAGATAAGAACTATTATTTAAACTACCAACTAAACGTCAATCATTTTTAGTTTACCGGACTTTGGGTGAACCATTACGTTATCACCAACGAAATCTAATTCGTCTGGGTCTATACCGAATCTTTCAGCTTCTGCTTCAGTAGCATCTTTAAATTCATCAGGAACTTCTCCTTTGAATCTACCTAAAACCTCCATTTCTATAATACCGAGTTTAGGATTTAATACCTTTACGTCGTATATGTAAACAAAATTGTTAGTCTTCTTACCTTTAAGTATCTGTGCGTGTTCTAATTCTACCTCATCAGTAGTTACCTTAACTGCTTTTCCGTTTAATAGGTACGCAGAACCGTAATCTCCAGCACCAAGGTGTGTTCCGCCCATATCTACTATCTTATCTATCTCCCTATCAAATTCTGGAGTAGATTGTAATATTTCTGATAGTAGTATTCTGGCTAGTTTCATTTTATAAGTCTAATTCAAATTTAATACCAGGGTAGTATCTTCTGTCGTCGTCATCTTCTGCCCAATTTGAAGCATCTGTAACTTTATATCCTTTAGATTCAATCCACTTTTTAGCTTTATCAAAATCTTCATCAGGTAGTTCTTGTCTTACCATGAATGAAAGTTTACCGAATCCTTTTCCTTTTAATGGGTCTCCTTCTTCTCTGTCTTTAGTATATTCCCCCATTGAAATACGAGGATCATATTCACTAAAGTTTTGGTCAAGTTCTTTTTGAAAATTAACTTCTAATTCTTTTACGTTAGTAACTCCGTTAGAACCTTCTTGTAACCCTAAATGAGAATGTAATTCTTTCATAAAAGGTTCGATGATATGGGTACCGTATTCATCTTTAATTACTTCGGCTACTGCTTGAGCAAAATCTGTATAGTTAAGATTTGGGTCAATAGCTTCTATGGCACTATTAATTCCCATAGCCAGTCTATTTCCTGATGTCTCTTCTTGAAGTAATACGTTAATAAGTTTCATTATCCTTGTCCTTTAGAAAGCTTCTTATAAAGTTTAGAACTTTTTAGCTTTGATGTTTTTGATTTTGAATGAACTCCGGGACGAGATGTTTTACTTTTTTGAAACACTCCTCCGGTTGAAATAACTTTAGCCACTATTCTTTAATTTTTAATGTTAAACTGCCAGTACCTTTTATTAATCTATGATAGGTTCCTGCCTTTATAAATATACGATTTAATTCCTTTGGTATTTCGTTATCTAGTTGAAATTTCCAATCAGTTTTGTGAAGAGGTTCTATAACTCTATCTTCTCTATCTCTATGCCAAACAAATTCCATAGAAGAAGTCTTATCAGAGAACTCTCTAATAATATAACCATCTTTTAATTCTTCTATGTAAGGTCTGTTCATATATAGTATTCTTATTTAACAAGTACCTGTTGAAGTAACCTGTTGTAACGTATGATCCCAATACGCCCAATTACCGGAGGTTCCTATAAAGTATCTAGATGCTGGGAATGGACTAAATGAGCCATCATTGTTACGTATCAAGAAGTTTTCTACCGAGTGTACATTATTAGGATTGTTAGTTCCAGTTATATAGGTACCACTATAGGTACTTGTACTACCACAAGGATCTGTCCAGCTTCCGTTAGTTGTGAAAGGTCCGTACACTAATCCGTAACTAACAGCAGGAGTAGGAGTAGGAGTTGGGGTTTGAGTTGGTGTCGGTGTCGGTGTAGGGCAAGGACCTAGAGTTGTAGTAGTTATTACTCCGTTAGCGTCTGTTGTTACTAGTATCCAATCTTTCAATCCAGTATCTGCCTGTTCAATTAAATCGGATGGTGCATATACCCTTCTTGCGTTGTCTACTACACTACCGTCAAATTCATGGTATAGTATACTTCCATTAACTGGTTCAGAATCTCTGTTTGAGGTATAATAGTTGAAAGTATTTCCGTCAGCAAATCCTGGATCATCTGATCGGTTACACATGAAGTCTTGTATTTCCTCAAAAGTACTAAAAGATACGTTTAGCCCGTTTAGACTTGTACCGCCTTGAATATTATACCAGAGTTTAAATACTGGTGTACTAATAGGTGTGTTGCTAGGTGTGTTTGTAGGAGTTGGTGTAGGAGGTATTGGTGTACTAGTAGGTGTAGGAGTTAAGGTAGCTGTACTAGTAGGTGTGCTATTAGGAGTTGATGCTGGTGTACTAGTTGGTGTTCCGGTAGGGGTACTAGAAGGTGCCGGAGCTGGTGTGCTAGCTGGTGTGCTAGCTGGTGTGCTAGCTGGTGTGCTAGCTGGTGTGCTATTAGGTGTTGAAGCTGGTGTGCTATTAGGTGTTGAAGCTGGTGTACTGTTTGGTGTGCTAGCTGGTGTGCTATTAGGTGTTGAAGCTGGTGTACTGTTTGGTGTGCTAGCTGGTGTACTGTTTGGTGTGCTAGCTGGTGTTTCTGTAGGAGTGTTAGAAGGTGCCGGTGCTGGTGTGTTAGCTGGTGTTGATGCAGGGGTGCTTGCCGGTGTTCCGGTAGGAGTGCTTGAAGGTGGTGGTGCTGGTGTGCTAGCAGGAGTTGATGCAGGAGTTGATGCAGGAGTACTTGCCGGTGTTCCGGTAGGAGTACTAGAAGGGGCGGGTGCTACTACGACAGGGGTACAGTCCTGGCCTTTTAATATAGTTCCATTAGCTGGAGTCATTGTAATTGATCCGTCTACAGCACATGTTAGGTCTGATGAATCGCCGTTAGGTATTCTCAGGGTTATGTAAGATGAACTACTACAAGGTTTAAAATTAAATGCAACAGTAGACCCTCCATCTGAAATAAATGTATATTGAGAACAGGTTTGCGGTCCTGTAGTCTGTCCTGGTCCTTTTGGTGCAGGCTTAGATTCAGGTTGTGCTGCTGCAATGCTTTTTAGTTTCGAAGTAAATGCATTTGCAGGAGTAACACCTTTGCTTTTATTTAAAAGCGAACCATCTTTTTTAAATTTATCCAGTAAACTCATATCATTAGTTTTTTCTACCAGTATCCTGAGAAGTTTGAACTTCCTCCTAATGATTTCCAATATCGTCCAATATTACAAGACCAGTATCCTGCTTTTGTTTTGTCTTTTTTAGCAGCACATTTATGTCTTGCTGCAAATGAAGCTCTTGCTCCTTTTTGTTTAAACTTAACCGATAATCCGGTATCACCAAAAGAAACTTTCTTTACGTTACCTGTTTTAGGATTCTTAACGTAAACGTAGAACTTTTTAGATCCCCCTCTTTTTGGTTTATTTAATTGTACTTTCTTTCCTTTGTATTCGGCTTCAGGAATATAGTCTACTGAAGCTTTAATCATATCGAAGCCGTTGTAGTCTAAATTCTCATTATTATGTTTAACAGCTTTTCTAAACTGCTCCATATTAATGTTAACTCCGATTGAATCACAAAGTTCTTTTATTTCGTCAAAGTCAATCATACCCTCTAGGGTAGCTCCTTCATCTAATAAGTCTTCATTCTCCATCATCTCATCAATATATGATCCGATTTCAAATAATGGGTTATATTTAGAAGATACCATTGGAAGATCTAAAGGTACTTTCATACCATTGTAATCTCCATATTCTCCTATATCTGTTGTTTCAAGTAATTCTCTATCTTCTTCGTCTAACTCTATTTCCTCGTTGCTAAGAGCTTCTCTTGCTTCTTTAAATAGATTAACAAAGGCATCGCTAGAATAACGGTAGACATGTTCATGTAAAGAGAGACCATTGTCTAAGTGGTATTGAAGTGATGGGTATCCGATTACGTCTTTTAATTTAATCATAGGTTAAAATCTTTTCTGTAGAATTTACCGAGAATGTTATCATTTATATAGTTATCTCGATTTTCTAGTACCTCTTTTATAAATAGGTATTTACACTCATAATATGTTAGAAGCTTCTTATTAGGTACATATTCTAGGATAGTTCTTTTAAAACTTTCTGGTCCATCTTCTTTTAATATCTTCTTAATATCAAGATGAGAACCGTAATATGTCTTCCAATCTGATTCTGTTATTACTTTTTTCTTCAAAGGAGTTCTACCTCCTATTCCGTTTTCTTTTCTTTCTAGTCGTAACTCTTCTAATTCCTTTTTACCAAGTCTTTTATTTCTTTCAAAATATAAAACTTTTTTACCAATGTACTTTTTACCGGTTGGTATATGTAAAACTTCGTAAATGAACCCGTAAGTGTTTACGGGCATGTCTGAAATCTCTGTTATTAAGTTTGTATTATATAACCACATTTTATTTTAGTTTTAATAGGTTGGACAAGAACCGTTTGTAGTAAATGCGCTACCATTCCAGTATCTCCATACATCTCCATCAGAATAGTATCCTGCTGTTCCTAATCCTGTACAGTCTGGGTTCCTATAAAGTATTGTTGCGAATGGGAATGGTCCGTCTAGGTACCTTACTGTTCCTGTTCCTGCTGTAAAGTCATTACATGCATCATTACTTGTTAGTCCATCTCCTAATGTTTCTACTGTACCGCAAGGTGGTGTTGAAGAAGGGGTAGGTGTTGGAGTTACCGGAACGTTAGTAGGGGTAGGTGTTGGAGTAGCTGTTGGAACTGGGCATCCTAAATCTACTATACCACTGTAGGTAATTGACGGTAAATCTGCGTCTACTAACCACGTAGTGTAGTTAATAGTTGCATATGCATAGAATGAACCTCCGTTGTTATATATAGTACTACTTGTACTTGGGTTACCGTTTACATCTGTAAATGTGCTTAACGTTCTAACTTTCATATCTTGATTCTCATAGAAAGAACCAGGGCATCCTCTAACTGTGTAGTAGTTATACGGATCCGGTGTTGTTGATGTCGGTGTTGGTGACGGAGCAGGTATAAATGTGCTTGTCGGTGTTGGGGTAACCGGTGGAGTACTTGGTGGAGTACTAGGAGGTGTTGATGGTGGAGTACTAGCCGGTGTTTGAGTCGGTGTAGGTGTTAGAGGTATACAGCTTGTATAAATACTTAGTGTACTTCCATTCCAGTACCTAAATCCAAAGTCATCAGCATAATAACCTGTCGGTGCTAATGTAGTACAGTTACTAGTCGAATACAGTATTGTGGATGTTGATAGGTTGCTATTATTTGCGTATATAGGTGTTGGTGTAGCTCCGCAAGCAGTATAGCCATTACTAGCATTATAACCTAGACTTAATTCAAAGCAAGTAGTAGTAGGAGTCGGTGTAGGAGTCGGTCCTGCAGTAAATGTAGGAGTTGGTGTTTGTGTAGGAGTTTGTGTAGGAGTTTGTGTAGGAGTTCCTGTTGGTGTTGGTGTATTAGTAGGAGTATTAGTCGGTGTTTGAGTTGGTGTTGGACATACACATGTTGTTAGTCCATCCACATCTATTGTTCCGTTACCAGCAGTATCGTAGTACTCGTAGCAGTTACTAAAGTAGTTGAATGATTCTCCTGGGCCAATGATTGGTAGTCCATCTCTATAAACATATATAGAGTTAGAAGGTCCGTCTGTACAGTTAGCTAATTGGTAGTAGTACCTTATCGGGCTTGGTGTAGGGGTTGGAGTCTGAGTAGGGGTATTAGTTGGTGTATTAGTTGGTGTTTGTGTAGGAGTTCCTGTAGGTGTTTGAGTTGGTGGTGCTATCCATTCACATTCGATATTCTCATAACATGATCCTCCATCTACAAAATTTACAACTAATCCTCCTAAATCTACTAAGGTATTAGTCACACTATCCCAAGTTGAAGGAGATAGAGTAGAACATACATTGTAAACTACTCCACTATTTCCTCCATAAACGTACGGTGTTCCAAATAAATTTGAATAAACTACATCTATTTGTTGACCGCTAGGTAATATATATCTTGCACCATATCTACTTGAATCTACAGTATCATCTACCCATATCGCTCTACAGTTACCCGGTGCTACTGGATACCCTCTAAACTGGTAAGTTTGTGTAATATCAGTTGGAGGAAATGAAACTGCTCCGGCAAAATCATAATCAAACCTACTTGCTGTTGAAGCAGCTATAAGTTGATTGAATGTTGTTAGTCCGTCTACATTAGCTCCCCCTTCAACTATAGCACCTGCGATAGTAGTATTACTACCGGTGCCGAACATTTCAAAATTACCGGACGTAGGTACTGCCATAACTTAGTTTAATTTTTCTTCTATAGCTGCAAGTCTTGCTTCTAATTCTAATATTGCTTTGTGCATATGAGCTAGAACTGGTCTATCTCTCATTGTTAAAAATCCATCTTCTCTTTCTCCGATTGAATAGGGGATAGCTTCTTGAACTTCTTGTGCTAGGAAGCCTGCATCTTGAACTCCATCTTTAACGTACTCATAAGATACGAATTTTTTAATCGTCTCCAAACCTTCTTGTATTGGCTTAATATCTGATTTCAATCTCTTATCTGAGGTTGTTATAAAGTTGGCAGCTGTTATTGTAGTTGATGTTGAGCTTCCTCTTGTTGTTACAGTCTGTAACGTATCAGTTTCAGTATATGAAGTTAAGTATCCAGCTAAAGAATGATCTCCCCAACCGTATGCTGTATCCCAATTTCCTATTTGAGTTCCGGTTATACTAGAAGCAGTATGTGCAGTAAAGATTGGATCTGTTTCAGTATAGGAAGTTAAGTATCCAGCTAGTGAATGATCTCCCCAACCGTATGCTGTATCCCAAGAACCTGATTTACTATTAAGAGATGTTATATCTGTTAAAGAACCTGTTAATTGGAAGTTTGGATATGATCCATTAACAGTTATGTTTTGTCCCGTAATAGCTACTGTCTGGTCTGGAGCGGTATTATTAAAAGTAGTTCCTACTAAGTTTAAACCTGTTCCAGCAGAGTAGGTTGTACCTACTATACCTGTTAGGTTAGACCCGTCTCCATAATATGTACTACCGCTTACTGATCCTGTTACAATTATGTTTGAATAAACCTGTACTGTTGTACCGTTATCAGATATATTTGAATCATTTAAGTGGTGCTGTCCGTCAGATTTTACTAATCTATTATTTGTATTATATGCCGGAGATCCTTGTGTGTTATATTCTGGTCCAAATAACGCTACTCCGTAATCTACAGAGCCCATATTTTTATATTCGTAATTCCAGTCATTAGTAATTGCATCAAAGAAGAATGATGCAGTTACGTTTACTGATCCGGAGTCAAAGGTAGAAATTCCTGAATACCTCTCTGTTGGTGTGTTACTATTTACTACAATAAAAGCATCCCCAATAAATTTAGCTGAACCTGTTATTGATTCAATATAGCCGAATGATGCTGTTGGTGCAGAGATATAATTAAAAGAACCTGAATTAATTACTATATCAATTCCTTCTTTAAGGTTTAAAGCATGTGATGCTGTTACTGCGTATGATGATGAAACTGCATTTGAAGCAGTACCAAAAGCTTGAGATAAATTAACTTGGGATGATCCAGAAACTAAACCAGATGGTTTATTTAAAACTGTATCCCATGTTGGTGCAGTAACGTTTAGTGCGTAAGAAGCAGTAACGGCGTGGGAAGCAGTTATTGCTAAAGCAACTGCTCCATCTATTCTACTACCGGATAAATTACCTGCTGTGTCTTGTACTATAATTTGAGATGATCCAGAAACTACTCCAGGTGTCAATTCAAATGATATTATATCTGGTGTGGATTGGTCTGTTGTAAAAGACCCTCCTCCTATTATTCCATTTGAGGCTGATAGGGTTATAAGTGCATCGTTTACTGAACCGGTGTTATCTGTGTTCGGTATCCAAACACTTCCTGATACTGTAGAAGCTAATATATATCCATCGGTACCAGGTGAATCTAAACTGTCATGTACTGGTCCAGCAAAATGTATATCATTTGCTACATACGTTGATCCTGTTATTTGGTTTTTTAAACCTTCTATATAGTTAGAAGCTTGAGGGTTCCCTATTATTATTACTTCTCCATTAAAAACTCCTAGTTGTAATTCAGTAGCGTACATTAAAGCTAGAGAATTCCCGTCTCTTAAATCCTGTATAGATATATTTCCTAATTCAGAAGAACCGGATGGTTTTAGAAACATCCCTGTTCTTATTGGACCTACATTAAGGTAGGAACCAAAGTTAAAGTCTTCTGAGTCTTGTGTATATATTCTGAATGAGTTATGAAAATATCCGGGAAACTCTTCAAAATGTTCCATCGCAATAGCAGAATACTCATAAGATCTACTATCTATCATGTAGGGATCTGTAAGTAAAAGGTGTACTTCTGATTCGGCAGGAGGCCACGCAACATTAAGTTCAACTCTCGAACCTGATTGATATAAATCTCCTATTATATTTGTTTTCCCATTAACGTAAATCTGGGTACCGTCGTCATTTATAATAGAATTTTCTAACTGTTCACTACCTGTATTCCATTTTGTAATAAGGTTATCACTTAACCCAGAACTATTTCTAAAAAGAAAGGTATTTGGGCCTGTGTCTAAATTTAATCCTGCTCCTGCTAGATAAGTAGTATCTGAACCTGTAATGTCTGCTAGAGTGAGAGAGGAAGAAACTACAAGTCCATTTGAACCTGATTGGTAAAATGTTATTGTACTTCCAGAAACAGAACTAGATAAGTAATACGAAGCTAGGTTCGTATCCATTTCAGGATGGGTTATTGCTTCACCTTTTAGGTTTCTAAATGTTATTGCCATTATTATATATCTAGTTTAACTTGTATTGTCATTTCAGTATTAGCTGATTTAGGTAAAGGCTGTGCAAGCTTTGCTACTGCTATCAGTTCATTTGAATCATTATATAATCCAACTGTTGTAATATATGGTTGAAAATAACTCCCTGTTACGTTATCAGCTAATTGTCCGTCTGAGCCTGATCTAGCTGTTGGATTAAAAGTAAAGTTATATTCATAATCACTAATTTTAATATTGTAATTATATGTATAAATAGGTTGATTTGATTTCCAACTCATGGGCAAATCTAAAGAACCGCTTGCATTTACTAACTCTATGAAATAAGTTGCAAGGGTTTCATCTGTTATGATTACCTGTCCATGAGAGTAAATAATATTACCTACCTTCCTACCGGTAATGCTACTTTCTCTTAAATTTCCTTCTCCATCATCAATAATCGGCTCACCTTTATAGAGATAATCTACTTGTACGTAGTCTTCCTGATCAAGAATAAATTCAACTTCCGAACCTATTCTAAATGTCAGAGGTTCAACATGTGTTCCTACCATTTTATTTGGTAGTGAAAATACAACTGCTGTTTCTCCTAGCTGTCTTGAACCGGAGGTAAAAGAAGTCTCTATAAAATTATCAAAGGATGCAGTATTGTTTGTACCTGTTGATCCAATTGACCCGGAAGTAAAATTAGAGTAGTATAACTGCTGTATGCTCTTATATGTTAATACACCTAAACTCCCTTCATCTAATGAGAGGGAGCCGGTATATAAAGTATCTTGTGCAATATAGTAGTCTACTGCCATTTAGTTTCTGTTATAAGTTTATTCCAGATTTCCACCTGTCGGTTTAGGTGTTAAGTTACCTCCTCCTCCGCTTGGGGGAGCAGGTGGTGTTGCGGTTGGTGTAGGAGTAGGTGCAGGTTGTGCTGAACCTCCTGAGCAGCTTGATTGTTGTGTTACTCCTGAGATTGTGTCTAAGTTTTTAGAAGTGTAATCTCCTGCGTTAGAATCGTATGCTGCTTTATTAGTTACATTGTATATTTCACATATACCGTTTGTATCTCCAGAATACCTTGGTATTAATATATGTGACCATCCTGATAGATCTGTAGTTGTTTTAACAACCATATCTCCTAATACTCCGTCTCCTGCAAATATTGCTCCATCAAAACATTCTCTAACTGTGTAGTAGTAAGTTACAGGTGGACAGCCTGTTGCTCCAGTATCAGTTATACCTACTCCTCCTGTAGATGTATCGGTTGTAAAGCCGTCTACGATAAACGTATACCCTAGACTAGTATTTTCTACTCTATCTCCTATACTTAAACTAATTTGAGATGTATTTTGAGTTGATCTAAATCCTGGTGATTGTGTACCGTTCTCTTCACACTTGGTTAATGTGTAGTATAGAGGTAGTGTTTGTGTCGGTGTTGGTGAAACAGGTGCAGGTGCTGGTGTGCTAGGTGGTGTTGCAGGTGGAGTTCCTCCTGGTGTGCTAGGTGGTGTTGATGCTGGTGTGCTAGGTGGTGTTGCAGGTGGAGTTCCTCCTGGTGTTGATGCAGGAGTACTGTTTGGTGTTGATGCAGGGGTTCCTGTTGGTGTTACAGGTGGAGTTCCTCCTGGTGTTTGAGTAGGTGTTGGGGTTATTCCAGCTGCCTCAAAAGTAACAGTATCAGAGGTAGTAATACAAACTCCATTTGTACTGGCAACAGTGATACTAGTTGCTGAATCTGAAATTAAAAAAGGGTATCCAGATCCCGTACTGGTTAGATCGTTAAATCCTACAGTTACAGGTCCGTCTCCTGCGTTACTGGTTATCGAAAACGTGCTTGTGTTATCGTAACTTAGTCCTGTAAAGTCAATTTTTATGTTCTTTGTTGCCATTATTTATTATATTTTATCTTAAGATGCTGTTATTTTTCCTGTAAGGTCACAATTAGGCGGAGGAGTTCCTGTTGGTGTTGGTGTTGGTGTACTAGTAGGGGTAGGCGTTGATGTCGCCGTTGGTGTTGATGCAGGAGTACTAGCTGGTGTACTGTTTGGTGTTGATGCAGGAGTACTAGCTGGTGTACTGTTTGGTGTTGATGCAGGGGTTCCTGTTGGTGTACTTGTAGGACTTACAGTCGGTGTTGGCGTTGCCGTTGGACTAGCCGTTGGAAAAGGTGTAGGAGCGGCTGTTGGTTCATCTAATAATATAGTAAAGTTACACGAGAGCGACTGCCAACTTACAGGAAATGTTTTTTCGAAGCATTTACCTGTTTGACAGGTTAATAGTGCTTCTCTAACATCCGGGTCTCTTACCACTACTACTGCTTTTCCTGTTCTGATTTGTCCTGCAGATATAAAAGCAGGTTGAGTCATAGTTACTTCACCTGTCTGAGAGTCTATATATGTTACTTTATAAACATGTGTATCGATAACCTCTGTACCGAATGCTACTTTGTTTATTTTAATTGTTTGAGCCATTTTTTCTCTTTATGTTGTTACTACCGAACCTGAAAGTATTATTTCGCATATATCTAAGGAAACGCCTTCAACTGCTACTAAGCATGTATCACCTAACGATACTCCCTGCACCTGAAATAAGTATTGTGGTGCTTCTACAAAACTTTCTATATTTGTACTAAAGCTAGCATAAGCAGGTAATAGTTTTACTCCAGCTGATTCTAGATCATCTCCGGATAACGTCCATCTTTTTTTTGCTACATATGTTGTAACAAATGCATCCTGCTTATTTAACTTTTTCCAAACACTCATTTCTAGTAGTCTAGTTTGATTCTAATAAGTGCTTCTTTTGTAAAATCTTTTAGTAACGGTGTTGATAGTTTACTTACTGCTAATAGTTCATTATTATCGTTGTACAATCCAACTGCTGTGATATAAGCTTGTGGAGTATCAATCATACTACTGTGTTGTAATTCTCCCGAACCTGAAATGTTAGAAGGGTTAGTTGAGTAATTGAACTCACTGTTACGTGCTCTAACAAATACGTAATTAGAAGATAGTGTCTCCTCTGCTCTTAACGTAAAGCTCTGTCCTGCTTCAATTGAATTAAAAAGTACAGATTTATTACCTTGAAAAGCTGAACCTGTTAGATCGTTAGTTAAATCAATAGTCGGTAAAGCACCGTCACTTTCTAATAAATCTCCATTGAGTACTACTATTCCAACATCTGGGTATAATTTACCGTATACTTTAGCATCACTGTATATCTGTCCTGCTGCCCCAGAATAAATTAAGTATTCTCTACCGCTATCTTTATATGTATCTACAGAAGCAGTCACACTATTGTCTGTAAGGGAAATACTGCTGCTATTTTCTAGTACCAAGGTTAAAGAACCTGGGAGAATTTTTTCTTTAAATCTCGCTCTTTCTACTGAAATGAAGAATACACTATTTGGTGTTGAAGTTCCAAACTGAAAGTCTGTGTTCTCATCTCCATTAATAAGGGTTCTATATTGACCGTAAATTGTAGCCGAAGGTGATTTTCCCGGAACTGCTGCATTATATGGTATTGACCCTGAACCGAATCTGTTACCATATGCAATGGAAAACTGAATTGCTGCTGCTTGGTCTGTAGAGCCTGTTTGGTAAACATTCCAATAATACTGTCCACCTGCTGAACCTGTACCGATTTGGTCTGGGTTGTAAGCGAATGTAGTTAGTGTTACTTGATTATTACTCCACGCTGGTGAAGAAATTGAATCTGAGCTTACTACTATATCTTCTGTATCGAATCTTTTGAATGCCATATCTCTTAGTTATTTACTTTTTGAATAGTTACCGGGATAGTTATTCTAGCTCCAGAATCTCTACCAATAAGTGTAATAGTAGTCTGTAGTTGTGTTCTTGTACCGAATAAAGTATTTACTGTTGTACCAGTTAGGTTAATAGAAGTCCCTATTACTGTCTTAGAAACGTTTGTCCCTACTGTAGTAGTACTGTTTAGTCTCTCAGCTTCCTCAGTATTAATACCAACACCGGTAAAGTTAGAAAGTACTCTTGTATCAGCAATCTGTGCTGTATACCCTCCTGTTTCGAAAGTAGAAGTAGCTCCTAAGTAGTTTAATGTTTGTGGAGTAATCGCTAGAGAAGCTCCTTGTTTTAAAACTATTGCAGAGTACCCAGCTTGTAAGATTGGTAATTTAGAAGTACCTCTTGGTAGGGTAGCAAGCTTGTATTTCATAATCTGATTCTCATCAGGGAATGCTTCTAGTAATGGCATATTTTCTATAGCCTCTCCGTAAAATGCCGATCCAGATGGGTGAGAAGGATTATACAAAGTGTAATCGATTTCATCATCGGATAAGGCAAATTGTGTAATCTTAAAAGAACCATCACCTCTAGCGAGTAGCTCTCTACCTTTTTTAGTTAAAATTGCATCGACTGTTACGACTGCGTTATTTAAATATCCCATTTTAAATGTTGTTTAATATAAATATATGATTTTTATTTTTAATTACAGGTTCCTACTCCATAAAGTATTCTTCCTTTAGGGCCTACTTTATAAATTTCACCGGATGCAGGAAAATATACCTTTTTATTTGATATTGTAATCGGTTTACTTCCTTCGTATGTATATAGGGTGTCACTATCTATAAACCGGATGCTTATTATTTCATACTGTCCGCTTCCAGGAGCGTTAAAAACTCCATCCATTGCTGTAGATGTTCCATCTATACCTCTTGTTACGGTAACGTTAAATATAGTTCTATTCCACCCAGTCTGTGGTCCAACTACGGATACTTTTGTTACCTCTACATAATCTACTTGTGTGTTGTTGGTTAAGTATACTATTGCTCCAGGTTTCAACTTATACACATTTTCATTTGGAATTGTAAATTCCATTTCTGTTTGTGTATTAGTTATAGAAGCAAAAGATGAGGTAGTTCCGTTTATAAATCCATCTAAACCTCCTCTAGAAGCAGTAGGGATTAAATTTGAACTTGGTTTTGTATTGTATGTTGAATCAAAACTTGCCTCAGTTATCACTAGATCGCTAAGGGACTGTGAACATATAGTACTGTTAGTAATAGATGTATTAAATATACTTGCATCAACCTGTATTAAACCTAGTGATGGATTTGTTCCGTAATCTGATATTGATGTCTTGCTCCCTAGGTACCTACCTGTTATGTTGGAAAGTGAAGAATAATTTGATTCAGGGAACTCAGCTAGGTTTGCAGTATCTTCTAATATATTAGTAATATTAGTAGGTACTATTGCATCGTTCTTTCTATCTACATCATATATATTTTTACCTCTTCTTATTTCAATTTTACCCTTATAGATAGTGTCTATAGCTGCTTGAGTTAGAGTTTCTGGTACATTATTATATAGCGGGTAAAATACTGAGTTTCTGAAGTCTAAAGAAACATTTTCATTAAAAGGTTCCAAAAGTATAGTTTCACAAACTTCTTCATTTGGTTCTTCTAGAAATTCAAATGGCACTACGTCCAAATAGTAGTACGAACCGTATTTAGTAACACTATTAATCTCCACTACAAAGCCAGGTCCTATTTGAATAGTTAGACCAGTAAGTTGATTTAAACTAGAATCATATGAACTAAGAGAACAATCGGTACGGTGGATAGTTATACCCTTAACTTGGTACAAATCATCTCTCAGGATTAGTATCTGTCCTGGTTCTGGTGTGTTTATTTTAAAATCTTCTAATGTCATTTGTTATCTATAGTATTAGATTTTTAACTACCCTTCTGATATTATTATGTCTAATTCATCTTCCGGGTTAACATTGTTGAATTGGTACGAAATAGAAGTAACAGGGTTATCTACTGCTATGAATCTTGTATATTCTACTGTGTTATTTCTTACAAACTGTATAGTTGTAAAATCTGCAACTGTTGAATCAGGTTGAGTTCTGCTAACTGTAGCTATCGAATAAAAGGAAGGGCTTGGCGCATTTCTAAGTTTAAACACACTTGAGGAGCAAGGAACTAGTGCACTAAATGAAGTTAACGGTCCACTTTGTCCGTTTGTATCGGTATATGTAGCTACATATGTCGGGCACTCACCTGCTTCTAGTACTGCTAATAAGACATTTAGCCCTATCTGGTATGTTTGTCCTACAGTTGTCGGAGTAGGAGTTGGAGTACCTGTTGGAGTAGCAGAAGGAACTATCACCGCATTAGTAGGGGTAGGTGTTGGAGTTTGAGTAGGTGTACTAGTTGGAGTTGGTGTTGGAGGTTCTTCGTACTGGATGATACCGAGTTTATATTTAACACCGGTAGAATATGCGTATTTAAATGGATTAATAGGGTAAAAATCTGTTTGTGAAACAGTGATTTGGCTTCCTGATAATTCTCCGTTAAATTTTGCTTGTTCTAATAAATGATCTTTTTTAGGGGCTATTCCTCCTGAAGTCATATAACTAGAACTATAGTTTGTAGTTTTTTCTACACTACTTCCAAATGATTTACCATGGCTGCCACTATAGTTTCCTACTGTAATTGAACCGGTTATAATATCATTAGTAAATGTACCTTGAACTTGTTTTACTTTATTTCTTTCAAGTAGGTGAGGTTTTACTACAATACCTGTTTCTGTGTTTGATCTAGCGGGTACAAAGTCTTTAACCATTTTAAATACTACGTTATCGTAGAATTTTAATAGTCTTGTAAACTCCTGTAGGTTATATGTATTGCTTTTTAGTATAGAGTTAGCTTGGTTATTTAATGCTTGGTAACTGCTCGAAAAAGCAAGACCTGGGTCTCCTATAATATCATCAATATTAAATCCGCTGGCTGTTAAAGCAGTGTAAATTTGATCATTTTGATATTCAGCTACTGAGTATCCTATTTCCACAGAGTGTACTTGGTCTGTAAACTCGGTTGGTCTTTTATTAATTGATGTATATATAGATAATGTACTACCGGATATAATACTTCCGGTACTGTCTATTTTAATATTGGCTAACGAACTAGTAGATTGTTGCTGTGGTCCTAAGTTAATAGAGCCGTCTGTTCTTTGCCCACCTTGAGTTCTAATATAAAGTCCTTTATGGGCTCCATCGCTGTTTAAAGTAGGTACACCAAAACTATTTAAAAGTACTCTTGCAGCTCTTTCTGTTCCTTTAGATTTTAAAAGTAAAGGTAAGTTATGGTACAGTCTTTTGTATACTTCTCTTCTATAATTTTCTTCGGAAGTAGGGCTAGTAGAAGCGGTTATAAATGTATTAACAACTTCTTCCCCTGGTTGGTAAAATTCACCGGTAAAAGTTTTAAATAGATCTTCGGTAGACTTATTGCTTGTGTATAACTTTAAACCAAAGTTTTTAAGAGCGTCTTGAATAAGATCTTTAGAAATACCTTTATCAAGTCTGTTATCAGCGTCGTACTTATCTGTTACAGCTTTTGAGTATATCCATAAGTTATCAAAATGCTGCCCTAACATATTTAGGAATACATTATAAGGTTCATTGTTAGAATCTTCTCTAAGGTATGTAGGTACAGTGTTTAGTAACCGGTTAGGGTTTTGTTGATCAAACAGTATTGCTGTTCCTATTTGAGTATTCCACCAGGATCCTGTTGCCGGTCCGGTAGTGTTTACATAGGGTTTTGTTGTATTAGATTTAGGCCATGATGTTGAACCGCTTTCATAGTATAGGTGTCTATCGTAATGGTCGAAGTTCTGAAGGATGTTGTTGATTAATCCTTCGTAATATGTATTGTCTACATTTAAACTACCGGTTGAATCTAAATAGCTTTGGTAGTTCTCTATAAGATCAAGTTTATATTTAAAGTTTCTTAATCTTTCGTCTGCAGATGAAAATTGAATAAAATTTTCGTAATCTGTATAGTCTATACTAATATTAATACTCTTCTCTTCAAACAAAGATCTTAACTCTCTATAAGTGTTATTTGTAGGAAAGTTAAATAGTTCTTCGTAGTTAAGGTATTGAGAAGGTATTGTACTCTCTTCAGAAAGATCTAGACTAAAATTCGGACCTTTAAGGTAAGGTACTTTTATTTCATCGGTAACTGATTCAGCTTCTATTTCAAAAGTAACTGTATCTGATATTACTTCTTCTAATGTTAGTATATCTTTTACGGTGTGTCTTGCAGGAAGAGGTTCGTATAATTTTACTATTACTGACTTACTGTTTTTATAATTTTGGGTACTAATATTAACCCCTATTAGTAGGTTATTTTTTTTAAAATTTAACCTGAAATCAGATAGGTAAGAGGTTGAGTTTAATTTAACCTGTATTGCTTCTACAAATGTAGTTATCTGATCATCTGTTAGCTTTGTTGTTAGGAGCCTTACTTCTGTTCTGTCCGGGGAGATTTCTTCAATGAAAAAGTCTACATTTGATTTTAACTCAGAAAATAAATTATCTAGGAAATTATAACTAAGTCTTATTCCCCCGTATTCGTACCCCAGATTTAAGGCGTCTTGTTCTGGGTTAAGTGTAAGTTTTGACGCACCTTTTGTCCCAGAGGTTTCTGATCCCTGTAGGTACGACTGGTCTACGTAATTGTGGTTAGATTCTAAAAGTTCTCCGTCTATAGAGTATACGTGAAGTTCTATATTATGTTTTTCAGGGATAAATACAGAGTTAATATCGTAACTAGTAACTAGCTCGACATCTCTACTTTGGTATTCCTGTTGTTCATTAGTAGTGTCTACTAAAAAAGTCTTATACGTTGTTTGCTGCATCTGTTATAGCCTGTGTCTGTATTTCAATCTTTTCTTGATTTATAACCAATAATCTTTCTCTAAGTTCTGTTATCTCATCTAGTAACGGTTGTACATCTGTAAGGTCTTTTTCTAAATCTACTAATTTAGAACTTTCTTTTAATAAGTAAGTATGTGAATTAGCTTCTCCTTCAATTGGAATCTCATAATATAATTTACTGTATAGTCTAAAAAATTCAGCTACAGTATCGTTATTAACTTCAACTACGGGATCTACAAATGTAGAAAAGTTAGAATCAACAACTTTATTAAATTCGTCCTTTTTTAGAACCGTCTTATGTATTTTTATTTCATTAGCCATTTCTAACTACCTTAAATACGTTATCTTTATTAATGACTGCTGTTGTTCCATCTATTACGGACTTAACTAATACCCTATAGTACCTCTCTGGTTGTAATCCATCCATGTATATATCAAAGTAGGAACCTTTTTCATCACAAGATATTTTTGTAAACTCGTCATCAAAAGGTATGACCATCTCTTCTGTAAATTCATCTTTCAACCCCCAGTATGATTCTTGAGGTAAAGCGTAATTAGTTTTGTATACTGAACTAGTTGTAAATGTTCTTACTGGGAATTTAGGTCTAGCTAGTAATCTAAATCTTTGTTTACCTATATCTGGATATTGTCCTTTATTATTGGTGATATCAATTTCGGCAATATCTGTTCCTAATACATCTAGGCTTCCAGTAAGGTATGAACTATCGTCCCATTTTAAGTCTAAAGTTGGAGGATATATTGTATTTGTATTTGCGCTATAAAATTTATGTCTAACAGAAGATGTAATATCAAACTCTATATCCGATGGAAATTTGAGTATAAATCCGTTATTTGATATACTTCCTGTATACATTAATTTAACTGCCTCAGTAACGTTTAAATCTAGGTCTACACTATCATTTACTTCAAAGCTTTGACTAGATTCTAAACTAATACCATTAGAACCTGTATACCAGTTTCCTCCTCCGGGATACCCTTCAAGGTACGAACCTGTAACGTAGGCTGGCATGTTAACGGTATTGTGAGGTAAAGTCCAAGATCCCTTACTTTGTTCTAGTGCATATCTCCAAGCAGCCCCGGATAAATCCCATGGGTAGTCTCCATACTTACCTACTCCACCGTCCCAATATTCATACACCGGATAGGCATAAACCGAGTGGGATATAGGTGTTTCATATGCAGTAGCTATCTTTAGGTTAAGGCTGGCGCTATATTCGGTAGATCCTATCTTATTAGATACAACATCATTAACCTCTCTATCGGCAAAATGTAAAAGTATCCTAGACATTTGCGGTACTTCAGATATATTATAACCTCCTATCTCTAACATCTCGTCATACCCTGCATTCGCAATCGGTACTTCAGTGTAGATAAATGTATCTTTATCGGGAAATATTTTATATACTGCCATATTATAATGTTGTTATTCTTCCTTTAATATCCTGTTCTGGGAATTTTACTTCAAATATACAAGGATCATAAGAAGGGTAAACTACGTTATTTCTTGTTGCTCCTTTTACATCATAACCGAAAGCACTATAGTTTCCTCCTGCTTTATTTACTACTTCTATATTCTGTATTGTTTGTACTCCTTTTACTTTATCTAAAGTAGAGTAAATTTGCGATAAGTTCACCGGTTGGTTAATTGTCCATTTGGTAATATTAAATAACTCTTGTAATTTTATGTTACAGTTAAGGAGCACATCTCTACCGCTATAATCTGGTCTCACTATAATATCGTAATTTACGCCAATATTTACTATAAATGCGTCTTTAATGTTTATAGAGTCTGTGAGTAGCATATACTCAGAAAGGTATGTTTTTAAATTCTCTTTTAATTTTACAGAGCCTTGAACTAGTTTTTTGTTTACATCGTAAGATAGTACATAAAGTGAAATAGCTAGTGGGTTATTGTCTAATAGAACTGAATCTACGCTGTTTGTGTTGGTTAATTGATCTTGAGTAGCATAAGCTTTAGCTATACTTCCAAATTTTCCAGGTAATGATAATGCTCTTACTGTGTAATCCTGTAGTGTTACTGCTCTATTTTGCTCGTTGAAAGCTCTTAAAGAATTTTGTCTTAATTCTTCTACAGTATCACCATCTCTTCCTCCAGCTGCTGGTTTAGGGTTGTTGTAGGTGAGTGTTGCAAATGATGGAGATATTGTTACATTAGATGCTACTGTGATTGTATTAGCAGGAACGTTAGCAGTTACTCCTCCACCTGTGAGGTATTTAATTGTTAATGTGGTATTACTAGGTGCGATACCGTAAGATTTACTATATAGAAAGTTAGATGGATCAAAAGCTCTATCTATTGTACTATCTGCATTATTATTCCCTATATTTAAATTTGACGGGTCGGGTAATATAACGGAATCATCACTACTATTTGTACCGGCTCCGAATTGAAGTTGTAAATACCCGCTAGAAAGAAACCTAGAAACAAATCTTCTTGGAACTTTTCTTAAACTTAATGTATGTGGTAGTCCATTAGATGTAGAAAAGGTAGCCTCTTCATCAACATAAATTGTATCTTGACCTAAAAAAGGAACTTCGTACCATACGTTATTATCGGAGTCAGTTACTTCTAATATCCTAACTATATTACTATCTTGAATAGTTATGGTTTTAAACTTTTCTACAGAAGTTATAGCTTGTGTAGTAGTTTTTACTTCTCCTGAAATAGCTTTAACTGTTTTAGTAAGTTTGTAGCTTTCTGGAAGGTTTGAATAATCTAAGCTGTTTATTATAACATCTGTTGGATCGAAAGAGCTTGAATAAGAAAAGTCTACTCTCTGTTCAATAATAAATGAAGTTTGTGAGCTATCGGTGGATCTTAGAATAGCGTTTGGCTGTAAAATTGCTGCTTGATCCCAGTTAGGGTTATAACTACCACCGGTAGCATCTATAATCTGTGAGATCTCGATATCGACTTCTGCTACTCCGGTTACTTTAGGTTTATATCCCATCATATATGCTAAAGCATATAGGTTTTTAGGGTCTTTAGCATAGGTTAAGTATGTTTCTTGAAGCTGGGTGTCCTGGTAAAAGGACAGTACATCTCCAACATAAGAAGCCATTTCGATAAACATCATACCGGGTGAGGTAGGAGAAAAATCGTTGTAGCTATCAGGAAAGTAGTTTTTAGCGTACTCCACTAATTGATTTCTAAAATCAGAAAAGTCTTTATTAATATACTTTATGTCTCTTTCTTCTGCCATTATTGGTCGATATTAATTAGAAGTTCATCTTCTATATTTGTGTCTGCTATTGTATACTTCAAATAAAACCTAACAGTATTAGAGTTCGGTGTAGCTGTTAGTTCAAATGTTTTTGGTACCACTCTTGGGAAGTATGTGGCTAAATCTTCAGCTATAATCTCTTTAATATCCTGTAATGTATCTTGAGTTATATTCTCAAACAGCATTTTTCTAATATTAGAGCCAAAGGAAGGGTTTAGGTACCTTTCACCTTTATTAGTCAAAAAATAATTAATTAGGTTGTTCCTAATAGCATCCTTAGTTAAGTAATTAGAATTAAATACAGCTTTACCAGAGAAAGGTAAATCTACTCCGATAGCTTTTCTAGGTTCTAAATCTAGAGGGTATATTTTTTGAATTTGAAATGCCATTATAGTCTATTACTACTTTTTTCGTTAGCTAGATCTAAAACCTTTTTAGCTTTTTTTACAAAACTTAATTGAGATATATCTAAACCGGGCATATTTTCCGGTGATGTCATTCCCATTTGATTAGCCATAGAGGAAGCGAAGCTTGGTTTCTGTACCATTGACGAATCAAAGTTCATAACATTCTTATACTCCTCTCCAGACATATTATTTTTAGTTTGATTTAACATCTCTTGGATTGGATCGTCGAACTTTAAATTAGTTGTCTTTGGTTTCATATCAGATAAGCCCATCATTTCTGCTAAATCCTGTCTTGAAGGTTTTTTCGGTGCTGACCATGAGGTCTCTCCTGCTATAGGAGCTGGTTGTAATCCTGTAGGTGTGCTAGCTGCTTTAACTGCTTCGTTCATTACTTCTTGTAACTCTTCCTTAACAGCGGCTCTCACTTCTTCTCTGATTATCTTTCTAAGTTGATCGAGTTTCATATATATAAATAGTTAGTTTATGGAAGTTGATTATCTATTCTAAATTTTAATTCATCTATTAAGACTTGCTCAGAGCTTGCAAAAGATAAAGGGCCTTTTATTACTATAATTCCTCTAAAATCTTTAGCTACTGCTTGTCTTTGTGGTACACTTATACCTGTCTCGGTATTTGTTACAATGGATATAGTGTATGTATTTCCATTAATATTGGAAGTATACTCCACTCCTTTTCCTTTTCCTCCGGCAGTTGTACCTGAGGTTCCAGTATTTTTATCCTGTAAACCTTCTAATATTTTTTTTCTATCTTCATCTGATAGATTTGGATTGGAAGCACATCTAGCCAGTAACCTTTCTATTCTACTAAGCTTAGTTCGAACTGGGGAAAATATACCGGAGGCAGATGATAACAGATCCTTGATAGCTGTCTGGTCATTTTCTAATGTGTTAATCATATTAGAAGTAAACGTTAGTAGTTGTGCTTGTGCCTGTATGACTCCTGTCGGTACTGAAAATATTACACCTATCGGGCCTGGTCCTCCAATAGTCGAAGGTAGCGGCATGTGTGAAAGTACCTCTACTATTATCTTACCCGCTTTGATTGGCTTATCTAATTTTTTTGGAAGTTTTTCTAATTGCCCTACTTGTCTATCTACCTTATTCATTAGACTGTTTACATTGTCAACAGTCTTACCCATTTGCTTTAAAACTTCAGGCGGCGGACATTGATTAAGTAATTCGTTTATAATTTCATTTACTTTGGTATTAGCATACTGTATAGCCATAGCTTCAAGATCTCCTATTTTAAAGGCAGCAAATTGAGCTAGTAAACTTTTAAATTCTTTTAAATATCCGTGTGGCATTATTCAGTGTATACTTTTCTGGATTTGAGTTGTGATTTTCCTCCGGGGTTAATTTGTGCCTCTAAGCTTTTCATTCCTGCTTCAAGTAATTTACCTCTTAATATTAAATTAGGGATAATTTTACCGTCTATAGTTTTAGCTTTTACTAAATCTTTAGCTAGTTCTTTTAAATTGTATAGTAATTCACTTAAAAACTGTTCTGTTGACTCCCCTAATAGTACAGGTTCGTATTCTTCAACTAAAGCTTTTTCCCCTAAGTATATTTTTTCTGCATCTAGTGCTATATAGTCTTTAGCATCTAAATTAATGTTTTTAGAGGTAACTCCGAAAGCTTCTTTACTTGAAAATAAGATGCTTTCTTCTTTTGAATTAAAATAAAGTCTTCCTCCATTCACAACTACTTGTGAACCTTCATACTTATCTGCTTTTATTGGAGCTTTCTTCCAAGCTTTTATCTTATCTCTAGCTTGTTTTAACGGAACTGTGTGATTAGAAACAAGATATATCGAAGATTCATCTTCGTTTATATCTTCTTCAATGTAATCAGAACCATTTTCAGTCTTCTTTTGGCCATTACTTATAATAGTAAAAGGATCTCCTTCATTAGATTGGTTGGTATATATATTCTTAAAATGTTTAGTACCAGACAATCGTATGGATTGACCTTGTCTCCCTTCTACTAAAACATCTCCTGGGTACGGCTGTAGAGGGTTTATGTTGTTTTTCTCTTTAAAGTCATTCCCTAAATCTACCTTAGATGTAGAAACACCGTCTGGGGAGGCATTATGGTGGGGATGATTCCAAACAGATATGATAGATATATAATAAAAAGTAGAACTAGTAGACTTCTCATTAGAAGACTCTTCGTCAGGAGCTGAGGTAAGAAGTACTATTTCGTTTACTAGTGGGATCGTTCTTAAAGTTGCACTAGAAGGAAAAGCAATAGGTAGTGTTTCGGTATTGTCGCTGTTTAGCTTTTTATCTACTGGTTGATATTTAATGGCTCCAATACATTTAGTTTTTCCGTACTTATTATACTCAGGATGAGTTTCATCCATAATCACATCGATGACACGTACAGGGATTAAAGCAAGGTTATTTGCCGGTAACCTGTTAGCTGAGTTTAAATTACTGGAAAAACTAGTTGATAGATTCATCCGTCTCTTCTTCTTTCTTAACTGATTCTAATTCAGCCTCTATTTGATTCTGTTCTTCTAACAAATCTTGTAAATCTGAGAAATCAAAATCACTTGCAGACTCACCTTTAGATTCTGCGCTTACTATCCTTTGAATGATTGTGGCCATCTTAATTAAAGCGTCGTCATTCTTTACACCTATCTCCATGTATTCTTTTATCATAGGGACGATTAAAGTCGCATCTCCTATGTTCTCTATTAGAGGTTTTAACTCTCTAATTAACCCTTGAACTTGTGATCTTGTATCTTTAGAGTTATCGTAGATTTCTCCGAAAAGATCTGATAGGGTCTTTCCATTAAATATTTCTTTATCTAAACTCATAGTTTATAGTTTTATTATAAATAGAGTTACAATGGTTTTCGGGAAAGAAGACCTAGATCGTAGTAATGTTGGTATTTTTCGTAGAAATTGCTTTTAAGTACATTTAATACTTTAGTTAGTTGCGGTGTTTCGCAATCAGTCATTTCTCTTATATAGATATATAAAGCTTTTTTCTTAAATATATCTAAATCGTTCCTTGTTTTAAATATAGTCAAAACAGCATCTGCTATTTTTAACTCATCAGATTTAGGAAATATATAATCAATTTCGTTATACATCTCTTCAACCCATTCGTCTACAAATGTACTCAATGTCCTAGCGTTAGAAAAATCTGGGTCTCCTGTTGTTTCATATGATTCTTCTATATCAGAAAAGGAACCTATCTGTTTTAGTTTTTTGTAGTTAATATTATTGTAGTTAATTAACCATCTTTTAACTATTGTACCAAAATAAGAATATGCTTTAGCTCCGTTCGTAGGATCGAACTTATCTATCTTCTGTTCAAGTAAAACAGAAACGACCTCGTGTTTGAGGTCTTCTATCCGCTCTACATCCGTGTAGTAGAATTTAAATGTATGTATTATATTTTCCGCTAATTTATAAAACGGTAAATAAATGTGGTCTGTAAATATTTTAGCTCTGTAATCGTGATCAGTTGATTGGTTATATTTTACTATATAATCTTCTGTTTCTGAGGTAAAGTAGTTAGCTTTGGATTTCTTCCTTGCCATAGTTTTCGGGGAGCATGTATTTGTCTAGCTCAGTCTGTATTGCTTGCATTTGTTTAAAGAATTCTCCAACCTCATCATCAGATTGAAATACCCCATTTTCATCTAACTTTGAAAGGTGTTGTTGAGATTCTGCTATTATGTTCGATATGTTCTGTAAGTATTTAGTTTGATCTAAGGTTATATCTTCATATTTCTCTACTTTTCTTAGTAGGTTATATATAAGATAAGATAAAATTCCGGAGAATACAACTAATACTGTAATTACTATGTACTGTACCATTATTATAAGTTTTTTAACATGTTAGTTAGACCTTCTGAAGCTTTTACCGGTCTTCCTGTCGAAGAAGTAATCTTTTCACTTTTTGGTTTAGTAGTACCACCTTGTGATTTCCACATATCATACTCCACCTTAGAAGCTAAAAAGTCAGCTGAATGTAAAATAGATATCAAAGCTGTCTTTTGTCTGGAAGATTCTTGATTGCTAAAGAAATAAGCTTTATTAGCATCGTCAAACACACCATCATGACATCTGATACCTAAGTATTCCTTTTGGTTAACTGTAACGCCAAACTTCTGAAGTAAAAATAGAGATCTGTCCGGTATAAGCATAAAGTCTAAATCAGGATTAGGCGTATACATCTCAGATAACTTATCTTGTCTCCATTTATCAGTTTGAGGAATATAATTTGGACCCTCTCCATCACCTATCTTACCTAAATCATGAAATAAAGCAGCAAATACTAACTCTTCATCGGAAAAGTCTACTATCCCACCCATTTGAAGGTAAAGGTCTTTCTGTTTTACGGCATATTGAACAACTCTATTAACATGGTCAACATATCCACCGGGAAAAGCATTATGGTACCAAGATTTACCGCTAGCAGGAGCCATAACGTAGATATCGGAAAGTTTTTCCAACATAGCTAATACCTTTTCCTTACGTTCTCCGGTAATATAGTGGTTAACAATCTTAATATGTTTATCCCAATTGCCTTGAATTTGTTCTGCTTGTAACATAGATAACCTTTTGTATTTATTAAATTTATATTATATATACTATTAATATATTATTATATTCTATTTTATTATTGATTATATAGTTATTATTTATATATATTTATATACTTATATATATTTTATTAATTATATAATATGAAGGTATGAAAAATAATTTAAAGAATCAACTACTCTACAATAAATTTTTGTCTGTAGTGGTTTTTTATTTGAGATTCCACTCCTGCATCCCAAAATACCTCCATATATAGGGTAATAGTATCCCCAATTGACTCTGGAGGGAATGGTCCAAGTACTCTTTTTGTGTATAGTTTTGAATTTCCCTTATCTGAAAAGTAAATTTCGGTGTTTTGTGCAACATTTACTTGAATTCCTTTGAATTGATTGAGTAAAACCTCTATTTTTTCACTTGGAAGCACTGTTCCCGACGAAGTTCTATCGGATCCGAATGGATTGTAGTAGTAATCCGGCATAACCAACGTATCACCAATCGTCCAGACTAAATTAGAATCAAATCTAGCAGTTACAAAAGGTGAATTATTGTAATGGTACTCCGGAGAAGTAGGTTCGGCATAAGCATCTACCGAGAAATAAGGCAAATACTCACGAGTCCAATCTAATTTCACATGGTAGTACCCATTCTCATCCGGTTGAACAGGAAAAACAACCCCTGCTTCACAATCTCCAGATGGACAAGTAGGAGAAAAGTCGTCGGAAGGTGAACAAGATAGTAAAGAAGCCGCTACTAATAGCAGAAAAACATTAAATTTATACATAACCTTTATTTTGTTTACTAAATATAAGAAGAAAAAAGCAGGTGTGCAACTTTTTGGGCGCTTTATATGGAAAATATAACGGCTACGCCGCCGCGCAAAACGCGCGAAGTTGCCACGAAGTTTTTAGTCTTGGAATACTTCCATCCTATAAGGTTCTCCTATACGTTCGATAACAGATCTTGCCTGTTCAATCGTAATATTAAAGAATTCCTTCTTTTTATTTACTCGGAAGCCTTGATTCTCAAGGTAGATATGTATCTCTTTTTCAAGATCATGTGCGTTAAAGCAAGGGTAAGCCCATTCGACCGAGAAGTCTAATGCGACTCCTGTCGCAGCATTGATCTGCTTAACTCTCTCCGAAGGTTTATTCTTTGTAAAGCCAATCTTAACAAGACCGGGCATCGTTTCATTAGAGAGGATGTATATCCATTGACAGTTAGTAATACCTTTTGGCATTTGTATATGCCTGGGTCGGTTGGTGTAGTACCTAACATCTTCCCATCCTTCAGAGGCCGGGTAATTACTATTAGTGGAAGGTGTTAATGTAAAGTGTGCTGCAGGGGTACCTAATTGGTCATCATTGCAAGCAATAAGCTCAGAAGCTTGATCTGGGGATATCTTAGTGACTTTGAATCCCTCTTGAGTTTTTGACATAATATAACCTTTATTTTGTTTCTATACATAAAGATAAGAAAACTATTTTAAAGTAACAACTTTATCTATTAAAAGTTCTCTAAAATTCTTTATAACCGAACATTTTTCGTATTCCTCTATAACTTCATAGTATACTCTTAGGTCATCTAAAGCCTTATATACATTCTCACTATCAAAAGCCTCTCCTATTGTATACTCATCTTTAAAACACCTACTGTCTATTTTTGTAAGGTATCTATATAACTTATTGTAGTATTTGTATTTTATAAGGTTCTTTACATTCTCATATTCTTCTGGATAGTTTCTTTTATACATCATATCCATTAGTTCAAAGTTCTCTAAACCTCTAAGTATCATTCCCATTAAAACAAAAGGATTGTCTAGAACATCTTTAACTCCATGCTCCATGTATACTTCTTCATCTCCTTGTTCGAAGATTGAGAATAATGTATCTTTATCTATTTGTTTCATCATCGATAAATAGTTCGTATATTATCAATATAAGAAGACACCCCCTATATACCGAAAAATTTTGCCAAAAAATTTCCCCAAGTATTTTGTGAAAACAGTTGGAAAGTAGAGAGAGAAATCGTATCTTATATTATAGAGAAACCGTACCCATAGAGGGATCAACATATATAGTAACACAATAGGTCTTTGACATAATGAAACAAGAATATAAAGACTGGTTTATACGAAATAGAAATATCGACCAAGAATCATATAATCGGCCAGATAGAAGTTATAAGTATACTAATACACATTACAGTAAAGTACCCTTCCATAAGGAATTAAAAGAACATATATACTCATTTGAAGGTATTGATATATCAACTGAATACGATACCTACCATATACACACATGGAAGGAAGGAGACTTCTTTAACGAACATATGGATAATAACTTTAGGCGTAAATGGGCGTATGTATGCGAGTTAAAACCCTCTGAATGTAATACTAAATTAGTAGTAAATGGCTTTGAGATGGAGGAAGGAGTGTTTAGTTCTACTACTCTACATAGACTTCCTAAGATACAACAAGGTACACGTATATCTTTGACGGTATTTGGTTCTACAATCTCTATTATATAAACAATATATAAATATATATAACCCTATATAGTGAAAAATCATCAGAAATATGAAACCAGGTATGGCGCAGCCGAGCCGATGCCCAACCTCTTAGGGAACTATACTGGCAGTGTTATAGCAAGGTGCCATCAAGGTGATATAAACCTACCCTACTAATTTCCGGAATCTCTCTTATACCTTTAACTTATTCTTTTTGATTAGGTTGTCCAGTACAGAAGAGAACTTATCCTTTAATTCCTTTATATCATCTAGACTAGCCATATTGTCTGTAGTAGGCGTATGTATGGTAGGAGGTCTATAGACTTTCTTTAGACTCTCTTTAGATGTATCAAGTAATAGCCTTAGAGCTACTGTATAAGACATATCTGGATATAACTCCTTTATGGTCTCAGCTACCTCTCTATCTATTTGTATAGTTATTCTTTCTTTCATCTATAGACTCTCTTTAGATTCTCTTTAGATACCCCACTCACTAGTATTAACTTGTTCTTTAAAAGGCTCTTCTACTAATACCATCTCACACAATGGAAAGTTATAAGCAGTTCTCTGTCTCATCATATCGTAAGTATAAGCCTTAGCCAATGTATTGGTAAATGACTCTATGTTCATACCACCTAAAGCCCATACCTCATTACGGTAAATGCTATAAGAAGGCTTACCCTCTTTGTATATGCTGCAAGAAATCCTATACTCCTGAGGTACGTTATTGTAATCTGTACCATAAGTTACAACGATGTACTCTTTGTCCTTTAATACCTTAACTGCGTTGATGATTGTCTTAGCTGCTTTTACTCTCTCTGAATAAGTCATAACCTTTATCTTTTTAATTATACCTTAATATAAGAAGAATATGGCAGGCCGGCAACTATTTGACCATATATTTTCTATAGAATTTTGAAAAGGGAAGGGAGGGAGGCACACGCCTGTACTTTATATATCTCATTCCATTCACAAGCCTTCATTATTCTACACACTCTATTCCTATTGATCTATATAGAATCTTTAGTTCTTCTTTAGTTGTCTTTAGGTTTCTATAGATAATCTTTAGATGTCTTTAACCCCATATAGCGTTGTCTCCATTAGGTATTATCTATACACTTACAATATGTTCTATACTTAAGTAGAAATAAGCCATTTACCCTCTATCTACCATATGTATCCTTATCTCTCTTATAGGTTCGTTAGGGTTTAATATGAAGTGTTCACCCAAATCACTAACTACCTCAGAGACAAGCTTTGCTTGTTATCACATATTTGTCCTTATTGTAGAATGTAAGGAAGGATGGTAGGACCTTTCGTGAAATATGCGCGTGACAACTTCGTTGTCGAGAGAGGAAAGCGCCCCCTCACTCCAACTCCGTCCTCTTCCACTCCTCTAAAATAGAATCTTCTATCGCTTTGTAAATCCTTTCATCATCCATCTTATACAAATACTAAAACGATTCCTAATACAATCAAAGCTATTATAGCAATGCCTATTATCTTAGCACTATCCTCTTCTTGCTTTATTGTCCTTCCTTGAGAGTTCTTCATTGTATAGTTCGTCTCAATCTTACCTGTCGACTTATCTATTTTAAATGTCTCATCTCCATACTTTACTTCTTCGTAACTACCTTCTTTCATAAACGTTTTATTAATGTTAGACTTTATTACTCTTCTTACCTCTCTTAGTCTTTTCATTACTCTGAAGACTATATGGTTCCTTCTTCAACCTCATCTCTTCTGCTACCTCTCGATAGATAGGAGATTCCATTTCACATCCCCAATAACTTCTACTCATCTTTCATTAGTTTATATGAGACAATTATATCCGAAAACCTAACCTCTTCAATTAGTTTCTCTAATGCTCTATCAAGCATTATATCTTCACCCGGTTCAATCATCGCTTCGATATCAAACAAATGAGTTAATAAATGTAAATGTGATTCTGAATCTAATGCTAATTTCTTCTTTGGCATGACCTTTATTTTGTATTATACTTTAGGAATGTATTTGAATTAAGTTATTTATATCCTCTCTCGATTGCCACCCTAACACATCATCAACCATATCACCCTTTTTATCAAATATTGCAACTTCAAATGATGAGTGTAAATCGGGTGAACCTAAATCTTCACGGGGTGTGCTATACATCCCCTGTCCTGCTACAATAGATAATTCTATGCCATTATCTAGCATTAATAATCCTTGAATTGCACCTTTTCCAAGTTGGTGTGCTTTCCAAGTAATGTCTTCGAATGTTTTAAATTTACTCATAACCTTTATTTTAATTTATACTATTACTCCTTCAACTGTAGTGCGAGTAATACTTAAAACACTAAGAACATTACCTGATACATTAACTACCGAACCATCTTTCATTGTCGTGTTCCATACCCCTCCACCATTTTCAAAATAAGAAAGTACTTTTGATTCTACTTCTGAATCGTATTTAGCTTCTACTACGTATTTTTCTTTAACCTTATTTATACGGTTTGTAAAAGCGTTCTTTCTTTCAACTAAAACTAATGCTGTGTAATAAGTCATAACCTTTATTTTTAATTTCTATACCTTAATATAAGAAGAAATCTAATACGAACCAACTTTATTTAAAGAAAAGTTTCGTTAAAAATGCGCGTGGCGACTTCGTCGGGGAGAGAAAAACGCCATTCCCCTTTCTACTCTTATTGTAATTTTTCGAATTCTAATGTAAAATGTTTATATTGTATATCATCCAACTGTAAATCTCCTTCTCCTATTCTCTTATAAAGTTCAATTCTGAAACCTGTCCAATATGCAACCCAACCTTCTGGAAGTATTAATGATTGTAGAGTAATTAAGTCCTCTTCTTTGTTCTCCTTCTCTAATGTTTGGAAAGCAACTACATAATACTCTCCTCCACCTGTCCATTTGGCAGCCTTTCTTTTGTGCATCCAAACATATCCTCCATTAATAAATTGCTTAACGTCGTTCTTTAATTGCTTTGCTTGATCTTGAATCGTCATAACCTTTATTTTTAATTTCTATACCTTAATTTACGAAGAATAACTCAGACGTCCAACTTTTTCATAACTAAATCCGTAACTTTTTTTATGTCTTCTACATCAGTAATTCCCATCTGATTGAGTTTAAATCTAACGATACCAAATCCTATCTCTCGAATGTTGAATGTTTCGAAGATCTCTTGAGCAATACGCTCATGGTTTAAATGCTTTGAACTAAATGCGATTGAATCTCTCATAACCTCTATTTTTAATTTCTATACCTTAATATAAGAAGAATATTAATACAAACCTACTACTATTTGAGGTTTTTTAAACCCCCGCTCTCATTGCAAATTGGCGTCCTTTTTTATTGCGATTGCCAGTTTTAATATTTGTGAATGTATTTTTTAATGAATCATCCATTGCAATTATTTTGCATTCAGATGCAACCCAACCAGCTTCTTTTATAGCGTTAAAGATTTTGCTTTTTGAATTCACAGCAATTAAATTAAATTTTAATTTTGAGGTGTTTTTAATTTGGTAGAACATAAAAATGATTTGTTTTAATTATTATACCTAAATATAAGAAGAAAGGATCGATCTAGCAACCCTTTCCCCATTTATTTTCCTATTCAAATAGACTTAATTGAGATGCTATTTGTTGAGGATGAACTCTATAAGCTGCTTGAACTTTACGAGTAGGTTTGAATCCTTCTTTAGACCAATCTGCTAACTCTCCATCTATTACTGCTAATGCATGTCCGGCAACTGTAACGATATAATTTCCTACTGGATGAGATTCGATAAAGCTTTTTAGAGTCTTTTGTCTCCAAATTACTTCTCCTTTAACCTTATATCTATTTTTGGTATCTCTTCTACCTAATACCGCTACCTCAAGCTTTTTACCTCCTAACATCATTCCTGCAGCTTCTGCTTTTAAGAATGCAGAGTGAATCATATAACCTAAAGTTCCTTTCTTCTCTCTTCTTCCAAATACATCTTTAGCTATTTGATGAGCTGTTTGATAATCTGTTTCACCTGCAACAGCTAACGCTCTTACAAAGCAGTCATTCTTTTCTGACTGAGCAAGTTGAGAATTAAACGATGAATACTTTTTGTTTACTGATAAATAATTTGCCATAACTCTTATTGTTTTTAATTATACCTTAATATAAGAAGAATATCAATACGAAACAACTATTTACTTAAAAAAGTTTGGAGATTTTACACTTACTAAATAAGAAGAATAAGGTACTAAATCGTCACCTTCATGAACTAAGCCCTTATCGATTTTAACTTCTGTAGTCCATCCTTTTGGTAATACTTTATTAACAATCTCTAATGTCTGGTCTGGAGAATCAAGTTGAAATTTGTATCCATATCTAGGCTGTCCGGCAAGTGAACCAAAATCCTCATCATATACTCCTTCTTGACCTGTTGAAGGTATAACTTTAAACGAACCTTCATAATATCTAGACCCGTCTTCATTCTTCATCATCTCAACACGGCCAGTCAAATCGTCATTATAGTATTTAGAATCGTCGTTTACTAAAGCTCTGAACTCTTTCTTCAAAGTAACAGCCTGCTTTTTAACTTCCGGAAAGGATGGTAAGTTATTTTTTAACTCAATTACCCTTCTTGTTGCTGCAGATAATACCGCTTGAACATCTACTAAATTCTCTAATGATAATACGTTTTGAATTGTCATAACCTTTATTTTTAATTTCTATACCTTAATATAAGAAGAATATCAATACGAACCTACTAATATAAGGAGATTTTTCTACCTACAAATTGAAAGTTATTTGCTAGTTGTTCTGTGTAGAAAGATATAATCATTCCTTCCATTCTTCCATCTACCTCTCCAATCCAATCATCGCTGAAGTCTGAAGATTGATAGAATCTATCTCCTTTCATTATTACTAGATCTCCTCCTTCCGGAATGAAACCTTTTATACATTCGATCTTAATTACTGAATTGTATCCTGTTGCCATAACTTTTATTTGTTTTAGAATTATAAATTATCTTCTCTCCATCTGATGTGTGCGATGATCTCTTCTACTGTCTCCGCTACATTGTTTGTACCGTCAAGTAGTAATCTTAATTCTTCTCTAAGTAGTTCTCTTGTTTCAATCATAACCTTTATTTGTTTAGTTTAAAAAAGTATAATGTTGGGTAGTGAGTTGAAACCTAACTTCTGGTAGGGTTAGGATGATTTCAGCCAATTACTCTCTAGGGACTCTTTAACATCGGACTTGCTCCATACCGATATACTTACCCCAACTATTATACCTAAATATAAGAATAATATTTCTAACTAGAAACTATTTCTTTAGTTATTTTTTTCATATCAGCATAAACTTCATTTTCTAATCTTTCAGCAGCTGCTTGTTTAGCTATCTCTTCTTGTGTCCATCCCTCACCTGAAAGTTTAGTTGCATCCCAGCTTCCGAATGAACAATCTCTTGTTAATTCACATTGTAGAGTTTCATCTTCAAAATCGATAAACATATGAAAGTAGTTACCTTCATTTTCGATGTTGTAAGCGTTGTACTTCTTGATTAATAAGTCTTTAACTGCTTTGAAGTTTTCTTTTTTAATTGCTGTAATTGTCATAACCTTTATCTTTTAATTTCTATACCTTAATATAAGAAGAATAACAATACGAACCTACTCTTTTGTTAATTATTTTCAATAAAAAAACCGGTAGGGTTATGACGTCTACCGGCTCTTCTAATAATAATTAAAAACATAATATAGGGGTTATGACATCCTATAAGCTTTCTTCCTCTTCTCTCTTCTTAACTTCTTCTGTATTGAAACAATCAGTAGAGAAGTAGGATTGTGTGATAATTTTAGTCTGGTTGGTCTTGCTAGTGCCCTCATTGAAATTTAGCTTCTTTTGTTTCAAGTATGATTAACAGTTCTTCATACATATGTGCTGCTAGCGTATTAGGCTGTCTTATTTCAACTTTTGTTTCACTATTTAAGTTCTCCCAACCAAACTTTCTTTTTCTGACTTCGTAAGGAATTGAATAAGCTCTGAAGAAGTTATTAATAAACTTTCTAGCACCTTCCAAATGTTGTAATGTTTCACTAGATTCTATAACTTTAATTGCTTTTCTATATGCTGGAAATATTTCTACCATAACTTAAATTATTATATCCTCATTGTATCTTACAAAGCCTAAAATATTATCCATTCTGACTCTTTCTACTATTGTTTTGTGTAAACCTCCTTGCCAATCTCTTGTTGTAACTTCAACATCAGCTGA
>ENA-OREM01000170-OREM01000170.1-marine-metagenome-genome-assembly--contig:-NODE-170-length-56698-cov-4.231080_pt1 | contig 56698 bp, 48 predicted proteins | sample MGYA00248623_ERZ508561 | MGnify/ENA primary metagenome ERZ508561 (study PRJEB26227, sample SAMN06264494) | marine metagenome | isolation source: Columbia River Estuary | place: USA:Columbia River Estuary...
ACAACCCGCTCTTCCGCGGTTTCTGGGAAAGCGGCAAACTCATGGTAGCCAATTCGATTTATTTTGTGAATCAGTAAAGCAACAGAAAGTTTAGTATTCAGTAGTAATACCGAAAAAGAACAAATATAGCGTTTCAATAAAAAAACGAGTAAATTAGTTTTTCACTAATTCATTCGAAATGAGAAGCTTACTTTTATTCGTCCTTTTCATAGGGTTTGCAGCCGCCTCCTGTAAGAAAAACAAAGTCAAGACGATTACCTATTACGAGTCTACGGATTACTACGGCATTACCGATTCCATTGTATCCGTATATTATGCCTTCAATTGGTGTCAGATTCCTTATCCTCAAGATAGTACCCGGGTCTTTTCGCTAGACTTAGATCGAAACAATGCCGTAGATTGCAAACTCAATATGAGCAATTTCTATACAAGTAGCAATATTTATTGTGATGGTTATTCAGAAGAGTGGCAGTTCATAGGGAATTCACCAACGCAAGGACAAGTCATGGAATTTGCCACACAAGACATCGAACTTTCTGTTTTTCGGTCCATGCATACGCCTGATACCATTCAAGCCAAAGGCAGTGTTTGGTCTGCTGCTGCCTATCTAAAAAAGAAGCATCCGGAAAATTACTTTGCAGCATACATGCCAAATCTTTCTCAGGTACACTATCTCGGATTTAGAATCCGTACGGAAGCCAATGATGGTTGGAATTACGGCTGGATGCGTGTAGAACCTAACTCGAAAGGCTTTTACCTCACCCAAGTGGCCATCAATCCAAATATAGATCAATTCATTATTCCAGGATCGCATTAAACTGGTTTAGAACCCCGTTTTTTCCTATTTTTATAGGAGTTCATGACCCGCTGCTACTTATTCATATTCTGCACGTTCTGCCTCGTATCTTTTGATGCAAATGCACAAGATATTTGGGGTTGGGCTTTAGATGGATTTGCGGGCAGCGAATCAAAATCGGTAGTTTACAACCAAAGTGGTGAGGCCTATGTTTGTGGGCACATTACAAGCTCGACAAATTTTACTGCTGCCGTAAGTTCCTCAGCTGTGGCTGGTGGTAGCGATGTTTACTTGGCTAAATATGCACCAAATGGTGCGCTCATATGGGCGCAAACCTACAACGGAACAGGTCTTGACAAAGCGACAGATTTAGCGATTGGCTCAGACGGGCAGGTGGTACTTACCGGTACATTTACCGGTACTTTTCAGGCAGGTTCATTTAGTGTGAGTTCGCAAGGGGTTGCGCAAGATGTGTTTATTCTCAAAGTAAATGCATTAGGGCAACCCGTTTGGCTTTTAAAGGAGGGCGGTAGTGGTATTGAAAGCACTACGGCAATTACCATTGATGCGCAATTGAATGTTTTGATTTGCGGACAATTTACAGGCCAGAGCAACTTACAAGGTGTTTCTTACACAAGCCTTATCGATCCGCAAACCAATATACAAGGTGCTGATATTTTTGTAGCTAAATATACTGCTCAAGGAACTGGGCAATGGCTCAAAACTGGTGTCGGGAATAAAAATGAAAGGGCCCAGGGCATTGGTGTGAATGCTCAAAATGAAGTCTACATTTGCGGACAATTTTCGCAAGCAATGGATTTTGCAGGATCTACAATTTCCAATTTGCAAAACAACATTGGCTTTCTAGCTAAATTGAATCCCAATGGAAATTTTGTTTTTTTCGAAAAAATGCTTGCAGGTACTTGTTTACCTCAAGACCTCAGTGTGAGTGCTTCAAATGAGGTTGTTGTGGTTGGAGATGTCAGCGGCAATTTAATTTATAATAATCCGATTACAACAGTTACCAATGCCTTTGGTCAACGCATTTTTGTGCTTAAAACCAATGCTAATGGCACGCTATTATGGGCTACGGCATTTGGCTCAAATAGCGGCCTTACTGCTCGCTCTGTTTCTGTGGCTAGCGACCAAAAAGTTTACGTAACGGGGGGCTTTAATTGTGCATTTGATCAAATGCAAACCTTACCCAATATGCATGAAGGGTTTTGGAATTCCTTGGGTTACCGAGATGTTTATGTACTGTGTTTACAAGCCAATGGCAACTTAGCTTGGAGCAACCGTGGGTTTGGAAAAAAGGACGACCTCGGCTTGGGTATTGCCAATTTCAACGCACAAGAGCCTGTGGTAGTCGGTTTTCAGTCTGCTTACCAACATTTTTCTACGATTTTACCACCAACACCAATACCCTCAAGCCAAGATCCAAATGCCTTGCAACTCAATTCGAGTTTTTCAACTTATGATTTGCCAGCTTCGGCAAAATCAGGTTTTGTTGCTAAGGTTTTACAAGCAAATACCGATACATTTAGTTATTTCATTTTGCCTGATACCCTTGTTGGATTTATTGAACCCGATTTAGATACCGTCTCTTTTTGTGCCAATCAGGTGGGTTTACTTGAGTTTGAACCCCAAACAGGACCTTATAATGATCCTTTAGCGCCATTTTACACCGTGAGTTGGTCTGATGGCACCATTCAAGACGCAATTTTGCCTTCTGCAACCGGATGGTATTCTGCTGAAATTGTCCGCGAAGACGGTTGTGGAGGTTCCATTGATTCTATTTATGTTGTTCTCATGCCTGTGCCCAGCTATCCATATTATACCGATACATTGGGCTTATTTGTCAATACTACAGGGCCAATATTGGCTTATTATTCTTGTTTAGACCCTCCTGTTGTGTTCAATTTGGATAGTATTTGTAGCGGTTGTACACTTAGCGTACCAGGTTTACCGGGAACAGGCACGGGGCCTTATCAAATCAATCAGAGCGGTGTTTATGCGGTATCGCTTTCATTGGGAGTTTGCACTCAGAATTCTTTGATCGATGTGAATTTCTATGATACATTGGTTTTTCCTCCAGTTGTTCCTGCCTTGTTACCTGCAGTTGATACCTTTTATACTTGTGGAGATTTTATTGAATTCAACTTGACAGATAGCCTCACCAATCCAACCTTAAATTCATCTGGAGGATTTGCTTATCATACCGTAGACACCGCTATTTGGATCATTAACGGTCAGCAATTTGTAGAGACTGGCTCTTCTATTAGTTACTTGATCAATTCATCGGGTTGGGTAAATGTTTCCGTATCTTTTGACTTGACGGTAGAAAATGACTGTGAACAGTTATCTGCAACATATTCCTTGCAAGATTCTGTTTATGTCATTGTATACAACCCACCGAGTATTCAAATTACACCAATAATAGGCGATACCCAAATTTGCCCTGGTGATTCCATTTTTTTGAGTATCAATCCGACTATTCCAGGTTGTTATTGGACGATGCTTATACCACCGCAAGGGGGTAATGGTATCATTTGGCAAAGTCAAGATACAGACAGCATTGCTGTAGATGCTACTTCTATTTATTCTTATCAAGGTAGTTTTGTCGATCCGATCTCAGGTTGTTCCTATGGTGTTGATACATCTATCTATGTCGAAATTTTACTACCACCCCAAATTAGCATTACACCCGGCGACGCCATTTTATGTCCAAATGACAGCTTGTTGCTGCAAGTACCAAATGTCTACCAAACTTATCAATGGGTTGGCCCGGGTCTAGGAACAAGTTTAGGTTCTTTCTCACTTTATGCCGGAACTATCGGAGAATTTTATTGTATCGTAACAGATTCCAACAGTTGTGTTTTTTCGAGCCCTCCTGTGCTTATTGAAAATTACGTAACGCCTTCCTTATCTGTTCAACCTTCAAATATTTTATGCGGTGGAAACAGTGTTGAATTATTCGTTCTTACAGTGGGTAGTCCAATTTTAAATTGGTGGCCAATTATTTCGAATTCCAATTCGATCATCGTAGATCAGCCAGGTTTTTATGGTGTAAGTATAGAGCAATGTGGCTTTACTATTTTGGATAGTATGGAGGTCATAGACGGCACTTTTAGCGCCTCGATTAGCGCTACTGATACCATGCTTTGTTATCAGGAAACGATTTTGATTGAAGGCTCTTTGCCCAATGCCAACTATGAGTGGTCTCCTGCAGTGGGCTCAAGTGCTTCCATACTTCAGGTTTCCGCACCAGGAACTTATAGCGCAATTGTCACCAATGAGTTTGGCTGCCAATTTTCAACGAACGAAGTGAGTGTAGGGTATTATCAAGACAATATTCCTGTAGCTTCTTTTACCGATACCGTCTGCTTAGGGTCTACGGTTGTTCTACAGGCTCCAAATGCCCAAAATGCACAATGGTTTAGCTCCGATTCTGTTTTCTTGATAGCGGCGCCCACTTTTACACTTAGTGCTCTCACTCAAGATAGCGTTTTGTTGCTCAATTATCCGAGTGCCAACTGTCCAAATTCTTATGCGAGCTATCAGATTATTCTCTATGATAGCTTGCCTGAAGGCCTCTTGCAAGGCCCTAGTGTTTGGTGTAACGCCCAACCACTTACCTTGCAATTTCTTACCCAGCCTCAAACTGATTTTGTTTGGTTCAATCAGGATAGCTCGCAACTCATTCAAACCGTTAACAGTCCGGGGACATACTGGATTACTTACAGCCGCTGCGGCCAAAGCATTACGGATAGTCTTACAATCAGCGACCATAGTATTCAGCTCGCTCTAAATGCTACAGATTCATCGATTTGCTTGAATTCAAGCAGTGGAGGACTAACAGAGGTCTTGCTTATGGTCAATTCAAATGCCTCTCAACTCAGTTGGAATGTAGCTTTTGATACACTGCACTCCCAACAACTAGTAATCAATTCTCCCGGAGTGTATGCGGTATATGGAACGAATGATTTTGGTTGTTCGGCCACAGATAGCCTTTCTATTAACGGGGTTGAGTGTGACGCTGAGGTACCGAATGTAATTACACCGAACGGTGATGGCATCAATGATGTATTGCTCATTGCCGATGCAGCGTTGCACCCGTATAACAAACTAATTGTACTGAACAGATGGGGTAATGTGCTCTTTGAGGCTGCACCGTATCTCAATAATTACAGTCCGACAGATCTGGTTGACGGCACGTATTTTTATATGTATTATCCGAATGTGCTGCAAAAACCACTCTTCTTCAAGCAAGGCTTTTTCATGCTGTTTAGCGAGTAGGATATGATGATGGCGCTCTATAAGTTTTTTTTCGAGTTTAGTAACGCGCGGTCATAGATCGTCATAGTGATACCTACATTTTACAACAATAACTTGTTGTTCTAGGACTTGATAAATCAATCGGTGTTTCTGATCTTTTCTTTTTGTTTTGGCTCATCCAATATTGGTAGTCATCCCATGCTCTTGGGGTAAAGCTGATATTCATACTGGGATGAAATCAATCATATCCTTTCCAATTTGTTGGATAGAAGCATCTAAGTGTGCTTTATTTTTGATGGATGAGAGCTCATGACTTGTGGCGCACAATGCGTTGTACTCTTCTAATGACATCACCACTACAGCTTTGCCTTTCCCTCTGTGAATGATGAGGGTATCCACATTGGTAATGACTTGATCAAGGAACTGTTTGAGGGCTTTTCTGAATTCTGAATAAGTTGCGCTTAACATAAGTACCTATTTAGGTACAAAATTACGTACTTTTAGCATAGGGGTTGGTTTTCTGAAAAATTAAACTAGACCTAGCAAAGTTCATTCAGTAGATTTTCGGAATTCGAATAGAAAATGGGTGAAGAAGTTGGTGCTGAGGTAAGTATTAAAAAAATACTGCATACGACAACTGGCAAGAAACGAAGCGGGTTTTTCGATCAGTGAGGTCGGAGAATGCTTGGTTATAGACATTGAATCCTCCATTATTAAAAATAGATATTTGCGGATCCAGAGACAACTGCGAAGTCTTTTCTTTTTTAGTAATAAAATGCTTCGAAAAAGACAGCCCGCCAATGAGTTGGGTTTTGCGCCATCCGCTGTTATTATTCATCATATTTGGGGGAGCTGCACCCCAAATACGCTCGATGGTGTAGGTGTCTTTGCTCGAAACGAGGTAAGAGGGTATAAGTTTGATGCCTAGTTCAAGACCGTTTCCGAAGCTTCGTGCACACCCAATTTGTACTTGAGCGAAGTGTTGGATACTCTTGGAATAGTAGATATCGTAATAATAACTATTGGGATAATTAGGATTGAATATGTATATCGAATTCACACCACGATAGGCAAAAAAAAGATACTGGTAATTTAATCCTGCTGAAAAGTTCCAATTCTGATACTGTAGTATGGCTTTAATTCCAATTTGAGAAGCTTGGCCATATTTGTAGTCGTGGGCAAAACCAATGTTACTAATGGTTGGGTTGCAATAAGTAGCAGGTCCTGAACTTAAATTTATGCCAAAATGCGGTCTCAACTTAAATTGGGCATGGCTTGAAAAGAAGAGCAAGGCAAAAAGAGGAAGAAAAATAGATTTCATATGTCTTGGTTTTTATTCAATAACGATATTAATTTCGGGTTCTTGGCCATTTATCAATTTGCCAATTCCTTCAATTTTAAGGTTTTTGAACCTTGGTTCTGTAATATCACCATTAAATTGATATACATTAAACGAGTACACGTTGAGGGAATGTAACCTACCGTTGACTTTATTGTCATCTATAAATAGGGTGTCTGCCCACCTTCCATTCACCAAAAAAATCATTTTTTCTTTATCGCGTTCAATAAGTGTGTAGGCCTGGAAGGCGCGTTTTGCATATGATTCATCTAAATGGGAAAACCAATAAGTAACAGAGAATTTTCGGATAGTTGGTTTTTCAAATGTCGAGACAACGCATCCAAAGAGTAGAAAAGGCAGCAGTAGTGTTAAACGTTTCATTGGCAATGCTTTAGTATGTTGCTAGGAATTTGAAAATTAATGATAATATTCTTAAAAAAAAAGCTTGTAAAAATTTACCCCCTCCTCGCCAAAGCCTCATACACCACATGCTGCATGTCGGTGCGGATATTGAGGTCGCGGAGTTTCCAGTTGTCTTGGCTTGGGTGAACGCGGTTGGATAAAAAGATGAAGATGACTTTGTTTTTGGGGTCGGCCCAGACGAGGGTGCCGGTGAAGCCGGAGTGCCCGAAAGATTGCTGGGAGGCCAAGACATCGCAGGTGCCGCCACCGCTTGCTGTGGGTCGGTCAAAGCCTGCTGCTCGGCGGTTGCCAGGATACTGTTGTTTGGTGAATTCAGTGTAAGTGGCTTCAGAGAAGAAGTTCATGCCGGCCATTTGCCCTTTATTAAGGAAAAGTTGCATGATGTGTGCGAGGCTCCAGGCGTTTGAGAAAATACCTGCATGCCCTGCGACGCCTCCTAACATAGCTGCTCCTGGGTCGTGAACGTATCCTCTTAACAGTTGTTTGCGAAAAGCTTGGTCGTCTTCGGTAGGCACTACTTGAGCGTCAGCGAAGTTTTTGAGCGGTTGGTAAAGCATGCGGTTGAGTCCGAGTGGTAGATATATGTTACGGCGCAAATAACTGGCTTGGCTTTCGCCAATGAGGCGCTCTAAAATCGGTTGGGTGAAGTAATAGCATAAATCAGAATACACATATTTCTTAGGTCCGAGCTCTGAGCGCATGATTTGCGCATACATGGAATCTTTGTAGTTTTTGCGCATGAACATTCCTTTGGCAACTTCTATAGAAAAGTCTTCGGATTTACTGGTTTGATAGATGGTTGGCTTCCATTGGCCGTCTGTGAGTGTTCTCTTGTAAAAGGGAATCCAGGGCGTGAGGCCTGCCTGATGCGCCATGATTTCTCTGATTTTGAGCGCACCAAATGGAGTTTGGCCTGTTAGCTCCGGAATGTAAGAGCCAATGCTGCGGTCGAGGTCGAATTTTCCCTTGGAGTGTTGCTCCATGGCGAGTAGGGTAGAGGCCGCAATTTTGGTCACGGAGGCGATGTCGTACATTGATTTTAAATGGATTGGCAGTGCATCGCTTTCATAACCTTGCTTCCCAAAAGCTTTGTGCCAAATGATTTTATCTTCGACCGCAACCAATACCTGACACCCCGGGTAAGCGCCTGCGCTGATTCCTTTTTGAGCAATGACATCAATTTCTTGCAGGTCTTGACTCTTTAGCCCGAGTTCTTCAGGAAGTGCGATGCCAAGTCTGCCATTGGCTTGAATACCGGCAGCACTGTTGCCACCCATGAGTAGCTGTGCAATTTGTGTTTGTGCAATCGGATGGTTTTCGTGCGCTACGATAATGGCGTCAAATAAGGAGGTGTCTACATCTTTGAGAATTTGGTGCTCTCCAAAAACGACAAGTATGTTTTGGTCGGTGCTGTCAAGAAGTTCCATTTTTTCTGCCGCCCATTTTTCGATATGGTTACTTTGAGGAGTTGCAGCATGTAAACTCAATATGCAAATTTCTGGATTGGTAAGGCCGTAGAATTTGTCAATTGTTGCAGGAATACCTAGCGTATCTGCAGCTAAAATGGCCATTCTATCATTGTATAGATCGAGGGTTTCTGTAAAAACAGAGGAGTTGCCACCTAGTGCGATACAAGCTGTTTTTTGATCGAGCCGACCCAAAGGCAATACTTGTTGCTTGTTTTTAAGAAGTTCAATATGTTTTCTAAATCCTTGAATTTGTTGAGGGAGGGGTAGGGCGTTTAAATCTGATAAAGCGCTGCCAATCCATTTGGTAGGGAGTTCATACTTGAATTTAGAGCTGCCTGCTGTAGTTTTTTCAATAGGGTAAAATCTCACTAAAGCAAAACCGAGTAGGGATACAACAAGAATAGAGGAAAAGAGGCGCATGCGTTTCATTTGTTTCAAAACTAGCTAAAATAAAGCGCTTTTCAAAACACAAAGTGTAGTTCTGACACTTACCTTAATATAGCATTTTTTCTTGAAAAATACAAATTAAGTTCTTCACAAATAATCAGATGTGCTGTGTACAAAAACCTAACACATATCATGGTTTGAGGAGTAAAAGCGCCGTAATTTTGTCTGGTCATACAACCCTAAAAGTACAACATGGAACAACACGGAAAATTCGGGAAAAATGCCGACCTCGCCGCAAGTATTGGACTAGACCAAACTGGTGACCAATTCTGGAATCTCACCCCAGCAGAACTCATCGAAGACTGCATCATTTTGGGTGAGGGTATGCTCACGGATTCAGGAGCACTTGCTATAGAAACTGGTGAATTTACAGGCCGCTCTCCCAAAGACCGTTTCATTGTACGCGACGCCGTTACAGAAAATGCTGTGTGGTGGGGCGATGTCAATATCGGTTTTGAACCTGCAAAATTTGATGCACTTTACGAGCGCATGAAAGCCCATTTGGCAGAACAAGATATTTACGTTCGCGATGTCTATGCATGTGCAGACCCTACGTACAGAATGAACATTCGCGTCGTGACTGAACTTCCATGGTCGAGCCTCTTTGCTCACAACATGTTTTTGCGTTTAGAATCTACAGAACTCGAAGATTTCATGCCCGAGTGGCACATCGTTTGCGCACCTAGCTTTTTGGCAGATCCGGCCATTGACGGCACGCGTCAGCACAACTTCGCTATTTTGAATTTCACCAAGAAAATGATCCTCATAGGAGGTACAGGTTATACAGGCGAAATCAAAAAAGGTATCTTCTCCGCGCTGAATTTTATCCTTCCTCACCAAAAAAATGTGCTCTCCATGCACTGTTCGGCCAATATCGGTCAAGATGGCGACACCGCTATTTTCTTTGGTTTATCCGGGACTGGCAAAACAACGCTCTCTTCAGATCCAAATCGCCGTCTAATTGGCGATGACGAACACGGCTGGAGCGCCAAAAGCGTATTTAACTTTGAGGGCGGCTGCTATGCCAAAACCATCGATTTATCGCGCGAGAAAGAACCACAGATTTACGATGCCATTCGCTTCGGAGCGCTGTTAGAAAACGTTGGTTTTCCGCAAGAGTCTTCTACGCCAGACTATTCCGACGGCAGCATTACTGAAAATACCCGCGTTTCTTACCCGATTCATCATATCGACAACATTGCTACGCCATCCATCGGAACTGCACCAAAAAATATCTTCTTCTTAACAGCAGATGCTTTTGGCGTTTTACCTCCGATTTCTAAACTCACTAAAGAACAAGCGATGTACCACTTCATGTCGGGCTATACCGCTAAAGTAGCCGGAACCGAAGTGGGAATCACCGAGCCCACTACAACCTTCTCTGCAGGTTTTGGCGCAGCATTCTTGCCTTTACACCCCGCTCAATACGCCAAATTACTCGGCGAAAAATTAGAGGGTACCGACATCAATGTTTGGCTCATCAATACCGGTTGGTCTGGTGGCTCTTATGGTGTGGGTTCTCGCATGAAGCTCTCTTATACCCGAGCGATGATTACCGCTGCACTCACAGGTCAACTCAAAGACGTCGCTTACGAACAAATGCCATTCTTTGACTTAGCTTTTCCAACTTCATGCGCTGGTGTACCATCCGAGTTGCTCAATCCGCGCCATACTTGGTCTGATAAAAATGCCTACGATCAAACTGCTGCAAGCTTAGCAGCCAAGTTTGTCAAGAACTTTGAAAAATTTGCCGAGCAAACTGCCCCAAGTATTTTGGCTGCAGCACCTCGAGTTCCTGCTTAATACCTCCTTTCCATCAGTCAACAAACTTGGAAAGAAGCTAGGGTCGCAATTGCGGCCCTTTTTTTGGTATCAAATAATGAGGTACAAAAAAAGCCCCGACCAGAAGGACGGAGCTTTGAAATATGAATGATCTTAACGGTTTAACGCTTGTGCATTGGTTCGTCAGATACAGTTAATTTTTTACGGCCTTTTTTGCGGCGAGCAGCCAATACACGACGACCGTTTTTAGTGGCCATACGGCTACGGAAGCCATGTTTGTTTCTTCTTTTTCTTACCGATGGTTGAAACGTTCTTTTCATGTCGTGTCGTTATTTGTAATGTTTTTGGGAATGCAAAGATAGCATATTTTTTAGAATTTCAAATTCTTTCGACAAAAATCGTGAAAAAAAGCCCATGCCCCGAGAAAGCAAGTTATTTTTGTATTGCCTAGCGCCAAAGCCATGATGAGACCCAAGAAAAATAAAGAAGCAAAAGTTAAATTAACCAAAGACAGCTGGCGCAAAGCTGCGCGCTTTTTGAAGTACCTTAAGCCTTATTCGGGTACTTATTTTATTGGCTGGATCTTTTTGGTGCTCAGCACTTCTGCTGGCTTGGTATTCCCGTACCTTATGGGGAAGCTCCTGGGCAGTTCTAACGCGACTTCTCAACCCGAACAAGCGATTCGCTTGCTCGACCTCTCGAACGTCAATCAAATAGCCCTCGCGCTTTTTATTTTGTTCTTCTTTCAGAGTGTCTTTTCGTTCGTGCGCGTGGTGCTCTTTAACAACGTTACCGAAAACGCCCTCAGAGACATGCGCAACGAGGCCTTTGAAAAGTTGGTCTACATGCCCATGGATTTCTTCAATCGGCAAAAAGTAGGCGAACTCACCTCGAGAGTAGCTTCTGACATCGCTCAAATTCAAGAAGTATTGCGCACGACTATTGCCGAATTTTTCAGGCAAATCATTATTGTTTTTGGTGGCATCACTTTTTTGTTTTTCATTTCCTGGAAACTTTCGCTGATCATGCTTGCTACGGTACCGGTTATGGCTATTGTAGCCGTCTTCTTTGGTCGATACATCCGCAAACTCAGCAAAGAAGCCCAAGACTACATTGCCACCTCTAATTCCATCCTAGAAGAAGCACTCACCGGAATTGCCAATGTCAAGGCCTTTACCAATGAGTGGTTTTTGCTGGGCAAATACAAGAAAAGTACCCAGCAAACCAGAGACCTCAATGTGCGCAGTGGTATTTGGCGCGGTTTGTTTGTTTCATTCATCATTTTCTGTCTTTTCGGCGCTATTGTATTTATTGTCTGGAAAGGTTTACTCATGACCCAAGGGCCCAACCCTGAGCTCGCGTCGGAAGGGTTCTATCAGTTTGTGCTCTTTACCATCATGATGGGTGCTTCTATCGGTTCTTTGCCAGATTTATACGCCAGCGTTCAAAAAGCGGTTGGGGCAACCGAAAACTTACTCGATTTACTACAAGAGGATACCGAACAACTGACCTCTGCCCCGCAAGAGCGCATTCAAATCGATGGCTCTGTGCGTTTTGACAATCTTTACTTTAGTTATCCGCAACGCTCGGATATCGAAGTATTGAAGGGCATCAATTTTACGTTGGCTCCCAATCAGACCTTAGCGCTAGTTGGGCAAAGTGGCTCGGGTAAATCGACAATTGCCAACCTTCTTTTACAGTTTTACCAACCTTCGTCAGGGGCTATTTATTTTGATGGACGAAAGGCAAGCACCTTTGATTTGCAACAGTTGCGTCAACAAATGGCAATTGTTCCACAAGAAGTTTTGTTGTTTTCTGGTAGTATCCTAGAAAATATCCGATTTGGGCGACCTGATGCCACCGATCAAGCGGTGATTGAAGCTGCTCAAAAAGCAAATGCTTGGGAGTTCATTAGTAGCTTTCCAGAGCAAATGAACACTGAAGTAGGAGACCGAGGCATTCAACTTTCTGGCGGTCAAAAACAGCGCATCGCCATTGCACGCGCCATCCTGAAAAATCCTAGTATCCTCATTTTGGATGAAGCTACGTCAGCCCTAGATTCTAGCTCCGAAAGACTCGTTCAAGAAGCTTTAGAAGAGCTCATGAAAGGCCGTACCTCGATTGTCATTGCACACCGTTTGTCTACGATTCGTCAGGCAGACCAAATTTTAGTCTTGCAAGATGGTCAAATTACCGAGCAAGGAAAGCACGACGAGCTCATGGCCCTCAATGGGCAATATGCCACTTACGTAGCCCAACAATTGATCTGATTACTTGAAGAGGGTTTCAACAAAGGCCTTGCGGTCAAATAGCTGGAGGTCTTCCATTTTTTCGCCCACGCCGATATATTTCACCGGAATTTTCATTTGATCTGAGATGCCAATGACCACGCCGCCTTTGGCTGTGCCGTCGAGTTTGGTAACTGCGAGTGCATTGATGTCTGTGGCTTGCGCAAATTGCTTGGCTTGTTCGTAGGCGTTTTGCCCTGTAGAGCCATCGAGCACTAATAAGATTTCGTGAGGGGCATTCGGCACCACTTTATCCATTACACGCTTGATCTTAGAAAGTTCTTGCATGAGGTTGACTTTGTTGTGGAGGCGGCCAGCAGTATCGATGATCACTACATCTGCTCCTTGGGCTTTGGCAGACTGCAAAGCGTCATAAGCAACACTTGCGGGGTCGGCACCCATACCTTGTTGCACGATGGGCACACCAACGCGCTCCGACCAGATAATGAGCTGATCAACAGCTGCTGCTCTAAAGGTGTCTGAAGCGCCCAAAACAACCTTTAAACCGGCTTGTTTCATTTGATAGGCCAGTTTGCCAATGGTGGTAGTTTTGCCCACGCCATTGACGCCAACCACCATGAGTACGTATGGATTGCCATCTGTGGGTTTGTCTATCTTGAGCTTGCCTTCAAAATTGGCTGCGTTTTCTTCTAAAAGGGCGATGATTTCGTCGCGAAGAATTTGGTTGAGTTCTTCTGAATTGATGACGCGGTCTCTGGAAACACGTGCTTCGATGCGATCGATGATTTTGAGGGTGGTTTCTACCCCGACATCTGCGGTAATGAGGATTTCTTCGAGTTCGTCGAGGACGTCTTGATCCACGCGGCTTTTGCCCACGAGCAAACGCGTAATTTTAGAGAAAAAGGTTTGTTTGGTTTTCTCTAGGCCTTGATCGAGGGTTTCTTTTTGAACTGGATCAAGGGTTTCTTTTTTGGATTTCGAAAAAAAATCAAATATGCCCATTTGCTAAGATAAAAAAAAAGCTCCCAACTTGGAAGCTTTAAAAGGGAATGCACAACGGTTTAGCCTTTGGTAAACCACTCTTTTACTTTGTCGTTGTGTACGATTTCTTCTTTGAAGGTGTATGAGCCAGACTTCTCAGACTTGACCATTTTGATCACCTTTGTATGTTCTTTACCTCCACCTTTCTGGAGTGATGCAACTACTTTCTTTGCCATGACTTACTTATTTAATTTCTTTATGGACAGTCATACGCTTGAGGATGGGATTGAATTTCTTAATCTCCATACGGTCTGGCGTATTTTTACGGTTCTTAGTTGTGATGTAGCGTGATGTACCGGGCATACCAGACTCTTTGTGCTCAGTGCACTCTAGAATTACTTGGATGCGGTTGCCTTTACTCTTCTTAGCCATTTTCTAAATGTTTATTCTGTTTCCCAACAGGTTATTTCAAAAATCCTTTTTGACGTGCTTCTTTCAAGCAAGCTGAGATTCCTTTTTTATTGATGGTGCGTAGCGCAGCAGCAGAAATCTTTAAAGTGATAAAATTATCTTCTTCAGGAACGAAAAACTTCTTCGTGATCAAGTTCGGATAAAAACGACGCTTGGTCTTGCGATTTGAGTGCGATACGTTGTTTCCAACCATCACTGACTTTCCTGTTAACTGACAAACTCGTGACATGTCTTAATTATTACGTGTAATTACAAAAGCGGATGCAAAGATAACAACTTTTTACAATACTACAAATGGATTATGAACAAAATAATGCCCTTTTTCAACACAAGGCCTCAATTTGACTTATTTCTTGGGTGGTGCGCTAGTATGGCTCGGCGCAAGAAGCGTTGATCTAAATGTGTGTAAATCTCTGTGGTGGTGATAGATTCGTGCCCGAGCATTTCTTGAACGGCCCTTAAATTGGCACCGCCCTCAATCAAATGGGTGGCAAAACTATGTCTAAAAGTATGAGGTGAAATTTGTTTCTTTAAGCCAATTTTTTGAGCAAGTTGTTTGATGATCGTAAAAATCATCACGCGCGTTAGTGCAGCCCCTCTTCGATTTAAAAAAACATAATGTTCTTGTCCTTTTTGAATTGGGATGAGGCTTCTCACTTCTGCTACATAAGCATTGACTTCTTTTACCACCTGTTCTGAAACGGGCACCAATCTTTCTTTGTTTCCTTTTCCAATGACTCGAATGAAGCCTTCATCGAAATATAGATCTGAAAAGCGGAGCCCAATGAGTTCCGAAACCCTCAGTCCGCAACTATACAAGGTTTCTAACATCGCATGGTTGCGTGGCCCCTCTTGGGTTTGGGTGTCAATTGCCAAAAGAAGTGCATCGATTTCTGCCAATTCAAGCACTTCAGGTAATTTACGACCAAGTTTGGGCTGTTCGAGTAGGGAAGAAGGGTCATTTTGGATGTAGCGCTCCAAAATTAGAAAGCCAAAAAATTGCTTGATCCCCGATATGATTCGCGCCTGACTGCGAGCGCTCAGTCCGAGGTCGTAGAGATGCGTCACAAATTGAGTAAGAGTGTTGTAAGTAACACCTTCAGGCTTGATTTTGAGCTCTTCAAAAAATCCGGCCAAGAGCACAACATCTCTCTGATAGGCAACAATAGAATTGTGCGCCAAACCCTTTTCAATTTTTAGGTATGAAACAAAATCCTTAATATAGCGCTCCCAATGCATAGAAAATGAAGTTGCTTATTGTCAATGGCCCAAATTTGAATCTGCTCGGCACCCGCGAGACACAAATATATGGCAATGTCTCATTCGAAGCATTTTTTGAGCAGCTTAAAAATAAAACGCAACACGAGCTCAGTTATTTTCAGTCCAATGTAGAAGGTGAGCTCATCAATTGTTTGCAGCAGGCCAGTGCAGATGGTATTATCATCAATGCAGGTGGATATACGCATAGCAGTGTGGCCCTAAGAGATTGCATTGCTGCTATCGATATTCCAGTCATTGAGGTGCATATCTCAAATATCAGCGCTAGAGAAAGTTTTAGGCATGAGTCTTTGCTTAGTCCGGTGTGCAAGGGTTGTATCTTTGGTTTTGGTTTGGAGGGCTACTTGTTGGCGATCCGAGCTTTCGAAATGTAAGTTTTTGGCATCATTTTGGCTACATTAATGAAAACTAAAACGATGAAATCAATTTGCCTTGCATTATTTTTCTTTTTCACCCCTCTCATTTTTGCTCAGAGAAAGGTTCAATTGGTGATTTTATTTGACACTTCAAACAGTATGGATGGCTTACTCAATCAGGCAAAAGCCCGCATTTGGGAAATAGTCAATGAAGCATCTACCATTACTTTTCAGGGTGCGCCGATCAGCTTAGAAATTGCCATGTATGACTATGGAAACACTTCAATACCTGCCTCCCAAAACTATGTCCGCAAGCAACTCGATTTTTCTACAGATCTTGATTTGGTTTCTGAGAAACTCTTTGGTCTTCGTACAAGTGGAGGCGATGAATATTGCGCAGCGGTAATCGTTTCAGCCCTCAATGATTTGGCTTGGTCTACAGACCCTCAAGATCTTAAATTAATTTACATTGCTGGCAATGAATCTTTTAAGCAAGGGCCTATTGCTACTGGGCTTGCCTGTGAGTTGGCCACCGATAAAAAAGTATTGGTAAGCACTATTTTTTGTGGAGACCGCGCTCAAGGAATTGCCCTAGGGTGGAAAAACGGTGCCGACTGTGCCAAGGGTGATTTTTTCAATATTTATTCCAATGAGTCTGTACAACAAATTGATACACCATTTGACGATGCGATTATAGAGCAAAATCGCAAATTAAACGAGACCTATTTGGGTTTCGGTGCCAATGCTTCGGTATCAAAAGAATTGCAAATTCGACAAGATCAAAACGCTTTAGGGATGTCCAAGTCAGTAGAAACCGAACGCTACTTAGCCAAATCAAAGTCAACTTACAAAAATGATAAATGGGATATTGTTGACGCTAACAAAGCGGATTCGACGAAAATTCTTCAACTCTCCGATGAGGAGCTACCAGACCCAATGAAGGGCATGAATGCCGAAGAGCGCAAGGCCTATGTGCAGCAAAAAACCGAGGAGCGTGCTGCAATTCAAAAAGAAATGGAACGTCTCGAAGCCGAACGACGCAATTACATTGCAACTCAAAAAGCCAATTCAGAAACTACCAAAACTGATGATTTTGGAACTGCCGTTGCAACTTCATTGCGCAAAAATGCCAAAACATTAGGTTTTGACTAAATTTGTGCATGATGCATCAACTCGAACATTATTTTACTCACATTGACCCGGTATTTGCTGCATTTATAGCCACTACTTTCACTTGGTTGGTAACGGCAGCCGGCGCAGCTTTGGTGTTTTTCTTTAAATCAATGCACCGCGGGGTTCTTGATGGAATGCTGGGTTTTACTGGTGGGGTTATGGTTGCGGCGAGTTTTTGGTCCTTACTTATGCCTTCCATTGAGCTTTCGGAGCGTTTGTATCCCAGTGCGCCATGGATGCCGGCAGCCATTGGATTTTTAGTGGGTGCGCTCTTTTTGTTTTTCTTGGATAAAAAGATGCCACACTTGCACCTCAATTTCAATGAGAACGAAAAAGAAGGGATCAAGACCCAATTGCATAAAACTACGCTGCTGGTATTGGCAATTACCCTCCATAACATTCCAGAAGGTTTGGCAGTCGGGGTTTTATTTGGTGCTGCTGCCAACGGCATGGAAGGGGCAACTATTGCTGGTGCCATTGCTTTGGCCATAGGAATTGGTATTCAAAATTTTCCTGAAGGTTTTGCAGTTGCGATGCCTCTCAGACGCGCCGGAGCTAGCCGAATGAAGAGTTTTATGTATGGTCAGCTTTCGGCCATTGTTGAGCCCATTGCAGGCGTTATAGGCGCTGTGGCTGTCATTTACATGGAGCCTATTTTGCCGTTTGCACTTTCTTTTGCAGCTGGGGCCATGATTTTTGTGGTAGTGGAAGAAGTCATACCCGAAACCCAACGCGACAAATACACCGATGTGGCCGTACTTGGCTTCATCGGCGGTTTTTTAGTCATGATGGTCTTAGATGTGGCCTTGGGTTAATTGCAAATTTCTTTTGCGGTCGCCTCTAAAATAACCCTCACCTCCTCGAGTGTCGGAGCCTCCGCATACGTTCTGAGTACAGGCTCGGTCCCAGAGGGGCGGATCATCACCCAACGCTCATCATCAAAGAAATATTTGAATCCGTCAATGGTCTGAACCTCCCTAACCTGATAAGGTCCAAAAGCTTTGTAATTGTCGGACTTACAATTGGAAATGATTTTTTGCTTGAGTTCTTCTGTGATGTGTAAGTCATTGCGTTCGAATTGAAAAGGCCCTACAATTTGATAAACCTCATCTATGAGCTCTTCTAAGGATTTACCAGATTTGGCCATGAATTCCCAAATGATGAGGCCCATCCAAAGGCCATCCCGCTCTGGAATATGTCCTTTAACAGCAATGCCTCCTGATTCTTCGCCACCCAGAAGCACATCTTCTTTGATCATGATGCTTGCAATTTCTTTGAAACCGATTTTGGTTACTTCAAGCTCTAGGCCATAGTGCTTACAAAGCTTTTCCACGCGCGGCGTTACTGAGAAGGCGATCACCACCTTGCCATTCATGCCTTTGTATTTCACCAGGTAATGAATTAAAAGTAATATGATGTGATGTGAATCAACAAATTCACCGTAGCTATTGTATAGGCCAATTCTATCCGCGTCACCATCAGTGGCAAGCGCACAAGAGATATTTTTTCTTGATTTGATGGTCTGGGCCAACTCTTGCAGATTTTTAGCAATGGGCTCTGGAGCTGTTCCTCTAAATGAAGGATTGTGATCGCAATGGAGTAATTCTACCTCCGGTAATACCATAGGAAGCGCGCGTTGGCCTGCACCATACATGGCATCGTACATGAGGTTTAAACCCGAATTTCTAATGGCCTCTAAATCAAAATTTGACTTGACGTGATTGATGTAGCGGCTTTCAATATCCACCTCTTGGAGTTGCCCTGATTGCATTGCAATATCCAAAGAAATTTCTTGGTAATTGAAGCTACATGTATCTGGAATTAGCGCTTCCACTTCATTGACTTTTTCTGGTTCCAAGGGGCCGCCAAATTTGGCTTTCAATTTGAATCCATTGTAGTTCGGTGGATTGTGACTGGCCGTTAAAATGATGCCAATTTCACAGCCTAATTGATGTGCTGCAAGTGAAATCATAGGGGTAGAGACAAAGCCTCTGGCTATTTTGACTTGCAATCCTTGAGCTAAAAGAACTTTAGCTGCGGTTTCCATGAATAGTTCACCTCCAAAGCGGCAGTCATGACCTATCACGACCGTTGGCCTATCAAAATGCCCTTTGAGCCAAACGCCTGTGGCTTCAGTGACACGTGCCACATTTTCTACTGTAAAGTCTGCAGCAATAATAGCTCTCCAGCCATCGGTGCCAAATTTAATGGGTGTTGCCAAGGTTCGGTTATTTAATAAAATGTTGAACTGTTTTTTCTATGATTTGAATGCATTCTAAAAGTTGATCTTTTGTAATGACAAGCGGGGGTGCAAATCGAATGATATTGCCGTGCGTTGGTTTAGCCAATAAGCCATTTTCCTTGAGCGCAAGACACAGACGCCATGCTGTATCAGATTGAGGGCTATCGTTGACCACCACTGCATTGAGCAATCCTTTGCCGCGCACCTTTATCAAAAGGTCTGAATTGTCTATAATGCGCTGCATTTCAGCTCTAAATAAGTCGCCCAATTGACGTGCGTTTTGGATAAGTTTTTCTTCTGATACAACCTGAAGTGCCGCAATTGCCACTTTTGCGGCAATTGGGTTTCCTCCAAAGGTAGATCCATGTTGGCCGGGTTGAATCACCATCATAATGGGATCATCGGCTAATACTGCAGAAACCGGGTATACGCCTCCAGACAAGGCCTTGCCTAAAATGAGTATATCCGGCCTTGCGTAGCTTTCTTTTTGTTGTTCGCATTTATTTTCGCAAGAACAAGACCCACATACCGCAAGTAAGCTTCCAGTGCGGGCAATACCTGTTTGCACCTCATCGGCAATGAAGAGGGCTTGGTGTTTGGTGCAAAGCGCTCGAGCCTTTTTCATATAATCCTGAGCTGGAGTGTAAACACCTGCCTCACCTTGAATGGGTTCAACTAAAAATCCAGCAACATTTGGCTGCGAGAGCGCAATTTCAAGCGCTTGGATATCGTCGTAAGGAATGGTAATGAACCCCGATGGGTAGGGGCCAAAATTTTGATAAGAATCTGGGTCTGTTGAAAAGGAAACAATGGTGGTTGTGCGGCCATGAAAATTTCCTTCACAGACAATTATCTGTGCCTGGTTTTCTGCAATACCTTTTTTCTCATAGGCCCACTTACGGCACAGTTTAATGGCTGTTTCTACTGCTTCAGCCCCTGTGTTCATAGGCAAGACCTTATCAAAACCAAAAAAGTCAGTTACAAATTGTTCATATTCACCTAAGCAATCATTATAAAATGCACGGGAGGTAAGAGCGAGTTGTTGTGCCTGGTCGATAAGGGACTTGGTAATTTTTGGATGCGCATGGCCTTGATTGACCGCTGAATAAGCCGACAAAAAATCAAAGTATTTTTTATTGTCGACATCCCAGAGGTAGACGCCCTCTCCTTTTTGTAGCACAACAGGTAGGGGATGATAGTTATGTGCTCCGTACCGACTTTCTAAATCGATAAAGTTTTGGGTTTTCTTCGAAAGTTGATCTGTTGATTGCATAGAGTACAAAGATAAGTGAATCCTATTTTTTTTAAGAATTATTTAACAAGAGTTTGATGGGTAAATATTAATTTTGACCTATGCATTGGTCCAAACGCTTGGTATTTTTCTTGACGCTCCTGGCGTTTTTGAGCAATCTTGCTTTGGCAAATGCTGTTAATTTAACTAAAAAGGAAAAATTACCCTCCGTCAAGCATGGACAGAAGCAATTCAATGCTATTTCAAATCAAGAGCCGCTTTGGCTTTTTACAGAAGCACAAGAAGAATTTGAGGAGTCAGAATTTGAATCCGACCATAATCTTGATTTAGACCTAATACCTCCAATTGTCCCAATTTATTTGGATTGGGAGCTCCTTTCAAGCATTCCAAAAGCTTGTACAACTCAATTGAATTACAACGCAGGGTTGGTTCAATTATGGTGTAGGTCATTTCAAAAAATCATCATTTATAATCAGGTATTTAGGATATAAGATAATAACAAGTCACTTGTTTATTCACCTTATAACCTTAATTCATGGAAGAAAATCAAGAAATTGCTCATGCACTGCATGTGCTTGAACATTACCTGCCTAGCCAGGCACCATTAAAAGATTTTATACATCACAATACCCTTCATGCTTTTCAAAGCCTTCAATTTAACGAAGCATTAGAAGCTGCCCATAAAATATTTGGATATCAAACTTACTTACCACTTGATCAGTATAGAGGTCTGTATTTGGACGGTAAGATTTCTCAAAAGGTACTAGATAACGTCCTTTCAAAGTCCGGTTTAAGTATAAAAAAATCAGACTTAATTGAAGCAAATTTTGATGAGTCCGTTTCCCCAATTGTGGGTTCATTGCGAGCTGCTTGGAAGGATAAAATGGCCTTTGATTTGGATACCCGAGTGCATCCAGCGCTTTTTAGATTGTCGTCAAGTTTTTTAGACCAAGGGATTGCCATTTGGCCATTTCCAACCGCAGATCTTGACTTTTTATCTGCCTTACGAAAGTTGGAAACAGAAGGATCGAGCTCCATTTTTAATGGAAAACGCGCTAGGCAGTTATTTTTAAATGAAAAAACGACCCTGCTCACCTTGCTTGATCTTTTGCTTGCAGATCGTAAGTTGATCACTTGCTATTTGCTTGATCAGCAATTCGCTCATCCTGGATATTCAGGAATGGTGGCGCGTATAGCGCAAAATCCAGATACATTGGTTAAACGCAGAAAAATCCATCTCTTGGATTTCATCTTTTTAGAATGCTTATTGGAAATAGATGCACTTGACCAACATTTTAACACGGCCTGGCAACCCATCGGCCTATTAGGATTAAATGGTTATGCATTTGAACCCAATAACATTGAAAAATCTGTTCTCTTTCAGTTAAAGGCTATATGGCAAGAAGCATATGAATGGACATTTTATGACCAAGTGCTCTCTGGATTAATTTTAAAAGATAAAAACACAAAAGAGGCATATTCAACACAAGGCATATTTTGTATTGACGATAGAGAATGTTCCATAAGGAGGCACATTGAGGGAATACACCCTTCGTTTCAAAGTTTTGGCACTCCGGGGCATTTCAATATCGAGACATATTTTCAGCCAGATGGTTCTGCTCAGCGCACAAAAATATGTCCTGCACCACTCAAACCTGCGCATTTAATTAAAGAGAAGTCAATTAACAATAAACGCAATAGCGAATTGCATTTCTCACCACGTTCATATGGTTTGATACTAGGTTGGATTTTAACACATACCTATGGATTTTGGTCTGCATTTAAATTGGCTCTCTCCATTTTTAAACCCTCCTCTCTCAACAAAATGGCAGTTTCATCCCAACAACACATGCATCCTGAGTCCATACTTAGTATTGCCTATGAAGGAGAAACAACCATAGATGGCTTGCAAGTTGGCTTTACAACTGAAGAGATGACACAAATAGTCTTTTCCCAATTAAAGAGCATCGGCCTGACAAGCAATTTTGCACGTTTGATCTATTTAGTAGCACATGGCTCTAGTAGTGCAAATAACACGCATTATGCTGGTTATGACTGTGGTGCTTGTTCTGGCAGGCCGGGTTCTGTAAATGCTCGCGCTTTTGCTTACATGGCTAACTACCCTCTTGTCCGAGAAAGTTTGACTTCTATGGGTATTGATATCCCAGCGGGTACACATTTTATTGCGGTTCTTCACGATACAAGTCGAGATGAATTTACATATTATGATACCGCGCTTCTGTCTGTTTCTCATTTGGATGGATTTGAACAGGATCAAAAAGAATTTGCCCAGGCACTTCAATTCAATGCTACCGAACGATCAAGAAAATTTGTCACGATGAATTCTTCTCTGTCTACTGACAAAGTACATGAAAGAGTCAAGTTAAGATCTGTCTCTTTGTTTGAACCAAGGCCAGAACTCAATCATGCCAATAATTGCCTCTGCATTGTTGGTCGTAGGAGTTTTTCACAGAACTTGTTCTTAGACCGACGGGCGTTTTTGAATTCGTATGATTATCGAAATGATCCTGACACAACTTACCTTGAAGGAATTCTAAACGCGGTGGCGCCAGTATGTGGGGGTATCAATTTGGAATATTATTTTTCAAGAGTAGATAACCAACAACTTGGTGCCGGGACCAAACTACCACATAATGTTATGGGGCTGATTGGTGTGGCCAATGGCATTGATGGAGACCTTAGAACTGGTTTGCCAAGTCAAATGATTGAGGTGCATGACCCTTATCGCCTGCTTGTTGTTGTGGAACAGACTCCTCAAAAAATCTTAGAGGCCATCCAAAGACGCCCTCAAACATGGGAATGGTTTAATAATGAGTGGGTGCGACTCGTAGCCTACGACCCACAATTTGACGCATTTTGGTTATTGGTAAATGGTGCATTTAGCCTCTATGAGCCCATTGAACCCAATTTGATTCAAATCGATGAAATTCTTGAAGCGATTAAAAATAGCCCTGATAATTATCCTGTTGTTGAACTTCAAGCCAAGTTATCATGAGCTCAATTAATTTAATTCATATGTTCATTGGCTTGCCATTACTAGGTTTTCTGATCAGTTTATTTCTTAAAAGAAAACAGGAACAAGCCTTGTCAATAGTTGGTTACAGCGTAGCTGCACTTCAGTTGCTATTTGTTGCGGTGTATACCATTTTTTGGATCAAAGATAGTGCCGCCGCCGATCAATTTAAAGAGGTCTCTATTTATAAGGCAAGTAATTATGAATTTTTTATCGACTTTCTAGTCGACAAACTAACACTAGTTTATGCCTTTTTAGGAGCTTCTCTCACCTTTTTAATAACCATTTACTCGCGGTATTACCTACATAGGGAGGAAGGCTACAAGAGGTTCTTCAACACCATATTGTTCTTCAATTTGGGTTATTCACTTATTATCTATTCAGGAAATCTTGAAACGCTTTTTATTGGTTGGGAAATACTAGGAGTCTCTTCTTTTTTGCTTATTGCTTTTTATCGCGATCGTCTACTTCCCATAAAAAATGCACTAAAGGTCTTTTCCATCTATAGAATCGGTGATGTGGGAATCATTTTGGCTATGTGGTTATTGCATCATTTTTGGCATGAAAATATCACATTTTTAGAAATGAATGCGAGTGCTGAATTGCACACGCATTTGGCAAATGCTTCGGGTGTGGGCTTCCTAATTGCCCTGATGTTTTATATCAGTGCAGCAGCAAAATCTGCACAGTTGCCATTCTCGTCTTGGTTGCCTAGAGCAATGGAAGGGCCAACACCTTCTAGTGCCATTTTTTATGGGTCGATGTCTGTGCATATTGGAGCGTTCTTACTGTTGCGCACGCAGCATTTTTGGGAAAATCAGCCCGTCTTCAAGTTGTTACTCATTTTAATGGGATTGTTAACTGCTCTGATAGCAACAGCTATTAGTCGGGTTCAAAGTTCAATCAAAAGTCAGATTGCCTATGCATCGGTCGCTCAAATTGGCCTCATTTTTACTGAAATTGCATTTGGCCTTGAAAACTTGGCCTTGATACATATCCTTGGCAATGCTTTTTTACGCACCTACCAACTCTTGATTTCTCCATCTGTTGTTAGTCATAAAATTAGGGAGCAACTTTATCAATCACCACAAGGAATCAGGAAGGTAAATTCTCTATGGTCTCGCTTTGAAAACTATACCTATATCTTGAATTTGCGCGAATGGAATTTGGATTTTTACTTATCTAAGTTCATTTGGAGTCCTTTAAAATATATCGGAACTCGTTGGAAAATACTCAATTTTAGATATGTTTTTTGGGTTATGGCAGCAGTGCTAGTTGGTGGCTTAGCCATGCGATATTTTGAAGAAAGCATCAGTACCAACTGGAGACATAGGTTGCCATTCTTCTTTGCATTCTGGGGCTTTTTAATCGCCGTAAAAGCCTTTACTGAAAGAGATTCAGTGCGCAAGAGCTTGACGCTAATCATGTTTAACCATATCTCAATTGCACTAGCGATGTCATTCAATGAACATTTTGATAATGCACATCACATTTGGTATTTAAGCGGCATTTTGATTAGTTGGTTGCTCGGCTATGTGCTTTTGACTTACCTGAGAAAATATGAGTGGGTAAGTCTTTCAAATTTCTATGGCCATATCTACGAATATCCAAAACTAGGTTTTCTATTCTTATTGGCATGTTTAGGATTGGCAGGTTTTCCCATTACGCCATCATTTGTAGGAGAGGACCTTATTTTTTCTCACATTCACCTCTCACAGGTTGGCTTAGCTTTCTTTACTGCCTTTAGCTTAATTATCAATGGCTTGGCAACAATGCGGATTTATTCGCGCGTGTTTTTAGGACCACATATAAAAACCTATCATCAAAACCCAAAACGTTCAGCTTAAAAAAATAAAATTATGAAAAATTCATTCAATAAATTTTTTGGTCTTCATGATTTGAAAGACCATTGGAAAACAGATGCACTCTCTGGTTTCATGGTGTTCTTGCTTGCTTTACCCCTTAGTTTGGGGATTGCCAAGGCGAGTGATTTTCCACCAATATTCGGACTCATCACTGCTATGTTTGGCGGTGTGGTTGTTTCCTTTATTATGGGTTCACCACTTACCATCAAAGGGCCAGCTGCAGGCTTAATTGTAATTGTTGCCGGTGCAGTGGCCGAGTTGGGCCATGGTGACAATACGCTTGGTTGGCATTTGGCGCTAGGTGCCATCGTGGTTGCTGGTGCATTACAAGTATTGATGGGATATTTGAAGCTTGGAAAGTATACCGATCTTTTTCCTCTTTCGGCTGTGCACGGCATGCTTGCCGCTATTGGCATTATTATTATGAGCAAGCAATTTCATATTCTTGCGGGCCAGTCACCAATAGGTACAGATGGAAAATCCTTGTCTGAGCCTCTTGACTTAATTATGGCCCTAAAGGATACCACCGCACATTTTTTTGATCACAAAGAGGTAGCAATTATTGGTTTGATTTCTTTAGGCATCGTCTTTCTATGGCCAATGTTACCGTTTAAGGCATTGAAAAAAATTCCATCTGCACTCATTGTAATTTTGGTTTCAATAGTAATGGTTCAAGTGCTGAAGGTACACAATACCGAAACTTTTAAACCTTTATTATCTTTTGATAAAAGTTTATTAGATATACTACAAGCAAACGAAAGTTTTGAGGGTTTCAACCAATTTGGCACCTTCATTAAATTCGTAATTATGTTCGCTCTAGTGGGTACATTAGAATCTCTCTTGACTGTAAAAGCCATTGATTTAATTGATCCTGAAAAAAGAAAATCCAACTATAATAAGGATTTAGTGGCGGTGGGCCTAGGAAACATGCTTGCAGGTTTTTTTGGTGGTTTGCCGATGATATCCGAAGTTGCACGTTCCTCTGCTAACGTCAACAACGGAGCCAAATCAAAATGGGCTAATTTTTTCCATGGTGCTTTCATTTTGATCTTTCTGATTGTTGATGTTTCATTCAGCGATATGATTCCTCTTTCGGCTCTTGCTGCATTGTTGATCGGAGTGGGTTGGAAATTAGCTCATCCTAGGGAATTTGGCTCGACGTTGAAAATCGGTGCAGATCAATTGATTGTCTTTGTTTCAACTATCATCATGACCTTAGCTACAGATTTATTGGTCGGAATAGCTGCTGGGATGTTAATGAAAATGATTTTGCACGTTCTACGTGGTGTGGGTATTGGGCAATTGTTTAGGCTGAAAATTATTTCCACAGATCATGTGATTAAAGTGAATAGCCCAGTGGTATTTACAAATTTTTTAAAGTTGGTCAATGAAATTGAGCAAAAGGACTACGCTCAAGAAATTCATATTGATTTTACAAATTGCCGATTTATTGATCATACAGCAATAGAAACACTACATTTAAAGGATTTAGATTTTAAAAATGCAGGAGGTCATCTGAATTTAATTGGTTTGAATGAATTTAGACCAGTAAATAAATCTATGCACCCTGCCTCTGCACGAATAAAAAAATAGATATGAAAAATAAATTAAAAGTTTCACTCTGGCTGGCTTGCTTTTCAATTTTTTGGGAGCTGAATGCCCAAATGAAAGTCACTTTTTTAAACCAAACCTGGATCCGTTATACTGATAACAATCCAGGTTCAACACTTTTTGACACTCCTGTTGACCATACTTTTGATATTGGCTTGCGCAGAACACGTATGCAATTTTTTGGTCCTGTAGCCCCACGGGTATTTGTGTACGGTCAGGTAGGGCTCAATAACCTTTCCTTTAATGGCATGCGTAAACAAGGTGTATTTTTACACGATGCAACGGCTGAATACGAAGCCATTGATAATAAACTTAGCATTGGTTCTGGCCTTACGGCATGGAATGGCTTGGCGCGTTACGCTGCGCCAAGTATTGGCACCTTGCTTGCTTTGGATGCACCGCTATATCAGCAGTTCACCAATGATGTGAGTGATCAATTTGTTCGTAAGTTCAGTATTTATGCCAAAGGCAAAATAGGTAGCCTAGATTACAGACTGATTGCATCAAAGCCCATGGCTATTCAAAAAGCATCTGTGGCTGTGCCAGATATTTCTACTAACGCCGATTTTTCAACGCTTCCAGCCCATATGATGTACCATGGTTATGCATCTTATCAGTTCAAGGATCAAGAAAAAAATACCACCGCCTATCAGACAGGCACTTATCTGGGGACAAAAAATATATTAAATCTCGGAATAGGCGCGGTCTATCAAAAAAATGCTGTGTGGTATTTAACAACTGATACAGTGCTTTCAGACTTAAAATTAATCAACCTTGATTTTTTTATGGACAGACCATTAAGTGAAAGAAATCATACTGCACTAACCGTTTATGCTGCTGCACAATACAGTAATTATGGCAAAGATTATATTAGAAATATTGGGGTAATGAATCCGGTTACTGTCAATAACAATGCTTCAAATTTAAACGGTGCTGGAAATTCCGTAGCATTGATCGGAACGGGAGTAACTTACTACACCCAAGTTGGGTATTTATTGCCACAAAAAATCCTCAAAGAAAGGGGTCAACTCCAAGCGTATATAGCCGTTCAAGGTAGCGATTTTCAAAAATATGATATGCTCCTGACTACCACAAATTTTGGAGTCAATTGGCTCATTGATGGCCACAGAGCAAAATTATCTTTTGACGTGCAAAATAGACCTGTTTTGTTTGCTACTAGTGGGGCTACCCCATCGGTACTCAGAAAAAATATGTATGTCCTGCAATACCAAATTAGCATCTGATTCATAGTAGTTTTTTGCTGCGAAAGCCAACCAAACGATGTGCGGTTGGCTTTTTTTTTGTATTTATGTAAAAAAGAATAAATGAAGCGACGTACTTTTTTACAGCAGACTAGTTTGGCAGCTGCTGCCTTAGCGCTACCGCAATCTGTGAAGGCTTTTGTGCCCGCAATTAAAAACAAAGTGCGTTTAGGATTCATTGCTACAGGCTTCAGGGGCCAAACCCACATTGAAGAAATGCTCAAAAGATCCGATGTAGAAATCATTGCCCTTGCCGATCCAGACCCCAGAATGATCAATGATGCACTTAAGCTCATTGAAAAGGCTGGGTGGCCTCAACCGGCGGTATATCAAAATGGCCCAACAGATTATCTCAATTTATTAGAGCGTGCAGACATCGATGCGGTGTTTGTATCCTCTCCATGGGAGTGGCATTTGCCTCACGGCATAGCAGCAATGAAGGCAGGAAAAATCGTAGGCATGGAGGTTGGTGGCGCAATGAACTTAGCTGATTGTTGGGAATATGTCAATACTTCTGAGCGTACCCAAGTACCTATCATGCCGCTTGAAAATGTGTGCTACCGTCGAGATGTCATGGCTATTTTCAATATGGTGAAGCAGGGCCTTTTTGGCGAAATTGTTCATGCCCAAGGAGGTTACGAGCACGATTTACGAGGTGTATTATTCAATGATGGCCAAAGCGCCTATAATTCGGGTGTTGAATTTGGAAAAAAAGGATACAGTGAAGCTGCATGGCGTACCAATCACTATTTAAATCGTAACGGCGAGTTATATCCCACACATGGCTTAGGGCCAGTGGCGACAATGCTGGATTTAAATAGAGGAAACCGCTTATTGCGCTTGAGCTCCTTTTCAAGCAAGGCCAAGGGCCTGCATCAATATATTGTGAATCATCCAAAAGGAGGCCCCATGCACCCCAATGCCAATTTAGTATTTGAACAGGGCGATGTGGTTACAACACAGTTGCAATGTGCCAACGGTGAAACCATTATTCTTACTCATGATACCAGTTTACAGCGCCCATATAACCTTGGTTTTCGTGTGCAGGGCACCAAAGGGATATGGCAAGATTTCGGTTGGGGAGACCCTGAGCAAGGACACATTTATTTTGAAGATTCCATGAAACATTCTCACCGTTGGGACAATACTCAAAAATGGCTTGAGCAATATGATCATCCGCTTTGGAAAGTGAATGCGCAGGCAGCGGAAAGTTCAGGACACGGGGGAATGGATTATTTCGTCGACAACGCATTTATCGAGTGCATCAAGCAAAATAAACCCTTCCCGCTTGATGTTTATGATTTGGCTACTTGGTATGCCATTACTCCACTATCTGAGCTGTCAATTAAGCAAAATGGAGCCCCTCAAGATATCCCAGACTTTACACGAGGATCCTTTAAAAATAGACAACCTATATTTGGAAAAGATGGAGAGTACTAAGCCTGCATTGGTTATTTTGGCTGCAGGATTGGGTTCAAGATTTGGCGGCGCCAAGCAAATTGCACCCTTTGGAATGCAGGGCCATTTTCTTTTTGAATATGCTTGTTTAGACGCCATGCGCGCAGGTTTCGAAAAAGTATTGGTGATTACCAAAAAAGAATTAGTGACAATCATCGATGAGCAACTTCAAAAATGGATACACCCATCTCGCTTTCAAATTGTAATTCAGGAGCAAACGCGTGATAAACCATGGGGAACTGCTCATGCCTTACATTTTATAAAAGATCATTGGAAGGGGCCCTTTTTAATTTTAAATGCAGATGATTACTACGGTTCAACGATTTGTCAGCGTACTATAGATTTGCTTAACAATGGTATCGATTCTGCCGCTTTGGTATATGAACTTGGCCCAACGTTAAGTGCCAATGGTTCAGTGGCAAGAGGAATATGTACCATTGCCGATGGTGAAATTTCCCAAATCGAGGAGGTGCTTCAAATAGAGAGAATAGCAGGATTAATTACTGATGAATTTCAGCGAACCTATGCCTCAAATACGCCAGTATCAATGAACGCGTGGCTCTTGAATGCTTCCTTTCTTTTGCTTTTAGAAGAGAAAGTAAATCAATTTTTAGAAGTTCATGCCCAGGATCCGAAGGCGGAAATTTACCTTCCGAGAGTCATCAACGAATTGATTTTAGCTAAAGAATTGAAGGTAGCCATAGCAACGATGCCTTCCGAATGGTTTGGCATTACCTATGCTGCAGATTTGCCTCATGCTCAAAGTCAAATTTCTTATTTAGAACAGCAGATTTATCCAACTGTTTTCCCGCTATGGACTTAAGAGCAATGGTCAATATTGAATGGGGGCTGACCTCAACGCATATTTTACCCGTTGACCATGGCTTGATTAACCGCACTTGGCGCATTCGAACGCCATCGGCAGATTATATCTTACAAAATGTAAATACCATCGTATTTAATGACCCAACAACCTTACAAGCACAGTTAGTTGTTTTATCAAAACAAATGCTCTTGCCTAATTTGGTTCCATTGACCTTTCTTCCGACCTTAAGCGGTAAATACCTCCATACTACATCTGGGCATTCCTATAGAATTTCTAAAGCTATAACCCCGGCTATTACAATTTTGCAAACCACCCCTGAAAATGCTACATTGGCCGCTCAAGCCCTATTAGAATTTCATAAAGCACTTGATAATGTAGTACTTACTGAGGACTGGAAAGCACCAATCGCTGGATTTTTAGATGTTCAATCTCGCAACCAAGCTTTTGAAACTGCTAAACTTTTATGTAGCACTCAGAGGCTTGACAATGCCAAGGCAACCATTGAGCGCATGGAAGCACAGCTTGAGGCGGTTGATATTTACAAAGACTTCTTAGCGCAGGGACAAAAAGAATTGATTCATGCCGACCCAAAACTAAGTAACTTTTTATTCCACCCGAATGGCAAGACAGTGCGCTCACTCATAGACTGGGACACCATACAATTCGGCAATCGGTATTATGATTTTGCAGATATGGTGCGTTCTTATTGTTCTAAAGGAGAGGATGGGCCAGCCTCAAATAGAATATTTAAACCCCTTATTTTTGAAGCCTTACGCGACACTTTCAAAGTAGATGATGAACAATTGGTGATGGCTTCAAAGGGAGTTATTTTAGTTCAGGCCCTTCGGTTTCTGACAGATTACCTTTCGAACGATAGGTATTATAGAGTAAAAGATGAAACCCATAATTTACGGCGTGCAGTCAATCAATTGACCTTAGCCGAAGAATTGCAATCTTATTGGGCTACCACTCGTAGGCAAGCTCAGTAAGCCACTTTTCTTGGCAACGTAGTGTTTGCTCAATGAGGTCACGTACACAAGTTTTACCACCCATATACGGACTTTGGTAATGAACCAAACCCTTGACATCACTTACCGCATCCTGTGGACAAGCCGATAGGCCTGCTGCTCTGAGCACCGGAATATCAGGAATGTCATCACCCATATAGGCAATTTGACTATCTTCTAACTGATACTGCTGCTTAATTTGCTCATATTTTTCAAGCTTATTTTTGGAGCCTAAAAAAACATCATGAACCCCTAAGCCTATTAATCTTTTTTTGACTTCAGGGGAAGATCCTCCTGTAATACAGAAAATTTTGTAACCCATTTTTACGGCATACTGTACTGCATATCCGTCTTTAGAATTCAAGGCACGAACAATTTCATCGTTGATCAGGTAGACCTTCCCGTCGGTAAAAACACCATCTACATCAAAAATGAATGTGGTAATGTGATTGAGGCGTTGCTTATAACTAATCATGTTGAAATAGGTCTTGAATTCGTTGTGTCAGACAATCGTATACTAGCAATTGGGCTGGGTCTAATTGGGCTCGGTGGCGATCAAGTGTATTTTGATCATGACGCAGGGCGGGTCCGGTTTGAGCATTTTCTGCTCCAAGCAGGATCGCCTTTGCAATGGTTTCATTGAGCAAGGGATATAACGGAGACATATCAAGTTGGGCCTCATTTAGAATTTTACTAGCTTCAAGAAGCATTAAATTGCCAAAGTTGTTTACAAAGACACCAGCCAAATGATAATGTGCGCGTTGTGCGGAGCCACACTGCTGATACTGTGCACCCAAAGCATTTAAAAAAGCACTGATACGCTGAATTACCAGATCGTTTTTTCCTTCAATCATAAAAGGGATCTCGGTGGCGGGGAGGTCTCTTCCTTTTGAGATAGATTGGAAGGGATAACAAACACCTAGCTGAGGGTGAGAAAAAAGTTTGATACTAGGGCTTCCAGCCGTGTAGGCAGCTACCTGTCGGGGAGCTAGTTTTGAAATGATTTCAGGAAGTGCATCGTCAGAAATACAAATCAATAGCAATTGAGGACAGAGGTCTTGCAGTTGCTCAAAGGCGCGGCTTTGGTATTTGTCTGCCAAGGCCTGTGCCTTAGAGAAGTTTCTAGCGTAGATACCAGCAATTGGGATTTGAGCTTGCTTAGCTAACCTAAGCAGCATTTGGGCCACCTTGCCCGATCCAACGATTCCAATTTCTGGTGCTTGCATTTATTGTCCGTGACACTGTTTGAATTTCTTGCCACTACCACAAGGGCAAGGATCGTTGCGATTAATTTTTTGCTCAGCAACTACGGGTTGGCGCTTTTCAATTTCTGGTGCATTTGGCATCGAATTAGCAATTGCTTGCTGATTGGCCGAAGGCAGGCTATTGGTTTGAGCTTTTTGGTAGTTGTTTTGGTGATCCTCTTGATTGGTGCTTTGAATTTGTTGTTCATGCGGAACGTCCATGCGCATCAATAAGTCAAGTGCCTCTTCATTGAGGCGATTCAACATATTTCTAAACAATTCATAGGATTCAAGCTTGTAGATGACCAAAGGATCTTTTTGCTCATATTGTGCATTGCGCACTGCGGTGCGCAAATCATCCATTTCACGTAAATGCTCTTTCCACTCGTCGTCTATTTTGCTAAGGAGCACATTGCGTTCAAAATACTTCGAAATTGCTCTACCTTCTGAATTATAGGCTTCTTCCAAATTTACGATCAGTTGCATCTGACGGCGGCCATCGGTAAGCGGAAAGACGATATTTTTGTACTGCCCCGACATGGTCTCAAATACATGCTTTACTTGCGGGAAGGCCAAACGAGCAATTTTCTCTCCTTTACGGTCATAGGTTGCTCTAAGAGCATCGTAAACTTTTGCAGTGAGTTCTGCAGAACTTAGTGCTTGAAAACTTGCTTCATCCACTGGCATCTCAATGCCAATCAGACGCAGTAACTCCATTTCAAATTCTTGATAACTTGATTTGGCATAGGTTGCCACTGTATTTTCACAGAGGTCATAGAACATGTTGTCGATGTCCATGTCTAGGCGATCTCCGTAGAGTGCATTGCGACGCTTGCGATAAATAGCTTTGCGTTGGGCATTCATGACATCGTCATATTCAAGCAAGTTTTTACGCATCCCAAAGTTGTTTTCTTCGACCTTTTTCTGAGCGCGCTCAATAGATTTGGATACCATGCCTGCCGTAATGACTTCGCCCTCCTTAAGACCCATGCGGTCCATAATTGAAGCTATGCGTTCTGAACCAAACTTGCGCATGAGGTCGTCCTCTAAGGAAACAAAAAATCTTGAAGATCCCGGATCTCCTTGACGGCCAGAGCGGCCACGCAGCTGGCGGTCAACTCGGCGTGAGTCGTGGCGTTCTGTACCAATGATGGCCAAACCACCTGCTTCTTTTACGCCTTCACCGAGCTTGATATCCGTTCCACGGCCGGCCATATTGGTGGCGATTGTTACCGTACCAGCTTGCCCTGCATTGGCTACAATTTCGGCTTCTTTTTGATGGTATTTTGCATTGAGTACTTGATGAGGAATTTTCTTCATTTGCAGCATGCGAGAGAGCAATTCTGAAATTTCAACAGTTGTGGTACCCACCAAAACAGGCCGGCCACCTGCAACCAACTCTTCAATTTCTTGAATGATGGCATTGTATTTTTCTCGGGCTGTCTTGTATACAAAATCGTCTTGATCTTTTCTTGAGATGGGTCGGTTCGTAGGTACCACCACTACATCTAGTTTGTAGATATCCCAGAATTCACGCGCCTCTGTCTCGGCCGTTCCGGTCATGCCGGCAAGTTTGTGGTACATGCGGAAATAATTCTGCAAGGTAATGGATGCATAGGTCTGTGTAGCAGCCTCGACAGTTACATTTTCCTTGGCTTCAATGGCCTGATGAAGCCCATCTGAATAGCGGCGACCTTCCATAATACGCCCTGTAGATTCATCGACAATCTTTACTTTGCCGTCCATAATTACATACTCTACTTCTTTTTCAAATAGGGTATAGGCTCTTAGTAATTGACTTACTGAGTGGATGCGCTCGGACTTGATGGCATATTCGCGCACCAAAACATCTTTGCGTTCTAAATAAGCATCTTTATCTAAATTTTCTTTTTGAAGTTTCGCAATTTCTGATCCGATGTCTGGCATCACAAAGAAATCGCGATCCTCTTTGCCCGAAACGAGGTCAATGCCTTTGTCTGTGAGTTCGATGGAGTTGTTTTTTTCGTCGATGACAAAGAAAAGATCGGCATCTATCCTCTTCATTTGCTTGCCTTGTTCGGCCATGTAGAAGTTTTCTGTTTTTTGAAGATGCACTTTGATACCTGGTTCGGATAAAAACTTGATCAATGCACGATGTTTTGGCAAGCCGCGGTGTGCGCGTAACAGCGCTATTCCACCTTCTTCAAGTAATCTTTTGTTTTCGTTTTTATCTGGGTTTGGTTCATTGATGACCGAAAGCATTTTTTTGGCATCGTTGAGGCATTGTTGGACAAAAGCTCGTTGCGCTTCAACAACACGTTCTATTCTTGGCTTGAGTTCGTGAAATTCGTGCTCATCCCCTTTTGGAGTGGGCCCTGCAATGATGAGTGGTGTTCTCGCATCATCTATTAAGACCGAGTCAACCTCATCTACGATTGCAAAATGGTGTTTGCGCTGAACTATATCATCCACATGGCCCGCCATATTGTCACGGAGGTAGTCGAATCCAAATTCATTGTTGGTACCGAAGGTAATGTCTGCCAAATAGGCTTCTCGGCGGCGTTGTGAATTGGGCTGGTGTTTGTCAATGCAATCTACGCGCAGTCCATGGAACTCATAAAGAGGCCCCATCCATTCGGCATCGCGCTTGGCAAGGTAATCATTGACTGTCACCACATGGACGCCTTTCCCTGACAGGGCGTTGAGGTATACAGGTAAGGTGGCTACTAAAGTTTTTCCCTCCCCGGTTTGCATTTCAGCAATATTGCCTCGATGCAAAACTGCACCACCCATCAGCTGTACATCGTAGTGCACCATGGCCCATTTTATTTTATTGCCAGCTGCCGTCCATTCAGAGTGCCAAATTGCTCTGTCGCCATCGATACTGATGCCATCTCTAGCGCTCGCGAGTTGTTTGTCCATTTCTGTGGCACTCACTGTGAGCTGGCCATTTTCTGCCCATCGACGAGCTGTTTCTTTTACCACTGCAAATGCTTCAGGTAAAATAACAAGCAATTCTTCTTCAATGCGCTCGTCAATGGTCTTGACCATTTGGTCAATTTGATCGTAGAGTTTTTCTTTCTCCTCAAATGGGGTGCTGAGGTCAGCAGCTTTGGCTTGCAGTGCACTTAATTCTTCTTCCAAAGAAGCAATACTTTGTTTCACTTGAAGTTGAAAAGCACTTGTTTTTTCGCGGAGCTGATCGTCTGAGAGCTCTTGGATGTATTGCCAGGCGGCATTGGCTTTTTCAACAAAAGGCCAGTATTCTTTGCGGTCTTTAACGGTCTTGTCTCCGAAAATGGATTTGAGTAGATCTCCGATCATGTTTGTGTTCAATTAGCGAACCTCAAAATTAATGATTTCTATGGATTTTAGCGGCAAATAATTCTTTATTCAGCTATCTTTGTAACATGCATGAATTATTCATTATCCTCGATTTTGGTTCTCAATACACCCAACTGATTGCCAGAAGAATTCGCGAACTCAATGTCTATTGTGAAATCCACCCTTGGAACAAAATCCCTACACTAGGAAGTAACGTCAAAGGAGTGATTTTATCTGGAAGCCCTTTTTCAGTGCGCGACCCTCAAGCTCCCCAACCAGACTTAACTGCAATTAAAGGAAATTTACCTTTGTTAGGAATTTGTTTTGGTGCTCAATACTTATCGCATCATTTTGGAGGTGAGGTAGCGCCATCAAACACCCGAGAATATGGCCGTGCCAATTTGCAATTTGTAGATACCAATAACATTCTTACCAAGGGCCTCACCGAAGGTTCTCAAGTTTGGATGTCACATGGCGACACCATCAAGCATATTCCTTCGAACTACAAAGTTATTTGTTCAACTCACGATGTTGAAGTTGCGGGCTATGCCATTGAAGGAGAAAATACTTTTGGTATCCAATTCCATCCAGAAGTTTATCATTCAACAGAGGGTAAATTATTGCTCCAAAATTTCATTGTGGATGTGTGTCATTGTGCCTGTGACTGGACTGCGGATTCATTTATCGAAGAAACCACCTCCCGTTTACAAGCCGAGCTTGGCCAGGATAAAGTGATCTTGGGTTTATCTGGAGGCGTAGATTCTTCAGTTGCAGCAGTGTTGTTACACAAAGCTATAGGTCCAAATTTGCATTGTATTTTCGTTGACAATGGCTTGTTGCGTAAAAATGAATTTCAGGACGTGTTGGCCTCCTATCAAGGAATGGGGCTCAATGTAAAGGGCGTAGATGCCTCTAGCCGTTTTTATTCGGCACTTGAAGGCCTTACCGATCCTGAACTTAAAAGAAAAGCCATAGGAAGGGTATTCGTTGACGTTTTTGATGAAGAGTCAAAATTAGTCGAGAACGCAAAATGGTTAGCCCAAGGTACAATATATCCAGATGTCATCGAATCGGTTTCAGCTACCGGAGGGCCGTCACAAACTATCAAGTCACATCACAACGTGGGTGGCCTGCCGGATTATATGAAGCTTCAGGTAGTAGAACCCTTGCGTTTGCTATTCAAAGATGAGGTACGCCGCATAGGTAGATCATTAGAGATTGATCAACGCATTTTGGGACGACACCCATTCCCGGGTCCAGGACTAGGAATTCGAATACTCGGAGAGGTCACCGCCCAGAAGGTGAGCATACTTCAAGAAGTTGATGCGATATTCATCAACGGATTAAAAGAAGATGGCCTCTATGACGAAGTTTGGCAGGCTGGAGCTATATTTTTGCCAGTCCAGTCAGTGGGGGTGATGGGTGATGAGCGCACCTACGAAAATGCCGTTGCACTCAGAGCGGTAAGTTCTACAGACGGCATGACAGCCGATTGGGTTCATTTACCTTATGAATTTTTGGCTAAAATCTCCAATAAAATCATTAACCAGGTGAGGGGTATCAATCGTGTAACCTACGATATCAGTTCGAAGCCACCAGCCACAATTGAATGGGAATAATGTCCAAATGGATTCTTGCATGGCTTTTTATTGGCAGTTTTTTAAAAGCTGAAGGGCAAGCTTTGCCTATTGTTGTGCAGGATGGACAAAAGTTCTATCAGTATACAATCCAAGAGAATCAGACTTTAGCGCAGATTCAAACGCTCTTCAATACAGATATTGATACTTTGCTAGCCCTGAACCCTGGCCTAGAGAGAAAAGTTGAATTTGGTACTCAGATTATTGTACCGGTGAAAAAAGGAACCCTGCAGCATGTTGTTGAAGCTCAACAAACCCTCTATGCCATTTCACGCCTCTATGAGGTGCCCGTAGATTCTCTCTACGCCTGGAATCCGACTGCCACGACGGGCCTCCAAATCGGTCAAGTGTTGCGCATTCACAATACTATATTGCCCTTTGATCCAAACGGCCCTGCCAATGCAGCCACCACCAAAAATAACCCTAGGGCCCCTCAATTAAGCGATTCTATTATCCGTCATACGGTACTAGCCAACGAAACGCTATATGCCATTGCTAAACGGTACATGGTTTCTGCTGATACATTAATGAAAATCAATAAGTTGAGTAGTTCTAGGGTGGGCGCCGGGCAACAAATATTAGTTCCCATTAGAAAGGTGAATTCGCCACCAGTACCAATTCAAAACATTCCTCTTGCCAAAGAACTCCAACCAAGTAAGGGGCAAAGAGTTTTCCCTATCGCAAAGAAATCAAGTTACAATATTGCACTCTTTCTGCCTTTCCAATTGGATAGCTCTTCTACAAATAACCGATTTGTGAGTAATGCGGCCCTGGAATATTACATGGGTTTTAAAATGGCTATTGACTCACTTACCAAACTTGGTTTGGTAGCCGACATACATATTTATGATGAGCAATCCAAGTCACCAACTTTGCAACAAATATTACAAAGTGAGCAGATGAAGACTGTTGATCTAATTTTTTCACCGCTTCAAGAAGTTCCCGCTAAAGTCGTGGCTGATTTTGCCGCAAAGAATAAGGTGCCAGTAGTTTTTCCAGTTCAGATGAATTCAGATATAGTTCAAATGGCAGCAAATTTCATGGCTTATACCACATCAGAGCGCGCGCTCATTGAACAGCTTGCCTCAAATATCCATAGCCACTTTCAGGGCTACACCATTGTGCTTGTCTCCGATGTAAACACCGTTGATCAATACGCAGAACAACACTTTAGAACAACTTTTAGCTCGGTGCCCACAAGTGAGTCGAAGCTCAAGCTTCAGGGGGCTAATTTTGCGAATTTTCAAAAATTCAAGACGCTTGGAGAGCCACTGTTGGTGGTTAGCTTTACAAAAGACAAAGAAAAAGTTCAGGCTTTATTGAAAATCGCCGAAAAAGATAGTTCTGTTCAAATAGCAGGCTGCAAGGATTGGCTTGATTTTAAAAACTTTGACGATCCTAAAGTCACTCAACAACCCTTTTTGGTAGCCTTGCCTAGTAGTTTTGATTATGCTGACCCGAAAATCATTGAATTTCATCGTGAGTATCGGCGCAAATATAACAGTGACCTTACAAAAATGGCTTGTTTGGGCTATGACGTAACAATGCACTTGGGCAGTTTGCTTCTTGGTGTAAATGAAGTCCAGAACGGACTGATAACTAATTTGCAACTCCAACTAAATACACCTGTAAACAACATTGAAAACGGTGCAGCAAAAGTAGTTTGGTACCGCTATTCATCTTTAAAGAACTATGAATAAAACAGATATTGCCGAGCGCTTACGACAGTTGCAGTTGCATATTTGCGAGGCACTAGAAAAGCTCGATGGAAATGCAAAATTTCATGAAGATGCATGGCTGCGCGAAGAAGGAGGCGGTGGGCACACCAGGACCTTAGCCGATGGTAATATCCTTGAAAAAGCGGGTGTGGCTTTCAGTGCGGTACATGGACCAGTAACCCAGGCCATGAAAAAACAATTGGGTCATGAAGGAAATTCTTTCTTTGCTACTGGAGTCTCAATTGTATTGCATCCAAAACACCCGAGGCATCCGATTATGCACATGAATGTCCGTTATTTCGAGCTCGATGATCATACCTACTGGTTTGGCGGTGGAATAGATTTGACCCCTCATTATGTTGATATGGCCAAGGCCAAGCAATTTCATTTGGCATTGAAAACTCTTTCGGATAAATATGATGCATCTTTTTATCCAAAATTCAAAGCTTGGGCCGATGACTACTTCTTTCTTCCTCACCGTGGAGAATCCCGTGGTGTTGGCGGAATTTTCTTTGATCAACTGAACGAAAGTTGTGGTTTAAGTAAAGAACAACTCTTTAATTACTGCACCGATTTGGGTGAGTTATTTGCTGTAGTTTATGCCCAGCAAGTAGAGGGCGAGATTTTGGATACTGCAAGCAAAGCCGAATTGGATTGGCAAGCGCTGCGCAGGGGCCGTTATGTGGAGTTTAATTTGTTGCATGACCGCGGCACCAAGTTTGGTATTTATTCTGGTGGTAGAACAGAATCGATATTAATGAGTATGCCGCCAATGGCAAATTGGCTATATAACCATGTGCCAATTGAAAGTTCTGAAGAACACATAACCCTGAGTTTCCTCAGGGCTTTTCATGATTTTTGTTGACGCTTTATATTTTGCTCAGTGTCAGGTAATCGGTACCTCCGTTTCCTCCTGAAACATCGATTAATTTGATTTCTGTATCGCTGAATGAAATAATATCCCAATCATCAGATAAATCTTCGAGCAAACTATTGGAACTAAAACTGATATTGAAGTCTAAGTCATCTAGACTATCGTCGTCATCGGAGCTATTTGAATCTGTAATAGACCACGATCCAATATATGGAGTAGAGGAGCTACTCAACAGATCAATAGCATTGAGCGTGCCGTCTTCTAAAAACTCAAAGCGATATGACGTATAATCGTTTGTTTCATCATTGCCGTCGTCAATGTAGCTCGAGATCATCCAGGTTCCGTCTGTTGAAACTTTAGTGATTTGTTTTTGATTGCTTTGCCATTTGGTGCAACTTGATAAAATAAGAAGCCCTGCAATCATCAAGAGATTAAATCGTTTCATGAGTAATGTTTTAACTATCGAAGCAAAAATAATACCAAAATGTAACATTTAGAAATATATTAAATGATTTTATCCGCAATAATTTTGCGGAATAATTATCTTTGTTTATGTTGCAATTAAAAGTTCAGGGCCAACGCATTCAATTGATATTGAATTTTTTAAAAGAACAAGCTTTTATGCGGGCTTCATTTGCCCAAATTCAAGAGCATCTCAACTCTGCCTTGCCTTTATTAGGCCTCAAAACGATTTCTCGACGCACCTTGGAGTCTGATTTACAAGTGCTCAGAGATGCGAGCAACGATAAACTCTTGCACGTTAGGGTGTCCAAAAAGCACTACTATCAATTGTTGCCCTCGGCCAACGCACAAATTTCTGAAGCCGTGCAAGCTAGCATGCTCAGTCAGATAGCAGAGCAGCTTGGCGCAAAGTTGCCAACGGCAGCTCATTCTTTGCAGCACAAATTGATATTTAATTTGACTGCCCTCAACGATGATGGTGCGTCATTTCAGTTGGCCGCTACTTGTTTGCAAGCCATTGAACAGCAGTACATCATTCAATTTTTATATCAGTCTGCGTTTGGCACTTACCGGTCCAAACTACAGGTGGTGGCCCCGTTGCAAGTCCGATTTTACGAAGGGCGCTATTACCTTGTGGCAGCCATGTGGTCAGAAAAACAACAAGCACCAGGCAATTCAATCAAAGTCTTTGCCTTTGATTTGATAGAGAATTTTGTGGTAGTTCCGGCCCCTGCAGAAAGAGAAGATGGTACAGAAGGAGAATTACAAAATTTTTCATGGATCGAGCTCTCCAATAGCCTGGATCTCAAAAACTATTTCAAGCATTGCCTTGGGGTGGCGCGCTTTAAAGAGAGCATTCCAGAGGTCATCAGGCTCAAATTCACAGATTGGGCCATTGCTTATGTCAAAGCACGGCGCTTGCATTCTTCGCAACGCATTGTGGTTGACCACCAAAATTACATCGTGGTGGAATTATACATTTTTAGAACCTACGAGCTCTCTATGTTGCTTTCCCGCTTCAGGGAGTTTGGGGTGGAGGTGAGGTAGTCATTTTTTTTCAATTTTTTATATGGAGTAAATTGGTTGAGAAAATAATACTAAATGTATCAATATTGTATCTATCAATTTCTAGATATTGTACATATTTGATTGTACTAACAAATAAATATTAAAATCATGAAAAAAACAGTATTTACACTAACGTGCTTCTCAATCTTATTTTTCTCTCTGGCTAGTTGTGGAGGATCGTCGTCAGAATCAGATGATGCTTCAACAACTAATGAAATGGTAGAAATGGAAGATGATCAAGAGGAAAGTCAAACAAGTGATTTTAGCTCCATTTCATCTGCAGAGGAGGCAATGACTATGTACAAAACACGATTAGAGGAATACGCTGAGGCTGTAAAGAGTGGTAATGCGGAGTCAGCTAAAGAATTAAAAGAACAATTAGATGAGCTTAAAAAATATGCTGAGACCAATTTTGAAATGGCTCAACTTAAAGCGATGGCTGATTTATCTAAATTGGCAATAGACTTAGAGGCTGGAAAAAATGTAGATCTAAAAAAGGCCTTTGGAGCATTTGAAAAATCCATGGAAGCACTGAAGAACATACCCCTAGATGAAGAATCCAAAGAAGCTCTGGAAGGTGCAAAGGATGCAATGAATCAATTAAAAGGATTGGGCCTCTAAAACGCAAATTAAGGAACTATAAAAAAAGCGCCGTGAGGCGCTTTTTTTATTTGATTTTTATGCAGTGAGGGTATAAATATTCCAGGCAATCCAAATAAGATTAAACCAGGCAATTCGCTTGTTACGTTTAGTACGTAAATACTTAATTAGAAAAATAGCACAAGTCAAAGCCAATGCAGATATATTTAAAAACCAAATAGCAGCTTTAACATCATTAAACGCACCTGAGATATTTCCTTCCATGATTGAGCCAATGGCTTCTTTACCGATGGCAAAATAAACTAGGAGTATGAGTACTTCAATCAGGAAGACGATCAAATTTGGTACAAAAGGTTTTTGTTCAGTTTCATTTTTTGTCATAGCATTAAAATTTAAAGTTTAGGTCGTTTTAGTTTTAGCGATTGTAAATCTGATTACTGTCCGGCTTTGTTGATTCCGTAGGATACTAAAAGGTAAACACATAGTACCACTCCAATACTAACAATATATAGTGGGTTTGATGCTTGATAAAATGCTAAAATGATATGGGCGAAAATGGCTAATAATAAAAATGTAAACGATAATGCACGAATATTCGTATTGGTTCTTGATGAGCCTAAATCAATTGCCATTGCTGCTGTCAGGGTGATGAAGAAACTAATAAAACCCCCAGAAGAGATTAATATTTTATTTTCAGCGCCAGACAACGTAAACAACCCATAAGCTAATAGGGCACTTATGATAACACAAATAAGAGTTATAAAACTGTTGATTTTCATAATTTTTATTTATTAAATGGTGGAGGACTTAATACCACGAGTTTTAGTATTTCAGGCATTTTTTCAGCAAGCTGCCAATTCAACAAACCTGGTTTCCATACGTAAGAACTTTTGGTCACTCTTTTATCATTTATAAGACCAATCATTTGTTGCTCGGTAAATGGCCCAGCCTGATGCTCATCGATGATGACATAATAAATTTCTTGACTTGAAGAATTCTGAATTGAGCTTGGTCCTGCTACCTTCATTTGATTCAATGATTGATTCATCGATTGGATCATTTGTTGAGCAACGGCCATACTCAAACCGAATTCAACAAGTTTGTCAACTGCAAAAAAACTATTATCCATAATGAATCAATTTAAATTGATGGTGGAGGAGGGGGAGGTGGAGTCGCTGCACTAAAAAGAGAAGCTAACTCTTGTACATTCCCAGCAGTTTCCCAACCTGGCATGCCTTGTTTCCATACATGGGTATGGATCGTTAATTGCCCATTATTAACCATCTGTTGAAGCTGTTGCATATCAAAAGGTCCAGCAGTTTGACCGTTTACCGAAACACTGTATTGAATTTGCGGCGGAGGTGGAGGTGTATTTTGCTGCTGATTCATATTTTGTCCCATTTGATTCATCATTCCAGCCATTTGACCGCCCATTGCACCGCCAATTGCCATACCGGTCATCATTCCCGCAGGATTCATACCGCCACCGCCGCCCATACTGCCCATTTCTCCGAGGCTATTTGCGGCTGTTTTAAGCACATCGGCTTGTTGATTAAGGGCATGTGCCCCCATGAAATTGGTTTCGGTTTGTAGTTTCTGAGCGCGTTGTGCTTCTTCTCTTTGAATTTTTAGCGTGTCTTCAAGATTATTTGCATTTATCTGCTGCATATCATTCATATTCTTGATATTCACATCGGTCTGCGCAGAAATGGTCTTTTCTTGTTGTTCTCGTGTTGCTTTCAATAATTTTTTGAATCCCTCACTCTCTTGATCAAGTTCAAGTGTGTCAATATCAAATCTTTTTAAGTTCACACCAAAATCTTCTGAAAACAAATCTTTAAGTTTTGCCTTGAGGGTTTCGTTGATAAAATCAAGATTTTCTTCAAGTTGTACTAGGTTGAGCGGATTGGTTCTGTTGATATTCAATACACCAGATTTCACACCGCTAGTTACAGCAGCCTTGATTAAACTTTTGAAATCATCTAATTCAAAATTGATGAGACGTGTATTTTTAATAAATAACTTATAGTCGGTAATATTGAATATGATTTGACCTCTAACAGACATGGGTACTGGAAAATCAGGAAGCCTAGAATCGGTAATATTGAAATATGGAATACCAAATTTGAGTGGCACATTACCAGCAAGATTGATGAAATAGATTTCTGCCTGAAAAGGTGATGCCCCGCCAAAAGCAGCACCTACAATACTCGACAGAATTGGGAAGTTGGCTGTTTTAATAGTCTGATCATAAGGACCGACAATAAAATCTTGCATAGAACCATCTTTTTGTTGGTATACAAAAACAGCTAGTTCACCATCTTTTACACGCAAACTACTTCCGTATCTAATAGCATTTTCTTTTTTAGTTGAATTGGCCTCTCCGGATGGTCGCCATTTCCAAACCAAATATTCTTGCTCATCACAGCGGATTACATCCATAAAACCGCCTTCTTCTTTTTTTCCAAATAATCCCATCCTATTTATTTTATTCCAATTTCTTTACCATAGTTCATAATTTCTTCCATCACCGACTTATCATTTTTGAGTGAGAACTTGGCTTTCATAATGATTTGCTCACATTTTGATTTCCAAACTGGCACAAAATCATTATGACTTTTATTTTCCGGAAGATTCGCAGTCCACATTGAGCCTATTTTTTTTGCATTCGGTACGGCCAAGGAAAGGAATTCTATGATGTCATCTTTTGTGGTAGGTATTGGAAAGTTTTTAATGATTTCCATCTTTTGCTTATCAGTTTTATCGAGCTGATTTAGACTTGAAATTTTGTTAAAGGTACCCAATAAGCTTGTCGGTTGTGAATTATCTATTCTGTTATTTTCAACTTCATTGAGCATTTGAAATAACTTTTGAATGGATGCATTCGCTTCAACATTCGTAAATTCATAATCACAATCGCCACACTTGGCTGAAAAAGAAGACACCATACTGCCACATGCCGGACATTTACGAATATCACCAAATTTATCCGATTTGGGTGCTGAATTCTGTGCAAGCACTTTTTGTTTCTCTTCAAGTTTGGAATTTAATATCATCATGACTTCATTTCGGGCTATTCCTAGTTTTTGTCCTTTGTCATATATGGTTTCTCTTTCCATTTCATTCACCTCACCGTCCTTAAGAGCAAAATCCATAAGCATTTCAAGCTGGTTATATGCATCAGCGTTGGCTTTGTCTGCAAGTATGTCAGGGACATTTAATTTTTTTGAATGCGTCGTTTGATGTTCTTTTAGCTTGGCATCTAAGACCATTTCAAACTCATCCAAATCAATCCCTTCTAATTCGGCTTTTTTAAAGAGCACTTGTTTTTCTTTTTCGGTCAATTCGCCATCCGAAAGCGCAAACTCAATGAGTTGTAGAATCTTTGGGCTGTAGAGGCCGTCAGATTCAACTTCTTTTGAAGCCGTTTGTTCGATCGTGACTTTGATAGTTTGCTCTTGTGGTTCATGCACTTCTTCAAATTTTGATGCACCACAATACGGACAATCGTAAGACTTACTATTTACAAGGGCCTCACATTTCAAACATTTTTTTGCCATTTTAATAAATTTATGGATAATCTATCCCACCATGTGAATCTCCATTGCAACGTTGAATTCTATTCACAGTAAGTTTTAATCCTTTCAAAGAACCATATTTTTTGAAAGCGATAATAGAATATTCCGAACAAGAAGGAGTAAACCTACAATAAGAAGAATCTTTGTTTAATTTTCTTCTAAATTTTTGATATCCCTGTTTAATTAGGAAAATAAAAAAATACCTCACAAAAGTTGTATCTTATCCTTGTTTCTTGTCGCGTAATACTTTTCTAATTTTTGAAATCGCATCTTCGATGTAATCAGTTGGAATAACACCACCTCCCCAAATTTCAAGAAGTTTAGGAGAGGTAAGTACCACTTCAATTGCGGTGCCACCTGAAGTTCTGACTCTAAAGCAATCTGCTACCTCTAGTTTTTGAATTTTTCCTTCATCATCCTCGTAGGTAGTCTCGATGGTATCTGTAGAAGTAGAAACAATATCGTTGTAGAAAAATTCTTCTGTCGAAACCATTGATACTTTTTCAGAAATTAGATCATAACAGCAGTTAAAATACATCATTTGTTTCTCTGAAAAGAGCAAAATACAAGTATTGATCAAATTGTATCGAATGATATTATCCTTACCTTTTTTGTGAAGTAATTTTTCCCCTCCGCGCTTCAGAAGTCTTGGTCCGGTGATGAGTATGGATTTCATGATTAGATCTGTTACATGAATGTCTAATTTGCCGGGTGCGGTATTCTCAGTAATGTTGGTAAGTAATTTCTCTCTAAATGCATCAAACATTTGATCTGTGACCTTTGGACTACCAATGAATGGAATAGTCTCTAAACAGCCTGGATGAAAATACTGATAAGCTTCGTTTTGGTTTGCCATAGTTATTTTTTTTTCAGTGAATACCAAATATCTGTAAAAACGCTCAATTTTTTGATACATTCGTGATACATTTGCAACATGATTGAAGAATTAAAATCAGAAATTGAGAAGACTTTTGGAAGAAAAATTTCAGATCGTGGTGATTGTGAGGAACTTGCCAATGATTTATACGCTAAGACCGGTGCTGTGCTTTCCTACAACACGTTGCGTCGTATGTATGGCTTGGCTGAATTTCGAAAGCCAAGAGAGAACACCCTTGATCAATTGAGTGTTTATTGTGGATTTAAATCCTTTAAGGATTTTTCGCAGCGCTATGCAGAGGTAGATATTTGGCCCACCTGGGAGAGCCTTTACGTAGCAATATCTCACCAAAGCAGCGATAAATTCATTGAATTATTGCGCTATCGTAAGAGAAGGGGTATACATTTTAGTTTGTCATTTACCATCGTGGCACGCGAACTTATTTCACGTAAAGACCTCAATGGACTTCAGATACTTTTTCGAGAGCCGGACTTTCAATTTGTAAATTTACCTTATGATGAAGTTGCCCAAATTGGGGTGCTAATTGGGCTACATTTTCGAACTTTTCATGATCTTGACATAGAAAAATCGCTCCTTCAAGAACCAAATTTTAGGGATTTGGTTTTTAAAATATTTGTAGATTACGGCCGCTTAAATGGTAAATACGGCCTATGGGTGCAACACCTTGCTGGTCTTGATAATTTAGACAGCGAGACTCGGATATTTGTTAATTGCATTGAGGCTTGGCGACAAGTTTTAGCAAAGGAACCTATTCTGGACATAATGATGGATGAGGTCCCCGAATTATCTTTAGATCAACACCCTATATTGTTTGGAAGAATTTTTGGACTCAAGTACCTTACAACTGCTAAAAAAAGAAAGAAGCAGCAACTTTTGAATCAAATGCAAGCCCGTTTAATTTCTCAACCACAATTTATAACTGAATTACTTTACGAGCCGGCAGTGCAAGCATTGGTTACGCAAAACGAAGAATTATATCAATTTGTTGACCAACATGAACATTTGGTCAATGATATAAAATTTTGGTATCATTATTCTCAAGTTGCTATTCATAAAGTTTTTCAAGTGGCTACTGCCATCCAACTCAAGCAATATCATAAGGCACTGACCATATTAAAACTCATCCCTTTTGGCCACATAAGACATGGATACAGGGAGTTCATAGAGCTGTACGTGGCTTTCTTTCATTGGAAAATATCTGAGGCACTTCAAAATAAGGATGTTCAAAAACTCAAGCAAGAATTTGAACATTTCCGAAATGAGATTGACTACCCGCTTTTTACTGATTCCTATTTTGAAAATTACTTCAAAGATTAGAGCCCATTGAGAGTGGCGTAGGCCTTTTTATAGCGACGTTTTTTGATATTGTACGGCAGGTTGCGAACGGCCCTGCGGCACACTTGGCGTTGCATGTTTTCTTTGATAGATCCCATTTGGCCTCTGAGTGTTTGCTGCCCATTCCAAATCTGCTCTCCGCGCTTGGCGTCGTAGAGCGAGAGGCTCAACTGCACAATATTAGTGATTACTGATATATTTTGCGAAGCAGAATTGATCATCATAGCTGTAGCTTCATTGACGGGCTCCCAGACTTGAATATTGCCAAAGATAATGGCATCGACTTGCAATAAACTACACAAGTCGTTGTTGTTCAGCAAGACATTAGGGTAGTTTGCGCCGAATAATAGGGCATTGACCTCGTCGGGGCTCATGAGTTCAGCATGCAAGGCCCCACTACGGCTGTAATATTCCAATTGGCGGTAGATGCGCTGCTGGGTTTCTTCACTTTTGAGCCTTGTGAGTTCTTGGTACTTGTCTTGGCTCATCCAAATTTTTCTTTCCAAAGTAGCCTGAATTGGAATGACGGCAATGCGCTCATGTTGCTGCGAAAGCTCAACGACATTGCCGGCTTCTTGGACGGCCACACAAGAGTTCAAGGTGACAATAAAAAGAATAAAGTAAAGGAGATTGCGCATAGAATGTTTTTAAATTCAACAAGCAAATGTAATGCCAAAATTTGGACAAAAAAAAGAGGGGGTTGCCCCCCTCATCTGACTAACAGCAATCAGAAAACTTATAGGTTCCAGGTAATTTTTAAGGAAGTCAAAACACCTGGTCGCAATTGTGTAAAGAATTGGTCTTGGGCTCCAAAAGAATGATAAACTAGTTCTGTAGCATCGTTGAGTAAGTTGTTTACTCGTAAACTACAATCAAACTGGTCATCTTTTCCGAACTTGTTATTGATGCTTAGATTCACAGAATGAAATGGAACCGTATATACATCAGGGCGATCCACATTGCCAACAAAATACAGCGTAGGGCCTTGGACGTTGTAGAAAACGGCCATCTCAAATTTATCCATGAATCCTTCTTTTTTCTTTGGATTATAAATTAAACCGGCGTTAATGACATAGGGTGCTTGCCCGGCCATTTTGCGATAAGGATCAATGATTTGCCCAGCTCTGGCATTCGCTACTCGCGTCTCATATTCAATGGCGTTGAGTTCAATTTTTGAATCGACAATCGTAATGTTTGATATGATGTCAAAGTACTTTAGTTTATTAGAAATAAACTTCAAGTCTGAGCGGTATTCTAATTCTCCACCGATAACTTGGCCATCACCCACGTTGCGCGGCTGAAAAGAACCATCCTGAACAGCATATTGAATGATTTCAATGGGGTTGATGAATTTTTTATAGAATGCCGATACAGAAAAGGTTTTACCTTTCTTAGGCATGATTTCATAGCGCAAATCAAAGTTATGTATATCTGTACTTACCAAATTGCCATCCCAATAGACTTGGGTAGGGGATAAGGAGTCTTTGAATAAGCCACCAATGAAAGTACGCCCCGTAAGTGGGTCATAAATTTCTGCATAAGACAACTCTTTGAAAGAAGGCCTTGCAATAGTTTTGCTATACGATAAACGGATGTTTTGTTCATCGGTTTGGCTATATACAAAATTGACTGACGGAAAAAATCCTAAATTTTCTAGCACCTTCTCATTGACAAGTTTATTTTGTCCTAATTGGTCTTGGCCAGTATAGCGATGCACATAATATTCCGAACGAACCCCCATGATAGATTTGAGTCTGTTGGTGATTTCAAATTCCAGTGAGGTATAGGCAGCTGTATTGTTGATCGAAGAGCTGAATTTATTTGGATTGACCGGCATAAAAGGCGCTTCATAAGTTACGCCAGTGGTTATGTCACCATTGTAGGGCCATAAATTGGCAGGAGAAAAAAGTTCATTAGGATCACCAGTAAGTGGAATATTGCCACGCACATTGATCATGAAATTGCGGATGATATAATCCCGAGACTTGTAAGTATTAGCCACTCCAAATTTTAGTTTGGCATCTTCACCCATGACTTTGATCTTGCGTTCAAAGTCTACTTTTGAAGCTAAGTTGTTTTCTTGAAGGTCTCGCCAGATGCGCTCAGGGAAGCCCGTTTCGGTAGAAATTGCATAGCCTGACCCACGGTATTCATAGCGCGTGATGCGGTTGTCGGGATCTTTGATCGCAGAATGTGTTGGCGATACGTTCCATTCAATTTTCCAATTGCTGTCTTCAGTTTGGTGCAGCCCTGAGAGTTGTATGTTTGTTAGGCTCTTTTGACTATAGGATAAGTTGTGTTGGAATGAATTGAAGTCTGCCCCTTGATCTCTAGAGGTGTATTCAAAAATACCTGCACTAGACTCTCCGCTTTGAAGGTGCAAGGCATTGAGCTGTATTTTGTATTGCTTGCCTTTAATGGCTAGCCCACCCAAAAGCGCAGCCAATACATTATTTGAACCCAGACTACCTTTTTGGATAACGCGTTGTTCCATTTCGGTCACAGTATTGTCTCCACTCAGGCCATAGCGCCCATAAGTGACATCGGCATAATATTCGGTATTGTTAGAATAGTTCATAGCCAACTGATAACCAATGGTATGGTTTTCTTTTTTCTTTTGATCGGCGATCGTAAAACCTAGCCCACCATTCATAAGACTCATTTGCTTGTATGCCGCTAAGTTGGGGTTGAAAGCCGCCAATATTTCTTGGTAACGCTGCCCTAAGGTAGAACTAGGGTTGCCAACGACTTGTGCAAACAAGGGAATATTATTAATTGCCGGAATTTCTCTTGCACCATCATCAAAACCTAAGAAATCAGTTTTGCCACCAGCATAGGTCAAGTAATCCTTATTGAAGTGGAAATTTGGGTTAAAACCGCCCGAAACGAAAATGCTGGTCACTTTTTTGTCTGAAAAGCTTTTCAAGCCTATATCGATAATTCCACCAGAAAAGTCTGCCGGAAGATCAGCAACAAATGTTTTATTAACGATGAGGTTATCGATGACATTTGTCGGAAAGATATCCATCTGAAGGGTGTTTCTATCAGGATCTAGGCCAGGAATGTCCATGCCATTGAGAATCGTTTTATTATAGCGGTCTCCAATACCTCTGATGAATACGTATTTTCCATCAGCTACAGATACCCCCGTAACACGGCGCATTGCAGAAGCCGCATCGTTGTCGCCGGTATTGCGAAAAGCAGCGCTTGAAATACCGTCGATCATATTAGGCGACTTGAGCTTCATACTGAGCATGGCACCCTCGGTGTTGCGTTTTTGTTCGCGTTTGACTACAAAATCTTTGGTAGTCTGAACTTTTGGCTCAAGTCCGAAGCCATCAATGAGCGTGATTTGACCTGCCCGTACTTCTACGCCCTCTAGGCTGTCGTTTTGAAAAGAAGAAATTTTAAAATGTAGGGTATAGGTCCCTGGCTCACATTGTAGATCGAATTTGCCTTCAATGTCTGTAACTGTAATAAAAGTGGTGCCTTTGGCAATGACTTTTACTCCTTGAATAGCTTCCGCATTGTTGAGGTCAAAAATACTACCCCTGATGGTACCTACTTGGGCAAAAGTTGTCAGGGCGGAAATAAAAAAAGTAAATAAAAATAATTTTGATTTCATAAGTGCTGTTAGTTAATTGCTGTTAGTTTTTTCAAGCAGAAAAACCCGCAGCTTGGCTGCGGGTTATATCATTGAATTGAGAAGAGATTAGAAGTTAAGCGCACCGTTAACGCTTGCCCAAGTCCAACTTGCAAATGCTGAGGTGTTGGCACCAACAGTATTGGCACCCAATGCAACATCTGATGCGTGTACATCTGTTCCACCTAAGAACACCTGAGACAAACTTATACCAGCAGGTAAAGTGGTTTGCAAGTTGCTAAAGGTAAGATCGCCGGCAGCATATGTTACATCAGAACCTGATGAAAGCGAAAGGTCACCACGACCCGCAACAGTTGGGTCTGGGAAATTGAAGAAGTAGATATTGCTGAATGAACCTAAAGCTGAGGCTCTGAAGTCCCCAAGTTCTGCAACTGAAGAACCTTTGATTGTGCCGTTCATTACTGTATGTCCAGCCAACATTGTTCCTTCTGGCCCATCGATTTCTAATCCATGGTCGGTAGCAGAACCACAAATACCTACGAAATTATCAATCGTACCTGCAAACGCTTGGTCGGTGTCAAAGCAGTCGTCGCCAACATTCCAAACAAGGATGTTTTTAACTGTTACGGTTCCTCCGAAGAATTCTACACCATCGTCTTGATTGGCAACAATCTCAATGTTTTCTACGGTTGTACCGCTACCAACGCCACCCAGTGTAAGGCCATTGATTTCGTTGCCTTCACCAATGTTTGCCCCGCCATGACGGATAGAAACAAATTTAAGTGTACCTGAATTGTCAGCAGCTGTAGTACCGCCGTAAAGCCCACTTGGGTCAGAAGCTGGAATTCCTTCGATCTGCATTTCGGCAGCATCTGCAGAAATTGGCGCATTACCAAGTACAATCAAACCACCCCACAAACCACTCAAGGTTGGGTCAAGATTCGGGCTAGCAATTTGTCCTGGCTGAATTTCGTCAGCTATAGAAGTAAAGATGATCGGAGCCGTTGCCGTACCAACAGCATTGATTTTAGCATTGCGCGCAATGATCAGAGCTGTGGCATTTGCACCTGTACCAGCTTGGCCTTTGATGACGGTTCCTGGCTCAATGGTTAAGGTGGCACCATTAGTTACTGCTACACGTGCGCCCAAGATCCAAATTTTGTCATTAGTCCAAGTGGTGTTGGAAGTAATATTGTCTGTGATTACCACCTCATTACCTGGCGCATAAACACATGATCCGTCGTCTTTTTTTGCCGTCTCACTGTAGTTTAGTGCAGTTGGGTCAGTACAACCTTTCTTTTGACAGCTCGAAAACGAGAGCGTTAGTGCCGAAGCCGCTGCCACAAGTGTTAATGTTTTTTTCATCTTTTTTTGTTTTTAAAATTTCTTGAAGCAAAATTCTATAAACAAATTCCGATGCGAGTTAAAAGCAGGTTATACTATTTTTAATAATCAGCATTCCAATGTTAAGATAGCGTTAAGCACTTATTTCTTTGGTCTTGCGTAGGGAAATCTCTCCATTAATTTGGGCAGGGCATAGCCATCTAAACCATTGATAGTCATTACATTACCTTTTTCAAGCTGCAACCATTTGTCGTTGTTAAGAAGTGCATCTTCGTAAAAGATGGCCTCGATGCTTGCAATGACATGAATGCATCCATTTTCTTCTATTAAATACTCATTGACGTATTTGCAAAGCAGTTTTACGGGACTCCCTTTCACAAAGGGCACCGGGCAGCCACCATGAAAAACAGGCTCAAGGTTGGTGCAATCAAATTCGCTGATGTTTTCAGGGTAACTGGCCGAGGTGTGGTGGGCATCCGAAATTTGATCGAGCGTGATGTGATTGACAGAAAAATAGCCGTACTCTTTTATGTTTTTGTAGGTATGCCTTGGGACGGTAGTTGGTCGCAGAATGAACCCAATGAGCGCCGGATCACTCCCTAAATGCGTTACGCTCGAGAAAACTGCTACATTGGTATGGCCTTGGTTATCAATGGTTGCAATAAGGTTTGCCGATTTATAACCTGTACAACTATTGATCAGATTAAGGCGCTCAATGCGGCCCATCTTTTCAATTTCGCTGCGATCAATTCTAATTAATGACATAAGAATGTATTTGCCTTAGAACAAGCAGTACTTAGAAAGGTTTGAAATCTGGCAATAAAAAGAACAGGCCCAGCTGAACGCTCCAAAGTCGATCTAGCTCGAAGTCTGTGAGTGCCTGAAATTGATATTTGCCAGAGAGTTGAAGGGCAAAGTCTTTGTTGATAAAATAAGTAGGGCTTAAACCAAGTTGGGCGTGCAGCATGTCGTCGCCCCGCAGCAAGAAGTTATCTTGAAGTATTGGATTGCGTAGGTGTGTTAGCCCTAGGCCCACGGATCCGTACAAGTACAAGCGTGAGCGCCGATTTCGGGTCAGGCGCATTAAATCTTGGCTAGCGCTTAGGGTGCCGTAAATGATTTTTGATTCTCCGAGGGTTACACCGCCAAAATCTAGACCAAAGCCGTGGTTTTCTACAGATTTATACAACCCTAGGGCGTAGCTTGGGCTGGTTTGTTGCATGCCGTTGGCGGCCCCTACTTGTAACTGACCATACCATGCGTCCCAATTGCGGGCAAAGGCCTGGGCGTTGGCCTTTAAAACAAATAAATGCATTGCCCCAAGGAGAAAAATCCATTTCATTTTGTTAAATTTAGAAAGATAAAATCTAACTAGCACTTTACCATGTCAATTTTTATAAAAACAATCCTTGTTTTGCTGTGTATTCAAGCGACTAGCCTTTATGGTCAGTTGGATATTGCCTGGGATGTACCCATTGAAGTGGCTCCATCACAATTTGGAAATACCAAACCTCGTATTGTGCTCAATGGCAACAAAGAGCCTGTGGTGGTATTTGGCAAAAATACCGGCGAGCTATATCTCACAAAAATGGTAGGTGCTCAATTCTCGTCGCCCCAACAACTCGCAACCAATGGCATGGCCTATGTTACCTACTGGACTTCGGCTGATATAGGTGCCAAAGGAGATACTATTTTTGTAGTCTTTAAAACACTCCCTTTAGAAACCGGACCAATGTATTTGGTCAGATCTTTTGATGGGGGCGCAACCCTCAGCGACACCATGCTCATTGATCACCAACAAGCCGGAGTGGCTTGGTTGCCTTCCCTGGAGGTTGATCAAAATGGCCAACCACATGTTGTTTATATGGGTCACGACCAAAATTGGCTCAATCCAAATTATTACCTTTTACATTCTGATGATTATGGATCTACTTTTGAGGGTGCTATGAACTTGACTGCATCTATTCCCGATGAGGCTTGTGATTGTTGCCCAGCTGAATTGGTCATTTCAGATGATAAGCAAATTTTACTTTACCGCAATAATGCCAACAATCTGCGCGATATCTATGGAGTGTATTCAGCCAATGGCGGCCAAAATTTCCAAAGTTCAACCAATGTTGAAAATCTCAATTGGTTCGTAACAAGTTGCCCATCAACAGCACCGGATGGGGTTGTGATCAATGATACGCTTTGGAGTGTTGCAGCAAGTAAAGCCTCTGGGGCTTACCGTATTTACTTATCTGCTTCTTCCCTAGATGCTCAAATCACTGCTATTGCTACCGATTCCTTGCAGGCTCCTGCACAACTTTCGGCCAATCAAAATCATCCAAGAATTGCAGCATCCCAGTCTTATGTTGCTAGTGTTTGGCACGAAAATCAGGGCAGCAATTATGATGTGTTTGCGGCAATTGCTCCATCTAATGCCCCATCGTATTTATACAACTCTAAAATCCTAGTGAATGATCTCAGCACTGGAAGTCAAATCAATAGTGATGTGGTACTAAATAATGATATCATCCATGTGGTATACCAAGACAATTCCACGGGAAAGGTGGTGTACCGCAGAGGTCTCATTGGGCAAACTAACCAAATTATTGGTCATAATATTCATAAGCTTCAATGCAGTCCTAATCCTATTAAAAGTACTTGCAAGGTAAGTGCTGAGCTGCCTATTCAGAGCATTGCTGTCGTCGATGAAATGGGTAAGTGGGTTGCATGCTTTAACTTTAACAAAAATTCATCAACAGTGTCAATAGATTTGAGTTCATTGCCTGCTGCAAAATATACTTTACATGTACAATTTAATTTAGGTTCTGTGCAAAAATCGATTCTTAAAATTTAATTAGTACGTAAGAAATTTACGTGCTCAACTATTAATTTCGTTTCAAAACTAAATTATGAATTACCTAATTATTGGCTTATTGGGCCTGGCACTTTTAATGTTATTGCTGCTCTATGTGAAGTTGCAAAAATCAAATCTGCAACAAGACGAAGAACAAATCAAAACCCTACTGGGTGCGCAATTCAAAGAAAATCGCCAGGAGCTTTCAGATGCGCTTCGTCAGAACCGCGAAGAGCTCACCGCTGGGCTTGATCGGCTAACGCAGCGCCTTGAAGAAAAACTTACCTTGATCTCGGAAGGCCTCAATAAAAATGCCAAAGAGAACCGTGATGAATTAACTCTTGCGCTAAAGCATTTTTCTGAAACAATGTCAGCAAAGCAAGGCGAACTGATGAAATCCACCGAAGAGCGACTTGAAAAAATGCGCCAAACCGTGGACGAAAAACTACACAAAACCCTCGAGGAGCGCCTTGGTCAATCCTTCAAATTGGTGTCCGAACGCCTTGAAGCCGTTCAAAAAGGTCTTGGCGAAATGTTCGACGGCTCTATCGGTTCAGGCAGTGTCCTCAACCCCTTTGGCGGTAAGCATCAACTT
>ENA-OREM01000172-OREM01000172.1-marine-metagenome-genome-assembly--contig:-NODE-172-length-56199-cov-12.287160_pt1 | contig 56199 bp, 50 predicted proteins | sample MGYA00248623_ERZ508561 | MGnify/ENA primary metagenome ERZ508561 (study PRJEB26227, sample SAMN06264494) | marine metagenome | isolation source: Columbia River Estuary | place: USA:Columbia River...
ACTGATGTTCCAAAAATTGTAGATTGGTATATGGATGGCAAGATAGAAATAGATTCTATGATTACGCACAAACTGAAGTTAGAAGACATAAATAAAGGTTTTGATTTAATGCATGAAGGTAAATCAATTCGTGCTGTGGTTGAATTTTAATTCTCGCAAAAGGTGAAGCTTTACATGGAAACTCTATCAGAAAATTTTTGTTTCGGAGGCACACAAGGTGTATTCAAGCATTATTCAGAATCATGCAAATGTGATATGACTTTTGCAGTATATCTCCCACCACAAGCGAAAATGAATAAAGTTCCGGTCTTATGGTATCTCTCAGGGCTTACTTGTACTCATGAAAATGCAATGGTTAAGGCTGCTGCACAGGGTTGGGCAGCAGAAAATGGAATTGCCTTAATTTTTCCTGATACTTCACCTCGAGGAGAGAATGTACCAAATCATGATGATTATGATTTAGGGCAAGGTGCAGGTTTTTATGTAAATGCCACAACTGATAAATGGTCTGAAAATTTTCAGATGTGGGACTACATAACCATTGAATTACCAAAGCTTATATTTGAAAATTTTCCCTTATTAAAAAATGCTCAAGGCATAACTGGTCACTCAATGGGAGGTCATGGCGCATTAACAATGGCAATGACTTTGCCAGATCAATACCAATCAGTTTCTGCATTTGCACCTATTGGAAATCCAACAAAATCTGAATGGGGTCAAAAACAGTTCAAGGAATACCTTGGTGAAGATACTACTACTTGGGAAAAACATGACTCTACAATTTTAATGCAAAAGGTAGGCTTTCATTCAAATGTTCTTATTGATCAAGGCAATGCAGATAATTTTTTAGATTTGTTACAACCAGTATCACTAAAGAATGCGATGAACACACGAGGGCAAGACGGACAATTTAGAATTTCAAATGGGTATGATCATAGTTACTTTTTTGTAATGAGCTTTATGAGAGAACACATTGAACATCATGCAACCATTTTAAATGTTATAGATTAATGACAAATATTTACATTGATGCAGATGCATGTCCAGTTAAAGACGAAACTGTTAGAGTCGCTGAACGCCATGATGTAAAAGTTTTCATTGTATCCAATGGAGGCTTGCGCCCAAATCTTCACCCATTGGTTGAAAATATCATTGTACCAGATGGTCCAGATATTGCAGATATGTGGATTGCGGACCGAGCTCGTAAAGGTGATTTAGTAATAACTGGTGATATCCCTTTAGCAGCAAAAACTGTGGGAGCTGGTGCACGGACTATTCGCCATAATGGTGATATGTTTACACCGTCTAATATTGGTAATCAGCTTGCAACAAGAGATCTTATGGCTGATTTACGTGGTGCTAATCCATTTTTACAAGGATCTGGTAAACCATTTTCAAAAACAGATAGATCTAATTTTTTAAATTCATTAGAGCGTGAAATACGAGCTGCAAAAAAAGAAATTTAGTCATTAACAACTTCAGCATCATCAATATCAGACACAGGAGGCAAAGAATTTTCCGCGCCAGTTAAAATACCTGCGGTAAAATCTAACTTTTCATTAGTTATTTTTTTAGAATCTCTAGGCGGAGCTTTCCATGATAAGCTATCAAATGTTTCACAATTTTCACATCTAGGCTGCCAAGATAAATGAATGTTCGAGCATTTTTCGCATATCCATTGCGGACCTCGCGATGCAGTTAAAGCTTTATTCAACCAAGCTCTAACTGTTTTTTCATCCGCTCCTTCGCCTTTTTCTATTGCCGCCATTAAAGCAAGCGATCTCACTGTAGGATTAGTAGATGTTAAATCCTTTATTGCTCGCCTCGCAGCTGGAAAATCTTCATCCCCGATAGCTAATTCTGCCAGAAGTAATTTTGTTTCATAATGTTCACTTTTTAATTTAACAAAAGAACTGAAGCGTTTACGTCTCTCACCACTTGTTTCTTTTAAATTAATTTCTGCGAATGCTGTCGCCAAATCTGGGTGTGGGTTTAAACCCCAAGTTTTTTTTAAAATTTTAGTAGAAGCGCGCTTATTATTGTCTAGCATGTGCATTTCTGCAGCCAAAATTGCTGCAGGTATCAAATCTGGTGAGGACTTGTTTGCTGCAATCGCAGCCGCTTTGCCTGTATCTATTTCTCCAGCTTCAAGCATTGCTTTTGCATCAGCAAGCAATAAAATAGCCTCTCGGCGAAGGCCAATATCTTTGGGAAGTTTCCCAGCACGTACATTAGCTTTTATAGTTTTCTGAGCACCCTTCCAATCTTGTTTTTCTGTTTGCAAATCAAATAAAACATTTAATGTCTGATCATGATTTGGGCGTATTGAAAATGCTTTTTCGGCCAACAATAATGCGGTTTCATTATCACCTTCTAAAAGTTTTTGCTTTAAAAGACCTTGTAACCCAACAAATCTTGTTTGATCGTTTTTAAGGAGGCGCTTATAATATTTAAGAGCTCTTTTATTATCTCCAAACTTTTCTGCAGCTTGGGCGCTAACAAGGTTCGTCAACTGAGGGCGCTGTAATAACCTCTCTGCACGGTTTGCATTATTAATTGCGTCTTTGCCTTCTCCCGCAGCCATAGAAACCATACTATCGGCAAGCGCTTTGTATCCTCGTTCTTCTTTATTTTTATTAAAGTATCGCGTTATAGCGGTTTCATCACCATTAAAAAATTTAAATATTGCGACAAGTATCCCGAAAAACCATTTTGTAGCTAATAAAGAAGACATACACAAAATAATACCAATAATACCTTGAATAGGTGTTAAAGATATTTCATAGGATGCAAATTGCATTGTTATTACACCACCGGCATCAATAATTACTCCAGTTACTAATGTAACCAAGGCGATAATTGTGATAAAAAATATTATTTTGATTAAAGACCAGATCATAATAGTACCTTAATTTTCCAAAAGTTTAGAAAAGGCATCTACAACAGTTTGCCTATTAACTGCTAGTGTTAGCCAGTCTTTAATCCCGGACTTGGCTGGCTCATCAAGCAAAGATGCTTGGTCTATAACCTCTGATAAATCATCATTGTTTAGTGCAACCTGCATACGAGAAAGGACTGCATTCACTGAATTACCTTTTTGAGCATCTAAAGATCTAACAGTAACTTGAGACTTTAAAAAACCTATAAGTTTTCCTCCCACTCCAGGCTCCACATCTTGTTTTATAGACTGCTTAAGGCTTGCATGAGCAGCTGCAGGGAAACTAGTTTTCAAATAATTAATCGTGACCACACCCTCAGAATTTGCAACGAGTACTTTTGGAATATCAATTCCTTTTTTTGATATTTTTTCTAAAACCTTTATGTAAGATCCACCAATCTCTAGCACTTCTTTTATATCATCAGAATAATTCAAATGTTTTGAATTATTCTCAGCTGGTGATAAATTTGTATTCTTAATCTTATTAAAACGCTGAGTTAGCTTTTCTTGGTTGCTTGATAAAATAGCCACTTCAGATCTTATTTTTTTAAGTATTAAATCATAATTTTTATCAATAGACCCATTATTATTTGATACAACCTTTGAAGAATTAAATATCAAATCATCAATTTGAATTAATATATTTGATATCTTTTTTTCTAAACCATCTAAACTTTCAGTAATTTTTAAATCATTAATTACAGATAATTCTTTTGAAATTATTGAAATATCATTACGTATTTCATTTCTTAATTGCTTAATTTTCAATTCAACATTTGGGTGCTCTATACTTTCTATTTTATTTAACCGTTGATCGGTTTCTAATTTATAAATTTGAATTTTTTCTATTGCTAATGCTTCACTTGGCGAAAGAAATCTAGCAACAGGTGCCATCCCATTGGGCAAAATTGAAGAAATTTTAGTGCTAAATAAAAGCGTGATTATACCACCACATAGTAGTAAAAAAATTATCATAATAAAATATTTTAAACCGTTACTTTTTTTCAGTTTATGTTTTTCTATTGCTTTATGATTTAAAGCTTCAATATCTTTCTGATCTTCAATATCGGGCTCTTGATTATTTTTTGGTGTTGGCTTCTTTGCCATTTTAAAGATCCTTAATATTTAATCACAGATTTATAATCTTATTGCTAATGCACTTATCATAGCATCACTACTAGGTTTAGGTGATACGATAATATTTTTGAATCCACATTGTTCAAAAGGTTTACTAACTTTATTACTTATACAAACTACAATGATATGATCATTTTGACTACTGATGCAATTTACTAAATGATTAGCCATATTTTCAGAATAAACCGGTATAATACATCCTTTACTAATTTCAGACTTTGTTTCGTTTGTTATTTCTAACAAAACTTGAGCATATAAAATATATTCATCTATATTTGCGGAAGAGATAGAAGAAATATCAGTGGTAACTTGCTCACCTCTTAAATAAGTACACTTTTCAGGCAATCCAGATTCAATCATTTTTTCAATTGTTTCAGAAATAGATATTACATCAAATCCATTCAATTTCGCTAAATTAGCAACTTTGTGTCCAACACAATGTACATCACCTCTTTGGGAAGTCGTCTTTGACAAGATATTAACAGCATTTTGAGAGGTAAATATAAATGGATTAATTAATTTTTTGGGTAAACTAGCCTTTAATTCCTTTATATATATCATTGGGCTTATAATGAATCTTGGCACCCTTCCAAGACGTTTAATTAAATCATCCAATAATTGCTCAGACTGCTTTTGCGGTCTTGTAATAAGTAATAGAGGTTTATTCTCAGTCATTGCTTGCCATGAATTCCAGTGCTATTTGGTTTAAACAACCATGTAGGCTAATTAAATACAATGACTGATATTATAACAATCCTTGGTATAGAGAGTAGCTGTGATGATACTGCCGCAGCTGTGGTTCAACGTATTAATGGAAAAGCTCTTGTTTTATCATCTGTAGTTGTTGGTCAAGAAATTCTCCACGAAGCATATGGCGGTGTTGTTCCAGAAATTGCAGCTCGTGCACACGCCGAACAGTTAGACATAGCTGTCGAAAAAGCACTTGTTCAATCAGATATAAAGTTAGAGCATGTTGACGCTATCGCAGTAACATCTGGGCCAGGATTAATTGGTGGTGTCGTAAGTGGAGTGATGTGTGCAAAAGGTTTGGCTGCTGGGATAAATAAACCTTTAATTGGTATAAATCATTTAGTTGGACATGCTTTAACTCCACGAATGACTGACACAATTTCCTATCCATATCTGATGCTGTTAGTAAGTGGAGGCCATTGTCAGTTTCTAGCCGTTTTGTCTGAGACAGAATTCGATAGAATTGGAGGAACGATTGATGATGCGCCAGGAGAAGCATTTGATAAAACAGCGAAACTTTTAGGCCTTGGGTATCCTGGTGGTCCATTGGTTGAAAAAGCTGCTAAAAATGGTGATCCCACACGTTTTAAATTCCCCCGCCCTCTGCTGGACAGGCCAGATTGTAATATGTCTTTTTCAGGCCTAAAAACAGCCTTGAGAAGGGCGCGCGATTTATTAGTAAAAGAAAAAGGTGGTATTTCTTATCAAGATCAAAGCGATTTATGTGCAAGTTTCCAAATAGCAGTTGCCGATACTTTAGCTGAAAAGGCCAATCGGGCTATAGATATATTCAAAAAGACGACAGACTCTAAAAATTTTGCAGTTGCTGGTGGTGTTGCAGCAAATACAGTGATCAAAAAAGAATTAGAGAATATAGCACAAAAACATAATTTTACTTTATTATCACCTCCCTTAAAGTACTGCACAGACAATGCAGCCATGATCGCTTGGGCTGGTATAGAACGATACTCTGCAGGTTTAGTAGATGACATGACATTGGCTGCCCGCCCTAGATGGCCAATTGATCACAAAGCTAAACCAATGCTTGGTTCTGGAAAAAAAGGTGCTAAAGCATGAATAAAATAGGCATTATGGGGAGTGGTGCATTTGGTACGGGATTGGCAGCCACACTAGCAAAAGCAAATAATAACGTTGTTTTATGGGGCCGTAACTCTGATCATATAAAAAATATTAATTCAACAAATATGAATGCACGCTATCTTCCAAATATAAAGTTGCCTAATAATATTTATGCAACTTCAGATTTTAGTGATTTAAATAACGTAGATGCACTTTTGATGGTTGCTCCAGCTCAATACCTTCGAGAAACATTGAAGAGTTTTGATCTAAAAAATCTTAATTGCCCACTGATCGTTTGCTCAAAAGGAATTGAAAAAAGTACCGGAAAATTACAATCTCAAATTATTGAAGAAGTTTTGGGAAATAAACAATGTGCAGCACTTAGTGGCCCAGGATTTGCTATTGAATTGGCAAAAGGAATGCCAACAGCCTTAACGCTAGCAGCTGATGACACAGAGTTAGGAGCATCTTTACAATCTATGCTTAGTACTGAGGCTCTTAGATTGTACCTTTCAAATGACTTACTTGGTGTTCAGCTAGGGGGAGCACTTAAAAATGTATTTGCAATTGCGAGCGGTATTGTTGTTGGCTCTGATCTAGGAGAAAGTGCACGTGCTGCAGTAATTACTCGAGGTTTTACTGAGCTATCTAGATTAACATATTCAATGGGTGGAAAATTAGATACTTTGAACGGATTATCTGGATTTGGTGATCTAACTTTATCATGCACCTCACAATTATCGCGTAATTTTTGTTACGGCAAACAATTGGCAAGATCTGGAAACTTGAATCCAGGTGAAACAGTTGAAGGAATTGATACCGCATTGATAACTCTAAAGTTAGCAGAAAAGTATAAAGTAGAAATGCCAATAGCGTCTCAAGTTGCTTTAGTTTTAAGTGGCCAAACTACCGTAGAGACTGCATTGAGTGAACTTATGAAGCGCCCATTAAAAAGCGAAAATATAACTTAATATAAATTAGGTTAATGATTTTCTAATACCCACATAATAATGCGGGTATTAGATTAATTTATCTATTAATAGCGATAATGCTCTGGCTTGAACGGGCCAGATGTAGTTACACCAATATAATCAGCCTGATCTTTTGAAAGTTCAGTTAATTTAACACCAATTTTAGCTAAATGTAATCTAGCAACTTTTTCATCAAGATGTTTTGGTAAAATATAAACTTCATTTTTATATTCGTCACCTTTTGTCCACAATTCAATTTGGGCCAAAACTTGATTTGTAAATGATGCTGACATCACGAATGATGGGTGTCCAGTAGCATTCCCAAGGTTTAGCAACCTTCCTTGTGACAATAAGATCATTCTATTGCCAGATGGCATTTCGTACATATCTACTTGATCTTTAATATTAGTCATTTTCAAGTTACGAAGATTAGCAACTTGAATTTCATTATCAAAGTGACCAATATTTCCTACAATAGCCATGTCTTTCATTTCACGCATATGTTCAATTCGAATAATATCTTTATTACCTGTTGTAGTAATAAAGATATCAGCGTCTGAAATAGTATCCTCTAAAGTCGTTACTTCAAAACCGTCCATAGCAGCTTGAAGTGCACAAATTGGGTCTATTTCAGTAACTTTAACGCGCGCTCCAGCGCCGCGCAATGAAGCTGCAGAACCTTTGCCAACATCACCATAGCCACAAACAACAGCTGTTTTGCCTGCCATCATTGTGTCCGTTGCACGGCGAATTCCATCAACAAGAGATTCTTTACAACCATATTTATTATCGAATTTAGATTTTGTTACTGAGTCATTCACGTTAATTGCTGGGAAAGGTAGCTGACCATTTTGCATTAGCTCATACAACCGGTGTACCCCAGTAGTTGTTTCCTCAGAAACACCCTGAATTGCATCACGTGTTTTTGTAAACCAACCTGGGCTTTCTACCATTCTCTTTTTAATCTGAGCAAAAACTGCTTCTTCTTCTTCTGATGTTGGAACATCTAGTAAATGAGTTTCACCAGCTTCTACTCGAGCACCCAGTAAAACGTATAATGTTGCGTCACCACCATCGTCTAAGATCATGTTTGCACCTTCTGCAAACATAAATGATTTATCTAAATAATCCCAATGCTCAACTAATGTTTGACCTTTTATAGCAAATACTGGAACACCAGCTTTAGCTATTGCTGCAGCAGCATGATCTTGTGTTGAATAAATATTACATGATGCCCAACGAACATCCGCACCCAATGCGGTTAATGTTTCTATCAAAACTGCTGTTTGAATAGTCATATGAAGTGAACCAACAATACGCGAACCTTTAAGGGGTTGCTTACTTCCAAACTCTTCACGAAGTGCCATTAGGCCTGGCATTTCTGTTTCTGCAATATCTAGTTCTTTTCGTCCAAATTCCGCAAGTGAAATGTCCTTAACAATATAGTCTGTTGCCATCTGTACTGGCTCCTGTATCTTGTGCTTTTATCTATTTTGTGCATCTAGCATTGGTAATTACTTTAGACAAGTATTATAGTGAGATGCTTATTGAATTGGGGGGTAATCTTGGCAAATCTAAAATCACGTGCATGGCAACGTATGTTGTCTGGTAGGCGTTTAGATTTGTTGAACCCCTCTCCAATGGACATTGAAATAGAGGATATTGCACATGGCCTATCTTTTGTTGCACGCTGGAACGGACAGACCTTTGGAAAATTTCCTTATTCAGTTGCTGAACACTCTGTGTTCGTTGAGAAACTATTTTTTAAAATAAACCCTCAGATAAGTCCTAAATGGCGCTTGGCAGCATTGCTTCACGATGCTCCAGAATATGTAATTGGGGATATGATAAGTCCTGTAAAATCTTCAGTTGGACGAGGTTATAGTGATATGGATGAAAGGTTAACTGCTGCAATACATCAAAGATTTGGCCTTCCTTCAAAAACTCCTGATGTTATTAAAAAGCAAATAAAGCGAGCTGATACAGCTTCTGCTTGGCTTGAAGCAGTTCAAATTGCAGGCTTTAGTGAAGAGGAAGCAAACACCTTATTTGGTAAACCTATACTCTCAGATTTAAGAAATTTAACCTTATCCCCACATGAACCAACTCATGTCAAAACCCAGTTTTTAAAATTATTCAATGAATTAATGGAGCAAATATAATGGAATCAGCAAAACTTTATTATCAAGATGGATCTCCATTTTCTCGTCTTTGTAGAACTTTAATAATTGATTGGGAATTGCCCGTAGAAACTATCGAATTAGATTGGCCTCTAAATGAAAGTATTTTTAAAGAAAACCCATTAGGGCAAGTTCCAACATTAAAAACAATTGGTGAAACTATTTTTCCAACCTCACAAATTACTGAACAACTACTTGCAATGACCTTTGAACCACTTGCCCCATACTTTGATCCTCTAGCTGATCGTCAATTATTAATAACTATTTTATCTATGGGTGATGCAATGATTGCGTCAAATGCAATTGACAGATCCGGTTTAAAACAAACTGAAAAAAATACCTATGGAATTGATATTTTAAATAGAAATGAAATGCGCGTAAATCACACCCTAGCTTGGCTAGAAGGTCAGTGTGATAAATGGTTGATTGATGATAGAGTTAGCGTTTGTGATTATGCACTCGCTTGTCTGCTATTGTGGTCAGATAGCAGAAGTCCATTTAATTGGCGCCAATATACAAAAATCACTCGGATAGTCGAAGAGCTGTCGTATAGTGATAGTTTTGCTCAAACTGTACCAAATCCCTGGGTCCCACAAGATTAAGTATTAGTTAATTATCTTGGACTACGTTTTGCTAAAATACGTTGTAACGTTCTACGATGCATGCTCAACCGCCTTGCAGTTTCGGACACATTCCTATCACAAAGTTCGTATACTCTTTGTATATGCTCCCATCTAACTCTATCTGCAGACATTGGGTTGTCTGGTGGTGGAGGTAAATCACCTTCTTGAGCAAGCAGTGCGTTTGTAACGTCATTTGCATCTGCGGGCTTTGATAAATAATCTGTTGCACCAATCTTTACTGCTGCAACTGCGGTTGCAATTGCTCCATACCCCGTAAGAACAATAATTCTAGAGTCTGGTCGTTTAGCCCTTAAAACTTCAACAACATCTAACCCGTTTCCATCCCCAAGACGCAAATCAATCACTGCATATGCAGGTGGCGTTGCAGTACAAAAAGCTCGTCCCGCAACTACGGTTTCCAATGCAGTTGGTGCAAAACCGCGTTTTTCCATTGCACGAGCCAGTCGCCTACGGAATGGTTCATCATCATCAAGGATAAGTAACGAATTATCTGTTCCGATGTTTTTTAACTCTTTTGGTGTATTTGTCATGATTGATCCTTCATGAGAGGTATTTAGTGTTAAATATTGATAGGGTCAAACATTTGCAAAGCATAAAATCGTTTTTGCCACTTCTTCAGGTTCAAGATCACGTCGAAAAAACTGCAAAAATCCTGATTTATCCATCAAATAACTAAATGTTGAATGATCTAATAAATAATCTTCCCCATCGCCATTTTTGCGAAAAAAAGTTTTATAGGCCTTTGATGCAGTTTGAATTTGCTCAAGTGATCCAGTCAATCCAATTAACCTCTCATGTGAGGCTTGAACATAATCATTAAGTGCAGAAATATTATCTCTTTCAGGATCAATTGTTATGAAAACGGGTGTAATATCAACACCTTGTTCATCTAATATATCAACTGTTGTAAGATTTCTCTGCGTATCTAATGGGCAAATATCAGGACAATATGTGTAACCAAAATAAATAAGTGTTAACCCATTTATTACATCTTTTTCAGTAACCTCAACTCCGTTATGGTCCACTAATTCAAACGACCCACCAATTGAGCCTTGCCCACCAGCCACTACACTTGATCCACATGCTTTACCATCAACCCAAAACGAAAAATAACTCATTGTTGCTAGTGTTAAAACAACAATCCCAGAAAAGAGAATTGTAAAATATTTTGTCACTGTTTTTCCTATCTGGTCATATTACATATGTTGCTCTACTTTATTAATTATCAATTTACACGTGAGAAGATGTCACAGACAAGAAGCTTTTATGAATAAAAAACCAATCAATCTCTTTACAAATCAAATTCGAAGTGAATGGGTTCGCCTTCAAACACTTATATTTTTACGTTGGATGGCAATTGTAGGTCAAATTATAGCAATAGTATCTGCGCATAGCTTTTTAGGTTTAAATCTTGAAATAGGATATTGTTCTATCGCAATAGGTGCATCTATTTTATTTAATTTATTGGCAAGCTTCATAGCGCCAACAAACAAGCGCTTGTCACAAAGAGCTACTATTTTATCCTTGCTATTTGACCTTACACAACTTGGTATATTATTGTTTTTAACTGGTGGTTTAAGCAACCCTTTCTCATTATTAATACTTGCACCAGTTACAATATCTGCGACTGCCCTTACATTAAATGCCACATTATTTTTAGGTGGATATGCAATAGCAATGACCACATTGCTTACATATTTTCATTTACCCTTAACTTTTAAAAATGGAAATGTTGCAATCCTTGAACCACTATTTATATGGGGGAATTGGACAGCCTTACTGATTGGACTGGTCTTTTTATCCGGATACGCAAGACGTGTAACTATAGAAACGTTTTCAATGTCCCAAGCACTTGCGGCTACGCAAATGGCTTTAGATCGGGAACATAAGTTAACAGTTTTAGGAGGAGTGGTAGCTGCCGCTGCACATGAAATGGGTACACCACTTGCAACAATTAAAATGGTTGCTACTGAATTAGAAGAAGAGTTAAGTTTTAATCAAGAATTAAAAGATGATGCTCGATTAATTCGCGAACAAGCTATGAGACTTTCTGCAATATTACGAGATATGGGGCGAACAGGTAAAGATGACCTACATTTAAAAAATGCACCAATCACTGAAGTGATAAGAGAAGCTGCTGAGCCACATATAAACAGAGGTAAAAAAATAACTACACTCGTAAATGGCTTGCCAGTTTTAGAAATTCTTGAAGACGTTCCAAACTTACCCCGGCAACCTGAAATATTACATGGGTTAAGAAACTTAATTCAAAATGCAGTAGATTTTGCAATACATGATGTATGGATAGATATTACCTGGACCGATGAAACAATTCGCATACTGGTGGCTGATGATGGAAAAGGGTATCCACCAGATTTTTTTGGAAAAGTAGGTGATCCATTCTTAAGGCGCCATAAAACAAAAAAAGATCCTAGCCGTCCAGAATATGAAGGAATGGGATTAGGTTTATTTATTGCAAAAACACTGCTTGAGCGTACACGCGCAAAATTAATTTTTGCGAATGGCACATCTACATATGCTACAAAGCCATCACTAGAGTTTGCTACAGGAGCAGTTGTTAGTGTCATTTGGGATAGAAAAAATTTAATTTTTGATAGTCAAATAGGTCCAGAAAATATGCCAGTACAGATTTGAAGCCACTGATGCAGCAAAAAGGTTTAAATAAACCATCGTTTCAACATTGGGTTACAATATTCATATTTTAATAGTATGTTAAAACACAAATGATTCAAAAAATTTTATTAAAATCGTCAGACGAAACAGCAGCTTTAGCTACAGCTTTTGCACCACTTCTATCTGTTGGAAACACAATTTTATTAAACGGCTCTGTTGGCGCAGGCAAAACCCATTTTGCACGTGCTTTAATTTCTACTTGCTTAAACGATATCAATGCACTCGAAGATATACCAAGTCCGACATTTACTCTTGTTCAAACATACGAATTAAACCACGTCGATATATGGCATGCTGATTTATATCGTTTAACAAGTTTATCTGAAGTTTATGAGTTGGGACTAGATACTGCATTTGAAGATGCAATTTGTTTATTAGAATGGTCCAATAGGTTAGGTGAAATGTTACCAAAGAATGCCTTAACATTAAATTTAAATATTACAGAGGAAGACCTGAGGGAAGCAACCCTTGAGTGGGAAGATACGATTTGGGACACAATTGTGGTAGACGCACTTAAGGTATTTAATAATGAAAAATCGTGAAGAACTATTGCAAGGATTTTTAACTAAATCAAATTGGGAAAATGCAAACAGACATCCTTTAGCATCAGATGCTTCAGGCAGAACATATGAACGACTTTATTTGAATTCAAAAAATGCTATCTTAATGAATGCGCCATATTCTGCCGGGGAAGATGTAAGGCTGTTTTTAGATGTAACAAATATGCTTAAAGAACTGAATTTATCTGCACCAATCATTTACAATGAAGATATTAAAAATGGGTTTTTATTAATTGAAGATCTTGGAGATGATCTTTTTGCACTTTTGTGTAAAAAAGCACCGGAAATAGATCATGAGATATATGGTTCTGCTGTTGATTTATTATTACATATACATAAAAATCCAGCGCCAAAAAGTTTACTAAAGTATGATATGAATATTTATTTAAAGGAAAGTAAACTTTTAACAGAATGGTATTTACCTGCAGCAGTGAGCGCTCCATTATCTAAAAGTTTAATTGATGAATTTCATACCATCTTACATGAAACATTTTCAAAAATACCTTCATATAATCCTGTTTTAGTAATGCGGGATTATCATGCAGAAAATCTAATATGGCTGCCTAAAAGATCGGCTATAAAACGCGTAGGTCTTCTAGATTATCAAGATGCCCTAGCAGGTCACCCAGCTTATGATTTGGTCTCACTCCTGGAAGATGCCCGCAGAGATACTTCAAGCGATTTGCAGAAAAATATGCTCAATCGATATATATCGAAAACTGAGTTGGATGCAGAAGAATTTGTTACAGCTTATAATTTATTAGGGGCTCAGCGTAATATCAAAATTATTGGAATATTTTCACGTTTGTCACTACGTGATAAAAAATCAAGTTATGTAAACCTAATACCACGTGTATGGGATCATTTGATGAATAACTTAAATCACAAAGCATGTTCTCACTTAAAACAATGGATAAGTCAAAATGTACCTTACCCAAATCATACAGTTCGTCAAAAATTAGTGAATAAATTATGAGTATTGAAAGTGCATTAATTTTTGGTGCTGGTTTTGGAACAAGGATGGGGGACATTACAAAGATTACCCCCAAGCCAATGATTAGAGTACTAAATAAACCGTTAATTGATTATGCTATAGATGTTATTTTAAGTGCAAATATCCAAAACATTTCTGTGAATTTACACCATCTCCCTAAACAAATTGAAGATCATTTATCTAAATTTGAAAATATTCAAACAATCCATGAACAACCTAATATTCTTGAAACAGGTGGAGGATTAAAAAATGCTTTACCAATTCTTGGTTCAAGCCCAGTTGTTACATTAAATTCAGATATAATTTGGATTGGATCTAATCCAGTTGGGTCTCTTTTAAAATCATGGGACCCCAAAAAAATGGATGCACTTTTAATGCTCATTCCTATTCAAAATACAAAAGAATACTGCGGGCAGGGTGATTTTTATTTAGACAGTGATAACCTTTTAACACGAAGGGGTAACAAGCCAAATGCTCCTTATGTTTATACTGGAGCTCAAATCATAAAAACTGAATTATTAAGTAATATAAATGAAAAAAGTTTTTCTATAAATTTGTTATGGAATAAAATCCTTAATAAGAAAAAAGCTTTTGGTATTGTTTATGATGGTAGTTGGATTGATGTCGGACATCCCAAAGGTATTGATACTGCCACAAAAGAGTTATTAAATAATAGAAATGTTTGATTCAAAAAATATACCAAGAGTATTTAAAGTTCCCGTTGGAGTAGACTTTTCTAGAGTGTTCTTAGACGGATTAAAAAGTAGGTTGCATGAGAAGGAGCCCCATGAATTAGCTCGTGTAATTGTATTTATTAATACAAGAAGAGCAGAGCGAAAACTCAAAGAATTATTTATAGAATCTGGCTCTTCATTACTTCCTCAATTTCATTTAATTACAGATCTTTCTGATGACCCCTTAAAACTATGTAATTTACCCGCTCCAGCTCCTTCGCATCATCGAATGATTAATCTTGGTCAATTAATCAGAAAACTTTTATTAGCCGAACCAGATTTAGCACCTATTTCGGCAACCTATGACTTAGCTGAAAGTTTGAGCGCTCTAATGGATGAGGCGCAGGGTGAAGGAATCCAAATGACGGATGTGCTCAATTTAGATGTTGGAGAGCACTCTGCCCATTGGAATAGAAGCAAAAAATTTCTTTCAATTTTAGCAACTCATTGGAAGCAAAATGCTTTAACCGACCCTCAAGATCGAATGCGCCATGTTGTTGAAACATATGCTAAACATTGGGATATAAATCCTACAAATCAAACTATTTTAATTGCAGGTTCCACAGGTTCTCGGGGAGCAACTGCATTATTTATGAAAGCAATTGCGAAACTGCCAAATGGCGCTGTTATTTTACCAGGAGTTGATGATGACCTACCCAAAGATGTCTGGAGTGCTTTAAAGACGAAAAAATTTACTCTTGATCACCCACAAGCTGGATTTGCAAAATTATTTGATTTGTTGAAGATTGATTTTGATGATGTTGATCCTTGGCATAAAGCAAACATAAGGAATATTGACCGAAATAAATTAATATCTTTAGCTCTTAGGCCTGCACCAATTACTAATCAATGGTTGGAATATGGCCCTCTTTTGAAGCCATATTTAAATAAAGCTACACAGGACCTTGAATTAATTGAAGCGGATACAATTAAAGAAGAAGCCCTCGCAATTGCCACTCGATTACGATTTGCAACTGAGCAAGGCCAAGAAGCAGTTCTAATTTCACCAAGTCGGAACCTAACCAGACGAGTTAATGCAAACCTTGCAAGATGGAATATTGAAGCTGATGACTCAGCAGGGACTCCACTTCAATTGTCAACAACAGGTATTTTTCTTAGGTCAATCGCTCAGTGTTTTGGTAACTCTACATTGTCATATGATTTTTTAGCATTGTTAAAACATCCATTAACTCACTCAGGCAAAGGCAGGAATATTCATAATTTAATGACTATGGAAATAGAAGTGGGCCAGTTTAATGGAGCAAAAATATTACGTGGAGGGCCACCCTTCATAGATTTTGATATTTTATCAGGTTGGGCAACAAAAGATCCTCACAAGACAATTTGGGTAAAGTGGCTTACGAGGATTTTTCAGCCTTTAAGAGATGCAAAAGAGATGGAATTATCTGAGTGGCTAAATTTACTAAAAAAAACAGCTGAAACTCTTTCAAGCAGTCCAGAAAATGATATTGATGCTAAAGTCTGGGAAAAAGATTCAGGTAAAGCCGCTTTAAAAACGCTAGATCAAATATTACACCAATCAGTATCCAGCGGAATAATGTCAAACATAGAATTCAATGCATTTCTAAGGTCTATATTATCTCAAGAATTAAGATCAGAAACACAATCCGCAAACCCATTAATATCAATTTGGGGCACTTTAGAGGCACGCGTACAATCTAAAGATTTAGTTATTTTAGGTGGCTTAAATGAAGATACATGGCCATCAAAACCCAATCATGATATGTGGCTTAATCGTGATATGCGAAAACAATTATCCCTACTTTTACCCGAGAGGCGTATTGGTCTCTCAGCGCATGACTTTCAACAAGCTGTATCAGCACATAATGTTGTGTTATCTCGATCATTAAGAGAAGGAGATACACCTTCTACTCCATCACGTTGGTTAATAAGAATTACTAATTTGATGCAAGGATTAAAAAATGAGGGCCCTAACGCGTTAGATGAAATGCGTAATAATGGGAACCAATGGTTAACATATGCGCGCAGTCTAGATAGAGTAGACGAAACCAAAAAAATTCCTTTTGAAACTAGGCCATCGCCAATTCCACCAGAAAATGCTCGGCTAGAAAAATTATCAGTAACACAAATTAAAGATTTAGTCCGTGACCCTTACAAAATTTATGCATCAGTTATTTTAAAGTTAAGAAAATTAGATCCCCTTGGAAAACAAGCTGATGCCATTGAGCGTGGGAATACTATTCACACAATTTTAGAAGAATTCATAAGACAAACTCAAAATGAACTTCCCGAGAATGCATCAAATTTATTTATGAAAATAACTAATGAAGTTTTGAAAAAAGACGTGCCATGGCCAGCTGCACAACGTTTGTGGTTAGCTCGCATGCAAGCTATTTCATCTTCATTTATAGAGGAAGAAATCAAACGTCGTGCAGTAGGTATTAATATAGCACTTGAACGTTATGGTGAAATTGATTTTCAAGATTTAAAATTCAAACTTACAGCAAAAGCAGATCGTATTGATCAGGGTAAAAATGGACTTCGTCTATATGATTATAAAGCTAGCAAACCTCCATCTTTGGGTGACATTCAATATTTTGATAAGCAACTACAATTAGAAGCTATGATTGCTTTTCATGATGGATTTAATAAAATTCGCAAACAATCAATTGAGCATTTAGAATATATAAGTTTAGGACCAGAATTAAAAAAACAGCCTTTAGATATCGATGATCAAGAAGTTAGTAAAATTGTAGATGAGTTTCGAAACTTAATCTTGACTTATAATGACCCATCAAAAGGCTTTACTGCTAGAGATAAAATTCAATTTTTAAATCATATATCAGATTATGATCAACTGTCTCGCAAAGGTGAGTGGCAAGATAGCGATACACCAAACCCGAAAGTCCTTGGATAATGAAATTCAACGATGCAACACTAGCTCAAATCTATGCAGCTAACCCAATAAAAAATACTTGGGTATCCGCAAATGCAGGTTCAGGGAAAACACGGGTATTAACTGATAGAGTTGCGAGGTTATTGTTAAACAATACTGATCCACAAAAGATTTTATGTCTCACATATACAAAAGCAGCAGCCGCAGAAATGCAAAATCGTTTATTTGATAGTCTTGGCAAATGGGCAATGTTACCTGATGAAGAGCTTCGTACAGAATTAAAAAGTTTAGGTGAAAACGAAAATACTTTAAGCCCTGATAAAATTAAACAAGCTCGAACTTTATTTGCGGCAGCACTTGAGACGCCTGGTGGTTTAAAGATCCAAACAATTCACTCATTCTGCGATGCATTATTGCGACGTTTTCCGCTAGAAGCTGGCGTATCACCACAATTTAATATGCTTGAAGAACGTCAAGCAAAACAATTACGCATCGAAGTTGTGGAAAGAATGGCTCAACAGTCTGAAACTTCAGAAATAGACATGTTAGCTAAACATTTAACACGTCTAAATACAGATGATTTAACGAATGAAATTGTAAAAAAACGTACCGGCTTTGATATCGCTCCTACACCAAAAGATTTTGGTATTTCTCAAGATATTTCATTAGATAAAATTTTTAATGAAAGAATTAATCCACATAATGATATAATAAACTCACTTATAGAATTATTAAAAACTGGCTCAAAAAACGATATAAAGGCAGCAGATAAACTAAGAGAATACTTTTTAGATAATACAAATAATACAAAACTTAAAATATTAGAAAAAGTATTCTTGAATGGGAAAACTGCCAAGGCAGGTCCATATTCAGCTAAAGAGAATGTTGCGACATTAAAGTTAATTCCTAAAACTCATTCCTTTTTTGACATACAATCAATAATTTCAAAAGATGTTGAAGCTACCCGTAAATGTAGATTGGCCATAAATGCATATAACAAGACACTAGTCTTGCACAGTTTTGCACAGTCTTTCTTGAAGGCATATGATAAACGAAAAGCTTTTAATGCGTATCTTGATTATGATGATCTTATAAACTTATCTTCAAAGTTGCTGACGTCTAGTTCAATGGCTCAGTGGGTTTTATACAGGTTAGACGGTGGCTTAGATCATATACTAGTTGATGAAGCTCAAGATACTAGCCCTGCACAATGGGCTGTAATTGATTGCCTAGCTAGAGAATTTACATACGGTATCTCAGCCAATGATAGACCACGAAGCCTATTTATAGTTGGTGATGAAAAGCAATCTATTTACTCATTTCAAGGCGCTGATCCAGACATTTTTAGTGAAAAAAAATCTGAATTTAGAGATTTATTTCAACATATAAATCAAGATATGGAGAGTCGCGAGCTACTATATTCATTTCGATCAGCACCAAAAATATTATCCTTAGTTGATCAAATTTTCACTGATGAAAATGTAAAAAATCCAAAATCCAAACATAAAGCGTTTCATGATTCAAAGCCAGGTAGGGTTGATCTTTGGCCGTTTATTGAAAAGCAAAATCAACCAGATAAGGAGGTGTGGTATAGGCCAGTTGATATGCCAGCACCAAATGATCCAAAACAAGAACTAGCACGCCTAATTGCGAAAAATATTAAGGGAATATTACAAAGTAAACAGACAATTAATGTTGATAACGAATTAAGACCCGTTAATCCTGGTGATATTTTAATTTTAGTGCAAGGTCGTGAAACTCAAAGTTCATCTTCATTATTTAAAGAAATACTAAAAGAATTGAAATCTTCAAATCTCCCTGTTGCAGGTGCAGACAGACTTAACGTTGGAGATGAATTGGCTGTTAGAGATATTTTATCGCTTTTACAATTTGCAAATATGGCAAATGACGATTTGTCACTCGCTGAAGCGATGCGATCTCCTTTACTAGGCTTAACAGAAAATGAGCTGTTCAAAACTGCGCATAAAAGACAGGGTACACTGTGGCAATCCTTAAGAGATCAGAACCATCATACTAACGCTCTAGCAATCTTAACAGATATTAGAAATCAAGTTGGTTATTTAAGACCATATGAATTAATTGAGCGTATTTTAACAAAACATCGTGGCCGAGAAAAATTATTAGCAAGGCTTGGTTCTGAAGTAGAAGATGGTATCGATGAGTTGCTCGCTCAATCATTACAGTATGAAGCATTAGAGCCTCCAACCCTTTCAGGTTTTTTACAGTGGTTTGTTTCTGGGGAAGTTGAAATTAAGCGTGATATGGGCAAAGGGAACCAAATTCGAGTAATGACCGTCCATGGATCAAAGGGGCTTGAATCACCAATAGTTATTTTGCCAGATACTGGTGACAAAAGCTTACCTCAAAATGCTCAGATAACATTATCTAATAACTCATCAGTTTGGAGAAGTACTGGTGATGAGGGTAGCGAAATTCAAAACAATGCTGAAAAAGTAATAAAAGAAAAACAAACCCAAGAAAAAATGCGCCTTTTATATGTTGCACTAACAAGAGCGGAAAGTTGGTTAATTATATGTGGTGCTGGTACACGTAAAAGTGAACGCTCTTGGTATAACTTAATTAAAGGGGCTCTGGTTAGTCTCAATGCATCAAAAAATGACTTTAAGGATATAGGGGAAGGCTTGTTATTTAAAGATAACAACTGGGAAAGTCTTTCAGTCAAAGAAAAATCAGGTGAATTGAACACCAAAAAAAATACTTATCCCAAATGGTTAATGAAAAATGCAAAAAAAATTGACCGTCCAAAACAAACATTGGCTCCGTCAAATTTAGTTGGAGAAAAAACACTCCAAAATACATTTAATTCATCTAATTCTGATGCAAAAGAATTAGGAAAAATATTACATAAAATTTTAGAATTCTTACCAAATATACCTAAAAATCAATGGGAGGTGTTTTTGAATGGTTTCTTTGAAAGCAATAATTTTGGCGTAAGCGACGAAATAAAAGATAGTCTTATATTAGAGGCCATTAGTTTATTAGAAAATCCAACACTAACGTACATTTTCTTTACACCCAACGGTCTGTCTGAGGTTGGGATAACAAGTCATATACCACAACTTAATAATAACATTCTTGGATATATTGATAGGTTAATAATAGATAAAGATACAATTACTGCTATAGATTTCAAAAGCAATGTAAGCATTCCAATTTCAGATGAAGAAATACCCAAAGGTATCTTAGCGCAACAAGCGGTTTATCTACTTGCATTACAAAAAATTTATCCAGCTTATGAAATTATAATAGCAATCTTGTGGACAAAGACAGGGGAAGTTATGAAAATCTCCCACAACACAGCAATTAATTCATTAGATGCGATACAACATCTTGACGATTCAATAGATGGTTCTTAGATTCAATTTAATAAGAAAATTTTTGGAGACGCCCAATGGCAACCGTAAAAGTAACTGATGACACATTCACAGCTGAAGTAACAAACTCAAATATACCAGTTGTTGTTGATTTTTGGGCAGAATGGTGTGGCCCATGCAAACAAATTGGACCCGCACTAGAAGAATTATCTGATGAGTATGAAGGAAAAGTAAAAATTGTAAAAATTAATGTTGATGAAAATCCGAATTCACCCGCACAAATGGGTGTAAGGGGTATACCGGCATTATTTTTGTTTAAAGACGGACAAGCTATTGCAAATAAAACAGGTGCAGCACCTAAGGCTGCATTAGCTGACTGGATCACTTCAAGTATTTAATTCTGATAATTTTTTAATTACTTTTATTAAATTAGAAATCTAATCCTAAGTCAAAATTTGTAACTGTATGTGTAAGGCCACCTACTGAAATAAAATCAACACCAGTTGAAGCAACTGAAGAAATACGATCTAATGTCATATTTCCTGATGCTTCAACAACCATTGTTCCATTAACCATTTTAACGGCTGAAAGCATATCTTCATTAGTCATATTATCTAATAATACAACATCTGCTCCACCATAATTAAGCACCTGTTCAAGTTGATTTAATGTATCAACTTCAATTTCAATAGCAGTCATATGTGACGCGAAGTTTCTAGCACTTTCTAAAACTTTTTGAATACTTCCTGCAGCAGCAATATGGTTATCTTTAATCATAATCGCATCGTTTAATCCAAACCGATGGCTTGACCCACCGCCATGACGAACAGCTTCTTTTTCTACGAGTCTTAATCCAGGCGTGGTTTTTCTTGTACAACTAATCTTGGCTTTTGTTCCTTTTGTTTCCGCCACAAAAGCTGATGTCATAGTTGCAATGCCAGATAGTCGGCCTGCAAAATTAAGCGCTACTCTTTCAGCCATCAAAATTGATTTGGCATCACCCTTTATAATCATACAGGTATCATTTGGCTTAACGTACGATCCATCCTTTAAACAGGTTTCAATTTCTATTTTTTTATCAATCATTAAAAACGCTATTTCTGCAATTTGCATTCCTGATAATACACCCATATCTCGTGCATTTAGTTTGGCACTATATGTAATTCCATCTGGTATAACTGCACGGCTTGTCAGATCACCAACACCACCTAAGTCTTCCTCAAGTGCGTGTTTAATCATACTCTTTAATAAAAATTCAGGAATATCAGAATGGCTCATAATTACTCCTATAAACTATTTCTTAAAACTAAGGCATCAACTAAATTCATTTTACTACGCTTTTGAAAATTATCGTTTTTGTTTGGAAAGTCTTTCCGATAATGACCTCCGCGTGACTCTTTTCGCAAATATGCGGCTGCTGCAATTAATGTAGCTGCTGCGAGCATATTATCAAAATTAGTAGACTTACCACCATGTTCCAAATCTAACTTCTTAATAAATCTTAATGCTTTTGCTATATCCTCACCTGTTCTAATAACACCAACCCAATTAGACATAGCTTTACGCAATTCTAATATAACTTTCTCATCAATAAGATTAAACCCAACTTTTGGTACAGGTAAGTTCTTATCAAATATTTTATATTCGTTATTTTCAATTGCTTGAATTATTCCATTTGATGCTGTTGCAGCATAGACTAATGCTTCTAATAATCCATTTGAGGCCAATCTATTTGCGCCATGCAGTCCAGTCGATGATGCCTCACCAGAAATCCACAGCCCTTTTATTGATGATTTTCCTTTAATATCTGTAGCAACACCTCCCATATGATAGTGTGCAGCAGGTATAACCGGAATTGGTTGCCTTACAGGATCAATTCCACTTTTTAAACATGCTTCCGAAACTGAGGGGAATTGGTTAATAATGTTAGCTCCAATTGCGCTTCGTGTATCTAAAGCAGGCTTGTTACCACTTTGATGTTCACGAAAAATGGCCCTAGCAACAATATCTCTGGGGGCTAATTCAGCATCTTTATGGATATTCTGCATAAATTGAATACCATCTTTATTAATTAAGATTGCACCCTCTCCACGTAGTGCTTCCGTTGCAAGAGGTGCAGGGTCTAGTTCTAAATCCATTGCTGTTGGATGAAATTGAACAAATTCTGCATCAGCAATTTCAGCTCCAGCTCGAGCCGCCATTCCTAATGCTAAGCCCCTAACTGTAGGAGGATTTGTCGTTTTCATGAATAAACTACCCGCCCCACCAGCAGCCATTAAATAAGCCTTAGCTTGAATAACAAAAGGATCATTCTCGCCGTTTGCTAAAACTACACCACACATTTCATTATTTTTTACTATTAAATCTAATGCTGTCACACCTTGCATAACTGTTATTGACGGTGTGTTTAACACTTCCTTAACAAGTGTTCTCATAATGGCAGCCCCAGCTTGGTCACCTTTAACTCTCACTACACGAGCAAAACTGTGAGCAGCCTCTTTAGACATTAAAAAATCACCATTTCCCAAGCGATCAAATGGTGTGCCAACATCCGCCAATTCAAGCACATGTTCTTTTGCTGCAGATGTAACAAATGTTGCAATATCTGCATCAACAATACCATCGCCTGCCATAACAGTATCATTTGCATGCGCTTCTGGTGTATCGTGTTCATCCATAGCTGCAGCCACACCACCTTGGGCCCATGCACTTGAAGCATCAAACCCCAATGGCTTCGGTGAAATTATAGTCACAGGCCTAGGAGCAAGGTTAAGTGCAGCATACAACCCTGCCAAACCTGCTCCAATAATCAGAACGTTATGTTGCTTCTCTTTCACAGCTTTATTTCAAATCAATCATTCGCTGAACCGCCAACCGTGCTTTTGCAGCCAATTCTTCTCTAACGACAACTTCTTCGTTTCCAGTGTGCAATGACCATAATATTTTTTCTAATGTAATTCTCTGCATGTGCGGGCATAGATTACAAGGACCCAAGAAATTTACCTCAGGCACTTCATCAGCAATATTAGAACCCATTGAACATTCAGTTATTAATAAAACTTTTTCTGGTTTATTTTTTCTAACAAAATCAATCATACCTGAAGTAGACCCACTAAAATCAGATTCATCAACAACATCAGTTGGGCACTCTGGGTGAGCGATAATTACAGCATCAGGTTCATATTTACGATATTCACGTAACTCATCAGCTTTAAATTCAATGTGAACCTCACAAGCACCTTCCCAATAAACAATTTTTTTACTTGTTTGTTTGGCAACATTTTGGGCCAAATGACCATCTGGTGTCATAATCACCAGTTCACTGTCCATTGCATTTATCACATCCACAGCATTTGAAGACGTGCAGCAAATATCAGACGCTGCTTTTACTTCAGCTGTTGTATTTACATATGAAACAACAGGTGCTCCAGGATATTTTTCTCTCATACCAGCAATATCTTTTGCTGTTATACTTTCTGCTAGTGAACAGCCTGCACGACTATCAGGAATGATAACTGTTTTTTCTGGACTCAGGATTTTTGAAGTTTCAGCCATAAAGTGTACTCCACCCTGGATTATAACACTTTCTTTGACTCTGGTTGCTTCAATTGCAAGCTGCAAGCTATCACCTACAATATCAGCTACTCCATGATATATATCAGGCGTCATATAATTATGAGCTAAGATAACAGCATCTTTTTCTTTTTTTAGTTTATTAATTGCATGCACGTAAGGAGCACGCTTCATCCATTCAGCTTCAGGAATCACTCGGTCTACACAGCTATATTGTTGCGCTGTTTCTTTAAACATAGCCGCACTAATCTCCAAATCGAAGACAGCTTCTAGTTGAGATTTCATTTCTGGTGATCCAGGAATAATCATAGCCAGTCCTTAAACTTTGTTACTTATGACATAGATAGGGGTGATTGTGGTAAAAGAGAAGTATTTAATGCTTATTAATCAAAGGTCAATTTCAATTGTTCCATTTGACTCTAGTGCACGCGATTGACATAAAATAATTGTATCCTCTCGTTCTTTATTGGACAGTACAAAGTCTCTATGCTCTACTTTTCCAGAAATTAAACCACAACGACAAACACCGCAAATACCATTTGTACATTTCATATCCACATGGATGCCATTATCTAACAATACATCTGTTACCGTCTGATCTGACTGCACTTCAAACTCTCTATTGCTCTTTAATAATTTTATTTTAAATGAGTGATTTTTATAATCTGTAACTTCTGGTGGTGCAAAATATTCAAAATTTACTGCTTCTTCTGGAAACCCAGCAGATGTTGCACTTTTTTGGGCATCATACATAAATTTATTAGGACCACACACATAGGCATTATAACCTTCTTTATATGTACCAAATATTACGTTAAAGTTAGCCCTTTTCCCTTCATCAGAAAAATAAAGTTTTATTTTATCCTTCCAAGAAACATTAGAAAGATGTTTTAATAATGCTGCTTTATTTCGGCTCGGTGAACAGTAACTAAATGAAAAATCTTGGTGATTTTTATGTAATTCATGTGCCATCGCAATCAATGGTGTAATTCCTATACCTCCACCAATTAAAAAAGCCTTTGATAAGTTTTTTTTAAGTGGAAAATGATTTATTGGATATGAAGTAAAAATTTTACGCCCTGGGGTAAATATTTTGTGCATCAATACTGACCCACCTGTTCCATTTTCTTCCTTAAGAACAGCAATCTGGTATATTTTACGATCAAAAGGATTACCAGTTAATGAATATTGTCGAATAAATCCTGGTGCAACCACAACATCAACATGCGCACCAGCACTCCAGACTGGAAGATCTTCTCGAGATGGTAATGCAAAACTATATTCAATAATTTCATCAGTTGTTTTTTCAATATTAATAATTTCTAAATGTAAAATATTAATATTGTTTTTTATACTATAGCGATGAAATAAATCTTTTGTATCACCATTAGATAATCGTTTTTTATATTCTTTCGCATCTAATAATTTTGAATAAGCCTTTATGCCTTCTTCTCTATTAATAGGAAATGGAAATGGAAATGGATGTGGCGCTTGATCCGCAGGATACACTGCCAATGTTTGATCAGAATATTTTATATCAAGTTTTTTTTGTAAATTTCTTTCATTAGTACCATTTGATGTTGGGCGATAACCTTCATCAGCTTGGATTTCCAAATCCCACCACCACTTTTTGTTTAAGTTGCGTTCTCCGTTTCCAACCCAATCATCTAATTTTGCTAAAAATGGTGCTGCGCTAGGAATATTCATTGCCACCCAACGAAATGGTTTTTCTGAAAACAATCCTTCTAAGTTCCAAGGGCATGTTTTCATACATCTACCACACATTGCGCCAGCAGCAGTTGTTATTCTATAAGTCGCACACCGTTGGCTATCTGATTTCCAGATTTCATATCCATTAAACATTTTCTTTGGTCCCGCCGTAATTGCTCCAGCAGGACATTCACGAGCACATTTGTTGCAACTTTCACAGAACTTCTGCATGCCAAAATCAATTGGTTTATCATGTTCCATAGGCATGTTTGTTGTGACTATTCCAGATTTTAACCTTGGGCCTAAATACGGATTTAATATTACTTCTCCAATTCGGCTAACTTCACCTAAACCTGATAATAAAAGTAATGGTGGGTGTATAACATCGCTATCAGTTGCAGTGTGTGCTTTTGCTTCATAACCTAAAGAACGGATATGTTCAGCAATGACACCGCCTAATAAGGAAAAGCGCAAATAAGCTCTCATTGATAATGCTACAGAAATCCAATCATCTCCAGAAGATCCATCCATAGTATCAAATCTTTGGTCAACAATCATAGAAATGGCTTGGTCTTGGGTTGGCTTAATTTCTTCACCAGCTGCATCATGCGAATAATAAGCCCAATCTGGGCATCTAGATATTCCAACTGCATCTATACCTAGGAAATAACACGCTGCCTTTATATTTTGCGCATTTATTTTAGCATTTTTTGCACTTGTGGATATTTCTTTGTTAGGCGGTTTATTTTGTAATAAAACAAAAGCACTCATAGGCTTCCTTTGTGCCATTGAGGGCGCAGTTTTACGAACATAGAATCCGTTTCTTGAACCATTCTCAACTGCTTTCCCAAGATCACCAAATTGTGCTCGAGCAAATAAATCAGTTCGTTTTGGTACTCGGGGTATATTTGGTTCATCTAAATATGTTGTAGGTATCTCAGTTCTTTTTGTTTTTTCAAAAGGCATTGCGCCATCAACAAATTTTCTGTGTTTATAAGGTTCACGATTAAACTTACTTTTTGAATAGCCCAGTCCTATTAACCATTTGAAGCCATGAGTATAGAACTTTGGTTGTGCTGAATATTTTGCTAAGGGCAAATCAGTTTCTAATTTTAAATTAGTAGTCACAGCAGTTATACCAAATCTAGTTCCAATAAATGGATTGGTAAGTGTATCTTCTTCTACTGTTGCCAAACCTGACAGCACTGCCAATCGGTTTAAATCTACATCACTGCAAGATGTAGAATGCGAGCGTGCATCATATCCTAGTAAACGTATGTAATTTGATATTACATTTGCTGTTTCTGTACCCAATAGTGTTGCTCGTTCTGATTGAGCATTTTGAATCCAATCACACCCTATTTCATCAGATAATGGATCTCTTGGAAATTCATAAATGAAAACTACAGCATGTGTATGCCCACTCACTCCATTATTAGGTGCGTCTACAGCTTCTCGCAATTCTGCCATTAAGACATCAATACCAGCTGCAAATGTTTTAGTTTGCTTTGTTCGCAAATCTTCAGATAGTCTTTCAATGTCGGAGTTATAAATAGGTTTTTTTAAATGACAGTCAGTATCAATTTTAGTAATTCCTACTACTGAACAATCTTGAAAATATGCAAAAGATTTTAGGTGATTAGAACGTTCTGTTAAGTTGCTTGGAATATCACAACGCCCCTTATTAACTAGACCACTTCGCATTGCATCCATCATCGCTTGATAATCACGCATTGCGTTTATAATAGAATGTGGGTTTTGTTTGTGATCAAAACTTAGTGCTTTCATTCTAGGTGTTTTTTCAATTGGCCCAGATACACGCTTCAAACGCTCCATGGGGTATGGACCTAAATGGGGAAATCTGTTTTTTTCTGAAAAAAATTTAGTCATTCTGTTACTTTAAGCAGAATTAATTTATAAAGACTATATTCATACGTTCGATTTCTCTTAATACGATGTCGTTTTTCTTGAAGATGTTAAATTATAATTAGGGCAAAACTATATAATGGAAAAAATAGAAGTTAATTTAGATGAAATTGAGCATTTAACTCAAAAAGCTCTTATTTGTCATGGTGCATCAAATTGGATTGCTAAATCAGTAGCTAAAGCAGTGAGAACAGCTGAAGCTAAAGGCAATTTAATATGCGGATTATATTATTTAGAAAGCTATTGTAGTCAATTAATCACTGGACGAGTAAATGGAACTATTGAACCTATTGTTTCATTACCAAGAACTGCATCTGTATATGTAGACGCTCAGTTTGGATTTGCTCAAGCAGCTTTTGAGCGTGCATTACCATTAGCTTTAAAGACTGTAACAGAAACTGGTACATGCTCTTTAGCTGTTTCGCATTCTCATACATGTACCTCTTTGGGATATTTTACTGAGCAAATTGCAAAATCAGGATTCATAGGTATTGGGTTTACCAATGCAAGCGCTGTCGTATCACCACCCGGTGGTAACAAAGCTATCTTAGGAACAAACCCTATTGCTATGGCTTTACCTGCAAAAAATGGTGGTATTGCATTTCAATTTGACCAAAGCACCTCTGCAATAGCTCTTGGAAAAATTACTATGGCCTCTGCTGCTGGAGAAGCTATTCCATTAGGATGGGCTGTTGATAGTCAGGGAAATGACACAACAGATCCAAACAAAGCCTTGAAAGGGTCTTTAAAATCTTCTGGTGATTATAAGGGGTGGGGATTCGGTCTCATGACGGAAGTTTTGGCAGCAGCATTTACCGGATCAGTAAATTCATTAGATGTTAAAGGATTAAAACTTCCAGAAGGAAAACCTCATGATTTAGGCCAATGTTATATAATTCTTGATCCAAATACACATGGCAACTCTTTCTTTGATCGCATTGACAGAATAATTACAGCAGTTGCTGAACAAGAAGGTACTAGGTTACCTGGTTCAAACTTTATAATGCCCGAAACAGTTAAAATTGAAAAAAAAATCTTTGACCAATTAAACAAACTCTCAAAAGGCCCAACAGCATGACAAATTATCAAATCGATTGTTTACAGTATGCAAACTGGTCTGAAAATATTTTTAAAGAAATGAGAGAAGGTGGGCTAGATGCAGTGCATGTTACAATAGCTTATCACGAAACATTTAGAGAAACTGTCTTAAACATGGAGCAGTGGAACCGTTGGTTTGAACAGTTTCCTAGTTTAATATTTCAAGGGACCACAGGTGCCGATGTTCGCTTAGCAAAAGAGACCAACAGAACAGCAATTTTCTTTGGTTTTCAAAATCCATCACCTATTGAAGATGATATTGGCCTTGTTCAAATTCTACATCAACTAGGCGCACGATTTATGCAACTCACATATAATAATCAATCCTTACTAGCGACTGGGTGTTATGAAAGTTATGACGCTGGGCTCACGAGAATGGGACGAGAAGTTGTAAAAGAAATGAACCGCGTAGGAATGGTTGTAGACATGAGCCATTCTGGTGAAAAATCAACTTTGGACGCTATAGAATATTCTGAACGTCCCATAGCAATTACTCACGCAAACCCACATAACTGGCATCAAGCCCTACGAAACAAATCAGATACGGTAATGAGAGAACTATCAAATTCAGGAGGTATGCTAGGTTTTTCTATTTATCCCCATCATTTAAAAGGTGGGACAAGTTGTACTATTGATAGCTTTTGCCAAATGATTTCTGATACAGCTAATATTATGGGAATTGATAACATTGGTATTGGAACTGATTTATGCCAGAATCAACCTGATAGCATTGTAGAGTGGATGCGAGTTGGGCGCTGGACAAAAGGCATAGATTATGGTGAAGGCACCGCGTCAAATGCTGGATTTCCACCTATGCCAACATGGTATAAGGATAACAGAGACTTTTCAAATATAGCTAATGGGCTATATAAAATAGGTATGACTGAAACAGAAATCTCAAAAGTCATGGGAAATAATTGGTTAAACTTCTACGATAATAATTTTGGTGCTATTAAATGATACCACAAGTTGATCTCCGCAAACCTGAAGAGGTGATGAAATTATCTCGATTGGGTAGTCTACATCAATCACGTATTAGCTTCATGCGTGTATTGTTAAGACGTTTGGCGTCCGAAAACTGGCATTTTGATAAGCCGAATTGGAATATTGATGATGACGGCTTTGGATATGCAACCTATAGCGTGCATGGCCCCGAAAGAAGCTATACTTTGGTTGCTTTTGCCCACGATTTACCTGCTGAATTAAGGTCTGATCGCGTAATTGCGGAAGCATGGGATTGCACATTCACTCTTCATGATGGCATTCCGTCAGAAGATGATATTATTCGCCTAAAAAATAATGTTCCCCTTCAAGAGGCTGGAAGAATATCGAAAAATGAATTAACTCTTTCTAGGGCTAATCGATCTGTAAGGTTGTGGAATTATGTTGTGGATTCATTAGCTGCAGGAATACAGCCTGATGAAAAAAAATTAAATGACGTTGGTTATTTAATGCGAACAACAGCAGTTTATGGCTCAGGAAAATTTGGCGCATCAGATCGATCAAAAATTTCTGATAGACAAGAAATGCGAACTCCATTTCAAGCAGAAATGTTAACTGTTTATTTAATACGATGCTTTGTTATGGATTTAGTAGATTTTGTTGCATCTAAAAAAGGTGGTGATGCCGCCGTTAAATTAGATCCAAAATTACGCAAATCTATGGGAATTGGAAATTCAACTGGGCTTGGTATGGCTCCTTTTTTAGTCAATCACCCCGCACTTTTAAGCACATGGATATACGCTAGAGAAACTGCGTTAGCACGAGTGAGAGCTATTAAAACTGTTCCAGAAGAAACATTTTCTGAAATGAGAGAGCATTTAAATAATGCCCTAAAAAATGCTCGGAGTTGGACAAGTGAGCATGAAATTCAAAAACCAAAAATAAAGATATTTTGTGACGAGCTAGCTCAAGTCGTTTCAAAATTTGAAACATTGGATAAAGAAGACTATCCATGGGATGCTCTTCATCTTTGGTCTACAAATAAACTCAGTGAAGACACACAAGAACAAATTATTTCAGCTCTGTTTGAGCCTTATTCTGAATTAGTAGATGATCTATCTGATTGTATGTATATTGATGAAGCTAAACATTTTAAAATAGATGCTTCTATTTCAACAGATGAGTTAAAAAACCAAATAAAGGAAAATTATGAATGGGCTATTAATATAGATTATTCAAAAAAAGAAAATCAGTCTAGATTTTGGTATGTTTCAGAATCAAAGCTCGAACCACGCTTAGGAGAACGGTTTGAAGAAGATGGATCTGAACTTGAACAACCATTGGCAGTTGCCCGAGATATTGCTGCACTAAATTCAGATTTAAACAAAAAACAAAATTTAGGTGAGTTTTTATTAGCATATCCTGAACACAGACATATTGTACGGCGGATACAGTTGAGTAAAAAATTTCCATACTCAGAAATCCGGGACAATTTATTAAATAGTAAAATGCTTCCTATTGATATGTTGCGCTGTAAATTATCATTTTTTGGAGCAACAAAGTTTGACCCAAGATCAGATAGGTGGGTTAGAATATGCATGTTTAAGGATGCTCCGTTTCCTGAAGAGTTAACAAACAAAGATAACTGGTCTTATGGGGCCCACGCTTGTTAACAGAATCTGAAATTTTAGCTTATGCAAAGAAAGCGACACGTGGCGCAGGTTTTTCTTGGGGTATGGCCGAAGAAGCGGCTATGGCAACATTAAGGCTTTATAACGCAGGATATGATGGGTTTTTAGAATTAACTTCTATCTTAGAGAATGCAGATGGGCAAAAACAACCATTAGATATTAAAATAAAAGTTCCATGTGGATTAACATTAGGTACTTTTTATTTAGATTGTTCAAAAAAAGCGGATTATGTAGAGGTAATAAGCCATCTTATGTTTCAATCACTTTGTGGTGACTTAAAAATTAAAGAACCTAGATTTCCAGAAGATGCACCAGATATAATTAAAAGATTTGCCCATAGAACTTATGTGCCTGATAGTGAAGAATCTCGTTTACGTGGAGCAGGATAAACAATTGTTTTTTTTCATAAAAGGTGTTTCACTACTTATATGAAATTAAAAGATTTAGAAGTTTTTGTTGTCAAAAACCCTCCTCCAGGTTGGGGTGGGAGATATTTTATTTTTGTCAAATTAACAACTGATAATGGGATAATCGGGTATGGCGAAGTTTATTCTGCATCAGTAGGGCCAAAAGCGATGGAAGTTATCATTAATGACGTTTTTGAACGTCATATGATGAATGAGAACCCTGAAAATATAGAGATGATGTTTAGACGTACCTATTCATCTGGCTTCACTCAACGTCCTGACTTAAGCATAATTGGAGCCTTTTCAGGTTTAGAAATTGCTTGCTGGGATATTTTAGGTAAAGCACACAATCGTCCAGTTTATGCTTTATTGGGTGGAAAAATGAATGACCGAATAAGGTCATACACATATCTTTATCCAATGGAACACCATGATATTTCAAAATTTTGGACATCACCAGAAATGCAAGCTGAGAGTGCTATGGAAATGATTAATCTAGGTTTCACAGCCATAAAGTTTGATCCTGCTGGTCCTTATACCGCCCGTGGTGGTCACATGCCTGCACTTACTGATATTGAATTATCCGTTAAAATGTGCGCTGCAATAAGAGACGTTGTTGGCACGAAAGCGGACTTACTATTTGGCACTCATGGTCAATTTTCAACCGCTGGTGCAATCAGATTAGGCCGTGCATTAGAGCCCTATGATCCTCTTTGGTATGAAGAGCCAGTTCCACCAGATAATATTTCATCAATGGCAAAAATTGCTAACTCAATAAGAATTCCTATTGCTACAGGAGAACGTTTGAGTACAAAAAATGAATTTTTTCAAGTTTTAAAAGAAGGCGCCGCAAGTATTCTTCAACCAGCTTTAGGTCGATCTGGTGGTATATTAGAAACTAAAAAAATTGCCGCAATAGCTGAAGTCAACAATGCACATATTGCACCTCATCTTTATGCCGGTCCAGTTGAGTGGGCAGCTAATATACAATTAGCAGTTAACATCCCTAATATTCTAATGGCTGAAACTATTTTAACAGGTGGTGGTTTTTCAGGAGACCTTATTAAAAATAAAATAATATGGGATGATGGATTTATTGTTGCCCCAACATCTCCAGGCATTGGGATCGAATTTGATGAAGAGCTTGCAAGAGATAATAAATATAACGAAAACAGACTGCATTTAGAAATGCAGGATGAGCCATGTGACTACAAAGATGGTAACAGTTTTTCTGGCGGATCTTCTGACTAAAGTACATTTATATTGTTGGAAAAAATAATTATATCGTTTAAATAATTAGTTAACTATTATTAAGAAACTAATATGTACTCTACAAAAACATCACTAGGCGGCGTTTTTATAATTGAACCAAAGCGTTTTAAAGATGCTCGTGGATGGTTTAGCGAAACTTGGAATCAAAATCATTTAGATACTGTTTTTGATAATATTCGGTTTGTTCAAGACAATCATTCACTTTCAATTCCTAAAGGTACTGTTAGAGGCTTACACTATCAATCTCCACCTGCGGCACAGGATAAATTAGTAAGAGTTTTAAGTGGTAGTATTACAGACATAGCTGTGGATATTAGAATCGGTTCGCCAACATACGGAAAATCACTTTCAGTAAAATTATCAAAAGATAATGGCAAACAATTACTAGTTCCAAAAGGCTTTCTTCATGGGTTTATTACTTTAGAAAAAAACACAGAAATACTTTATAAATGCTCTGATTACTATTCGCCAGAGCATGAGGCTGGAATAAAATTTGATGACTCAGATTTATCTATTGATTGGGGAATAGGTACATCAGAAGTTACTTTGTCTGAAAAAGATCAGGACTTACCTTCTTTTAAAGATCTTATCAGCCCATTTATATATGAGCACACATTATGAAAATTTTAGTAACAGGCGGAGCAGGGTTTATTGGCTCTGCAGTTGTTAGACAGGGAATTCATGAAGGCCATATTATAAAAAATATTGATAAATTGACTTATGCTGCATGTGTTGAAAACCTTAATTCTATTTGTGATCATCCAAGCTATAGCTTCGAAGAAATCGATATTTGCAACGGTTCTGCATTAAAAAAATGTTTTAATAAATTTATGCCTGATGCCGTAATGCACCTTGCGGCAGAAAGTCATGTTGATAGATCAATAGACGCGCCTTCTGCATTCATACAATCTAACATTATTGGAACATACGAGCTTTTAGAAGCTTCAAGAAACTACTGGATAAAACAAGGGCAACCTATAAATTTCAGATTTCATCATATTTCTACAGATGAAGTTTATGGCTCATTAGGAAAAAGTGGTTTGTTCACTGAAAGCACCCCTTACGATCCTAAATCACCTTATTCAGCGTCCAAAGCCTCATCAGATCATTTGGTTCGCGCCTGGCATAAAACATACGGATTACCTGTTATTATAACGAACTGCTCAAACAATTATGGTCCATTTCATTTTCCAGAAAAGTTAATTCCTGTTGTAATCTTAAAGGCAATCTCAGGTGAAAAAATACCAATATATGGAAAAGGTGATAATATACGTGATTGGCTTTATGTTGAAGATCACGCAAACGCATTATTAACTGTTATCATGAATGGTAAAGTTGGACGAACATATAATATTGGTGGTGAAAACGAAGCTACCAACTTAGACTTAGTTAAAAAAATTTGTACTCTACTTGATGAATTGTTGCCCCAAGAAAAACCATACGCTGAGCAGATTATATTTGTACCTGACCGCCCAGGTCATGATCAAAGATATGCAATTGATCCGTCTCGAATTAGGAATGAATTAGGCTGGAGGCCCTCTGTAACTCTAGATGAAGGGTTACGAAAAACAGTATTATGGTATTTAGAAAATAAAGATTGGTGGCAAGCTTTACAAAGCCGTGAAGGCGTTGGTTCACGCCTTGGAAGCATAAAATGAAAATATTATTATTTGGAAAAACAGGTCAAGTGGCCAGAGAGCTATGCAATAGACCAAATGTGACAGCAATAGGCCGTGATACAGCAGATTTTACAAAACCAAAAAAAATAATAGAGATTGTTAAATCTACAGATGCGGATATTATAATAAATGCCGTGGCGTATACTGCCGTTGATCTAGCAGAAGACGAATTTCAGTTAGCAAATATAGTTAACGGTACAACTGTAACTGAAATAGCTAAAGTTGCTGCAAAGCGTAATATTCCATTTTTACATATTTCATCTGATTATGTGTTTAACGGTAATGGAAGTTCAAGTTGGAAAACGAATGACCCGACAAACCCACAAAATTCTTATGGAAGGTCTAAATTAATTGGTGAATCAGGTATTCTTGCAGCTGCTGGACCATATGTAATTTTACGAACATCTTGGGTATTTTCATCTCATGGGAATAATTTTGTTAAAACTATGTTACGTCTCGCATCGAATAATCCAAAATTAAGTATTGTTAATGACCAAGTTGGTGGCCCAACATGGGCAGTAGATATTGCAAATACGCTTTGGAAAATTGCATCTGATTTTTATGCCGGAAATGGTACAACTGGAATATATCATTTTACAGGCAAGCCAAACTCTTCATGGGCAAATTTTGCAGCAGAGATTTTTTTACAGACAGAGCAAGATATAAAAATCGAACACATTTTAACTAAAGATTTTTTGACAAAAGCAAAGCGACCTCTAAACTCTAGATTAGATTGTTCATCTTTGAAAAGAGACTATGGGATAGAACAGCCAGAATGGCGAAAAGGTCTATCCAACGTACTAAATAATTTGACATAGGATTTATTATGAAAAAACGTAAAGGTATTCTTTTAGCTGGTGGATCTGGAACTCGCCTTTATCCTATTACTATGGGAATTTCAAAGCAACTTTTACCAATATACGATAAACCTATGGTTTATTACCCTTTAAGTGTCTTAATGCTTGCTGGAATAAATGAAATTGCAATAATAACTACCCCACATGATAATAATCAATACAGAGCGCTATTAGGAGATGGATCTCAATGGGGAATAAATCTTACCTACATTATTCAGCCAAAACCTGAAGGGCTTGCACAAGCATTTATACTTGCTGAAGAATTTCTTAATGGTTCAGAATCAACCCTCATTTTAGGGGATAACATTTTTCATGGTGATGGAATTCGTGAATTATTACAAAAAGCAAATAATAGCACTGCTGCGGCTAATATATTTGGCTATCATGTTTCAGATCCAGAGAGGTATGGTGTCATAGATTTTGATGCAAATGGCAATGTAAAATCAATTATAGAAAAACCTAAAAAACCTAAATCTAACCATGCAGTTGTTGGACTATATTTTTTAGATGAGACAGCCCCTGATAGAGCAAAAAATATTAAACCATCTGATAGAGGTGAATTAGAAATAACGTCACTTTTGAATACTTATCTAGAAGATAAATCTCTTTTAGTGCACCAAATGAGCCGAGGGTATGCTTGGTTAGATACTGGTACACATGCAAGTTTGTTGGACGCTGGTAATTTTGTTCGAACATTACAAAAACGCCAAGGTCTACAGATTGGTAGCCCCGATATAGTAGCTTTTGAGAACGGCTGGGTATCAAGATCTGAATTAGAGCTTCGGTCTGAAAAATTTTCGAAAAATGCATACGGTGATTATCTTAAATCAATAGATTGATTTTTCTTACGACAAATCATGTCGTAAAAATGCATGCAATAATATTCTCATTTGATTTAATTTAAATACTTGTAGTTAAACAGAGAATAAAATTTATGAAAACACATGCTAAAGCCATTGTTATTGGAGGGGGAGTGGTTGGATGTTCTGTCTTATACCACCTAGCAAAAGCTGGCTGGAAAGATATTATTCTTATTGAAAGATCTGAATTAACAAGTGGCTCATCATGGCATGCAGCAGGAGGTTTCCATACCTTAAATGGTGATCCCAATATGGCAAAATTACAAGCCTACACAGTTGGATTATATAAAGAATTAGAAGAACTCTCAGGTCAATCGTGTTCACTACATTTAACTGGTGGTGTTATGATGGCTGATAGTTCTGAAAGAATGGATTTCTTACGCATGACACACGCTCGTGGTAGATGCTTAGGAATGGAAACAGAATTAATTACACCATCAGAAGCTAAGGAAATGTTTCCTTTAATGGACGAGACTCATTTTGTTGGTGCTTTATGGGATCCTGTTGAAGGGCATTTAGACCCATCAGGTACAACACATGCTTATGCAAAAGCTGCGCAAGTTTTAGGTGCAGAAATAGAACTTCGCAATCCCGTTTTAGAAATTACACAAAACAGTGATGGAATGTGGAATGTGATTACAAAAAACGGTACAATCAGCACAGAACATGTAGTAAATGCAGGTGGGCTGTGGGCTCGTGAAGTTGGTAGAATGGTTGGGTTAGAGTTACCACTGCTTGCAATGGAACATATGTATCTTTTAACAGATGAGATGCCTGAAGTTATTGATTTTAATTCTAAAACTGGGCGAGAACTAGTTGGAGTTATTGATTTCAAAGGAGAGATTTATACACGTCAAGAACGTAATGGTCTTTTATTAGGGACGTATGAAAAGGCATGTAAGCCATGGTCACCAATTAATACACCTTGGGATTTTGGTCATGAGTTATTACAGCCTGATTTAGATAGAATTACACCGTCATTAGAAGTTGGATTTAAGCACTTTCCTGCATTTGAGAAGGCAGGCATTAAACAAGTCATAAATGGGCCATTCACTTTTGCTCCTGATGGCAACCCTTTAATTGGTCCAGTACCTGGATTAACAAATTATTGGTCTGCGTGTGCAGTCATGGCAGGATTTAGTCAAGGTGGTGGTGTGGGATTAGCATTAGCAAATTGGATGGTTAATGGTGATCCAGGATTTGATATATTTGCAATGGATGTAGCGCGATTTGGTGAGTGGGCGACACTCAGATATACCAATGCTAAAGTACGTGAGAACTATTCTAAACGCTTTTCAATTAGTTTTCCAAATGAAGAATTACCGGCAGCAAGACCCCAGCAAACAACACCTTTATATGACATAATGCTAAATGAAAATTTTGCAGTAATGGGAGATACTTGGGGTTTAGAAACTCCATTATGGTTTGCACCTTCAAAAAAAGAAGCCCATGATATTTTATCTTTTCACCGATCTAATGACTTTGAACATGTAGCTTCTGAAGTTGAGGCAGTGCGAAATAGTGTTGGAGTCACAGAAATTTCTAATTTTGCCAAATATGAAATATCTGGTGAAGATGCAGAGATCTTTTTAGACTATTTAATGACAAATAATATGCCAAAACTGGGGCAAATTATTTTAACTCCAATGTTAAATGAAAATGGTAAATTAATTGGTGACTTCACTATTGCAAAAGAAGCAAATAATAAATTTTTATTATTTGGCTCATTAAGCGCTACTAAATATCATATGCGCTGGTTTGAGAAACATATGCCATTATACAAATCATTAAAAATAAAACGTTATGATATGAACTTACATGGTTTATCAATTGTAGGGCCAAATGCACGAAATGTACTTCAAGAACTAGTTGATGAAGATATTTCTAACTTGAAATTTAAATTTATGTGTTTTCGTAAAATGAACGTTAATGGCGCACCGTGTATGATAAATCGCCTAAGCTATTCAGGCGATTTAGGTTATGAAATATGGATGGCACCTGAATATCAAAGAAAAGTTTATTATGGGATTAAAGATAAAGGAAGCAAATTTAATATTAAGGACTTTGGAATGCGCGCATTATTATCCATGCGTTTAGAAAAGAATTTTCCTAGTTGGTTTGCAGAATTACGTCCAATTTATGGACCCTACGAAAGTGGTATGGAAAGGTTTATTAAAATCAATAAATCTAAGTTTATTGGGCAAACTGCAGCCAAAAAAGAACTCCTTAATGGTCCTAATATTTGTCGAACGTCTTTTATCATAGATGCTGATACATCAGATGCTATGGGTAATGAACCCATATGGGCCAAAACCAAAAAAACTTATAATCTGATTGATCCACCCCATAAATATGGGGCGCACCGGTATGATGCCGATGGCAACGAGATATCAGCAGCTAATCCTCAGAAAAAGGATGGATGGCAAGTTGTAGGCTGGGTAACATCAGGAGGATATGCACACTCAATAAAAGCATCTATGGCACAAGGTTATATACCTGCCGACTTATCAAAAATAACGCAAAAAGATATGTTTGAGATAGAAATTTTAGGGAAAAGGTGTCCATGCCAAATAGTTATTGCCCCACCTTTCGATCCCTCAGGTGGGCGCATGAAATCATAACTAAGAATTTTTCTGGAGTATATTTCCCGCTAAATAAAGCGAGCCACATATTAGAATTCTAGCGTTATCATCTTGCTTAATAATATCTCTTATAGCACTTTCAACGTCTTCTGAAATAACAGCTTCAAAGCCTACATCTCTTGCAATTTTTACAGTTTCTTCTGCAGTCATCGTGGCAGCTTCCCCTGGAATTGATACGCCATATAAATTTGTAGATCGGCTCAGTAATGGTTTCATATATCCCACAATATCTTTTGTGTTTAACATACCCACAATTAAAAATAGTTTACGAGGTTGTAATCGGCCTATCGCTTCAGACAATGCATATCCTGCAGCCTTATTGTGTCCACCATCTAACCAGATTTCAGCACTTGGAGCTAACGACGTTAAAATACCCTTTCGTAATCTTTGCATTCTTGCAGGCCAATCTGCATTAAGCATTGCTCCCTCAAATGAACTATTTTCTTTTCCTAAATATCTTAATGTTGCCAAAGCAATACCAGCATTTTGTATTTGATGAGCACCAATTAATTTTGGTAAAGGCAAATCTAGCAGCCCATTTTCATCTTGAAAAACCAAACGCCCATTTTCTTCCCATATATGCCAATGCTGTCCATATATTTTACATGTTGCGCCCACTTCATAAGCACGTGCCTCAATTACAGCTAGCGCCTCATCTTCTTGTGGTCCAATAATTGCAAAAGAATTGCGTTTTAATATACCCGCTTTTTCAAAAGCAATTTCAGCCAAAGTGTTTCCAAGATACTGTTGATGATCGATTGAAATTGGAGTGATTACGGTAATTTTTGGCTCATCAACAACATTTGTTGCATCCAACCTTCCGCCTAAACCCACTTCCAATAACGTATAATCAGCTTTTTTTTGTGAAAAGGCCAATAATGCAGCACATGTAGTAATTTCAAAATAAGTAATTGGAATGTTGCCATTAACTTTTTCACATTCACTCAAATAATTTGCTAAATCTTGTTCTTCAATAATACTACCACTTAGGAATATTCGCTCATGAAATCTTGCTAAATGAGGTGATGTATACGCATGACATATATCACCTGAAGCTTCTAGACCGGCCCTTATCATAGCTTGAGTAGAACCTTTACCATTTGTTCCAGCTATGTGGATTGTGGGTGGCATCTGTTTTTCCGGATTACCAAGCAAATTCAGCAATCGCGTCATGCGATCTAAGGTTAAATCAATAATCTTTGGATGTAAGGACATAAGCCTTTCAAGAATAATATCACTTTTCATATTAAAGCTTACACTCTCTATGAATTAGACTTTTCGGGTGGGGCTAAATCACCTTTGATTTCTGGGCTTAAATTCATAAGCATACGAATAATTGTTATTAAATCACCCCGCATATTTTTTCTATGGGTTACTCGATCTAGCATTCCATGATCTAGTAAATATTCTGCACGTTGAAATCCTTCAGGTAATTTTTCTCGGATTGTTTGTTCAATAACTCTCGGACCCGCAAAACAAATTAAAGCATTTGGCTCAGCAATATGAACATCACCTAACATGGCATATGAAGCTGTTACGCCTCCTGTAGTAGGGTGTGTTAAAACTACAATAAAAGGTAAATTAGCTTCTTTTAGTAATTGGAGTGCAACTGTAGTTCTAGGCATTTGCATTAAAGACATAATACCTTCTTGCATTCTTGCGCCCCCCGCAGCAGAAAAAAGTATTAAAGGGCATTTAAGTTTTAATGCCTGTTCACAGGCAGCAATTATTGCATTTCCAACACCCATACCCATCGAGCCACCCATGAAAGAAAAATCTTGCACAGCAACAACAACTTGTGTTCGCCCCATCTTGCCCTTTGCAAGAAACATAGCTTCATCTTCACCCGTTTTTTTTCGGGCATCTTTTATACGATCTGTATATTTTTTTTGATCTTTGAATTTTAATGGATCAAGTATGACATCTTTTGCTTTAAATTCTTCAAACACACTTCCATCAAACATAGACATACAGCGATCACGAGGTGTTATATTCATATGGTGGTCACAATTTATACAAACATTTAAATTATCCGCCAATTCACGGTGAAATAACATTGCTCCACACTCTTTGCATTTAGTCCACAAATTGTCCGGTGTTTCACGTCTAGAAAAGATCGAATTGATCTTTGGCTTCATATAATTTGAGATCCAGTTCATATCTGTCTTCTTTCATTAAATCTGTATGTAAACTTTTAAAGATCAAATACCTTAAATGCAATCATCTGCGTGCTCGCCATTCCATAATTATAAAGTATATTAAGAATATAATCGTTGATGTAATTAGCATACTTTGAGCAGCCTGATAAAACATTTCTGGTGTGTTAAAGAAATCAGGTGCTATATATCTAGAAAGTCCGCTGATTTGTTCTTGATAAGACACCAAAAACATAGCTGAAAAATTATTTGCAAAATGAACTCCAATTGCTGCGCCAAGATTCCCAGTTCTATATGTTAAGTCAGCCAGAAATAATCCCAATATTGCCGTAACAGCAACTAACGTTAATCCAACATTGACACCCATTGAACCATCATAATGCATTAACCCAAATATTAGAGAGGGCATTACCATAAAAAACCATCTACTTTTTATCCACACAGCAAATTGCTGCTGTAAATATCCACGAAACAAGAGCTCTTCTGCTGTTACCTGAAAAAACATCAAAAATATACCTAATGGTAAGACTGATAACCATCTTGAAAAGTTTAAATTTTCTATTATTTCATCATTGTTAGGAATAAAACTTTGGGTAAAAACTAAAAATATACCCGCTAAAATTATGGCATAAAAAAAGTTTTTAAGGAAAGTTAACTTAGAGCCGCCAATTAAACTATTTAAACCACGTTTATGGAATAATTTTACGCAAAAAAGAAAAACAGCCAACCATATCAAAAAAGTTGATAATAAGATATACACCTCAAGAGGCGTGGTAAACAGGCCCTTACTTAAATTATCTAAGTTTAGAAACTTTGACATTATCAATATAAAAAATGAAGATAATAGCATATAAAAAAGTGCCCACAAAACCAATGTTAAGCTAACTATCCACCATCTATATTCATTTTGCGCTGGTTCTATAAATTGTATAAATTTTTTATTCATAAAATAGTCCATATATTAAAAATCATTTTAACGTCTAGAGTTATAAGAATAAAAAATAATATTTTTAAGCTATTCTATTATATTGAATCAAATCATCCATTACAGAAACTAATGCTGAACTTATTCCTTGCTCAGAAAGGGAGTGGCCAGCATTTTCTATAATGTGTAATTCCGATGCCTCCCAAGAATTATGTAATTTATATGCAGATAGCGGTGGACATATCATATCATAGCGTCCATGAATTATTGTGCCGGGAATTTGATCTATTTTATGCATATTATCTAAAATTTTATTATCTTTATTTAAGAACCCTTTATTGACAAAATAGTGGCTCTCAATTCTAGCAAAAGCTCGGGCGTAAGCTGCTGGTGTTGTACCATTTATATTTTTATAATGCATTGTTGCCAGAGCTGTTTCCCATTCCGTCCATGCTCGAGCATATTTAGTTTGTTCCTTTTCATTAGCCTGAAATAGCTTCGTGTGATAGGAACATATCACATCTTTTTGATCTTCTGGCATTAACAAATCAATTAATTTTTTCCATTGATTTGGAAAAAACATTCCTGCACCACCATTGTAGAACCAATCTAATTCTAAATCAGTCATGAGAAAAACTCCCCGCAATACTAGGTGTTTAACTGCCGTTGGATGTGCTTGTGAATAAATTAATGCAAGCGTAGCACCCCAAGAACCACCAAAAACAATCCATTTTTTGATCAGAAGTAACTTACGTATTTTTTCTACATCATTCACCAAGTGCCATGTTGTATTTGATTCAACACTCGCATGAGGTTTTGAACGACCGCAGCCTCTTTGATCAAACAAAATAATACGGTAAAACTCTGGATTAAAAAAACGCCGCATCCCTGGGCTACAACCTGCTCCAGGTCCACCATGCAAAACTACAACAGGAATTCCATTGGGATTGCCACATTCTTCAACGTAAATTTTATGACCATCGCCAACATCTAAAATATGATAATCATATGGTTGAATAAGCGAATATAAATTTTTTCCTGCGCCAATTTGACCTTCGGTATTTCTCATCATTGCTCTATATGTAATTAATATTTTAAGCATGTCCTTTTGAAAGCCTATGTCAATGACCAGAACAAACACTATCGACCCTGAAGAAGTAGCTAAATTTGAGGCTATGGCAGCTGAGTGGTGGGATACTGATGGTAAATTTAAACCTTTACATATGCTTAACCCAACACGGTTAGACTATATTGTAGAGCAAATTTCCGCAGAGTTCGGTCGTGATCTTACAACTAATCGTCCATTTGAAGGCCTTAAAATACTAGATATTGGTTGTGGTGGGGGATTACTATCAGAACCAATGGCAAGACTGGGCGCAACAGTAGTAGGTGCTGATGCCGCAGAAAAAAATATCCCTGTTGCGCAAATTCACGCACAACAATCAGGCTTAGAAATAGATTACCGCCATACTAGTGCAGAAGAAATCTTAAAAAATTCTGAAAAATTTGATGTTGTTTTAAACATGGAGGTCGTTGAACATGTTTCTGATCCACTGGCTTTTCTAACTGCATGTAGACAATTGCTCAAATTAAATGGCCTCATGCTTTGTTCAACTATTAATAGAAATCCTAAAAGCTATTTAATGGCAATTATTGGTGCTGAACATGTAATGCGTTGGCTTCCAAAAGGCACACACGATTGGAATAAATTCATAACGCCAGATGAATTGTTTGACCTCATAAAAAATGTTGGTTTAACTCCTGTTGATCAAAAAGGTTTTGTCTTCAATCCATTGAAATGGAGTTGGTCCATTTCAGATAAAGATTTATCTGTAAACTACGTGACAGCTAGTATAAATTCATAGTCAATAATATTTTATTAAGGGCTTAAAAACTTAATCAAGCGCTTCACGGAGTTCGCGCAAAAACCTTAATCCATCTCTTAATTTATTTTTATCTAATTTAGACATCACATCTTCAAGAACAGGTGTAATAGCTAAAACGGATTCATCCCTTGCACGGTCACCTGCATTAGATATCAAAACTAATTTTTTTCGAGCATCATCCCAATCTGGCCGAATATGTATATATCCGTATTTCTCCAGTTTACTAAGTGTATTTGTCAATGCACCTTTGGTTAAATTAAACGTTCGAGCAAGCTCGGCAGGGCTTCGCTCTTTATTTTGCCAACTTAAATAATTTAACATCACAAAATGTGAAAGCTCCATACCCTTAGGGAGAGCCCTAGAAAGGCGTCCCCGCATTAATTGTTCAGACGCTAAAACTTCAGAAAATAGTGATACAGTGATTAAATCCTCATTTGATCCTTCACTCATCACGCTATCAACAATTTATCTAAATGGCCCATATTTTCTAAATCATACAAGTCATCGCATCCACCAACATGAGTGTCATTGATAAACACTTGTGGAACTGTTCGTCCACCATTTGAACGTTGCATCATTTCAGCACGCTTTTCGACATTATCATGTATATTAATCTCAGAAAAAATTGCACCTTTTTTATTTAGTAATCGTTTTGCAGCTGTACAAAATCCACAAAAATTTCCAGTATAAATTTCAATTTTATTCATAAAATTACCCCAAGATTAATTTATGTGTACGTGCTTAAATATTTAACATGATTGAGCTAACATTTCTTTTTGCATTATTCAAACCACAATACTCAATACAAATAATATATTTTTTATTATTTCTTTTTATATATAAACCAAATTGAAGAAGGTAAAACTTTAGCTTTTATTATACAGGCAATGAATATTTATGACTTTACCACCAAAATTGTTTGACCATTCGATTTTAAAAATACGCAGAAATCGTACAGATGAAAATTCGTGGTTTATGCACGATAAGGCTATTAAAGAAATACATGACCGTCTTTCAGAGATTAATCGTGATTTTGAAAAAATAGCCATAATTGGATTTAGAGCCAAGAGCTGGGCAAAAAAACTCAATCTTAGTGCCACGTATATCAACGATGGTGATTTAATAAACTTTGATGGAAAAAGTTATGACTTAATTATTCATGCTATGGGCCTACATTGGGCAAATGATCCAGTTGGACAGCTAATACAAATGAAGCGCGCATTGATACCTGATGGACTTGTAATATCTGTTTTTTTTGGTGGTCAAACACTTTCAGAATTAAGAATTTCTTTTGCATATGCTGAAGCTAAAATATTAAATGGTATATCTCCACGTATTGCACCAATGGGAGAAATTCGAGATTTAGGAGGTTTATTGCAGCGTGCAGGCCTAGCATTACCCGTAGCAGATAATATAAAATTCGATGTTTCTTACGAAACACCATTACAATTAATGCACGATTTAAGGGGAATGGCAGAGACTAATATCATCATAGATCGCTCAAGAAAAACAATGACAAAAAAGTTTTTTGATGAGATATCCAAACAATATTTTCATCATTTCAGTGATAATAATGGTAGAATTAATTCAACATTTGAATTAATTTTTTTAACAGGGTGGGCGCCAGCAGCCAATCAACAAAAACCATTGATGCCAGGTTCAGCAAAGATAAGTCTTGCCCAAGCACTAAATACTACAGAAAAAAACCCAGAAAAAGATTGATATAAAAAAAATCAATTCTATTTATAACTAAAAGATAGCAGGAACAATAATGACTATACCAGCCGATCACCCAAAAATTAAACCTGCTAAAATAGGTGTAATATTAGCTAATTTGGGAACACCCGATGCGACTGACTATTGGTCTATGCGCAAATATCTCTCACAATTTTTATCAGATAAAAGAGTTGTTGATTATTCAGCTTGGCTTTGGCAACCATTATTACAAGGTATTATATTAACTAGACGCCCATTTTCTTCAGGTGAAGCATATAGATCAATATGGAACAATGAATTAAACGAAAGTCCACTACTTACAACTACAAGACTTCAAGCCAACGCAGTAAAAAAAGAAGTCGAAAAAATTTATGGTAATGATGTTATTGTAGATTTTGCAATGAGATATGGGAACCCATCAACAGAAAGCGTTATAAAAAGTATGAAAGATCAGGGAGTAGAAAAAATTGTCTTTTTTCCACTTTACCCACAATACGCAGGCCCAACAACAGCAACAGCCAATGATGAAGCGTTCAGAACTTTAATGAAAATGAATTGGCAACCCTCAATTCGCACAGTTGCTGCATATTTTGATAACCCACTTTACATAAATGCTTTAGCAAATTCAGTGAAAAAAAAATATGCTTCCTTACAAAAAAAACCAGATATATTGGTTTGTTCATATCATGGAGTGCCAGTTCGTTACCTAATGGAAGGTGATCCTTACCATTGCCAATGCCAAAAAACTACACGCTTGCTCAAAGAAGCTTTAGGTTGGAATGACACTGATATAAAAACTACTTTTCAATCTAAGTTTGGACCTGAAAAATGGCTCCAGCCATATACTGTAGAAGAGGTTGCACGTTTAGCAGAAGGTGGGCAAAAGAATATTGCAATTATGTCACCTGCTTTTTCATCAGATTGTGTGGAAACTTTAGAGGAAATAAACGAAGAAATTTACGAGAGCTTTGAAGAAGCCGGTGGTGAGACATTCACCTATATTGAATGTTTAAATGACAGCGCTGATCATATCAAAATGATGATGGGAATTTTAAAAAATGAATTGGCTGGTTGGATAAAATAACCATTCAATTAAACTTACATTGAATGGGTTATAAAAAATCACGCAATACTGCTATAAGTGGTACATCAGCAGCAGGCATCGGATAATCACGTAATTTTCTTGGCTCAACCCAGGCTAATTTTTGACCCTCTTGGGGGGTTATGATTCCATCCCACTTTCTACATATAAATACAGGCATTAATAAATGAAAATCTTCATAGCTATGGCTAGCAAATGTTAATGGCGCCAAGCAGCTAGACCAAGTATCAATTCCAATTTCTTCTTTTAATTCGCGTATTAAAGCATTTTCAGGTGTTTCTAATGGCTCAACCTTGCCACCTGGGAACTCCCATAAACCTGCCATCGGCTTACCTTTTGGTCTTTTGGCTAGCAGCACCCGCCCATCTCGATCAATAAGCGCAACTGCTGAAACTAATACAGTTTTCATGATCTATAATCAGCGTTTATTGAAATATATTGATGCGTTAAATCACAAGTCCACACTTTAGCACTTCCATCACCAACACCTAAATCTACTGTGATCTTCAATTCTTGGTTTTTCATATAATTTTGGCCTAAATTTTCACTATAGCTTGAAGCACCCCATCCATGATGTGCAACTAAAATATCACCAAACCATATAGAAATTTTATCTCGATCTGCAGGCTCACCTGATTTTCCTACTCCCATAACTACACGTCCCCAATTTGGGTCTTCTCCAGCAATTGCTGTTTTTATTAAAGGTGAATTAGCAATTGCTAGCGCTACTATTTTTGCTGATTTTTCAGAAACAGCTCCATTAACTTCTATTTCTAAAAACTTAGTGGCACCCTCACCATCACGAACAACTTGTTTAGCTAAGTTCAACATAACAGCATGCAACTCTTCGCTAAATTTCAGAGCCTCAACACTATGTTCATCAATAATAATTTTATTCCCTGATTGACCAGTTGCTATAAGCATTAAACTATCAGACGTAGACGTATCGCTATCAACTGTAATGGAATTAAAAGTTTTTTCATTAAGTTTAGCCAAAATATTTTGCAAAATATTTTTCTCTATAGCGATATCAGTCATTATATAAACTAACATCGTAGCCATATCAGGAGCAATCATTCCTGACCCTTTTGCAAAACCAGAAATGTTAACAATGCTATTGTTTATAGAAAATGAACTGCAGGCACCTTTTGGAAAAGTATCTGTTGTCATTATAGCCCGAGCTGCAGATTCTGCAGAATATTCATCTAATTTTGAATTTAGTTCTTTAACCTTAGAAATTATTTTTTCATGCGGTAGCTTTTCACCAATAACACCCGTTGAAGCCGTAAATACTGAATTAAATGGAATTTTCATCTCATTAGAAACTGCCAAACATATTTTTTGTACGGATTCTTCGCCATATGAGCCAGTGAATGCATTCGAATTACCTGAATTTACTAAAATTGCAGCGCCTTTGTCATTAATGCCAATTTTTAATTTGTTTTGACAATCCAATACACTTGCTGATCTTGTACTTGATTTAGTAAACAAACCAGCAATTGAACTCCCAGCTGCACATTCTATTAACATTACGTCATTGCGTTCGGAGTATTTAACGTTCGCTGCCGCCGCAGCAAAACGAATGCCTTGAATTTGTGGTAAAATTGGAAATCCATTTTCAGGAGCCAATGGTGAAATATTCACTGTTGAATACTTATTCTTTAATTCAGCAAGCTCTAATTCCAATTCTGCAATTGATTTTTTATTTTTCAAAAACTTGATCCTTAATCCAATAAATTAACATTTCTAATTTCTTTAAAATCAAAAGTTGGGTTAAAAATATCTACCTTGTTTATTTTTTGCAGACGCTCAATTTCATTCACTACTTCGCTTGGTATAATATTTTCTCCCCATGCTATAGATATGAACGAAATAATTAAAATAATTGGTAATAACACTTTATTAATAAAACTCATTTAAATTTCTCTAATTATACAAAATATTATATTATAAATATATACCATTTGCTAAGCCGACGTTGACAGTTTTGAAACACCCGCTTACATGTTTTTTCTCACGTTTTGTAAGGAGTCTTTTTATTTAGCGTCTTTTTAGGTGGCTTTAATTAGCCCGGCAAGGCCAATGAATAAAAAACTAGTTCAATAACGTATCAGATTTGCCTATAATATTTGGGCGTAAGTTAGGAATAAATGTAATGCTCGGATTATCAAAAGCAGCCAAAAAAATATTTGGATCACCAAACGACCGCAAGATCAAAGCTGCTTTACCTTTAGTGTCAGCAATAAACTTACTTGAGGCTGAGTATCAAGCTCTCAGTGACCAGCAAATTAAAGATAAAACTATTGAGTTTAAAAAACGGTTTTCAGATGGTGAAACTTTAGACCAACTTTTGCCTGAAGTGTTTGCAAATGCCAGAGAAGCTGCTTTTAGAGCTCTAGGCTTACGTGCATATGATACGCAGTTAATGGGAGGAATATTTTTACACCAAGGAAATATTTCAGAAATGAAAACTGGAGAAGGTAAAACCTTAGTTGGCGTTTTTCCTGTATACTTAAATGCTTTAACAGGGCGAGGAGTTCATGTTGTAACAGTTAATGACTATCTTGCTTCACGCGATGCAGAATGGATGGGAAAAGTATATAGTTTTTTAGGGATGACAACTGGTATTGTTATTCCAGACATGGAAGAAGATGCCAAGTTAGCTGCGTATGCATGTGACATAACATACGCAACAAACAATGAATTAGGTTTTGATTATCTTCGTGATAATATGAAATCTGACTTAAAACAAATGGCCCAAAGAGATCATTATTTTGCAATAGTTGATGAAGTTGATAGTATTTTGATCGATGAGGCTAGAACTCCACTAATAATTTCTGGGCCTGCCGAAGATAGGACAGAACTCTATAAATCAATTAATGCATTCATTCCTGAACTAATGACAAATCATTATGATCTAGACGAAAAATCTCGTTCATCGTCTCTTACTGACGAGGGAAACGAATTTGTTGAAAAACGTTTGCTCGAATTAAAATTATTACCTGAGGGGCAATCTTTATATGATCCAGAAAGTACATCACTTGTACATCACATAAATCAGGGTTTGCGTGCACACACTCTTTTCAAACGTGACAAGGATTATATTGTAAAAAATAATGAAGTAGTTCTTATTGATGAATTTACAGGGAGAATGATGTCAGGGCGCAGAATGTCTGACGGATTACATCAGGCTATTGAGGCTAAAGAAAATGTAAATATTAAAGCAGAAAATGTAACTTTAGCATCCGTAACTTTTCAAAATTACTTTAGGCTTTATGATAAATTAGCCGGTATGACAGGAACCGCTTTAACAGAAGCTGAAGAATTCTCTGAAATCTATGGGCTTGGTGTAGTTGAAGTTCCCACTAACAAACCAATCGCTCGGCTTGATGAGCACGATGCAATATATCGCACTGCTGATGAAAAGTTCACTGCAATTGTTGAAGAAATTGGTAAAGCACACTCAAAAGAACAACCAATATTGGTTGGAACAACGTCTATTGAAAAATCTGAATACTTATCGAAACTTTTAAACGATAAAAAATTATTAAAAAGTATTTCTGAAAAATTACTTAAACAATCTATTGATGCGAAAAAGCAAGACCAAAAGGATAAGCTTAAAACTTATTCAGAATCTTTTGATGAATTTGCGAAAAAAGGCATATCTCATAAAATACTAAATGCCCGCTTTCATGAACAAGAAGCATCAATCATTGCAGATGCTGGCATTCCAAGCGCAGTTACAATAGCTACCAATATGGCTGGTCGAGGGACCGATATTCAATTGGGAGGAAATGTTGAAATGCGTGTTGCTTCTGTATTAGAGTCCACCAAAAAACAATCTGACCCAATTGAAATCCGAAAAAGTGTTACTGAAGAAGTAAACAAAGCAAAAAAAGTTGCATTAGATGCTGGTGGTTTGTTCGTTCTTGCTACGGAGCGACATGAAAGTCGCCGCATTGACAATCAATTACGTGGAAGATCTGGGCGTCAAGGTGATCCGGGTAGATCAGCCTTTTTCTTATCATTAGAAGACGATTTAATGAGAATATTTGGATCAGAAAAATTAGATGCTGTACTAGGTAAATTGGGCATGGACGAAGGCGAGGCTATTATTCATCCGTGGGTTAATAAATCCCTAGAAAGGGCTCAGGCAAAAGTAGAAGGTCAAAATTTTGATGTAAGAAAACAGTTGTTAAAATTTGATGATGTAATGAATGATCAGCGTAAAGCCATTTTCGAGCAACGCCTGGAAATTATGAAATCTGACGATTTATCAAATACTGTAAAAGATATGCGTGATGAAGTAATCGAAGATTTAGTGGACGATGCTATACCTTCAAAGTCTTATCCTGAACAATGGGATATTAAAGGCTTAGAACAATCAATTAAAGAAGCGCTTGGTTTAAATTTACCTATATCTGAATGGGCAGCTGAAGAGGGAATCGATGATGAAGATATCATTGAACGTCTTCGTAGTGCTGGCGACGATGAAATGACCAATAAAATTAAAGGAATTGGATCAGAAAATATTCGTTCAGCAGAAAAACAGCTTTTATTGGGAACAATAGACCAAAAATGGAGAGAACACCTAATTACCTTAGAACACCTAAGGTCGGTAGTTGGAATGCGTGGATATGCAAACCGTGATCCCTTGAACGAATATAAAACAGAATCATTTGAGCTCTTTGAAACTATGCTAGAAGGCTTGAGATCTGATATTACGAGACAGATGGCTCGCTTACAACCACAAACACCCGAACAACAAATGGCTGCATTACAACAACAAATTCAAACTGCACTTAGTCAAGGTATGGATGTTAATGAAATTAAAGCGCGCGTAAAAGAAGCTTACGGAATTGATATCGAGCTAGAGAAGCCAAAGGCACCCGAAATTGACAAAAATGATCCAAAAACTTGGCCAGCTTTAAGCCGTAACGATAAATGTTTGTGTCAATCAGGTAAAAAATACAAACATTGTCATGGGGCGCTGAAGTAACCTTAACTCCAGGTTGGATAGAATTTATTGGATAAAGAATTTGTAAAAATTTCACATCCTGTTGAAGTAACTCCAATAGAATGCTCAAATTGAGCTGATAGAGATTTATCTTTAGTGACTGCTGTCCAGTCATCTGCTAATATTTTGGTATGTGGCTTACCTAGGTTTACCATTGGTTCTATTGTAAAAAACATACCTTCTTCTAGTACAGCGCCTGTACCCCAGCGGCCAAAGTGTACAACATTAGGCGCTGAGTGAAAAACCCTACCTAATCCATGACCGCAAAAATCACGAACTACCGAACATCTTTGGGCCTCAACATACGCTTGAATTGCCGCACCAATATCGCCAAAAGTGTTGCCTGGCTTTACCTGATCAATACCAATCATCAAGGCCGTGTGAGTAATGTCTATAAGCCTTTCAGCTTTTCGCGATAATTTACCACAAATATACATACGTGATGTGTCACCAAACCAACCATCTAAAATACAAGTAACATCAATATTAAGAATATCCCCATCTTTTAATTTCTTATCAGAAGGTATTCCATGACAAACAACGTGGTTAAGGGATATACAACTGGATTTTGTATATCCGCGATAACCTAGCGTTGCGGGTGTAGCACCTGCGTCAATCATATAATCGTGAATCAATGTATCTAATGCTTCAGTTGTTACTCCTGGAACAATAAAATCAGTTATCATATCTAATATTTTGGCAGCCAACGCTCCAGATCTTCTCATTCCTTCGAATTCTTCAGAAGTATGGATAGTAATACCATCTGCATTTAATCTGGGTTTAATATTCACAATATTTACCTTGTTGTTACTTGTTTTTGATTAAACAGAATTACTAGCATTTGCCAAGTCTAGTCTTTTTCCAATTGTAATACCTACTTTAGAAATAACACAATCATAACATAAAACTTTAACACCACTTTTAATAGCATGTTTGTATGATTTATTATAATTTGGATCAATATCTTCCGCTATATTAAACAAATCACCATCTGAGCGCTGTACTAAAAAAAGTATAGTTGCTTGAAAGCCCCTTTTAACCATATCAGCCAGTTCATCCATATGTTTTGCACCACGGATTGTCTTACTATCAGGAAATTCCACTAATCCTTTTTGCCGCGATAGGGTTACACTTTTAACTTCCAAATACATTTTAGGTGATTTTTCAAAATGAAGTAAAAAATCTACTCGAGAGTTTTCTCCATATTTTACTTCTGATTGATATTTTTTTTGATTTAAGTTTAGTGAATCGTTATCTAAAGCTTCTTTAACTATTTTATTAGCATTGTGAGTATCAACACCTATAAAGGTATTTTTAGTTTCAATTAATTTCCATGAATATTTTAATTTTCTTTTTGGATTATTGTTAAATTCCAACCAGATTGTTGATCCTGGTCTTGATAATTCTAACATAGAACCAGGGTTAGCTACATGTGCAGTAACTATAGATCCATTTTCTAGGGTGACGTCTGCTAAAAAACGCTTATATCTCTTTATTAAGGTGCCCTTAATTAGGGAGCTTTCAAATTTCATAAGGAATATATAAATGACCAATCCAACCGCTGCAATGATCGTAATAGGTGATGAAATTTTATCTGGGCGAACAAGAGATGCAAATATGTTCAATTTAGCGGGAAAGCTTACCATTCATGGTATAGACTTACTAGAGGTAAGGGTAATCTCAGATAAATCGACAGAAATTATAGCTGCAGTTAATGAAACACGGGCAAAGTATGATCATGTTTTTACAAGTGGCGGCATAGGCCCAACTCATGATGATATAACTGCAGATTGCATAGCTGCCGCATTTAACGTCGAAATAGGTATTCGCGATGATGCAAAAAATATCTTAGCTACAAATTATGAAAATGGAGTTAACGACCTTACTCCCGCTCGGTTGCGAATGGCTAGGATACCTGATGGTGCATTTTTAATTGATAATGTAATTTCAAAAGCTCCTGGTTTTTCTATGGATAATGTTCATGTGATGGCTGGTGTGCCTAGTGTATTCAATAGTATGATTGATTGGTTATTGCCTAAATTAGAGAAAGGTGCAGAAATGATTAGCTCAACAATCAGAGTTGATTTGCCAGAAAGTATTATAGCTGAACCGTTGGGGGTAATCGCGAATAAATTTCCTCATGTATCTATTGGCTCGTATCCGTTTTATGAAGATAATAAGCATGGCGCAAATATTGTTATACGTTCTACAGAGACAATCTTAATCTCAAATGTTGAGACAGAAATTAAATCTGCATTTAAATTACAATGAAACCAAGCATTGAAACACTTTATGAAGTTCTTGATTTTACCTGGCCATCTGTAACAACTGAATTACACCATGGCTGGCAAATAAAGAATGGATCAGGTGGCGGTAAAAGGGTCTCTGCAGCAATACAAAATAACCCTACAGCGAAAGTTGAAGTAGCTGAAAAGTTAATGAATGCTCTTGGTCAAAAAAAACTATTCATGATTAGGGAGGGAAATGAAATCTTAGATTATAAATTGCATAAATTAGGATATAAGTTGATCGATCCATCTGTCATATTTGGTTTGCCCATTGAATTGTTAGCTAAAACATTCGATGGTAAATTTCATACATCACCAAACACTGCAATGAAGAGCTTATGGCTAAATGGTGATATTAATGACATGCGATTAAATGTAATGGCCCGTACAAAAGTATTGAAGACTTATGTTACGATTAATAACATCGCAGTAGCATTTGTAGCTATTCATAATGCCATTGCAATGGTCCATGCTCTTGAGGTTTCAAAAATAAATCAACGACAGGGTTTTGGTAAAAAAATTATGCAGCAAATAGCAGGGTGGGCCTCATTAAATGGTGCACATTATTTATCTGTCATTACTGTCCACAATAATTTTCCAGCAAAAAGCCTTTATGAACACTTAAAAATGTCCGAAATAGGCAGCTATCACTATAGAATTAAATTATGATCACCAGATTTCATTACCAGATTTTTTAAAATGCGAACTTAAATAATCTATAAAAACTCTGAGTTTTGGTGGTATATAGTCTGATGAAGGATAGACAGCGTAGACACCCAATTCTGGAAATTTTATATTGGTTAATATTTTCTGAAGAGATCCATCTTTTATTTTCTCCCCATATATAAAGCATGGTAAGTACGCTAGCCCTAATCCTGCTTCAGCAGCCATCAATAAAGATTTTCCATCATTTACACTTAAGTTGTCTTTTCCACGAATTTGACGTTCTTCACCATCAGGCCCTGGTATTCGCCAAAAGTTATTACTTTTTTCAAATGAATAATTTAGTAATTGATGATCAGATAAGTCATCAATTTTTTTTGGAATGCCATTGCTAGCTAAATAATCCCGCGAACCAACTATAGCTAATTTTGTATTGGCTATTTTTTTTGCTTTCATTGAACTGTCAGATAAATTTCCAATTCTTACTGCTAAATCAAAACCTTCAGAAACAAGGTCTACAAAACGATTATCTAAAGTCATATGAATTTTTATTTTTGGATATGCTTTTATAAATGGTGTTATACAATTAATTAAATGATTTGACCCAAAATCATTTGAGACAGACACTCTTAATATTCCTTGGGCTTCTGTTTGCATTGCCTTAACAGATAAATCAGCATCTTGAATCTCTTCAAGAAACTTAATGCATTTTTGGTAATAATTAATGCCGATTTCTGTAGCGCTTACATTTCTTGTTGTACGGTTTAGTAATGTTACACCAAGTCTGGATTCCAAACTAGCAATGTGTTTTGATACAGAGGACTTCGAAAGTCTTAGCTTATTGGCAGCTTCCGTAAAACCACCGCTATCAAC